>Ga0272441_10002895_pt1 | contig 33978 bp, 27 predicted proteins | sample SSMProp6N_FD_193582 | JGI IMG/M metagenome (GOLD analysis project Ga0272441, IMG submission 193582) | Marine sediment archaeal communities from Little Sippewissett salt marsh, Falmouth, MA, United States - SSM-Prop-6N | ecosystem: Environmental > Aquatic > Marine > Wetlands > Sediment ... | reverse complement strand
AAAGCATCGAGGACTTGCCGCCCGATATCCCGCAGAAATCCCATCCTCCCCCTCACCCGCCCCTTGCCGCCGTGCGCAGCTCGATCAGCCGCTTCATCACGTTATGCAGGCTGCCCGAATACTCCTCGGTGCCGAAGGCGTCGTGGAGCTGCATGTAGAGGCGATAGAGCTCGGCGTAGACCGCCTGCGCCTCCGCCCGCGGCTCGTAGGAGACGGTGCCCGGCCGGCACATCTTCGCCTGCGCCGCTTGAAAATCAGGATACACCCCGGCCGCGACCGCGCCCGAGACCGCGGCGCCGAGCGCGCACGCCTGAGCGCTCCCGGCCAGCCGCCAGGGGCGGCCGGTCACGTCGGCGTAGATCTGCATGAGCATGGCGTTTTTTTCCGCTATCCCTCCGCCGGTGACCACATCGCCGACGGCGACGCCGTACTCCTCGAAGCGCCTGATGATCGTCAGCGCGCCGAAGGCCGTCGCCTCGATGAGCGCGCGGTAGATCTCGGCCGGCGAGGAGTGGAGCGTGGAGCCGACGAGCAGCCCTGTCACCAGCTGATCGGCCAGCACGTTGCGGTTGCCGTTGTTCCAGTCGAGAGCCAGCAGGCCCGACTCGCCCGGCGAGAGGCGCTCGGCTTCGGCGGTCAGCTCCTCGTGGCTCATCCCTCCGCCCGGCTTCACGACCTTGACCCACCAGTTGAAGACGTCGCCCACCGCGGCCTGGCCCGCCTCGAGCCCGTGGTGGCCGGGGAGGATCGACTCGGGGACGATGCCGCAGATGCCGGGGATGTCGGCCACCTCCCGCTCGAGAGGCGCCACGACCATGTCGCAGCCGCTGGTGCCGAGTATCTTGACGAGCGTCCCCGGCGCTACTCCTGAGCCCACCGCCCCCATGTGAGCGTCGAGCGCCCCCACGGCGACGGGCGTGCCTTCGCGCAGACCGAGCTTGGCCGCCCACGCGCGCGAAAGGCCGCCGGCCTTCTCGGCGATGGTGTGGGCCCGCTCGTAGAGCCGCGCGCGGAGCTCGCCCATCTTCGGGTCGAGCATCGCCAGGAACTCGGCGTCCGGCAGGCCCCCCCACTCGGGGTTGTACATGGCCTTGTGCCCGGCGGCGCAGACGTTGCGGACGATATTCGCCGGGTCGCTGACGCCCGAGAGCATCGCCGGAATCAGGTCCGACTCCTCGACCCAGGTGGCGGCGGCGTCGAATACCTTCGGCCGGGCGCGCAGGCAGTGGAGCACCTTCGAGAAGAACCACTCGCACGAGTAGGCCCCCCCGCACTTGGCGAGGTAGCGGGGGCGCTCGGCGGCGGCGAGGCGCGTTATCTCGTCGGCCTCGGCGAGCGCCGTGTGGTCCTTCCAGAGCCAGGCCATCGCGTCGAGGTCGTCGGCGAAGTGGTCGCCGAGCGCGAGCGGCACGCAGTCGGCGCCCACGGGCACGGGTGTCGAGCCCGTCGCGTCGACGCCGATGCCGACGACGTCTTCGGCCGAAAGGTCGCTCACGGCCTCGCGCGCGGCGTCGAGGGCGGCCTTCACGGCGAGCTCGGTACCTTTGACGTACTCGGCGGGGTGCTGGCGCGCCAGGTTCGGATCGCTCGAGAGGAGCACGCCGGCGTCCCCGCGCTCGTACTCGAAGACGCCGGTGCCCACCTCGCGGCCGTCGGCGGTGTCCACCACCAGCGCCCTGACAGAGTTGGTGCCGAAGTCGAGCCCGAGGGTGCAGGTGGCCATGTGACCTCCTTCGGCGCAGGGCAGCGCGCAATTCAGCGCTAAATGCACTGCGCAATCCGTTGCGCACGGCGTTATCAGTAACAGCGTAAAGATAACGCCTGGGCGCCGCCCTGTCAAGCCCCCCCGGAAGGTCGCGGCGTTTCGATTTGACACGCCGGGCCCCGAGTCGCAGAATGGCGGCTCGGCGAACCGGCATGAGGAGGCGCGGATGAAGCTCTATCTCGTGAGGCACGGCGAGGCGACGACCGCCGACGTCAATCCGCGGAAGCCCCTTTCGGCGCGGGGTGAGAAGCAGATCGAGGCCGTCGCCGGGATGCTGAAGCCGCTCGGCCTCTCACCCGCGGAGGTCTGGCACTCGACGAAGGCCCGTGCCGCGGGCACCGCCCGCATCCTCCGCGGCTGCCTCTCGGGAACGCCGGACCTGCTGGAGCGGCGCGGCCTCGGGCCCAATGAAGACACCGCTCCCGTGGCCGCCGACATCAACGCTTTCGACGGCGACCTGATGGTGGTAGGGCATCTGCCCTTCGCGGCGCGGCTGGCCTCGCATCTGCTCTTCGGGACGGAGGCAGCGCCAGCGTTTCTCTTTCACACGGGCACCACGGCTTGCCTCGACCGCGACGCTGAGGGCCGGTGGTCCCTCGAGTGGATGGTCCATCCCGGGATGGCGGGCGCCGATATCTAGGTCGCGACGACGCGGGCGAAGGCGCGGGGGGCGATCTCCAGGCGGCCGCCACTAATGGTCTTTCCCGAGCGCCCGAGCATGTCGGCCGATGCGAGCTTCCTGCCGGCGAGTCCGCGCCCCGCGAGCTTCACCTCTGACCGCTTCGCCGACGTGTTGTAGAGGTCGATGACGAGGGAGCGCTTCTCGCGGCGCGCGCCCAGGAAGAGAACGTCCCCGCCCGGCTCGATGCCGAGCCACGGCCCGGCGCCGAGCTCGACCGCCTCCGCGGCGACGATCTCGCCCGGGTGGTCCCGGCCCGCCGCGAAGCGGTAGAGCTCGGCGTCGTCGAAGCCGCCTCTGCAGCGCCTCATCGCGCAGCGGAAGCGCCACTTCCGCGCGCCGCCCTGGTCGATAAGCGCCTCGCGCGGGTTCTGCCCCGTCGAGAGCAGATACCATTCGAGGCGCCCGGCGGTTGCAGTCGAGTTCATGAGCGCGCCCCGAAGCGCGTCGCCGTCGTGGCGTTCGCCGTAGGTGCCCCGCGCGACGGCCGTCGTCCGTCCGCCGAGGCCGCACATGCCGGACTCGCCGAAGGCGAAGTCGATCCGCGACGACGCGCGGCCCGAGGCGGGCGCGACGCTCAGCCCCTCTCCCGCGGAGAATATCGATCCGGCTATGCCGAGGAGCGAATCACCGCCCTTCGCCGCCGGTCCCGGGGTGACGAAGCCGCCGCCCGACTCGCCGCGCCAGCGGACCCGCTTCCACGGGAGATCGAAGAGCCAGCGGAGCTCGTACCCCGCGTCCGCGGCCGGGGGCTTTCCCGAGACGTCGAGGACGAGCTCCGCCATCCCGCCGAGCGGGATGAGCGCCGCGTTTATCGTAAAGGGCCCCGCCCGCCACCTGCCACGCCCGCCGATCCTCCAGCCGCCCGAGACCTTCGCCTCGCGACCGCCCACCGCGAGGAGCGGCCTCATACTGTAAGACGAGAGCGGATCGTCCGACTCCACCGGCCCGGGGAGCCCCTCGGGGTCTCCTCCCTTCGCCGTCTCGAGCACTCGCGAGCCGAACCCCGGCACTCCGGGGACGATCATGTGCACTCCGCCGGCGTCGCGGAAGCGCCTGCAGGCATGCCCGGTCTCGAGGTCAACGAACTCGATCCCGGCGGCCAGCTTCGCCGGCAGGCGGACGCGGCACTCGCGGTCCCACGCGAGCGTGTTGACGACCGCCACCGTCTCGCCGGGCCGGCCGCGCAGGCCGCCCAGCATCCGATCGCGGGCTGAGCAGATTATCGAAGCCACCTTCGCGAGCCGCCGTCTGCGTATCTTCAGGTTGAGCCGCTTCGAGCCCTCGCCCGACCCGTTCCAGGCGTGGTCGCCGAGATAGGCCACCTCCAGCGCCGCCTCGTCCAGCCCGGCCCCGGCCGCGCCGGGCCCGCCGAGCATCGCGTCGAGGGTTCTGACGGATACGAGGTCCCGCTGGCACGCGCGGAAGCTCGCCGCCTCGCGCTGCGCGGCGATCATCCAGACCTCCCACGACGAGCCCGTGTCGCCGCGCACCGTCCGGAGCCCCGATCGCGCCGCCGAGCGGGAGCCGGGCTCCCCGAGCTCGCGCTCGACGTGATCGGCGAACTCGGGCCACGTCGAGTTCACTAGCCGGGGGTACTCCCAGCCCTGCGAGTTGTACTCGCGGACGGAGCGCATTTTCACGGCCGCCCACTTCGGCGTCTCGGGCGAGAGGTCGCTGTAGGAGCCCACCAGCGGTATGGCGCTCGCCGGGTACTCGCGCCCGAGGGCCTCGTGCTCGGGGATGACCTGCCCATGCAGGAAGTCGTTTACGTGCGGCGGCCCCGCGAGGACGGGGCTCCCCTCGGAGTAGCCGCCGCAGCGGAGCACGAGGTACATGAAGCGCCCGGGCGCCGCCTCAAGCCGGGCGAGGCGTGGCAGCTTCCGGAGCTCCTCCAGCCACGGCGCCTGGTACTGGAGAAGGCTCTTGCCGAAGCTGCGGAAGCCGGCGCACGAGAGCAGGTTGGCGAAGCCGCTCGTCCACGTCGTGGCCTCCATGTGATAGCCGTCGCGGGTGAACTCCTCCGGCGCGACGCCCGCACTCCCGGCCCACGTGCGGTAGGGCTCCAGCAGCAGCGGGTAGGCCGAGAGGACGAATGCCCCCGTCAGGAGCTGGCACGGCGTGGGCGTCACGTAGAGGCGCCCCCCGGCCAGGGCCTCCTTCGCCTGGCGCTTCTCGGGTCCGGTCGCTTTGCTCCAGAAGCGCTCGAGCTGATATGCCGAGGCCATGTTGTAGGAGTTCTCCTCGCCCGCGGCGAGCTCCGCCCGCGTCGTGAGGTAGTCGTCGCGGTCGTGGCTGTGGAGGTCATCGTAAGCCCACGAGTCGTCGGCGCAGAGGTCGCTGAGCAGGTACACGGTCCACGGCCGGTGGCTGCCCACGGTGATGCAGCCTTCGGCGGCCTTGCCAGCTGAGCGTATCACGAGCCGGGCCTTGTGGTCCGGCCCCGCGGGCCACAGTGCCGGAGCGTGGGCGCGGACGGTCACGGGCTTCTCGCGCTCTCGCGGGAATATCACGACCTCGCGCCGCGCCGTGCGTCCGCCGGAGGTGATCTCGATCTCGAGCCGCGGCCGCCAGGTGCGGCATGAGAGGTCGAGCTCGATCCACTGGACGAGGGCGCCTCCCTCGCGCGAGAAGAAGACCGTCTCGCGCGCGCCGTGAAGCGTGAGCCAGTCGAACGGGTTCTTCGTCAGGATGCTCTTCGCCATGACGGGCGCCTCCCGATCGCCGCGCCATGGTGGCGAGGGCGGGGGCGGTTGTCAATCGCCGTTCTCCGCCGGGCTGGCGGCAGGCGGCCGTTGCTCCAGAAGCCAGTCGAGCGAGGCGCGAGCGTATGGGTCCGCCTCGTCGTAGGTCGCGTCGGTCCACGCGCGTGCGGCGAGGCCCGCCCCGGCGTCCTGCGGCACGAGCTCCTGGTGGAGCGCAAGCCATAGGAGCGCCCTGTCGGTGGGATCGGTGGCGAAGATGTAGCGGACGCGGCAGCTGACGCGCGCGAGGGGCCGGAGGACGCGGCCGAGGAACTGCGGCCCGGCATCCGCCGGCGCCGCCCGGCTCCAGCGCGCCGGCCCCGCGCCGAGCCCGGGCCCCAGCATGAGGCCCGTTATCTCGTAGCTGCGCGCGAGCCCGTCGGCATCGCCCGGCCGCGCCGGTCCCCCCACCGTCGATGCCCACAGGCAGCCGATCAGGAGCCCCGCCACCGACGCCACGGCCACAGCCACGTATATGCGCTCGCGCATGGTGCTGGTATTCACGCAGCCCGGCTCGGCAGGTTCAGAAGAAATCGGGAGACGAGGTCGCGGCTACACCGTGATCATCGCCTTGACGACGCCGTCGGCCTTCTCGTGGACGAGGTCCAGCGCCTTCGCCAGCTCGTCCAGGCCGAAGCGGTGAGTGATGAGCGACTCGACGTCGATGCGCCCCTGCTCGATGAGCGCGAGCGAGCGCGGTATGGTGAAGCGCGAGCGCCGGACGTTGAGTATCTCGAGCTCCTTGCGGCGCGCGATGTGTATCTGCAGCGGCACGTCGTCCTCGGTGGTGATGCCCACGAGAACCGCCCGCCCGCCGATCCGGGCCACGTCGAGGGCCTGGCGCATCGTCTCGATCTGGCCCGCGCACTCGAAGGCGACGTCCACGCCGCGGCCGCCGGTGGCCTCCTTGATCCACTCCGTCGCCCCGGCGGCGCCGCCGGCCTCTGCGACGAAGGTGTCGGTGGCGCCGAGGCGGCGTGCGAGATCGAGCCGGTTCTCGAGCAGGTCGGTGACGAGTATCCTCGCCGCCCCGGCCGCGCGGACGGCCATCATCGTGCACAGGCCGATCGTCCCCGAGCCCAGTATCGCCACCGAGTCGCCCGGCCCGATCCTGGCGATGTGCTCGGCGTGCAGGCCGATCCCCAGCGGCTCCGTCATGGCCGCGGCCTCGTCCGAGACGCCCTCGGGGCAGGCGTACAGGTACTCGACGGGGTGGACGAGGTACTCCTGGTACGCGCCGTCGACGGGCGGCGTGCCGTAGAAGACGACGTTCGGGCACGTGTTCGGCTTGCCCTCCTGGCAGTGCTCGCACTTGCCGCACGAGACGCCGGGTTCGATGGCCACGAGCTCGCCCGGGGAGAGGTCGGTTTCAGTGTCCGGCCCGAGTGCCTCGACGCGGCCCGCCACCTCGTGGCCGATGGTCTGGGGTTTGGCGACGACCTGGTCGCCGATCCGCCCGTCGATGTAGTAGTGCACGTCGGAGCCGCAGACGCCGACGGCCGTCACCTTGACCAGCGCCTGGCCGGGGCCCGGCTCCGGCACGGGCCGGTCCTCGATCCTAACGTCCCTGATGCCGTGGAGCACTGCGGCCTTCATCTGTTACCTCCCTGAACGGGCGCGGCCAGGTGCCTGAGCCACGAAAGCTCAACCGAGCTCGAAGAGCCTGCCGCCCACGAGCACAGCCCTGGCGCGGCCGGTGAGCTCGCGCCCGGCGAACGGGCAGTTGCGGCTCTTGGACTGGAAGCCGGCCGGGTCAACGGTCCACTTGGCCTTCGGGTCGATGATGGTGACGTCGGCGACGGATCCCTCTGCCAGCGTCCCGCGCCCGGCGAGGCCGAGTATCCGCGCCGGGGCCGCCGTCATGCGCTCGATCAGTATCGCGGGCTCGACCTTGCGCTTCACGACCAGCTCCGTCCAGCAGACGCCCAGCGTTGTCTCGAGGCCTATGACGCCGAAGGGCGCGTAGAGGAACTCGAGCGCCTTCTCCTCGGCGGTGTGCGGCGCGTGGTCGGAGGCGATGGCCTCGATCGTGCCGTCGATGACGGCCTCCACGAGCGCCTCGGCGTCCCCGGCAGTTCGGAGCGGCGGGTTCATCTTGAAGTTGGGGTCGAAGGTGGATACGGCGTCTTCGTCGAGGAACATGTGGTGCGGCGTCGCCTCGGCCGAGACGCGCACGCCGAGCTCGCGGGCGTCGCCGACTATCTCGACCGCGCGCCGCGTCGTGAGGTGCTGGATGTGGAGCTTCCCGCCCGTAAGCTCGGCGAGTCGCACGTCGCGGCTCACCATAATCTCCTCGGCCGCGTCGGGCATGCCGGGCAGCCCGAGCAGCGCGCTCTGCTCCCCCTCGTTCATCACGCCCGGGCCCACGAGCTCCGAGACCTCGCAGTGGCTGAGGACCGGCTTGTCGAACATCTTGGCGTATTCGAGGGCGCTCCGCATGATCTGCGCGTTCGAGACGGGCTCGCCGTCGTCGGAGAAGGCCACCGCGCCCGCGTGAGCTAGGAGCCCCATCTCGGCCAGCTCCTCGCCGGCCTGGCCCTTCGTGACCGCGCCGACCGGGAAGACGTTCGCCCTTCCCGCCTCCTCGGCCTTGAGGTAGATGAAGGTGGCCGATGCTTCGTTGTCGACGGCCGGGTCGGAGTTGGCCATCGTCACGACCGACGTGAATCCGCCCGCCACCGCGGCGGCCGCGCCCGAGGCTATCGTCTCCTCCTCGGAGTTGCCGGGTTCGCGCAGGTGGACGTGCATATCGATGAGCCCCGGCGCGACGATCGCCCCGGTGGCGTCGAAGACCTCGTCGGCGGCGGGGATCTTGCCGCCCACCTTCTCGATGACGCCGTCGGCGATGAGCACGTCGGCCTTGCCGTCCCGCCCCGAGGCCGGATCGATGACGCGCCCGCCCTTAATAAGTATCCTCGGCATCTCGGCCAGCTCCCCCGTCTCTTTCAGTATCGCTCCCGGCGCAGGTCCGTCGTGCGGCTTCGCCGCCCCGACGACCTGGGCGCGCCGGGTCGCTGCCTCGCCCTCCCCGGCTCCCGACTTTCCCGGCCCGCGGCCGCTACGCGTCCTCTCTCGGCCCGCCGCCCATACAGAGGTACATGACGGCCATCCGGACGGCGAGGCCGTTGGTCACCTGCCTGAGTATCACGGACCTCGGCCCGTCAGCCACGTCGGGCATTATCTCCACGCCTCGGTTGATGGGCCCGGGGTGCATCACGACGAGGTCATCCTTCGCGAGCTTCAGGCGTTCGGCGGTGACCCCGAATATCCGGGCGTACTCGCGGATCGAGGGGAAATTCCGCCGCTCCTGGCGCTCGAGCTGTATCCTGAGAACGTTGATGACGTCGCTGGTGGCCACGACCTCGTCGATGTCGTAGCTTATGTCGACGCCCATGGCGCCAATGTCGCGCGGGATAAGCGTCGAGGGGCCCGCGACGGTTACCTTGGCGCCGAGCTTCGTCAGCCCCCAGATGTTCGAGCGCGCCACGCGGCTGTGCGCGATGTCGCCGATTATCGCGACCTTCAGGCCCTCAATCTTGCCCTTCACCTCGCGGATCGTGTAAATGTCGAGCAGCCCCTGAGTGGGGTGCTCGTGGGAGCCGTCGCCCGCGTTGATGACCGAGGCGTCGACGTTCCTGGCGAGGAGGTGCGGCGCCCCCGGAGCCGAGTGGCGTATGACGAAAGCGTCGACTCCCATCGCCTCGATGTTCTTCGCGGTGTCGATCAGCGTCTCGCCCTTCGAGACCGACGACCCCGAGCTCGAAAAGCTCATCGTATCCGCCGACAGCCTCTTGGCGGCGAGGGCGAAGGAGTTGGACGTCCGCGTCGAGGCCTCGAAGAACAGGTTGACCACGACCCGGCCCTGGAGCGCGGGAACCTTCTTGATGGAGCGCGTCGAGACCTCCTTGAAAGACGCCGCCGTGTCGAGGATCGTGGTGATCTCGCCGGCGGTCAGATCCTCCAGGCCCAGGAGGTGTTTGCGCTTCCACTCCATGGCTCGCGGTCTCCTATTTCGGGGGGGCCTCCAGCACGACCTCGTCGACGCCGTCGGTCTCGACGACGTGGACACGAACCGTCTCCTCGGCGCCGGTCTCGACGGTGGCCCCCGTGGCGTCTGCTCTTATGGGGAGCTCCCTGTTCGACCGCTCGACGAGCGTGTAGAGGCGTACGATCCTGGGCCGGCCAAAATCCATCAGCAGGTCCATCGCTGCCCGCGCGGTGCGCCCGGTCGAGAGCACGTCGTCCACGATTATCACCAGCTTGCCGTCGATGGACATCGTCATCTCTGTGCCGCCCTTGAGGGGCTTGAGGCCGCCCGAGGCGAGGTCGTCGCGGTATGGCGTCACGTCGAGGAGCGCGGCGGGCACCTCGTGGCCCCGCGAGGCGAGCTCCGCCCCGAGCCGCTTTGCGAGATCGGCCCCGCGGGTGCGCACCCCCGCCAGCACGATCTCCGAGGGCTCCACGGGCTCCGCCAGGGCCGAGTCCGCGAGGGACTTCAGCGTGGCCTTCACCCAGTCGGCGTCGTAGAGGGTCTTGCCCATCAGGGCGTCTCCTGTCTGCTTCACTTTCCGATGATGGCCGCGAGCTCGCCCCTGGCGCGGGAATTGTCGCCCGCGCGCGCCCGTGACAGCGCCGATGATAACACCTCGGCCACCGCCTTGTCAAAGGCCGGTCCGCTCGGCAAGGGGCCCAGGAGCGTGGTGCGGACGCTCTCGGCGAGCTCCGCGACCCCCACCCCCTCGCCCTCGAGGGCGCTCACCGCCGCAAGTTCTGCAGCAGCCGCCTCCGCCGAAAGTCCCAGGTCCGCCTTGCCGAGGACCTCCAGCACCGGTCCGCCCTGGCATTCCAGCGCCGCCTCGCACCGCCGGTCGAGCTCCGTCGGGTACTGCGAACCGTCCATCACCAGCAGCACGAGATCCGAGCGGCCCGCCGCGGCCAGCGCCCGCCGCCAGCCCTCGGCGCCGAGCTCGTCGGGGTCGGAGAGCGCTCCCGCGGTGTCGGCGAGGCGCACTGCGAGCCCAGCCACCTCGGCAAGGGTCTCGACCACGTCGCGCGTCGTGTGGGGTTCGGGCGAGGTGACGAAGCGCTCGCGCCGAGCAAGTGCGTTGGCGAGCGTGCTCTTGCCGGAGTTAGCCGGGCCGACCACCGTTACGCGCGACTCGCCAGCCAGGCGCTCGGCGGCATCCCGGCCCTCGAGCAGGGCCTCGATTGCAGACGGCAGCCCGTCGTCGGGCCCCGCCAGGGCCTCGCGTATCCGTCGGCGGAGCCCGGCGGACGCTCGCGTGATGAACTCTATCTGAACGAGCGTCACGGCGCGCGACAGGCACCGTATCGCCGCCTCCGAGAGCGGATCGGAGAATCCCGACCGTACGAGCTCCGCGGAGAATTCCCGCCCCCCGAGCTCGCGGAAGCCGAGCTCGCGGAGGCGCCTCGCCACCTCGTGGGCCGCCACGACGCCGCCGTGACAGTTCACCTCGACGAGATCGCCCGCGCCCCCCGTCCTCGACCCGCCGCGCTCCAGCACCGCGACGATGACCTCGTCGATGACCTCGCCGGACTCGTCCACGAGGCGCCCGTAGAGGAGCTCGCCCGCCGCCGCATCCGCAACCGGGCGCCTTCCCCGGAACGCAGTCGAGATCGCCTCTGCCGCGCCCTCGCCGAGACACGAGAAGACGGAGATTCCGCCGTCGCCCGGGGATGTGAGAAGCGCAAAGGCGAGCGTATCCGCACTCAACCGCGGGTGTCCTCGAAAGCCCGCACCAGCCCCTCGAGGGTGAGGTGCTCTCTGACAAGGCCGATCCGCCGGGAGAAGGGCGCCACGAGGGCGGCCTCGCCTCCCGTGGCGATGACGGGCAGCTCGAGCTTCTTCTCGGCGAAGATGTCGCCGATCAGCCTGTCGACGGCGCCGGCAGCACCGATCACTGAGCCGGAGAGCATCGCCGCGCGCGTGCTGATGCCGAGCGCCCGGCGCGGCTTCCCGAGCTTCATCCGCGGCAGCCGCGCGCAGCGCGCGGCCAGGCCCTCGAGCCCCGTCCGCACGCCCGGGCCGATCGTCCCGCCGTGGTAGTGGCCGTCGCCTGTCACGAGATCGACCGTCACCGCCGAGCCGAAGTCGACGACCACGGCCCCCCCCCGATGCACGGCCAAGGCCCCGCAAGCCGCCGCCAGCCGGTCGGGGCCTATCCCGGAGCGCGTGCCCTTGGGAACGGAGAGCGGCGCCCGGAAGTCCTTCTCGAGGAACAGGAGCTTAAGTCCGAGCCGTGCCCTGACCTGGGCAGCCAGCTTCCTCTCGATGGGCGGCACCACCGACGAGCAGACGGCCACTTCGGCCTCGGCCTTCTTCAGCTTCGCCCACCGCAGCGCGCCGGGCAGGCCCGAAGTCTCGACGTCGACGCGGCCGCGCATCCTCGGCGGCCGGCCCCCTCGGGTCACTGCCGCGGCAGTTCTCGTGTTGCCGATGTCCAGGGCGAGGATGGATGGCAAGGCGGTGCTCCCCATGAGGTGCTCCCACAGATGTTATCCGGGCGGGCCGGGGATGTCAACCCGGCCCCGTCTTCGTTGACTGGCGGGGTGCGCTCGGGTATCATCCAGCCTGGACTGAAGGAGGGTCACACCATGCCCAAGGAGACGATGACACCCAAGGAGCGCTGGCTGGCCGTGCTCGAGCGCAAGCAGCCCGACCGCGTCCCCATGGACTACTGGGCGACGGGCGAGGCCTCGGAGAAGCTCGTCGCGCACCTCGGCGTCGGCGACCTCGGCGAGGCGCTGAAGCAGCTCCACGTCGACACGCCCCTCACCCTCGGCGGCCGCTACGTCGGCCCTGAGCCGCCGAAGGGGAAGGACCACTGGGGCGTTGAGCACAGGTCGGTCGACTACGGCACGGGGACGTACCAGGAGGGCGTGAGCTCGCCTCTTGCCGACTTCGAGACGCCGGAGGAGATCGAGGCGGGCTACACCTGGCCCTCGCCCGACTGGTGGGACTATTCTCATCTGCCGGAGGCGGTCGAGAAGGCGCCTGAGCGCCCCGTGCGTGCCGGGGGCTCGGAGCCTTTCCTGACGTACAAGCAGCTCCGCGGCGAGGCCCAAGCCTTCATGGACCTGATTCTCAACCCTGAGATCGTGCGGTACTCCCTCGACAAGCTCTACGGGCTGGCGTACGAGGGCACCCGGCGGATATACGAGACGATCCCGGGCAAGGTCAACATCTCCTACGTCGCCGAGGACCTGGGCGGCCAAGAGGACCTGATGTACTCGCCGGACCATATCCGCGAGTTCTTCTTCCCGTGGATGAGGAAGATGGTCGACCTTGTCCACGAGGCCGGCGCCTACGCCTTCCATCACACCGACGGGGCCGCGCGCAAGATCATCCCCGGCCTCATCGATGTCGGGATGGACGTGCTCAACCCGGTCCAGTGGCGGTGCAAGGGGATGGAGCGCGAGGGGCTCAAGCGCGACTTCGGCGACAAGCTCGTTTTCCACGGCGCAGTCGACAACCAGCAAACGATTCCCTTCGGCACGGTCGAAGACGTCCGCAACGAGATCCGCGAGAACCTGGAGATCCTCGGCGGAGGAGTCGGCGCCGATTACGCTGGCGGTTACATCATCGCCCCTTGCCACAACATCCAGGCCGTCGGGCCGCCCGAGAACGTCGTCGCCCTTTACGAGGCGGGTTACGAGATGGGATGGACGTCGTAGGGCGCGGCAACGTGGCCAGGCGCGCCGAGTGTGCCCCGGCCACGGCGCCGCGAGCTACGACCACTCCAGGATGACGCCCATCGCCTCCGAGCGGTCGGCGAGCAGCATCTCGTAGAGCCTGACGGCCTCGGAGTACTTCTCGCGGTGGCTGATGAGCGGCCCGATGTCGAGTTCGCCGTCGGCGACCATGTCGAAGAAGTACTCGCTGTCGCGCGTCTTGGTCCACGGGTTGTCGAGCGTCTCCACCTCGGGGTGCGAGCCGTTATGCGTGCCGATGATCGTGAAGCTCGGGCTGTTGCAGAGGTCGTGGAAGTCGAACTGGGTCGCGCCGCGCGGGCTCGAGAGCACGACGAAGCGGCCCTGGTTCCTCAGGCACTCGAACTCGCCCGGGATTAGCGCCGGCGCGCCGGTCACCTCGAAGACCACGTCGGCCTTGCGGCCGCGCGTCTTCTTCTCCACGAGTTCGGCCGCGTTCTCGCTGCCGGGGTTGACCCGCACGATGAGCGGATCGTCGGGCAGCCTCCCGAGGCGGCTGTCGGAGACGTCGACCGCGAATACCGGTCTCGCCCCTGCGATGCGGCAGAGGCGCGCGGCGATCTGACCGAGCAGCCCCTGCCCGTAGACGACGGCCGATTCGCCCCAGCTCAGCCCCGAGCGGCGCACGCCGTTCATGACTATCTGGGCGATCGTGAAGAAGACGGCGTGCTCGTCGGCGATGTCGCGCTGGACGGAAAGGACCGACCCGGCCGGGCACGCGTGGTACATCGTGTGGCTGCCGTAGTTGGCGACGGTCTCGCCGACCATGGACTTGTCCACGCCGGCGCCGACATCGACCACCTTGCCGACGTTGTCATAGCCCGGAGTGAAAGGGAACTTCCCGTAGGCCGACCAGTGCGAGTCGGGCGGGAACTCGCCCGAGAGGATCGTCGTCTCGGTGCCCGTGCTGATGAGCGTCCGCTCGGTCTTCACGAGGATCTGCCCCTCCTTGGGGCTGGGCATCTCCCGGTCCTCAATCACGATCTTCCTGGCTTCCGGGAAGACGACGGTTGGGTTCTTGGCCATGGGGCTTGATCTCCTTCTGATGGCGTTCCCTGTCTCCGGGCGGAGGATTGCACAGGGCGTCGGAGCTGTCAAGTGAAAGGGCGCGCTCGGTCCCCGGCCGCCGGGCGGCCGCCGGCCGTGACCGACAATGCGGGGCCGGTGTACTACTACTGGTTCGCAGTGAATATGGAGAGCTACTGAAATGACGATTCTCGGCAGGAGAGGTGGCCGCGCGGGGGTTGCCTTCACGACTGCGATCCTCGCGCTCTTGGCGCTCTCGGCATCCGGGGGCGAGCCACCTCCGCCCCCGCCGCCGCAGCAGGAGCCGGAACTCCCGCCCGGTCCCACCGCCGCGGAGACCGCCAGGGAGATGGCCGAGTTCGCGAAGAAGCACTCCGACCCCAACGCCGCCCTGCATTACATGCAGGCCATGGTGGAGCTCGCCAGCCGCCGCAAGGACGACGACGTGGAAACCTTCATCGCGCGCACGCTGCAGACCGCCCCGCCCGCGATCCTCGCCGAGTACCCCGAGGCGGAGGCGCGGCTGCGCGCGGGCCTGGTGCCCGTGACGGTCTGGATGCACCGCGGAGCGCAGATGAAAAGGTGCACCTTCGACCTCGACTGGTCGAAGGGGGCCGGCATCCTGATGCCGCACCTCGGGCGCGTCAGGAATCTGGCGCGAGCCGCCGTCGCCTGCGGCAAGTGGTACGAATTCCGCAAACGGCCCGCCGAGGCGGCCCAGGTCTACCTCGACGTCTGCCGCATGGGGTGCCACATGAACGGCGACCCCGTCATGATAAGTGAGCTCGTGGGCATGGCGGTCGTTGGCATGGGAGTTCGCGCCCTCGAGGGCATGCTCGCCAGGGGCGTCGATGCCGAGACGGGCAAGCTGATACTCGAGGGCCTCCGGGAGTTGCCCGAGAAGCCCTTCTCCATGGCGGAGGCCGTCGACGCCGAGCGCATCGTGATGGGCGGCTGGGCGAGGCTCGAGTTCACCCGGGCTGCCAGGCAGGGCCGAGCAGAGGTCATCGGGCTGCTCGGTCGCATGATGGGGCGCGAGCTCAAGTGGCACGAGAAGTTGCTCGTGCCGGTCGAGACCGACAAGATAGTTTCCATGATCGACCGGGGCTACGCCGTCTACGACGCCTACACGAAGGACGTCGTCGCCGCGATGAGGAAGCCCTTTGCCGAGTGCATCTTCGAGCTCAAGAAGCTCACCGACAAGGACCGCGTCATGCAGCGCGCCACCGCGGCGAAGGTGGGCATCGTCGGCATTCTCATCAACGCCGAGGCGACGGCCTACGAGCGGTCGAGGATCCAGGAGGCGCGCACCGAGGCGGCTCTGAGGGCCGTGACGCTCCTCGCCGCGGCGGCGCGCGTGAAGGCCGAGCGCGGGAAGTATCCGGGCAAGCTCGAGCAGCTCGTCGAATACTTCGGCGTCCCTGGCAAGCACCCGAAGGACCCCTTCACCGGCGGGGACTTCAGCTACAAGCTCGACGGCAACGGCCTGCCGGTCGTCGAGACGCCCGGGGACGATCCGAACGCGGGCCCCGGCATGCGTCAGCGGCTCTACATATTCGGCTTCTCCGCGGCGCGGGGGCGGGCAACACGCGCCCACGACCAGTGGCGCGCCCAGCGCGGCATCCTGGTGCCCGGGCCAGAGGCGCCGGCCGGAGAGGAAGAGGAGGTCTTCTAGCCGCCCGTGCTCATTCTCTCGAAGGCGAAGATCACAGTCGGCGGGCCCGGCGAGGTCATTGTCGAAGGGGCCTGGGCGGAGCACAGGGCCAGGATTGCGGACTTCGTGGGCGCGCTCGGGATCGAGCAGGGCTCGGTGCGGCTCCGCTTCGGCTCGGTCGTCTTCTCGCGGGAGATACCGGAGGCGAAGCACCAGAGGTTCCGCAACTTCCTCGTGAACGAATGCCCGGTGCGACGCTGACGCGCTTCTCTCTGCCTACCTGCTTCCCGCCGCAGCGCCCCGTGAGTAGTCGCTGAGCGCCGCCGCATCATCCGAGTATTTCTTCGCGAGCGACAGGAAGTCGGCGGCGGGCAGCGTCTCCCACCTGAGCTTCATACGCGTACCGCTCACCGCCACGCCCAGGCCGTCTGCGTCGGCCGAGACGACGCGCGCCCGCATCGAGCGGCCGGCGATCTTCAGGCTCACAGTCTCCTTCTTTCCGGAGGCGACGCCGGCGATGATGGCCTTGCGGAGTTTCTCCCCGGCGGCCTTCGCGGCGGCGACGTCTTCGGCGCTCGGGGCTGCGTCGGCCTTCGGCTCGGCCACCGGTGGCCGTGGCGGCCCGTGCCTTGAAGGACGCCGCGGCGCCGCCGATGGTGATGGTCCGGGGCTTCGAGAGGTCGACCTCGAGAGAGAGCACGCCCGCGCCCGCGACGGTCTTCAGCCGCCCGACGGACTCGCCGTCCACGCCCACGGGGTAGACCGTCCCGGCCTTCAGGCCGCCGACGCTCAGACGCACCTTGGCGGGCTCGGCGTTGTGAGAGGGCTTCGCGTCCACCAGGACGCCGCCCTTCGTCCGCCGCCAGCCGAAGTCGGCGGCCCTCGATGCGGCGAGGAGATACTTCCCCGCCACGCTCAGCGAGGTGCCGCGCACGAGCATGGCCTTCTCGATCTCGCCCTTCTTGTCTCTTCTCACGAGCAGGGCTGCGCACTCCGCCTTGACGTCCCCCAAAGTGAGCGACGAGTGCCCCGCTTCGGTCACGGCGAAGATGTCGTCGTGCTCCGCTCCCGTAGCTTTGACCGCGACGCGCCCGGCGCCGTCGATCATCTCCGCCTTCAGCTCCGGCTTCCCGCTCTTCTTCGGCACGAGTATCGCGACGTAACGCGCGGCCCTGCCCTTCTGCACGACCTCGACGCACGGGCGCGCCGTCATCTCGGCGGGGAGGAAGCGGCTCGTGAGCTTCGCCGCGTCGGGGACGAGGAAGCGGATATCGAGCGAGACGGCCTTGTCGGCGTCGTCGGTCACCGCGAAGTGCCCGCCCGAGAGCTCCTTCCACTCGCCCTTCTTGTGGAGCCGCCACTCGAAGGAGCGTTCCTGGGCGCCGGCCGCGACGAGATCGTCGTAGACGATCACGTACTCGCCGTCGACGAAGGCGACGTGGCGCACGAATCTCTCGGCCAGGTCGTAGAGGCGCGAGGCGTTCCCCGCGGCGTAAGCCGTCGAGCCAGAGATCAGCACGTCCTGCATGAAGGCCGTCCGCTTGTAGTCGAAGGGCTGGTACCAGCCGGTCCCCTCGCGCGGTCCGGCCTTGCCGTCTATCGTGATGGTGTTGTGGCTGCGGGTGAGCTTGGCCTTCTTGGGGTACTGGTCGTCCTCGGCAAGGAGCGCGCCGTGCGCGTAGAGCAGGAAGTGATTGTGGTCGGGATGGCTGTGGGCCACGTTCGCCCAGTTGGCGCCGCGGAGCCGCTGGAGCTTATGGCCACCGGGGGGCCCGCAGATGAAGACGAAGCCGGCCGCGTCGTCCTTCCAGGAACTCCTCACGCTCAGCATGTCAGCGTCGGGCCAGAAGCGCCCGAGGGGCATTTTCTCGAGGGGCTCCGCCGCGACGGTCGCGTCGTGCCAGAGAATCCCCCACGCCGGGTGCTGGTAGAAGTCGGCCTTCGGGTCGGCGATGAGGCGCTTCAGGACCGTCATGCCGGGGCCGGACTTCGTCTCGGCCACGAGCCGCACGAGCGTCGTCAGGTTTCCCGGGGCTCCCGCGCCGGCGTCGCCGATGTTGAACGTCCGCTTCCAGCCCGGGCATGTCATGTACAGGCGATACCAGAGCGCCTCGTCAAAGTGCGGGTTGTGGTCGGCCGCGCGGTAGCCCGTCACGTGCTCGACGAGGTGCGCCGTCCTCACCAGCCAGTGGTGGCCGAAGCTCCAGTAGCCCGGGCCCTCGTGCGTGGAGCCGTCCTCGGGCAGCCACCTCACGACCTGCTGCCACTGGTCGAAGGCCATGTCGGCGTACTTCTGGACGTCGAGCTCGGGATCGTCCCCGTAGATCGCGAACGAGGCGTTGGCGAGGCCGTGTATCCTGTTGTGCATGTGATTGTTCTGGTAGTCGCCGGTCCAGTACTGCCCGACGAAGAAACGGCCGTGGATGAACCCGGCCATCTCGTATATCCGCCTGCGGAGCTCCGAGCGCTCGGCCTCCGTGAATTCGTCGTAGAGCATGTCGTACGTGATCGAGAGACCCGAGAGGATGTCCATCGGCACGATGTCGTCGCGTTTCCAGTCGGACTGGTCGAGGTTCCAGCGGACCCACTTCTTGGCTATGTCGCGGTACTGCGCGTCGCCCGAGGTGAGGTAGAGCAGGTCCGCCCCCACCAGCCCCCAGAAGCCGTAGAGGTAGCGCTCCCATCCGGGGGGCTTCGCCGGCGGCCCCGAGCGGAACCGCCCGCCGAAGTTCCGCTTCACGCGGTCGGCGAAGTACCTGTTGGGGCCGCGGGCGAGCTCGCGGATGCGCGGCAGGTCGTCCTTCGTGAAGTAGAGGCGCGGGTGTTTCCCGACGAGTTCCTCGCGCATCTTGAAGACGCCGGCGGCCGGCTGCTTTATGCGCGAGGCGTTCTCGCCCGCCAGGCAGGTTGCCGGGACCAGAAGCGCCGCCGCAGCCAGTAGCGCGCGCGTCATACGCCCCCCTCTCCCGCTCAGTACCGCTCTTCGCTGAGGAGTTCGTCCGTCTCTGCCTCCTCGATGAGCCTGAGGACGTCCGCCGGGTCGTTCTGGGTGATGATATCTTCCGACAGGCGCGTCTCCTCGAAGAGCGTGGCGACGGCTTCGAGCCCGAGAAGCACCTTCTTGTAGGAGCTCTCGGGGCAGACGAAGAGGAGGATCGCGTGGGCCCTCTCGCCGTCGAGGCACCTGAAGTCGACCCCCTCGCGCGAGATTCCGAGCGCGGCGGACGTCCGCACGAGCGCGCCGGCGACGCAGTTGGGCAAGGCCAGGCCGTTCTTGATGCCGGTGGGATGCCGGCGCTCGTTGAGGATGGCGCGCGCGGTGATGTCGTCGATGCGCGAGGAGGGAATCTCACTGCCGAGGGCGAGTGTGCGCACGAGCTCGGCGATCGCCTCTTCGGTGTCGGCGGCGTCGAGCGGCAGGCGGATCAGATCGCGCCTCAGGAATTCGCTCAGCCTTATGGGGCCGCCATCGTTCATGGCCGTCGCCTTCCGCCTACGCCGATGGATCGAGCGAGTCGATGCGCGCGCGAACGCGCAGCGGCTCCTCGGGGCGGACCATGTCGCGAAAGACCACCCTCTTGGTGGCGAGGACCTCCGGCGGGCCGCACTCGCCTCCGGCGCCGAGGTGCATCCGCTTGCGGAGCCCCTTCACCTCGGCGACGATGGTGCCGTCGTCGCGGAGCAGCTCCCCCGAGCACCCGATCGTGTAGCCGCCCTCGGCGAGGCTCCCTGAGCCCACCAGCTCCATCGCCATCGCACTCACCGCGTCCGAGATGGCCATCCACTGCGTGATGCCCATCATCACGGGGTTGCCGGGGAAGTGGCCGACGGTGAACGGGTGGTCGGCCGGATATGTGTAGGCGAAGCCGGCGGTCTTCGCGTCGGCGTCGAGGCTGATCATCTCGTCGACGAAGACCATCTCGGGCCGCTTCCAGGTGAAGGTCGCGTGGTCGATGGCCTTGCTCATCTCGACCGGGACGACCTGCCCCTGCTTGCGCATCTCGCGCGGCGGCTCCTCGCTCTCGTGCAGCGTGAAGGAGGTGATGTCGACCTGGGCCACCTGCTCGCCCGAGTCGACGGACACGCTGCCCCGGAAGCGGCGGAAGGGGCCCTTGTCCGACTTGCGGCCGACCACGCCTGCCGCCGCCTCGCCGTCCGCAACCTGGCGGTGCATCTTGAAGTTGGAGATGGAGGCGAAGTAGCAGATGTCGCCCTCCTCGAGCCCGCCGCCGACCGACTGCAGCACGCATATGGCGTTGAGCGCCAGGTGCTCGGCGAACGCGAACTCCATGATGGCCGAGCCGCCGTCGGGGTTCTTCCTGAGGAATATGTCCCGGCCGGCCGCGTCGCCGGGGGAGAGGCAGAGCGAGCTTTCGCCGTAGGGCTCTCCGTCCTTGCGGTAGCACTCGTCGCGGTCGATGAGCAGGTTCCGCCCCCTGTGGGCGAGCACCTTTTCGAGATCCGCGCCCTCGAGAATGACCCTCTCGTCAGCCATGCATGCGCCTCCGCAGTCGGACAGGGAAAACGGCCCCGAAGAGTCTAACTTTCGCCCCCGGTGCGGTCAAGGGAAACTGGCCGCCGACCCCCGACGGCGGGCGGGGGGGCCCTTCCCCTTCCCCCGGTTACGGGGGAAGGTCGGGATGGGGGACGCGGCTGGCGCGCCTACTCCAAGGCGTCGTGAATCACCTGCAGGACCGCATCGATATTCTCGAAGACCTCGTTGTCCCAGAAGCGAAGCACCTCGAAGCCGCTCGCCTCAACGAACCGGGTCCGCCGTTCATCGCCGGGCGCATCGAGGTGCTGGCCCCCGTCGAGTTCCACCACCAGCTTCTTCTCGAGGCACGCGAAGTCGACTATGTGCTGCCCGATCGGCCTCTGCCGCCGGAACTTGCATCCCCTGAGCTGCCGGCCGCGAAGGCGGCTCCACAGGAGCCGCTCGGCCTCGGTCATCTCGCGCCTGAGCTTCCGGGCGCGTTCCCCCTCTGCGTCCATCCCCGCCCGGCCCTTTCACGCCTGCCGAGGCCCCCACCCGCTATCGCCGACCCCGGCCAGGCGAGCCGTGGCAAGCCCCGTCTCACCAAGGCGGCCGCGGTCGGACTCAGCCACCCTCCCCCGTAAACCGGGGGAGGGGATGGATCATGCCTCTACGCCCGGCGCCGCAGCGAAGCGACGCCTGTCGCGCACGACGCTCCACACGAACAGCCCCGCGAACGCGGCGGTCAGCCAGAACTCCCACAGCCAGAACACGCCCCACCACGGTTCGGGGCGGCCCCGGCGCCACACTTGGGCGCCCTGCACAATCGGGAGCAGGACGGACCGTCCTTCGGGGCTGAACTGGATCGGCTCGCCTCCGTAGTGTGCCAGCGGCGCCCTGGCCTGCCAGAGAAGGTCGCCTCCGCGGTGACGCAGGATCGTGGCCGTCCTGTACCCATCGAACGTGATGATGCGGGACCCGTCCGGGCAGAAAGCGATCCGGTAGGGGCTTTCCTTCAGGCAGCCCGGCAGCGCCGCGATCTGTCTCCGGCTATCAAGGTCGTAGATGCGCACGCCATCGTCCACAGCCAGCGCCAGACGCCGGCCGTCCTGACTCACCGCCACGGCGCTCGCCAGCGGACCACCGGCGGGGCAGAGCTCGTCGCTCTCTCCGGTGGCGAGGTCCAGCCTGACGACGCTGCCGTCCGCCGTGGCCGCCACGAAATCCCCCGACCCGGGCACCAAGGCATAGGCGGCGCGCAGCACCCGCGGCAGGGGGAAGCTGCGCAGTCGCCGTCCGGACCTGGGATCGACGACCGCAATTCGCGTCCCCGACGCGTCAAGACCCACGAGGCTCTCTGCTCCGCCAACGACCTCGAGTCCCAACGGGTGGAACTCGTCCAACCGCGAGGACGAGACCACTTCAGGCCTGTCGGCGCCCACCCGCCATACGGCAAGGACGCCGTCGTTCGTGAGTATCGCTACCTCCTCGCCGCCGGCGAGATACCTGGCCCAGAACGGCGCCCGGTGGCAGTAGAGCGGGGCAAGACGATGCAGCTGCGCCCCGGTGCTCGCGTCCCAGACCCGGACAGCGCCGTCCCGGCCAGCACTGAGCACCTGTGCCCGGTCGGGCGAGAAGCTCACCGATGTCACCAGGTTCGTATGGCCTTCGAAGGACTGCACCACCCGCCACGCCGGCCACACGCAGAGAAGCCCCATCCCCGCCGTCACGAGCAGCAGGAATACGACAAGCGTCCTCAGGCTGAACCGGGGAAGCAGCTTCATTCGCCCTTCGCCTTCGGCTCCGGCATCGCCGTGTGGCCCGCGGCCTTTGCGGGGCTGGCGTCCTTTAGCGAGTAGTCGCCCTTCGCGGGGGCGGCGAGCATCGGGTCGGTGCCGATGACGGGGTCGGTCTCCTCGACGGGGAGGCGCCGGCGGCTGGTCTTCGGCTTGTCGCTGCAGTACCACCAGTTCCGCGCGAACTTGAAGCTGTACGGATCGGCGCTCTTCGTGAGGAAGTTCATCCCCCCCTCAACCCACTGGCCGCTCCTGTAGACGATGATGTTGTCCTCGACGCGGCTCCTGCGGCACTTGATGAAGCGCTTGTTGCCCGTCTCCTGCAGGATGCGGAAGGCCCACCTCATCGGGTGGTAGACGGTGTTGAAGCGCGCGAGGCAGTCCTCGGAGGTCACGAAGGCGACCGCCGCGTTGCAGCCGACGAAGACGTTGCCCTCGATGACGATGTCTTTGGCCTCGTAGGCGTCCTTCTCGGGCAGGCCCAGCCAGAAGCATTTGAGGGAGGTGCTGCCGCCGGCGTTCACGCCCCGTCGCCCGCCGCGGTCGAAGAGGTTGCTGCGGATGACGACGTCGATCGTGCCGCCCTTCGTCTGCACGCCGACGGCCGGCAGCTTTCCGGTCGAGCGGAAGACGCTCTTGTGTATCAGACCCCGAGTGCAGGCGACCATGTCGATGCCGCAGTCGCCCCAGTTCTCGACGGTGCAGCCCTCGACCAGGAAGTCGGAGATGCCCGAGAGCTTGATGCCGTCGTGGTTGCCCTTGGGATCGACGTCCTTGACGGTGACGTTGACGAGCTTGAAGAACTTGCTGCCCCCGTCGATGTTGATGCCGTTCTGCCGCGCGCCCCGGCAGACTATGTTGCGTAGCTCCAGATACTCCGCCCCCGAGAACTGGAAGGCCGAGTAGCCGGCCTGGATGACGGGGGGCTTCTTCGGGTCGGCGGCGGCGATGACGACGGGCCTGTCCTTCGCGCCCTTGACGCCCTTGAAGTACATGCCGCCGGGGTAGCTCCCCGGCGCGAGGAGAATCCGCGTGGCGGGCCCCGCGCCCTTTATGGCGGCAACGAGCGCGGCGCGGTCGGCGACCCGGACCACCTTCTCGTCCTCGGCGGCGCGCGCCCCACGGCCGACGAGCGAAAGCGCCAGGACCGTCCACACCGGCAGCAGTATCCTCGACATTGCGTTCTCCTCTCGACGCTCCAGAGGGCGCCATTCTAACGAGGTAGGCGGGCGAGGGCAAGGGCCGCCCTTGCGCCCGGGCGCGCGCGGCGATAGGATTCCTGCCGGCGCGCGAAAGCTACGCGAGGGAGGGGGAGGGGGGCCAGATGAGACTCGGCGGACACATCCACGAGGAGTACTCCGATCCGGCCGGCTGGGCGGCCGCGGTCAGGAAGCTCGGATACTCGGCGGCCTACTGCCCCGTCGGCGACGACGCCTCGGATGACGATATCCGGGCCTATAAGGAGGCGGCGGCCGGGGCCGACATCGTCATCTCGGAGGTCGGCGCCTGGGGGAACAACCCCGTCAGCGCCGACGACGGGACGCGGCGGAGGTCGATAGAGAACTCGCAGGCGAAGCTGCGCCTCGCGGACGCGATAGGCGCGTGCTGCTGCGTCAACGTCTCGGGCTCGCGCGGCGGGAACTGGGCGGGGCCGCACGAGGAAGACCTCACGGACGCGACGTTCGCGCTGATCGTCGACGGCGTCCGGGAGATCATCGACGGCGTGCAGCCGAAGAACACGTACTTCACGCTCGAGGCGATGCAGTGGTCGTATCCCGACTCGCCCGAGAGCTACGCCAGGCTGATCGACGCGATCGACCGCGAGCGCTTCGCCGTGCATCTCGACCCGACGAACCTGGTCTGCAGCCCGCAGCGCTATTACCACAACACGGAGCTCATCCGCGAGTGCTTCCGCCTGCTCGGCCCCCGGATCAAGAGCTGCCACGCGAAGGACGTCCTCATGGATGACAAGGCCCTGGTGCACCTGAGCGAGGTTCTGCCGGGCACGGGCCGGCTCGACTATCAGGCGTATCTCGAGGGGCTCGCGGCGCTCGACGAGGACACGCCGCTCATGCTCGAGCACCTGAGCACGGCCGAGGAGTACGAGCGCGCGTCCGAGCACATCCGCGGCGTCGCGAGGGAGATGGGACTGGAGTTCAAGTGAGTGACTCGCGGGCGAGCGCTCAGCAGACCGGGCCCCCGCCTACGGCTCGAGCGCCGCCGAGACGCGCATGGCCGTCATCGCCCGTCCAACCAGGTAGAGGCTGCCCGTCACGACCACGGCGCCGTCCTCTCCGGCGAGGTCCCTGGCATACGAGAGCGCAGCATCGAAGTCGGCCACGCACTCGCCCGAGCCGCCCGCGCGGCCCACTGCCTCGACGAGGCGGGTGAGCTCCTTCTGCCGCGGGTTGCCCGAACGCGTGAGCACGAGCCCCGAGCAGCGTTCGCGCATCGCCCCGACCATGCCGGCTATGTCCTTGTCGTCGGCCGCGCCGAACAGGGCGACGATGCGCGCGGGAGCGAACTCGGACTGCACCGTCTCGAGCACCGCCTCCATGGACGCGCGGTTGTGCGCTCCGTCGAGTATCACCAGCGGCGAGTCGGCCACCTTCTCGACGCGCCCGGGCCAGCGGACGCCGAGCAGCCCTTCGCGGACCGTCCCCGCCGGGAGCTCGCCCCGTCCGGTGGCGGCGAAGAACTCCTCCACGAGCGCCACGGCCGCGGCCGCATTCTCGCGCTGATGGCGACCGGCGAGCGCCGTCGCGAGGCCGTCGTAGCGGGCGCGCCCGGTCGTCACCGAGAAATCGCCGCCGGCGTCGTGCTCGACCGTCACGTCCTCGCCGACGAGCACGAGCGGCGCCCCCCGGGCCTCTGCCGCCGTGCGTATCGCGCCCATCGCCTCCGGGCGGTTGGGCGAGACGACGACCGGCACGGCCGGCTTAATTATGCCGGCCTTCTCCGCGGCGATCTCCGCGAGCGTTTCGCCCAGCTGCCGCGTGTGGTCGATCGAGATGTTGGCGATGGCGCAGGCGGCGGGCCTCACGACGTTGGTGGCGTCCAGGCGCCCGCCCATGCCGACCTCGATGGCGGCCATCTCGACGCCCGAGCGGACGAAGTGCACGAGCGCCAGGTGGGTCATCACCTCGAAGTAGGTCGGCCGTCGGATCTCGGGCTTGTGGCGGACGGCCTCGACGTGCGGCCGGATCTCGGCCATGTGGCGGGCGAACTCCTCGGGAGCGATCTTCCGCCCGCCCACGCGGATGCGCTCGCGCAGGTCGACGAGATGCGGCGACGTGAAGATGCCCGTCGCGAGCCCGGCCGCTCGCGCGATCGACTCCGCCATCGCGCAGATCGAGCCCTTCCCCTTGGTGCCGGCGACGTGGACGCACGGCAGGTCGTCCTGCGGGCGGCCGAGCTGCTCGGTCAGCCACTCGATGCGGGCGAGGTCGAGCTGCACCTTGCGGGCCTGCCGGTCGGGGGGCATGCGCTCGAAGTTGACGAGCGAGTCGAGATAGTCTAGCGCTGCTTGGTAGCTCATCGTGGCCGGCATGGGGCTCTACCCGGAGCTCTCGCTCCCGACCTCGTCGCCCGGCGGTGGCCCGGGGGCCGACAGCTCGTTCGCGACGGCCCGCCTCACGGCGACGGCCGTGGCGAGTATGCCCTTCAGGCTGCTCACGGCCAGCGCGTTGGGCCCGTCGCAGAGGGCCGCCTCGGGGTCGGGATGCACCTCGATGAAGAGCCCGTCGGCCCCCGCGGCGACGCCCGCCCGGATGAGATACGGTGCGAGCTCGCGGTCGCCGCCGGAGGCGTTGCCGAGCGCGCCGGGCCGCTGCACCGAATGCGTACCGTCGAAGACGACCGGCACGCCCAGCCTCTGCATGAGCGGCAGCGACCGGAAGTCGACGACCAGGTTGTTGTATCCGAAGCAGCTGCCGCGCTCGGTGACCATCACGTCCTCGTGGTCGGCCGAGCGGACCTTGTCGATGGCGCCGCGCATCTCCCACGGGGCCATGAACTGGCCTTTCTTGATGTTGACGGGGCGGCCGGTCCTGGCGGCGGCGACCAGCAGGTCGGTCTGGCGGCAGAGGAACGCCGGTATCTGCAGCGCGTCGACGACTTCGCCCGCCGAGGTCGCCTCGGCCGTCGAGTGCACGTCCGTCAGTACCGGCACACCGCACTCGGTGCGCACGGCCTCCAGAATCCTCAGCCCCTCGTCCAGCCCCGGCCCGCGGAAGGAGCCCACGGACGACCGGTTGGCTTTGTCATAGCTCGACTTGAAGATGTAGGGCACGCCCATGTCCGCGGCCAGCTCGCTCACCTCGGCCGCCACGCGCACGCAGATCTCGCGCGACTCGATGACGCAGGGGCCCGCTATCAGGAACAGCGGCCCGCCCCCGCCGATCTTCACGTCGCCGATTCTGAAGCCAGCCGACATCCTTACACTCCTCAGGGCCCCGTCGCCTCGCCGTTCCGGCCCGCTCGGCCGCGCCGTCGGATTATAGCCCGGCGCCGCCCGCGGCGGCAAGCGAATCGCGGCTCCCGGCCGCCTCCTCGCCCGCGCCCTCCTGCACCGGGCCGCTGCCGCACGGAAATCACGGGTCCATGGGTATCCTTTCTCTGAGAGTGCCACGACGACTAGGAACGGGAGCGCCGCTACGCACTCGCCCCCGCACAGCCGGGATGCACATAAGCCCAAGCCTCATCTCGGGTCCCGGCGCATCTTGCGGGCTCCGTTCGGCGGGAACTGCCGGGCGCGGCCGCTGGCCATTGGATATCACGGCTTCGCCCTCCCGTCGCGGTCCCGAAGGCGCCCGAAGCTCGGCCGAAGCACGGCGCCCGGCCACACCCGTTGCGCCCCGCCGGCGGTCGTGATCCCCCGCCCGATGCAGGGGCGGAGCGTCCGCAGGCAAGGTTTATATGTAGCACATACCGTGCCACGACTCAGCCGGTTAAGTCGACCTCCGTGGTGGCGATGTAAGTGCCCATCAATTAAGGACTTACGAGCATTCAGCAATGCTGAATGAAAGATACCATTCATACCAGTGACGCTGAGCGTCATATGGCGACGAGAATTGTCAGTTTGCATCAGCAGGCCATGTCAAACTGGCCCGGCGAGGCCGCGGGAGACGGGAAAATCGCGGGGGGAAGGGCGCTGGAAAACGCGTCACCGAGATGCGCACGCGGCATGGTCGCCAGCCCATGTCGGGTGGAGTATGCTTGCAGGGAACGACTGTCGGGTGTAGCCTACCATGGAGTCCGTGTGGCGAGGGCCGGGGCGATGGTATCTGGGAAATATCGGTCTGGAGCTGTTCTCGGAACGATCACGATGAGGGGGTGCGGGATGAGACGTGTCTGCTCTGTATGCCTCTTGCTTGCCATCGCCGGTTGCCGACCGCAGTCGGCGGAACCGCCAGGTCAGATCGCAGAATCGCCCCTTCCCGGCGTGCCAGGCAAGGGGAGGTGCCTTGACGAGACAGGTATCGCGGCCGGATCATCCTGCGTCCTGACAGTGAGCGAGCTGGAACCTGCCTACTCTGTCTCGCCGGATCAGATCGAGTTCAGCGGCCAGGGCGAGGAACCCTCCGAGCGCATCGCGGTCAACTCCGTTGAGGCCCTTCCAAGCAAAGTCGAGGGAACAATAGGTCTGAAACTAGATGTCACCGTTCGCCTCAACGTCAAGCCCGGCCCCAAAACGATAGCCCTGAAGCCTGCGGGGGCTCCCCCGAAGACTCTCGATTTCAGACTCAACGTCTACACCTTGAAGTGGGCCTCATTCGACAAGCAGAAGGAGTTCTATCTTGTACTGCCAATAGACATGTCGATTGCCGAGAAGGTGCTGACCGGCAGAACGCTTCCCGACCCTGATCCGACCATCCTGAAGGACCCGGTGACCTACCCAAATGCATTTCACATGGCCCTCTCGTTCAAGAGAGGCGTTGCGCCCGGCCGCCGCGACAAGGCTGTTCTGACTCTCACGCGACGCAAGTCCGGCAAGCGCCTGCGAGCCATCGAACTGACCGAGACCGGGCCCGCATCCATGAGCTTCCGCGGTCGTGGTCGGGAGCCAGTGACCCTGACCCTCCACCATTCGGCCAAGTCCGACCCGTCTGTCGCTGAAATCAGCATGGGCGTGCTCCGTGCAAGGCGCGATGGTGTCTTGTGCGATGGAAGCGAGATGCTGCTGGAGACCCAGCCGGGATCGAACACGTTCGTATCCCAGTCAGTATCTGCGAGCATGAAACTGGCCGGGCATCTCGATCCGAAGCAGGTCGACACCATATCGGTCGCCTTGGGGGAAGAACGTGAAGCTTGGCTCGATCTGGCCGAGACAGCACCGGATTCCCAAGTGTTTGAGGATAAGGATCACAAGATGCGGTGGCGGATCATGTGGCTGGGCAGTATCGCGGAGCCGGATCTGACCAAGAAGCGATGGGTGCTTGCGCCGCCAACCAAGGAAGAGATGAGGCTGCACGATGACGTTGAAGACGCCGTGCTGGTGTCGCTCTGCGACGGGCCGGCGATGGGCAGAATCCGACCGCTGCTCTTGCTCGAATCGGGCCCGAAGAGCCTGGACTTCAGCGGGAGCGTGCCCGAGGACGAACGGATGGCGATCGCGAATCCGGGCAGTCTCTATGTCGATACCTATCCATCGATCGAGGAATTTGACAGGAAGGTGTCAGGCCTGCACGCCTACTTCCTCAAGATATACGACGAGAGCGCGAAAGCCGGCGACTTCGTGACGCTGACAGGTTTCGATGGGGAGAAGAAGATCAGAGTCCCCATCGTGCTCGAGAAGGGCAACACCCCCCACGAGTTCTACTCGGTCAGACCGGTTGTCTTGTGCAAGGGCGAGATACCCAAGATAATGAGGAAGCGGTACGGACGGAAATTCCAGTTGATAAGGATAGACCGTTAGCAGAAGAGCAGAAAAGGGGCCATTCCTAATTCAGGGAAAAGAGGAATGTCCTCTCTATGCCATTCCGGGGGCCATTCCGTGGACACTTCCTAGTTCGCGCCCCACCCCGCGACGACGGCGAATCGATAATTCTGCAAACTGCACTTGACGGGAGGGCCGAAGTCGCGGAGAATGCCGGGCGACCTGCGGCGCTGGTGCGCTCGCAGGTGCGTATGGGAAATGTCGAGTAGAGTAAGTAAGGGAGTAGCAGATGCCGCAGGGCAAAGTCAAGTGGTTCAGTGATCAGAAGGGCTACGGATTCATCACGCCGGACGACGGTGGGGACGATCTGTTCGTTCACCACTCAGCGATCCTCGCCGAGGGGTTCAAGACCCTCTCCGAGGGCCAGGCCGTGGAGTACGAGGTGGCCCAGTCCGAGAAGGGCCCCAAGGCCGAGAACGTCAAGACGCTCGACTAGGTCGGTGAGCTGTCCCTAGGCCCGGCCGCGCCCGCGGCCGGGACGACTCCCCAGCGAAAGCGTGCGGAGTCGTGGCTGCGCCGGAAGACCGGCGCTGCCCCAGGGAAGGTGCGCCCGCCGCTCGCCCCCTCGCCCGCCCCTCATCAGACTGATCGGGGAAATGGAGGGGTGTGCCCTGATCCGTGAAGGCAGCCAAGCCTTGCCGGCGGACGCCGGCCGCGAGATCGGTTGGCAGCCCGGAGCAGCTACAGAATCTGCAGGTAGCTGTCGAGCTCGAACTGGCTGACGTGGGTCCGGTAGCGGTCCCACTCGATCTTCTTCGAGGCGACGAACTTCTCGAAGATGTGGTCGCCGAGGGCCTCGCGGACGAGCTCCGACTTCTCGGTCTCGGCGATGGCCTCGGTGAGCGAGCCCGGCAGCTGCTCGATGCCCCGCTCGGCGAGCTCGGCGTCGCTCATGCTGAAGATGTTCTCTTCGACCGGCTCGCGCGGCTCGTAGCCCTCTTCGATGCCCCGCAGGCCGGCCGCCAGCATCACCGCGAAGGCGAGGTACGGGTTGCAGGCGGGGTCGGGGCAGCGGAACTCCGCCCGCGTCGCCTTCTCCTTGCCCGGCTTGTACATCGGCACGCGGACGAGGGCCGAGCGGTTGCGGCGGCCCCACGTGATGTAGGCCGGCGCCTCGTAGCCCGGGACGAGCCGCTTGTATGAGTTGACCCACTGGGCGACGACGGAACATATCTCCTTCGAGTGCTTCAGCAGCCCCGCGATGTAGGCCTTGCCCACGGCCGAGAGGTGGTACTCGTCGTCCGCGTCGAAGAACGCGTTCCTGTCGCCCTCGAAGAGGGACTGGTGGACGTGCATCCCCGAGCCGTTCTCGCCGAAGATGGGCTTGGGCATGAAAGTCGCGTATACGCCGTGGTTCATCGCGATCTCTTTCACCGTCAGCCGGTAGGTCATGGCGCTGTCGGCCATCCTGAGGGCCTCGGTGTACTTGAGGTCGATCTCGTGCTGCGAGGGCGCGACTTCATGATGCGAGTACTCGCACGGGATGCCCATCCCCTGGAGCGCCATCACGGTGTCGCGGCGGAGGTTGCTGGCGACGTCGAGCGGCGTGAGGTCGAAGTAGCCGCCGCGGTCGAGGGTCTCGGTGCCGTCCCAGCTCTTGAAATAGAAGTACTCGAGCTCCGGTCCGACGTAGAAGGCGTAGCCGAGGTCGGCCGCCTTTGCCAGAACGCGCTTGAGCGCCCAGCGCGGGTCGCCGTCGTAGTGCTCGCCATCGGGGGTCATCACGTCGCAGAACATCCGAGCGACGGCGCCGCCATCCTCGGGGCGCCGCGGGAGAAGTGTGAAGGTATCCGGCTCCGGCATGGCGATGACGTCGGACTCCTCGATGCGGGCGTAGCCCTCGATCGAAGAGCCGTCGAAGCCCATGCCGTCGTCGAGGGCGGCCCCCAGCTCGTCCACCGTGATGACGAAGCTCTTGAGGAAGCCCAGGATGTCGGTGAACCAGAGCTGGACGAACTGGACGTTCAGGTCCGCCGCGGCCTTGAGGACATCCTTCTTCGTCTTCGGGGACATCTGCCTTCTCCTCCAGTCAGTCGCCGCCAGGCTGCGTGCCTGGGTGGCGGAAGGGGATAGTATAGTGCCCGGGGGCGGAGGGGCAAGCGATAAATCCGGGGAGCGCGATCGGGTGCGCCGGGCCTGCGCGCGGCCGGGGGCAAAGGGAAGAGGGGTCGTATCCCGGGCAGCTCTTGCGGAAGGAGCCCGTATCGCATAGGATGCGCCGGCAGTCCGGAGCGGTTGACGGGAGTCCGGCGTGGCGAGCGTCGCCGACGGTTGCGATGGCAGCGACGGGCGCCTCCGTGTGTGCTCGTCGTTGACGGCCCGCGCGGTGTAGTACCTGTGGAGGCGCTATGAGCTCGACCGGATGGACGGCCATCTGCGCGGTGGCGCTGCTTCTGCTCGCGGGGGCGGCGTCCGTGGCCGGGGCCGCAAGCGCTCCCTGGGTCGCCAAGATCCGCAAGGAGCACCCCCGCGTCTTCTTCAGCCCCGAGACCTGGCCGGCCGTCCGGGCCCGAGCCGCGGGGCCCGAGCGCGAGTGGTTCGGCTATGTGAAGTCGCGGGTCGACAAGCTCGCCGACTCCCCTTCCCGCAAGGACTGGGGCACCGAGGCGGCCGCGGCCGCCTTCGTCTGGCGCGTGACGGGCGACCGGAAGTACCTCGACAAGGCGACGAAGCTGCTCGAGCAGTCGGTCGCCTCCTACCCCGAGTCGATCCGCTCGGGGAAGATGGTGAGCTGGTACTCGACGACGCGAATAAACGCCTGGGCCGCGCTCGATTGGCTCTGGAACGACCTCCCGGAGGCGAAGCGGAAGGAGATCGGCGCCAGATTCCTGAAGCACGTCAACAACGTGCAGCCGGGCTCGCCCCACAGGTTCAGGATGAACCGGAGCGGGCCGACGACAGGTTTCTACGGCACGCCTAGCCTGCTCTGGTACTCGGGGCTGGTCCTCCACGGCGAGGGGGTCGACGACTCGGCCGCGCGGGCGAACCTGGTCAAGGGGCACGACCTCTACAACGAGGTGCTGAAGTTCAGGGCGCGCTGCGCGGGCGACGACGGCGGATCGGCCTCGGCCTCGCTCAACTACTGCCTCGGGGCGTATCCGTGGGCCGAGCACAACTTCTTCTACTCGTGGCTCTCGGCGACGGGCGAGAGCATCACCGCGAAGTGGCCCCACGTCACCTCGCTCGCCGACTACATCTGCTGGAACCGGCTGCCCGGGGGGCGCGAGTTCGGCGCGGGCGACGCGTATCATCTGAAGAACACTATCGGCAGAGAGGGCCTCTACAACCACCTCGCCAACATCGTGCACTTCTACGCCGCCGAGGGCCCCCGCAAGGCCGCCATGACGCGCTGGATGCTCGATAACTGGGCCCGGCGGACGAACTGGGCCCGGTGGACCTGGCCAGCGCAGGCGTTCCTCAGAACCGGCTTCGAGAAGTGCCCGCCCCCCATTGCGCCCGGCGCGCAGCTGCCCCTCGCCCGCCACTTCGAGAACATGGGGCAGGTCTTCATGCGGTCGGGCTCGGGGGAGGAGGACACGTATCTCCTCCTCGCCTCGGGCGGCGTCGTTACCTCCCACAAGCAGTACGACAACAACCACTTCGCGCTGTACCACAGGGGCTTCCTGGCGCTCGATACCGGCACGCGGCCCGAGCCGGGCCAGCATTTGTCGCACTACTACTGCCGGACCGTCGCCCACAACTGCGTGACTGTCAAAATGCCCGGCGAGAAGATGGGTCGCTACTGGGGCTCACCGGCGCCGGGCGAGGGGACCAACCCGGTCCCTAACGACGGCGGGCAGATCAAGCCGATCGGGTCGAAGGTGGTGGCCTTCGAGACGGCCGAGGCCTTCGCCTACGTGGCGAGCGACGCCACCGAGGCATACGGCCCCGCGAAGTGCAAGTTGGCCCTTCGGCAGATCGTCTTCGTGCCGCCCGTGCACGTAGTGATCTTCGACCGCGTGACCTCCACCAAGGCCGAATACGAGAAGCGCTGGCTCTGGCACGCTGCCGCTGAGCCCGTCATGGACGCCGATGGCGGCCTCTTCAGCGTCGAGCACGACAAGGGCAGGGCCATCTGCCGGACGCTCCTGCCGGAGGGGGCGAAGCTCTCGAAGATAGGCGGCCCCGGCAAGCAGTTCTGGTCGGACGGGCGCAACTGGCCCACCCCTAAGGGCTGGCGCAGGAACACCACCGACGAGAACCCCCTCCTCGGCCAGTGGCGGGTAGAGGTCCGGCCCGGGAAGCCCGCTCAGGCGGACGCATTCCTGCATCTCATCGAGGTCGGAGAGAAGGGCCGCCTCGCGCGGATGGGCGCTCACGAGCTGATCGCCGATTCGCGCAGCCCCGGCGTCAAGTTCGACGCACCGGGCGGCCGCAAGGTTGAGGTGCGCTTCGGCGTCACGGGTCCCGCATCGGGCCACATCCGCATCAAGGGAGGCCGGGGGGGCGTTGACCGCGAGCTCAGCCGCGCCGTGCAGAAGCAGACGGGCCTTGCGGGCGAGCCCGAAGGAACCAAGGCCCCGTCGCGGAGGACAGCCAGGCCGCCGCGGCGCCAGGCGAGGCCCGGCGCCCCCGCCGATCCGCTGGCGGCTCACGCCGCGATGCTCGCCGAGGCCCGGAAGGTGGCCGCGGCTGGCCTCTATTCCAAGGCCGCCGGCATGGTCGGCAAGGCCGCCGCCGACGAGAAGGCCGGTGCCGCCAGGGACGCGCTCGAGCGCGCGGCGCGCGGATTCAAGGCCACGAGCCAGATGCGACACTGGGTAGTCGAGGCAGCGCGGGACGGGCGGCAGCTGAGCGTCTACGTCGACATGGCCGGCCGTCCGACCAGGGGCAAGCTCATGACCGCGGACGACGACGGCGTGACCCTCCGCGTCATGGGCAACGAGATCACTATGGGGTGGGCCCAGCTATCGCCCCGGCGCCTCCTGGGGATCGCGAGGAAGTACGCCCCGAAGGACGGCAAGGCTGCCCTCGACGACTTCGCCTTCGCGGCGGGACTCGAGAAGGACTGACCGCGATACCTCCCTGGACTACGAAGAAAAAAATACCTTGACACCCGCGCGCGCAGGGGGGTAGAATTCTGAGTCTTGTGTCGGTCCGCCCGGGGGGAGTTCTGTCCCCGGTTTCGGGGAGCACCGGGCGGTTGGGGCAATCGGGGGGGGTGGGAGCCGA
>Ga0272441_10002894_pt1 | contig 33979 bp, 22 predicted proteins | sample SSMProp6N_FD_193582 | JGI IMG/M metagenome (GOLD analysis project Ga0272441, IMG submission 193582) | Marine sediment archaeal communities from Little Sippewissett salt marsh, Falmouth, MA, United States - SSM-Prop-6N | ecosystem: Environmental > Aquatic > Marine > Wetlands > Sediment ... | reverse complement strand
ATTCTGGCGTCCGTCTCGTGTGGGGGCATTAATCGATGCCCAGATAACCGGATTTTCCGGCTGGTTTTCGCCGATGTTCCACTGCAGTTTGCCCGTTGGAAATTGTCTGTCTTCGAAATGCTCCACGAATATAACCACCGAGATTATTTTGCCGCCCTCCGGTATCGATGCATTTGAAAAATCGAACGATATTGACGAGTCAACGCCTATTTCGTGATATCTGTTGTCACTGGCTTTTACAACTGCTATCCTGTCTTCCGTGGGCAGCTTCTTCCTGCTCGTGTGGTCATAGACATTCTCCACGGTCAACGGCGTTATCAAGGGCGAACTCAGCGAGGTAACTGTTATGTTAAACGACTGGGTATCCGAAGCCGGTATCTCATTGGCATCCTCGACCTTCACCGTAACTTCATACTCCCCATCCTGAGTATTATCAGGCCTCCATTCTATCAAGCCGGTATTGGGATCGATAACCATACCGTCGGGTTTGTCGGTCAAACTATAACTGAGCGTATCGCCGTCGGGATCTTCGACCTCGACATCATAACTATATGAGCTCCAGACCCTGGTAGTTGTCGGAGGTTTCGAAGTTATTACCGGCGGGTCGTTTATAGGCGTAACCGTCAACTCGACTTCGGCTTTGTCGGTTCCTCCTTTGCCGTCACTGACTGTATAGTTAAAAGAATCGGTGCCGCAGAAATTCCGGCGTGGCTTGTAGATAAGCATATTATTCGTATTAATCGTGACCGAGCCGTTTTGTCCCTGATTAACACCGAGGATAATAAGTCTGTCTCCATCGATATCGGTATCATTGGCCAAAACGTCGATCACGACAACCGGCGTATCCTCAAAAGCGCTCATACTGTCATCATTTGCCACCGGGGGATCGTTGACGGATGTCACTGTAATCGATATCTGGGCCTCGGTGCTGCTTGTCGAGCCGTCGCTAACCGTGAAAGCAAAGCGATCCGATCCGTTGAAATCCTTGGCCGGCGTATAGACAAGGTTCGGCTCCGTGCCGCGCAGGCTGCCGTGAGAAGGACCTGCTGTAACCTTAAAAACCAGCGAATCCCCGTCCGGGTCGCTGCCGGTGAGGGTTATCATAACCGGCGTGTTTTCCTCCACGTCTATCATGCCGCTTTGAGCTGCCGGAGGGTTATTCGTATTGACCATAAAAATAACCGCAACAGCTATTGCAAACAAAACGAATATTACTGAAATAAAAATGAGTGTCCTTTTCATATCGGCCTCCAATCCATTAAATAGACACTCTTAGTATAATCCCAATATTTCTCATCTGCGAGCATATTTTTCAATTATCTGTTGTTTTTCATCCCTAATTTGAAACCTTTCCGGAAACATCCGTTCGCTTGATAATCCACCGGTTTTTATCTATATAAATACCGGATGTATCGTTTCAGCAGGATAATGAATCGAATCGAATATTAATAGTAAAAACAAGAAAAATTGAAGTATTATCTTAAAACCACAATATTTCGGTTGATACTCGTAACCAATTATTGATATTTGATTTATCGCAATTCATATCCCAGACTCAACTCTAATCAGAGCCGGATTCGAAATGCTACACGAAAAAGCCATTATCTTGTTATAACGTATTGAAGTATTGGCCAAAAGGATGTATAATCATTTCAGAAATAAACATATGGAGTGATGGCATGAACAAGCAAAAAGGTTTCACATTAATCGAATTACTGGTAGTAATAGCAATAATCGCATTGTTAATGGGCATTCTGATGCCGGCTCTAAGCAAAGTAAAAGAAAAGGCCCGACGGTCTTCCTGTATGTCGAGAATCCGCCAGCAATTGCTTTCTTTGAATATTTACGCCGGTGAAAATGATACGAAGCTGCCGTTGCCCAGGGAGCCCTTTAGCTGGTTGCAGGATGTAGATGTAAGCACGACAAATTTCCTGCTCGCTAACGGCATGAAAAGAGAGATGTTCTACTGCCCGTCGAACTACACACACCAAAAAAATAATGACTTTTTCTGGGAATATCAAAATGACTCCTGGGATTCGAGCATACAAAGATTTACAGATGAGAGGATGTACATAGTCTCGGGATATTGCTTCCTACTCGAAGCCTCCGTAAGACAAAGGCAGGAGATAACACCTTACGATAGAGACTCGCTTAAGAAAGAATGGGTAAAATCGACCCAGGATCCGATGCCGGCTATGCGGGAACTGGTGATCGATTCAATAATGGGTACTATTAGTGCCAACACGAAGTATGGCCTTAATTTCGGCGAGGTTCGGGGTGGGATACATGGCCAACACGGAGTGTATGATACAACAAGTCATTTGGAGAATGTATATGAACCGACCGGCGGAAATGTCGGATATCTGGATCTTCATGGCGAATGGAGGAAGTTCGAGCCGGATATGGATAACGGCGTTGCTGTGCCTCGCTACGGCGGACAGAGATGGGGAACCCCGGGATTCTTCTGGTAAGATTTACCTGTAAAATACTAACAAAGCGTCTTAAACAGTACTAATTTACCCAGATTGTTATCTTCAGTTGTAAAGCCCTCCTGTCAGGATTTTTGCCTTGCAAAATCAACTCACAGGCATTACAATTCTTTGTTTATCGGAAATAACCGATTTTAAGTCGTTCCTATTGATATTGACAACCTTAGAGAAGTTTAATAAAACGCCGTGTTTGAGTCATTAACAGAAAAATTTAATTCCGTTTTCCGGTCGCTATCCGGCCGGGGACGTATAACCGAAGCGAATATCTCGGATGCCATGCGGGATGTCCGCAAGGCCCTCCTGGAAGCGGATGTTAACTATAATGTCGTCAAGCAGTTCTGCAAGGACGTTACGCAGGCCGCTATCGGGGCTGAAGTGATAAAAAGCCTTCATCCCGGCCAGGTCATGGTGAAAATTGTCAACGATGAGCTGACAAAGCTGATGGGCCCGGTCGATACCCGAATCTATTTCGTTTCGCCCGGACCGACAATAATCATGCTGGCGGGCCTGCAGGGTTGCGGTAAAACCACCACCGCAGCAAAACTGGCCAAATACCTCGTTGCCAAAGGTAAAAAGCCGCTTTTAGTGGCGGACGACCTGCAGAGACCTGCGGCTATCGAGCAGTTAAAAGTCCTGGGACAGCAGATCGGTATCGATGTTTACAGCGAGGACAGTAAAAACGCCGTTAAGGTCGCGAAAAAATCCGTCAAACACGCACTGGACAACGGCCATGACGTTATCGTCCTCGATACGGCGGGGCGATTGCACATCGACCAGGAAATGATGACCGAAATTGCCGACGTGGCAAAGGCGGTCACACCCCACCAGATTTACTTAGTCTGTGATGCGATGACCGGCCAGGACGCCGTCAACTCGGCCAAGCAGTTTAACGAGCGCCTCGAACTCGACGGTGTTATTCTGACCAAGCTGGACGGTGACGCAAGAGGCGGGGCGGCGATTAGTGTAAAGGCCGTAACGGGAAAGCCCATCAAATTCATCGGTATCGGCGAAAAACTCGATAAAATCGAAGAATTTCATCCCGACCGAATGGCAAGCAGAATATTAGGCATGGGCGACGTAGTCACGCTCGTCGAGAAGGCCCAAGAACAATTCGATGCCGAAGAGGCCGTGAAATTACAAAAGAAAATGGCCAAAGGCAGCTTCGGCTTCGATGATTTTCTCAAACAAATGCAGGCCGTCAAAAAGATGGGCGGCCTCCAAAGTATGCTCAAAATGATGCCCGGGATGGGAAGTCAGCTAAAGGATATGGATTTCGACGGGGCCGAAATAGGGCGAATGGAAGCAATGGTCTATTCGATGACACCCGACGAAAGACGCGATCCCGACCTGATAGATTTGTCCAGACGAAGAAGAGTGGCCACCGGTGCAGGCGTCCAGGTCGGCGATGTCGCCGGTCTGGTCAAGACCTTCAAACGCAGCAGAGATATGATGAAGGCAGTAAGCGGCGGAGGTTTCGGCGGGCTTAAGGGCCTGCTCTCGGGTGGATTTAATATGGGCGCCATCGGCCAGATGATGGCGGGCGGCAAAAAAATAAAACAGCGCTCCAAAAGGAAAAAAGTCATAAGAAGAAGGGGTAAAATAAAACGGCGATAAATAAAAATATTTCTATCGAACAATACCTTGAGAAAATTGCTATATTCTCGGATAATAAATACGGCGAATTGATAAGAAAACAATTCCAGGATATCGAAGGGGCCAGCGAGCTGGCGCTCTTGGCGTCCCCGAGTTCCGGGGAGCTGGAGCAGCTGAAAAAAGCTGTGGCGATAATGACACCGTCGGAAAAGCAAAACGCAGATAACCTGACGGATGAGCAGATACATAAAATCGCGGCCGACGCCGGAATCGATCCTGCGAACTTCGCGATTTTTGTTAACGGCTACGCCTTACATTGCAAACGCGTTTCGTGACGCCAAATGTCGAAGTCACGAAAATTGATTATATATTAAAGAAAGGAAAATCATGGCAGTAAAAATCAGAATGACACGAATAGGCAGGCGGCATCGGCCGTTCTTTAGAATCAATGCGGTCGAATCCCGTGAGCCGCGGGACGGAAGAATACTGGAAAAACTGGGCCACTACGACCCGATTGAAAAAGATCCCGTAAAACAACTCGTACTCAACACCGAGCGCGTCAGGTACTGGCTCGATAAAGGGGCGATACCGAGCGATACGGTCTCGCAGATACTGCGCCGCCAGGGCATTAAAACAAAACACGCAGAAGAAAAAAATGCGAGAAGGGCAAAAGCAAGAGCTATTGCCGCAGGCAAGGGCAAACTCTTTAACAAAGCTCAGAAAATAGCAGCTCAAAAAGAAGCAGAGGCGGTCGAGGAAAAAGCCAAGGCCGAGGCTGAAGCAAAAGAACAAAAGGCTAAAGCAGAAGAAGAAAAAGCCAAGGCAAAGGCCGAGGAGAAAGAAAAAGCAGAAGCCGAGAAAAAAGCTAAGGCCGAAGAAAAAGCCAAAGCCCAAGCCGAAGAAAAGTCTAAAGACCAGGCCGAAGCCAAAGCTGAAACCGAGGTACAGGCGGACGCTGAAACTGAAGAAAAAGTAAAAACAGAAACCGCCTCCGAAGAGGGTGAATCCAAGACAGAAGAAAAGGCCGAAGCCCAAGAAGAAACCAGGGCCGAAGAAGAAAAAGCAGAGGTTCAGGCGGAAACTGAAGCTGAGACTGAAGACAAAACAAAAGGCCAGGCCGCTTCCGAAGAAGCTCAGCCTGAGCCGGAAGAAAAAGCCGAGGCCGAACCAGAGGAAAAAACAGAAGAGCCTGAGGCTAAAGCAAAAGAAGAAACAGAGCCTGAAGCCAGGGAGAAAACCGAAAGTTAAGAGTGCTTTCGCTTTGAAGTCCTGAACAATATTGAGCTCCGTGTTTTTTTGACACGGGGCTTAATCTTTGTTGTAATGGCATAAAATATCGGCTCAATCATGCCGGAAAGATTCTATACGATGAGGATTGATATTCTTACCCTTTTCCCGCAGATGTTCGATTCGCCCCTGAGCTGCTCGATACTCAAAAGGGCACGCGATAATTCTCTGCTCGAAATTGTTCTGACGGACATTCGCGATTTCACCACGGATAACTACAGGAAAGTGGACGACAAGCCTTACGGCGGGGGGCCGGGAATGGTGATGATGCCCGGGCCCGTATTCGACTGCCTTGAGCACGTCCGTAAATTATCACCGGACGCCGGACGCCTTATCCTGCTAAGTCCCCAGGGACAAAAGTTCGATCAGGCAAAAGCCGCCGAGTTTAGCAAAGAAAAGCGTCTGATCTTTATCGCCGGTAAATACGAAGGGTTCGACGAGCGAATCCGCACCGGCCTCGGAGCCGAGCAAATATCCATCGGAGATTATGTCCTGAACGGCGGTGAATTAGCGGCAATGGTCGTTATCGATGCCGTTGTCAGATTATTACCCGGCGCTCTGGGTGATGAGGATTCGGCAAAAGACGATTCTTTCAGTGAGGGTCTGCTGGAATACCCGCAATACACGCGGCCGGAGGTCTTTCGCGACATGAAAGTTCCCGAAATTCTTTTGAGCGGCGACCATGCGAAAATCGCCGAATGGAGAAAAAAACAATCTATCGAGCGTACAAAAAAATCCCGACCGGATCTTTTAAAGGATAACAAACAATGAAAATAAAATCTGAATCAACTAACACAAAATCTCACGAACTGGCCAAATTACTACCAAATGGTCCGAAGTCTCTCGGCCCGGTTCCCGACCTCGAAGAGCACGTCCAGCCCGACTGGTGGCGATATATTTTCAACTCGATTTACCTCAAAACAGATGGAGATGTAATCGACGACGCACAGATTACGGCCAAGGAAATCGACGTGTTCTCCGATATTCTCAAACTTTCGCCGCAGGACAAGATACTGGATCTCTGCTGCGGGCAGGGCAGGGCGTCACTCGAGCTGGCCAGGCGGGGCTTCGGCAACGTGGAAGGTCTGGACCGTTCCCGTTACCTGATTCAAAAGGCAAGAGCGCAAAGCAGGAAGGAGAATTTGACTGTAAAATTCAGAGAAGGTGACGCCAGAAAGCTGCCTTACCAGCCTGATTCTTTCGATGTGGTTATCGTTCTGGGCAATAGTTTCGGCTATTTCGAGTCGGCACGGGAGGACGTCCGGGTCCTTAAGGAAATTTTCCGGGTACTCAAGCCGTGGGGAAAACTCCTTATCGACGTCACTGACGGAGAATATCTTAAAAGAAAATTCCAGCCGCGTTCCTGGGAGTGGATAGACAAGAATTACTTTGTCTGCCGCGAACGCTCGCTGTCCCACGACAAGCAGCGGCTGATTTCAAGGGAAGTCGTAACGCATGTGAAAAAGGGAGTGATTGCGGACCAGTTTTACGCCGAACGTTTATATACACGGAAGGCACTGGAAGATTTACTGCGATCAGCCGGTTTCAGCGATGTCGCGGTTCACAAGCAGATAACGGCGGAATCCCAGCGCAACCAGGACCTCGGCATGATGGAAAAACGCATTATCACCACCGGCCAGGTCAGAAAGGAATGGACCGCCCTCAGGAGGAAAAAGGAGCTTACCAACAATATCGGAGTTATTTTAGGCGACCCCTCCAAGCCCGACCCGCTCAAGCCGTTATGCGTTTTCGACGACGACGATTTCTATACCATCGACCAGATGAAAAACGCGCTGCGTGACCTCAACAGATATAACATCACATACCTGACCAGCCACGACAGTTTATATAAGGACCTGGTGGACCTTAAACCGAAAGTGGATTTCGTGCTGAACCTTTGCGACGAAGGTTTCTACAACGACCCGACAAAAGAGCTGCATGTCACTGCCTTGCTGGAGATGCTGGGCATTCCATATACCGGCAGCGGCCCGCAGTGCCTGGCGTTTTGTTACGATAAGTCACTGATACGCGGAATCGCCAAAGAAACGCTGGTTCCCGTGCCCGAAGGAATCTTCATTCAGCCGGAGGACGATATTTACGGGCTCTCGTTCGGCCTGCCGGTCCTGGTCAAGCCGAACTTCGGCGACTCCAGCTTCGGAATCACGCAGCGAAGCGTTGCGTACAGCATGGAAGAATTAGTCAACGCCGTGGCGGAAATCAGGGAAAAATTCGGCTACGAAAAACCCATCCTCGTCGAGGAATTTCTCACGGGAAAAGACATCACCATCGGTATAATCGGGAATCTGCCGGAGCCTTACGCGGTCCTGCCGATTATCGAGGAAGATTATTCCGCACTGCCGCCGGAGCTGCCGCGTGTTTGTGGCTACGAGGCCAAGTGGCTCCCGGATTCGCCTTACTGGAACATCAAATCCGTACCGGCCAACCTGCCCGAAGCAACGGAGAAATACGTGATCGAATGCTGCCTGAAACTTTTCGAGAGGCTCGAATGCAGGGATTATTGCCGATTCGACTGGAGACTGGATGCCAAAGGAAATCCGAAACTGCTCGAGGTCAATCCCAATCCGGGATGGTGCTGGGACGGCCATCTGGCGAAAATGTCAAAGCTGGCCAGTATATCTTATTCGGAGATGCTTGGAGCAATTATCCACGCCGCCGAGATGCGTCTTGGTATTCAGCCGGCCGGCAGTCAGAAGAACAGCAAAGAGCAGGGACCTCAACCGGACCAGAAAAATCAGAGTTAAAAACGCCTTAATGTTGACGGAAAACTTTCTAAGGAATTAAAATATCCGCTGATTCTTATAAAACTAAGACAGCAAAAAGGAGAAATTCTAAACTTTTTTATTACCAAGCGATAATATTGAATCCAGGCTCCACATACATTCTGTAACCGGCCTTTGACACATAATCCGACGGTGGAATTTCCATGTCCTCGGCCCCGATTTCCACACCCCAATTATCTAATCCTCCGCCGAAAGTATGACGTATAATCGGATTGCCGTTTTGGTCCGTCGAAATACCGATAAAACCACCAATCGCTTTAACAGATTCCGGCAGTTCACCATAATGTGAATGTTGACTATAATAAGCTAAATCCTCTTTGTCGAGTATTTTTAGCCAATCCCTTATAGCCGAAATATCGGATTTGCTTTTCACCCGGTCTCTAAATCCATAAATGAACGGCTTACAAGCCGGGTAAAAGAACGTTTCAAAAGGCATAAAAAAAAGTGAAATACATGATAGGATAAAGACAAAAGGAATCACGACCTCAATAGCGATTAAAAATCTTTTCTCCCCGGTATGATTTTTCAAATGCATAACCAATCTGGTAAAACCATGAATGATACAGTAAATAATGAAACTGCCTACTGCAAAATACAATAAGAAAGCACTACGAAAAAAGGGGAAGAATCTGCCTCGAATATAACCAAGCCCACCCAAAGGGACAAGGATGATACAGACCAGTGGCACAACTATAAAAAAGACATCCCAGCAGTTCCTGTTACGGCTTTGCTTAGTTTCACCGTCTAATCTTATACTCTCTTTTTTATCCATGTATGGTTAATATCTTTTTAAGGATTATTATCTTTCAACGCATATCATGCCAAACATAAACACCAGCCTCTACCGGTAGTCTGCATTCACCATGTCGGCTAAAATCCGATGGTGGAATTTTCATATCCTCCATTCCGAACACTACACCCCATGTCCCTGCATAGCTCGAACCCCAAGAAAGATTTGCTTTGGCGTTGCCGTTTTCGTCCGCCGATACACAGATTACACTTGGTTTCAATATCATCAAAGATTTCGGATAATTTTTTTGTAACGTAATAATGTTGTCACTGCTATAATCTTCCGGTTCAAGAGTTTTTAACCAGTCTCTTATTGCGGGAATGTCGGTCCTGCTTTTAATCTGGTCTCCGAAACCGGACGTGAAACTTTTGTAATTTGGGCCATGCAACTTTAATTCGATTGAATAGTTGTTATGTATAACAAAGGAGGCACCCAATACTATCGGCGCTATAAGCCCAGTAATAATTAGGACTTTTTTCCGGGGCGCGTGTTTTCGATAGTTATAAAATAATCTAATAATATTCATAGCCATCAAAAAAAGAAAAAGAATAAATATCGCAGGATAAACTAAGCAGATCAAAAATGAATAAAAAAGAGGAAAAAACCTGCCGCAAAGATAATCAAATCCTCCCAAAGGGACAAGGATGATACATACACAAGGTGCCACAAAAAAGAATACATCCCAGCCGTTCCAGTTACGGCGAGGCTTAATCTCACCGGCCGGCTCTGTATCGATATTCTGCTGATTCGTCATCTCAGGCAATCTCCCTTTTCTGATTGAAAATATAATAACCGGAGAAAGGACTAAAGTAAAGACAATTCTCCATTGCCACCGAGATAAAAAAATGAAATACCTAAGACTAAAACGCATGACAGTACTGGATTCTGTCGCGATAAGTCATACTCCAACCTGCGGAACAATGATATGCGATAATATCCTCAGCCTGGCGAAAACAACTGAGACACGGGTGAAACGACTGCTGCTTTTTCACGGCGAGCTCTGCCGCCAGTCGAGTCGGCCGTCCACCCGCTGGCCGCCGATGACGACGTTTTCAAGATTCAGGTCCCGGACGTTTTCAAGAACAAACGTACGGTCGGCCTTTTTGATGATAATGTTGCGTAACGTGACGTCACGCAGCGGCGCAACCGCGGGGGCATGGGCGTCAAAGACCGTTCCCGCGCTCTCGACCGTAAAGTTCTCGAAGATTATGTCACGATATATGGAAGGATAGCCGCCTCCCAGCAGCCCGGGATAGTTGAGCTGGAACCAGAACAGGTTATCGAATGCCTCCACGGTGAAGTTACGTACGCGAATATGTTCGACTGTGCCGCCGCGGTCGAGGTTGGCCTTGAAGCGGATAGCTGACGCGCCCCGGTGCAGCACGTTATCGGTAAAGTAAACGTGCCGGATACCGCCGGACATCTCGCTGCCGAGCGCGATACCATCCTCGCCGCCCATGTCGTTGTGGCGGACGACGACATATTCGCTCGGGCGCCCGACTTCGCGCCCATCACGATTGCGACCCGACTTGACCACCACCGAATCATCACCGGTACGAAACCAGCAATGCTCGATTAGCACATAGCGGCTCGAATCCACGTCCACACCGTCATTACTGGCGTTGTGACTGTCAACACGGATGCGTCGTACTGTGGCGTGCTCCGTATATACGAGGTGATTGACCCAAAACGGGGAGTTAAGTGCGGTATAATTCTCCAGCAGCACACGTTCGGCACGGAAAAACTGGATCATGCTCGGACGCAGGTACGTCCCCTCGCCGAAAACACGCCGGGCCACGGGCGTACCATCAACGCCCATCTGGCGAAGCCTAAGATTGTCATGACTTCCCCGTTTCCCCCAGGTGAGAAACTCGCTCTCGGCGTTGCCGTCAATCGTGCCCTTGCCGGTGACGGCAACGTCGTGCACTTCGAATGCGTATATCAGCGGCGAGTAACCGTACAGTTCCGTGCCTTCCCATCGCGTGAGTACGACCGGTAAATAATGCCTCGCCTCCGGGCTGAAAAGCAGCGTGGCATCCTCGGCGAGATGCAGATTGATCCGGCTTGCAAGATGGATTGAGCCGCAACTCAACCAATTTCCTGCCGGAATAACGATGCGCCCGCCGCCTTGCGTGGAAGCTTTTTGAATCGCCGAGATGATAGCCGGCCTTGCGTCTGTCTTGCCGCCGGGCTTAGCGCCGAAATCGGTGATCACATAGTCGCGGTCGGGTATCTCCGGCAGCCGGATGGATTGTACGATTTCTTCCGCGCGGTCCCAGTCATCGGCAGTTTTTGACCGAACGACGGCAAGCCAGTCGTCGTCGGTGGTCGGCGCCTGCAACGTAACGTTCCTGCCGCCGGATACTTTACCTGCCGACTGCAACTTACCGCCTTCTCGCGGGTCAAACCACGCCACACTAAACTCACCGGCATCCGCCGAAAGATCAAGCGTGGATACGCCACCGTGAGGAAGGTAAACAAGATATAATTCGCCCGGCAGCGCGAGGCAATAGCAGGAATTGTCGTGTTCGGGATTGCCGACAAGCTCGTCGGCATTGCGCATAGTCCAGAATGGAATGCGTTCGCGTTTGAAGAATTCCAACGCGATACGGCAATAATCCCAGGTCCGGTCACGGCTGCGAAAGTCCTCGGCTACGAGGTCGTTTTGTGGGAGCCGGTAGCCGAAGTAATATTCAACGCCTGCTCCGCCGGCCATGAGGTTGCCCCAGAGCGTATAACGGCGAATACCGTGAAGATCGTACGATTCGTAACCTTCTTCCGATGTGGTGCCGCTGAATCCTTCATAGCCCGGATCCGGCGGCACTCCGGTTCTGGCGGAACCCTGTTCATCGTTGGCTACGACCCAGGGTCTGCCTGCCTGCGCAGAAGCGCGTACCCATTTTACCGTTCGCTCATGCGTAACATTCCACATGTTCTGCAGGGAGGCACCCGTAAGCACCGACCCGTTTCCGAGGAGCGGCTCGTAGACTTGTTCCTGCATGTTCGGATAGGTATGAATCACAATATTATGCGAGTAAGGATCGATGTCACTGATGAATTGAGCCATCGCGCGTTGCTCCTCCGATGTCTGCGTGTTCTCTTCGCCGAGATTCCAGTTGAGAGCGAGGTGGTGCCCAAAGCGAGCGATCAATTCCCGCAGGTAAAGTTTCCGCTCCGGACCGGTGGCTCCGCCGTCAAGGGCTTCGGGAACCGCCGGCGAGCCGTCGGACGGTTTATTATAGTCAATGATCGCATTGTCGCGGCGGCGACGCTGGTCATCGATTTCCGTTTCCTGCAGTTTGAAGTGCAGGTAGAGCCCGAGCTTCTGAGCGTGAGCAAATACGATTCCCCACTGGTCGAGCCTGGAGCAGTCGTAGTGGAACTTGTCCTCCCGTTCGACAAAGGGCCAGACGTTATCGCCGTCCCCTCCGGCATTGTAGGGCAAAAAGGAGATCGAGTCGAGGCCCTTGCCAGCGAGGTAGTTGAGTGCGCCGATGATCCCCTTGCCGCGTCCGTTACGCCAGGTAGGGTCACCTTGCCGCCAGTCGCGCATGTGCGGCTGCCATGTTTTTAGCGGCGACTTCTCGGGTTTACCCGCAATCGTATTATCAAAGTCGGCCGTGGCCAGAAACGTCTCGGGAGAATCCGGTCCCGCTTTTAGAAAGTATTCGCCGGTACCTGCGAACCGAAGGTGGTGGCGCCCGACGTATTGCAGCCAGCCTTTGCCACGGAAATCACGGCCGGTCTTGTTGGTAGGTTTGATCTCGAACGACCCGGAGCAGCCGTGGAACGGGGTGACACTCTGGCCTTTAGCACCTGACGTGGCAACGCCCGGACCGCGCACAAAAGAGATGGTATAGGACCACCGGCCCGCCCAGTCCGGCGACAAATGAGCACGCCAAACGTTGCCGGACTCGGCCCCGGATTCGCCGGCCTTGCCGTCGGCCGCAAAGTAGCCGGGCACAACGTAGCGCGGTGCTCCGGATTCATGCTCGAACGTAACATCCAGGCGGTAATCGGTGAAAGGATTGGGATTATTGTCTCTCTCGCGAGCAAAAGGACCGGCGAGGTCGAGGGTGACATTATGCCATTGCCGGAGCTCACCCGAGATCGTCACCCGGCCGTCGCCGTCGAGGCCGCTTGCCATAGCGGACTGAGCGGCGGCAGCGGTCGCAAGTGCGAACATCATAGCCGCACAGGTGAGAGTGCGACAGAATTGAATCACGCTGTTGGTGGTGAATTTCGATTTCATAATTTCTTCTTTCGACGTATTTCATTGCTATCGAATATTGTAGACGATTCGTTGATAGCCAACCAACGGCGGCGTACCATCGTCCGTAACCTCGAGTATGATATGAATCAGCTTGCCGGGTTCGTCCGGCACCACGAAACTCGCCTGATCAGGCGAATCGTTATTGGCGATAGTCACGGCAGCTTCGACAGAATCGGCATCGGTGTACTGCCACCATTTGTAAGTAAGCTCATCTCCGTCGGGGTCGGCGGCAGTGGCCGCGAGTGTCACGGTCTGGCCGGGCTTAACATATCGCAGCAGGTCTCCCTGCACCTTAGCTACAGGCGCATGGTTTGCCTCTTTGAAGTCCTTGACGCACCAGTCCATGCGTGCGGCGAAGTCGTTCTGAAAGTGCGGACGCCAGCGATAGACTGCGGCACGGCCGCTCGTATGCCCGTCGATAGTATCGGCCGCATCCTGCCAGAAACTGCCGTTGTATGCATACCGACCGCCCCAGCCCCCGTAGTCGGGCCGTGCGGGTACGTTCAGGCCGTTGAGATAGAAGTAGAACCAGGACGGCGTATCGCCTTCTTTCATGGCGCCGTGAGGATTCTTGTTCGTGCCTGTCTTCGGGGGGTAGAAGGCACCGAGTGGGCCGTGATCGTGGCGTATGTACTCGTCAATCCAGGCACGGGAGGTAAGGGATTCATCGCCCCCGTAGAACATGCCGCGATAACAGGACTGCCACTTATCACCGTTCGGATCGTGATCCAGGATGTAAAACAGGTTGGGGAAGTTTTCCCGGATCCACGGACCGGTGTCATCCTGGTCACTGATGGCATGGACACGGATGCGTTTGACAAAGGCATCAACCCCAGCAGGCGATCTTTCCTCTCGCACGCGCACGAGCGCCTGGGCCAGGTCGGCGCTGCCTCCCCAAATACAAATATTGACCGGTCGCGGATCGTCGCGATCCACCACGTCGATAATCCAGTTGGAACCCTCGGTGTCCTGTCCGGGGCCGATCCACTGCAGGGGATCGCCTTTGGGCCTGCTGAGGGTCATCTGGATGTTGACTTTGCCGCGTTTAACAAGCTTGTGAAGGTCCTCGGCCTCTGGATACCCTTTTTCGTGGCGTTCGAGGTTAGGCCGCACCTGACCATAGAGGTCCAATGCGTCATGGAGAAGTTTCATCTGGTTCTCAGGTGTCATGAGGCCGTGACGACCTTTGTGGGTATCCTTCCACCAAAGCTCCGTGACAAAGCCTTCTATGTCGAACTTGTTCGCGTAGGTGAGCAGGCGCACGAGCGACTGTTCGTCGTCGGGGTCATCCCCGATATCGGTGAGTACAAGCAGACGGGGTAAAAGGATTTCCTTCGACGACGGCTCCAGCTCAACGCAGTGTCCATCCACGAAGTCATACGTTGCAACCGGGTTTCCCTGCTCGTCCCAGTGTCGGGATGGGCCATGAGCAACATAGCCGAAGAAGTTGCGTTTTAAATCTCGCGCTTCCGGTCTTATGTTCCATTTGGACTCGATTTTCTTCTTTCCATTGGGCCAGTAGTGCGTCCAAACGCCGCGATTGGTTTCTAAATTGCGCTGCCATGTCCATACCTTCTTCCCATCGGGCGACCAGAAGGCTTCCTCGCCGGTCTTGCGGCCGTTTTCGTAAGTGACCTGATGCTGCTTCGCGCCGTCTTCGTAGTAATCAGTTTGCGCTCCGTGGAGTAAATAACGACCGTTCGGGCAAATCCGCGCACTCCATTTCGACCGAAGCTCGCCGTTGGAATAACTTTCAGAGAATTCCCTGATTGTTCCTCCCGAGGTTTCCGGTGCAATGTCACCGGCGTCGGACCATATCCACGCCTCGTTGAATTCGTAGTGCAAACAGGGCAGCGTAACCGAAGTCAACAGGTGAATGACGCCGTTCTTCGCCTGACGTGCCGTGACATAGCCGAGCGAGGGATGGGCGATGCGGTGATGAGCGGGCAGTTGCACCGGGAGCGGCTTGATATGCCATGAGGCACCGTTATCCTTTGAGATTGCCACAATACAATTGTCGCCGTATTTCCAACCGTCCGGGGGCGGTCGTTTGAGTTTGTGCAGATAGGAATCGGTTACCAGCAGCAGATCTCCTGAGGCCAGCCGGATAAGCGACGGACGCTGGGCAGTTCCCAGGGGCGGAAACGGCGATGGTGTGCTTTCGCTCCAGGTCGCCCCCCAGTCCGTCGAGAAATTCTGCGGCGACCAGCCCTCCACGTTCGAGTTTTTGCCGCCAATGGAAAGTAAATTGCCTTTATCATCCAGCGGCATAATCGCCGAATGTCGGCCACCGGTGCGTCCTCCCATATCGTGCCAGCTAATACCATCGTCTGTGCTTCGCCACAAGAAACTGTGCGCACCGTCGCCGTCCATGGCGAAGTAAATGGATCTCTCCGGGCCGCGAAACGCACTGGTAATCGGCTGCGCCGTATAACTTGTCGCCGGTTTGTCGAGTTGCGGGATGGAAAACGTCCAGGTCGCGCCGTTGTCCGTGGAGGTGGCGATGCGAAAGGGAACGTAATCCGATATACTGCGCCCGCCACCGAAGAACCAAATCCTGCCGCCATCGTTCCACAGCATTGCGGACTGGTCGTTCTGGTTCTTTGTTTTAAAAAACAATTCCGGCATGTCCCAATCTTCAGAACCGTAACGCAAACGTGCCTGTACGAACGAAGTGGAACTATCCGCCTCGGATTTTCCGACCGGGGTGCTGAAATAAACAGCCAGTGCATCGCCGTTGGGTAGAACTTCAAATCCAGGCGAATGGTTGTGGTGGAATACTCGATGATCCATACCCGTCAATCCTGCGACCTCGGTCTTGGTATAGCACGGCGGGATAGGCATGGCAAAACGCACTGTGAAATATGGGACTTCCGGATTCGGCCCTAATGATGCAGATTCCGTGCTTTGTTTGACCGCAGACTGGCTAAAAGGAACCTGCGCGGCCTTATCAATCACAAATTGAAGGTTGTTGGAGTCGTCGACCGCGGTCATGTTCGCACCAGGCGAGAAATTTGCGGCCGTGACAGGGATTGTTTTTGTATCCGCAACAGCCGAACCTTGCAGGGCCAGTACAATTGCGACAGCCATCAGCCCGAACGACAGTAATAAGGCCATGCGTATCACTCCCGGGTTGTTGTCGATATGTCCAATAGAATCTTGTTTTCTTAGCATGTCATTTTCTCCTTACTCCCATATTTAGCCGACTCATGATATCTCTGGGGAATAACTACTCTGTAACGGTTACAATCACCCTTTGGTAACGTGTAAGACGAGGTTCACCGTGGTCTGTCACGGCGAGAATAATGTGTATGTCACCGGTGCCGGGCGGCATGACACGTCTGGCAGGTACAGTAAACGAAGCCTTGGGCTGGTCGGAATTCGTGATCTCAAGCGGTTTGCCGGTACGGGCGGTGGCCATGGTGAAGGTGCCGGCTTCACCATAAAAGAACCACTCGTATGAAAGCGTATCACCATCGGGATCAGTGGTTCCCTCTGCGCTAAGGTTGACGATTTCTTTGGGTTTAGCTGTTAGCCGGTTGGTATGGCCGAGTTTGGGCACAGGCGGATGGTTGGCCTGGTCATAGGGCTTGATAGTCCAATCCATACGTGCGGCAAAGTCGTTCTGATAGGCTGAGCGCCAGCGCCAAATCGTGGCTTTATTGGTGGTATGCCAGTTTCCGTCCGCCCCTATCACTTCATCCACCGCGTCGGTCCAAGAGGGACGAGTTTCAGGTTCGAGAAACCACTTCTTCGTACCGGGTTGATAAAACTCATAGCGTCCGCCCCAGCCGCCCCAGTCCGGATGCTCGGGGTCGCTCAGACCATTTTTGATGAGATTCAGAAAGCTGGGCGTGTCACCCTCCATCAGGTACTTGGTGTGGGGATGTTCGGCACCGAGCGGACCTTTGCTGCGGATGTTTTCGTCGAGCCAGGGATTGTCCACGATACTGAAATCCGCACCGACGAAACGACCCCAAAACTTATCGCCGCTGATTCCGCTCCACGTTGCGTGATGATAAGCCCCGCCCGCATGAAAGCCGGGACTGCAAATGTAAAAAAGGTCGGGGAAATTCCTGCGAATCCATGGACCGCTGTCGTCCTGATCGGAAATCGTATAGACGCGCAGCTTTGCCACGAACCGTTGGAGCTCCTCTGCCGAACGCGTGGCACGAATCTTCCATAAAGCTTGCGCCAGCACATTCGGGCCGCCCCAGGCTGTGACCCACATCGGCCTGGGATCGTCTTTATCCGCGGCCTGAATCAACCGCTCGCAGCCCGGTGAATCTTTACCTTCACCCACGCCCTCCATGCCATAAACGGGCAGTCCATCGTAGATACGGTCCAGCAGGAACTCGGCTGTGGGAAAACCGGGTTCATGCTTTTCCAGATTGTCCCGCACCTTGCCGTAAGCTTCGACGATTCGCCGAATACGCTGAGGTGCCACGTGACGCTTTTGATGAACCGAGGTGGTGGCCACCAGGCCCTCGACGTCCCAATGGTTGCAGTAGGTGAGAAAGCGGACCATGGATTGCGCATCGTCGGGCTCGTTCTCAATATCGGTGAGCACGAAGATACGGGGCTTCTCTGCCGCCGAGGCCATTGCACAAGCCACACTCAAAACGGTCAAAAGCATAACATAAAGGATTCGGCTCAGGATGCTACTGTTCAATTTAGATTGATTTATGTTTACACTCGATTCAGACATCTTGAAGCTCCTTTCTTATATCTATTTTCCCGGTTTAAGGTTCCATAACGGCCTATGAATCTCAATTTATCTTTCCGTCTCTACAATGTCAAGCAACGCTATATACGATTGATTGCCGGGAGTCCTTAAAACGACCTGCCCCCGGTCTCCCCATTCTTCCCGGCCGCCTTCCCATTGGACTTCTATAATCTCCGGCTCCGACCACGTCAATCTTTCAATATTAAGCCAGCTAACGCTGACTTTTTCCACATAGACCCAGGGATCGAGACCTACCATAAATCGTCCCCGCGGAAAGAAAACCGCATACTGCCTACCGATATCCGCAAGCACATATGCCTCCATCGCGTTGGGGGCCGACGCCACAACGTGTCTCAAAAGGTCGTTGTGCGGTGAAGCGGAGAAAAGATTAAACTTCGACAAAAACATATCCATTGCCTTAAGATTCGTCTGAACGCGTTCGTTCAATCCCGAACCCCATGAGTTCGAAGGCCGATGGAACCTGCTTGAAGCACAACCGGCAAAAACATTTCGCCATAAGCGATTGATCGCCTCTGTCTCCGTTCCCGCCGAGAAGTTGGAACCATTGCCTCCCCCATACACTTTTACGTTATTCATGGGCATGGGACCACAACTGCCAGAGGCAAGCTTTTGCCGCCAACCGATGATATTATCCCAGTGTCCCTGTCCCCTCGCGCCTCTCGAATCCTGGTTGTTCTGCGATATATCTACAAAATCATAAATATCCCGAAACGTCATGGCAGAGCGCACGGAATTGGAAGGATCAAACTGCATAGTTGTCACGTACGCTTTTCGGTTCATATTCTCTGCAGTCTGATGGATGTATCGGGCCCAGTAATTCTCCCAGACTTCTCCCTTACTGCTTTCATTATCGATATTGTACAGGACATTATCAAACGTAAGGGCGATAGAAAGAAGTTTGTCGATATACTTCTGTTGATAGTGCAATCCTTCCTTATTATTGGATTCAACCGTATTATAAAAATCATTCCTGTCGTTAATAACACTACCGGAATAGTTTATATTGTTTTCTGCATGCCATGGATAGTTGCGGCGGCCGTGGTCGAACTGATCCCATAAAGTAAGCTGTACAATGATCCCGCGTTTGCTGGTCTCCTGCAGGAAAAATGTCAGGCGATCCCAGTATTCCTTATTCGGCTGGTTTAGATCGTAGAGATCATCGCTCGTCTTTTGAAAGGGGTAAATGTTCCCCCTGTCACGACAGGACATGGTATTTCTTACATAGTTACCGCCTACAGACACCAGCAAATCGAGTTGATCGGTTAAGGTCTTGCCGGTCCATTGATACGGATTATCGTCGTCCGTGCCGCCTCGCAGCAGGATCGGCTCACCGTGATACTCCCAATACCACGGATTTTTTGTGTAAGGCCGAATAGGGGGTAAGCTTTGGTCGTCAGAGTTGTCACCGGCGACGGTCACGAGGCCGGAGGAACAAAAGATCAAAATCAAACACAGATATCTATTTATTGTTATATTTCCCATAATCACAAAGTCTCCTTCTACCGGCAAAGATCATTAAGGTATTGCTCCAAATGAGTATAACCTCCTTCACCAATATCATTTCTGTCTTCCGGGTCGTTGGGATTCAATCCCTTCGCTTTTTCCCATGAATCCGGCATACCGTCGCGGTCCGTGTCGGTGGCAGCAGGCAGGCTCTTGAGCTCCGGCCAGCCTCCGACCTCTTCCTGGCTTTTGATGATCCTGCCGGAACGATTCTTCACGGAATCGACAACACGCGTATCCACGGCATCGCGTTTAGGCAGGTTGGCGCCGCCCATCGCCAAAATTCGCTCCAGTGCCACCTGTGGTGTATCCGTCTGGATCGGCCCGGTCTCATGCGGCTCCATCAGTTTGTAGGCCGCAATCTGCTCCGGTGTCCACTTGCCGAAATTTATCACACTCCAGGGATCGTTCGGCACCGTACCGTCCATCATCGTATCGGCAAAGTACCCCCGGTTATTTGGTGAACAGGTCTTATACGCAACCCATTCTTCCGCCGACGATTCGCCCGGAATCAACACATTCCCGACATAATTCAGTCGCGTCACGCTATCCTTGTCGTTGTTGTAACCGGCGTGCCCCCCGCCAAAGTTGTAGATCACGTTGTTGCGAAAATCGAGAAGCAGGCCCAGAGGATCTTCATCAGGCGGATTGTGCTCGTGATAATTACCGGGTCGCGGGTTGCGTCCCCGATTATGTGCATACAGGTTGTGGTGAAAGGTGTAGCGGGCGTCTTCCGTTCCCCGGATCAGTGAGCCGTATCCATGGTTCCTCGGATTCAGGGCCTCGGTAATAAAACACCACTGTACGGTGACGTTCTTCAAGTTCGGATGTCTCGTGGATGCTGATATCAATTCGTCCGTGCTCCAACTGGCCGAGCAATGATCGACAATGATATTGATCCCCGATCCGATGCTGATCGCATCCCCGCCGCGTCCTTTATCACCCAGCCGCACGCGCAGATACCGCACGATCACATCCGAGGTCGCAATGCCCAGTTGGCCATCAGCCAGGCAAATCCCATCGCCCGGCGCCGTTTGCCCGGCAATCGTAATATTCGGATTCGAGATCGTTAGACGGTTGCGTAGCCGGATCGTCCCGCTGATATCGAAAACGACCGTGCGCGGGCCCTCAGCCTCCACCGCATACCGAAGGCTCCCCGGCTCGTCCGTATCCTCCAGCGTCGTCACATGACAGACCTTTCCACCACGCCCCCCTTTGGAGTATGCACCAAACCCTTCAGCTCCGGGAAATGCTAACATCTCCCCTGCGCAAACCGGTAATATCGTCGCCTCCGACAATGTCACTATAACCAGAAATGTCAAAATACTCTCTATAAAAGTTGCCTTTTTCATCATTTTCCTTTCTCTGTCTTAAGCAGTAAATAATTTATTGTTTATTGGTAATATTCCAAATATCGGGACCTATTTCAGCGTGTTTATATTGTTCTCGGGCCTCGTATAGTCCACAAACTCAGCGGGATCAGTGCCGTTGAGATACTCCTCGATATTGGTGTAACCGTCTTTGTCCTTGTCCTGTATATTGTCGTCAGCATCTTTGGGATCGAGTCCGAACCTGCTTTCCCACTCATCGGGCATGCCGTCATTGTCACTGTCCGCCGGCGAGGACAGGCTCTTGAGCTCCGGCCAGCCACCCACATCGTTCTGATCGAGCACGACCCCTTTGTCGAAGGTCGCTTTGCCGATTCCGGCTTCTTCGATGATGCGTGCATCCACAGGATCGCGTTTAGGCAATGTCGCACCCACATCGGCTAATACCATTTTATATGCCACTTCGGCCGGGACTGTCTTGACCGGGGCAAATGGGGCCGGTTTGTCAACGAGCCACTGCGTTGCACCGCTTACGCCGGCAGTGTTGTTCTTCGAAATCGCCTCATTGCCTTCCCACACGTTGCCCGAGACGTACCAGGCCGTGGTCGGGATCTTTTCATAGATGCCGGCATCGTCAATCTTTGCGAAGCCTTCCTTAGTGCTATTAGGGCCGGGCTTGAAATAGTTGTTGACGATATTCACACTGCATGGCTTGCCGTCGAACGTGCGATGGCCAAAGTTGTAAATCACACTGTTGCGGAAGTCCATGTTGTGCGTTTGGTAATTGTTATTGCCGCCGATGCTGGGATTCCGACCCGGGCAATTGGCAATAAGAAGATGGTGGTAGGAAACGTTCTCCCCGCCAAGCGACGCTGCGTATCCGTGGTTGCGATGGTGCAGCGCCTCAGAAATTATACACCACTGTATCGTAATATTCCTGGCCCCATGCCAGGTGTTGAGCGTTTCGTCGCAGCCCCAACTCATGCTGCAGTGATCTACAACAACGTTTTCGGCACTGTCGATGCCCAGCGCATCATCGTTTCTTCCCGTCTCATTTCCTCGGCGTATGCGCAGGTAACGCACAATGACGTCGTCGGCTTTAATCATAAACTTGTAGTTTTTCAGACAGATGCCGTCACCCGGCGCGGTCTGACCGGCGATGGTGACATAGGGATTGCGAACCTCGATATCGCTTTCCAGCGAAATCGTACCGGAAACACGGAACACCACAATGCGCGGGCCCTTTGCCTCGACCCCCGCACGCAGGCTGCCGGGACCGGAGTCATTCAGGTTTGTCACTTCAATCACACGGCCTCCGCGACCCCCTGGAGTTGTGGAACCGTATCCCTCGGCCCCCGGAAATGCAGGGATAGCCTGTGCATAAACCGAAGAAATCATCGACGTCGACAGGATGATTGCAGACACCAATCCTACAGTTGCAGTTGTATACCTTGTATTTCGCATTGTTTTACTTTCCTTTTTTTAAAATCGCAAATGTTATATTGGCTTTTTGAACAACGGCTTAAACCTCGATATTTACATCAGGGTATTGATGTTGTTCTCGGGTTTGGTGTAGTCCACAAACTCAGTCGGGTCCGTGCCGTTAAGATACTCCTCCACGTTGGTGTAGCCGTCATTGTCCTTGTCTTGTGCGTTGTCACCAGCGTCGTTCAGATTCAGGCCGTGTTTGTTTTCCCATTCATCGGGCATACCGTCGCTATCACGATCCGCCGACGCGGAAAGACTTTTGAGCTCCGGCCAACCACCCACATCGGACTGCGAATCGATAATGCCGCACTTCAGTGATGGATCGTCCAGCTTCTGTTGCGTCTCATACGTCGAACCCTCAACGGTAAGTTTCCCGGTCCTTACCCCCTCTATGACCCGTATATCCACCGAATCACGCCTGGGCAAGGTAGCTCCGGCATCCTTCAATACGCTTCGGTAGGCATCCTCGGCACTTTGTTGGTTGATCGCCATGGCATCCCAGGGCTCGGCAAGCTTGACTGAATTGAGGTCGCCGTTTCTTGGTTGCACGCCCCCGGCCCAGTTATCCGCAGTCACGGTCGCATTACCTTCAACATAATTCTCGGCAACGTAGTATTTCCCGGCAGAGGGATTGACAATTCGATGCCGCGCATTGCCGGGTGAGGTTGCCGGGCCGGGCTTGTAATAATTTGCCACGATATTAACCGTCGTATCCCCCTCGCCTCCGTAGGAACTGTTGTACCCCCAATTGAATAGTACATTGTTGCGGTAATCGTTATACCCGCTGTCCGTGGCCCACCGGGGATTACGACTGGAATGGTGCGCAATCAGGTTGTGATGGTACGAGCCGTAGTTGTTCCCCCAGATTCCTCCGAACCCATGGTGCCCCTTCTTATGTTTCGATTGATAGAGGCTTTCCGAAATCAGGCACCACTGAATAGTGACATTCTCGCAGCCATATATGGATACACATTCGTCGATGCTCCAACTGGCCGACACATGGTCGAGAATAATATTCTTTTGGCCGCGGCCGCCAATGGCGTCTGAATTGGTATCGGATTCGTCACCAAGCCGCATGCGGATATAACGGATGATAACTTCATCCGCACCGATTGAGAGTTGCTGATCCCGCAGGCAGATCCCGTCTCCCGGGGCGGTCTGTCCGGCAATAGTGATGTAGGGATTCCTGATTGTCAGCGATTTTTCCAGCTTGATCGTCCCCGAGACGCGAAAGACCACAATCCTGGGGCCTTTCGCCTCGACCGCCGCCCGCAGGCTGCCCGGTCCCGAGTCATTCAGATTGGTTACGGCGATCACCTTGCCGCCGCGTCCACCGCGTGTCAGCGAGCCGTATCCCTCGGCACCTGGAAACGCGGGCAGTGTACTGCCAGCAGTCGAGGTACTAATAGAACGGACCAATTCATCCACATTTGGATTCCAATCCCCCTCCAAGGTGACGGCAGTGGTGGTGTTGGCTTTAAAAATGTTTTCCTTGGTATATGCAGCAGCTTCCTCATCAGTGAGCTGATGCGTCCAGTCCAGACGGCTTTCCGGTTTATGTCCCGGGCCGCTGTTTTTATACTCAGCATAGTACGCGGTTTTGTGATTCTCCCTACCTCTCCAAATAGACCAGCCTTCATCCCTGATATGCGAGCCTATCTCACAATAAAGATAAACCACGCGAGCGCCGTTTCCCCAGGGCCTGCCCAGCGAAGCTTTGGTCACAGTTTCGCCGGGATAGGCCTTGATTTTGCAGTGCTTAAACACATAGCCGAACTCGTTTTGGGACTTGCCGTCTTTGAGCTTCTGGCAGTGAGCCGTGACATGGGAATCCTTCCGGTTGTAAATCGTGCAGTTCTCAAACAGAGCAATACCGTCTCCATAAATAAAATCGGTCGTGCCTATGATGACACAATCCCTGTGATAGGACCGCTTGTTCCCGCCCGTGTAATAGGTATCCTGAAATCCCATGATTCTGCACTTGTAAAACACTGCTCTGTCACCATCCACACGCAAGGCCGCGGCCTGACTCCCCCCTTTTCTACTATCAATAGTATTTTGAAAGGTCACATTTTCTGCACAGAAATCATCTGCATAAATGCGTGTACTCGCATAATTCTTGGTCTTTTTGGCGTGATCATCATAGGTGAGGACCGTATTTTCATAGGACTCACCTAAAAACTTTAGGTTCTTCTTGTCTGCCGAGACATTGATTTTTTCCTTATAGGTGCCCGGCTTAATGAATATAACCGTCTGAATGGATTTGTTGCTAGGCACCGCATTGATCGCATCCTGCACCTTCGTAAAATCCCCGCTGCCATCTTGGGCCACCACCATATCGGCGATATCCTCTGTGGTATTAGCAATACCGATAACTGCCGGACAAAAAATACATAGCAAGAGGAATCTCTTGGCAGCTGATATAATTAACATAATACATATCCTTTCTTCGTTGAGTTACGATTGGTTACATTGCATGGTTAACAAGTCATAGTATTTTTCAACCAAGTTCCGGGGTGGTTGAAAAACCGACGATGTAATTCATCATATTCGTACGGGCGTTCTAAATTCTGCTCGTGCCTTTCTTATCCGTATTAATCATCTACGGCTTGCCCTATTAACTGGTAAAACTGCCAACCTGTATCGTCGGATACACTACCTTGCGTTTGCTTCATTATTACGCCGAGTGTTTGCTCCTGAGGGTCGGCAAGACATTGAGTATTAAAATAACCACCCCAGTAGAACGAACCGGAGCTTCCCCGGCCGCCTATCGTTTGTCCCTTTTCGTTCATCACACCAAATACCAAACCATAATATTTTCCTGCGGCGCTCCCATATAAATCGCCGGTCTGATTGCTCATAATCATCTTTATGGTCGTACGACTTAGAATGCGGATTCCGTTCAATTCGCCGCCGTTAAGATACATTTGCAGAAACGTCGCATAGTCTTTCGCCGAGCTGCACAGCCCCGCACCTCCGGAAAAAAAACGTTTCGCCCCTTTGACAGGGTAATCGGGGTCATAAAATGTCACCGGATAACGAACCCACCCGCCGTCCTGTGACTTTTCCTGAACCGAAACCAAACGTTCGGCTTTGTCATCAGGCAGGTAAAACCCGGTATCCTTCATGTCAAGAGGGTCGAAAATATGCTCTTTCAAAAACACATCGAACGGCTTACCGGATATCACTTCGATAAAATAGCCGAGCACATCAAGCCCTTCACTATAGGTGTATTTTTCTCCGGGATGATGATGAAGGGGCAATTTAGCCAGCTTTTTGACATTCTCCTCAATACTGATATTCTCGGTAGTAAACAAATCTATTATGCCGGCTTTTTCATAAATAAGCTTAATCCGCTCATCTTTATCAATTTGACCGTAACCAAGCCCCGAGGTGTGGGTAAGAAGGTGCCTGATTGTGATTTCACTTTTCGCCGGTACGGTGGTATAGCTTCCATCACTATATTTATAACTTTCCAGGACCTGCGGATTCTTAAACTCAGGGATATACTTTGAAACAGGATCATCAAGTTTGAACTTCCCTTCCTCCCAAAGCATCATCACGGCGGTTGAAGTGATGGCCTTGCTCATGGAAGCAATCCGGAAAATGTCGTCTTTCTTCAAAGCTCGACCGCTTTGGTTGTCGGCCATCCCGAATGCCTTCCAGTACACGATTTTTCCATGACGTGCCACCAAAGCAACTGCGCCGGGAATATCACCTTGCGAGACGGCTTTCTCACAAATGGCATCGATTCTTCCCAGACGTTCCGCTGAGACGCCTACGCTTTCGGGAGAAGCTTCACTTAACGGCGGGGAATTTTTAACCGATTTTGTCTGAGAGTATGCCGTCAGGCAAAGAGCAAGCAAAATAACAGCGTATAACGATTTCATCTTTCCGTGTCGAATCTCTGATAATATCATTTTTCTCCTCGTCCTTATCGAGTTATTGAATATGTTTTATCTTTAGTAATGAAACCAGTTGAAGTCTATTTGAAAGCTGTTCAGGCCTGACAGCAGCTTTCCTCATCATGGCACCACATCGATAATCACCCGCTGATAACGCGTTAGCCGGGGGCTGCCGTGGTCGGTGACGGCGAGGATGATGTGCATAGTCCCCGTGCCGGGCGACATAACGCGGCTGGTTTTAACCTTGAGCCAGGCTTTTGGCTGGTCGAAACCAATGATGTCATGCTTTACACCTGAACGTGAATTCGACATCCGGCGTGTGCCTGCCTCCTCATAACAGAACCACTCGAAGGAAAGCGGATCGCCATCGGGATCGGTTGTGGCCGTTGCGCTGAGGTCTACCCGCTCTCGCGGCTTGGCGGTGATATAGGCTGGATGGTCGAGCTTCACAACAGGCGGATGGTTGGCCTGGTCATAGGACTTGATAGTCCAGTCCATGCGTGCGGCGAAATCATTCTGGTAGGCTTCTCTCCATCGCCAGATGGTCGCATGATTTGTAGTGTGCCACTGGCCGTCGTTGCCCAGCACCTCATCCTGCACATTGGTCCAGATCGGGCGCGTCTCGGGTTGATAGAACCATTTCTCGGTTCTAGGAGTATAAAGTTCGTACCGTCCGCCCCAGCCGCCCCAATTAGGATGGTCGGGATTGTTCAGACCATTATTAACAAGATAAAGGAATGAAGGTGTATCACCTTCCATCATGAATTCCCAGTGGGGATACACCTTTCCCAGGGGCCCTTTGCGGCGGATGTTCCGGTCGAGCCATTCATTGGTCACCAATTGGAAGTCCGCCCCTCCGAATCGACCATGGAACTTATCGCCGCCGATAGCGATCCATGTGGCGTGGTGAAAACCACCGCCGGCATTAGCGCCGGGGGTAACGATGTAAAAGAGGTCGGGGAAGTTTTCGCGGATCACCGGGCCGGTGGGATCCTGGTCCGAAATCGAATAGACACGGATTTTCGACACGAATTTGGCAACCTCTTCCGCGGACCGCGTCGCGCGGACCCTCCAGAGTGCCTGCCCGAGCACGCTGGGGCCGCCCCAGATACTCACCCACAGCGGTCGAGGATCCTCACGATCCACCACCTCAATCAGCAACTTCACTCCCGCCGAAGCCTCGGCCTTGACAGATGCGTCGAGATCATTCGTGGTTCGCGCTTGGGCAACGCATGCCATCAGTTTGTCAGCCTCGGGGAATCCGGGCTCGTGCAACTCCAGGTTATCGCGAACTTTACCGTACGCCTCAACAATTGTCTTAATTCGCACAGCCTGACCCCGGCGATCGGCAACCAGCCCTTCAATGTCGATGTGGTTGGCGTAGGTTATCAAGCGGACCATAGACATCTGGTCGTCCGGATCCCCCCCGATGTCGGTAAGGACAACAAGACGGGGTTTCTCTGCTGCCGAGGCGACAGCGCAAACCACACTCAGAACGCCAAATAGCATCAAACGTATGGTTCGGCCTTGCGGGGCACTGCAGAATTTTGAGTCGTGTAACATAACTTTAGAATCAAACATATTGTATCCCTTTTTGAATTTAGTGAATATCTGCCTATTTACTTGATGTCAGCGGACTGACTGTGGTCCGGGTCATCAGATACCTGCTGGATATAGCATGCTTTTTCAACATTGTAAATTGGATCTCCAAAGGTATCGTTGTCACAGGATATGCTGCCGCCTGTTACGTTTTTCAGAAAATGGAATCTGCCGTTGGCGCCGTAGGCCAGATTCACCGTGCCGCTGAACGTGCAGGTCTGCCCCTCCTTGCAGCAGAATTGATAGCCCTCAGGCCCTCCTGTACCATTGCCGAATACGTTGCCGGCTCCAGCGGTCACCATATCTTTCACCTGGTCGACCGGATCCATTGAGTACGAATAAGGAAGCTTAAAAACGGGAAATAAATTCGGGGCAAATAACGGCGTCGAGGTATTGACCATCTTCAAGCCGGCCCGGCCCATTTGACCGTCATTGGCTATCCCATCCAGATCTTCCCAGGCCCCCTTGACATTGTCGAAACAGGAATTCTCGACCCTTATCCGGCTATGTGCACCGATCCCGATACAAAACTCATTGCCTGTACTGCTGTAATAGTTGTTGTAGATGTGTACCTGACCGTAACGCACAAATGGCATCACGGAGTGGCATCTCTGCGTATACCAGTTATGGTGCAGGGTAACATGAAGCTTGCCGGCATCTTCTTTTCGGCCGTTGCCTACCAGAGATACTTGATTGTGCTCGGTCTGGTTGACATAGTAAAACTTGCACCATGAGACCGTAATGTAATCGGACATCCTGACGATATCCAACAAACCGTCTGCACCATCGTAAAACTCACATTTGTGTAGAAAAATACGGTTAGCTCCGGAAAGCTCTACCGCGTCGATATCGGAGGGCCCGAAGGTCAGGTTCTGAAAAATGCAGTTTTTGCCTGTGATCCTAACACGTCCCCCATATAGTCCTGAACCGGAGTCCGCCCCAATAATGGTTTTGTTCGAACGGATGCGTACATTACCTACATCAAGTCGGCCCTTTACGATAATGACTGCAGGATCATCTCTTTGGGTTGCCGCTGCCTTAAATTCATCGGCCGTTGTCACTGTAACTGGAGTTGCGGAGCCTCCACCCGTGGTTCCGGTTGCATAGCCGTCCGGCGTAGCAACGGCGGCTACACCGGCTGCCGAGAGACCGGTGAAAATAACAATACAAAAAATCAGTATTTCGGTTAATCGTTGTCTGGATTTATTCATTTCCGTCGAAGTCTTACTCATCATCCAATTCCATACGAATAACAATGACACCGCTGCCCGGCAAACGCAGTAAAATACCGTAGCTCTTGTCTTCCTCAAGATACATACGCAGAGAATACTCGCTGGTATGGAGCAACGGGTGGCCGATCGGCAGGTCAACTCCTGGTATGAGTTCGCGTTCCGTGACCGTGCGCAAAGTTAATACCAATGACGAGACGAGAAAGTAGTCGCCTTTTTCATTCTTCGCACAGATCTCGATATCAAAACCCACCGGCAGGGGTATTTCCCTTAATTCAAAGAGACCATCCTCTCGCCTATTCATGTATTGGAAGGGTCGCTCGGAGCTGATTTTCATGCGTACGGGTTGTTTCGACCGCCTGACGATATTGGGTGAGTAAATCATCTTGATCTTTTCCGTAGGTAGTTTTTTCTTATCGTCACTTCCAAATGACAATTGCTTACGATTCCAGAAACATCCGCGATCATTAATCTCCAGTTTGTCTTTCCCCAGCTGGAAGGTCCCCTTGTCAAACAATTGAACGGAGTCCTTGATTCTGTCCCAGTCCTCTTCGCTGCCCTTCCAAATGGAATCCTTCAAAGTCAGATTGCTGGAAAAGTTCCCGCTGATGCGAAACACCTGCATGCGATAACGAACCGTTTCATCTCTATCAATTCTATCCCTGCGATCCTCTCTGGCCATGGATACGGAAGCTATGCAGATCAGCAACAATAAGATACCCAAAAGGTTTTTACGTAGTTTCATCCTTGTATTCCTCCTTCCGGTTCGATGTTCAGGACCCATTTCCCGGGTATGGCCTCATTAATATCATCGGTTTGGTTAAAGAAATGAGTGTCTGTGTCGGTCTCGACTACGATCACATCACTGGGGGGTGGAAATAACGTAGGCGCAGAGCTTTGACCTCGCCCGACGCAATAACCTATGACACTGCCGATTAGAATCCAAACAGCCGCCCACCTCGCAGCACGATTGAAAAAACGGTAAACCATGGGGTACGACTCGGGCTTCGCATCGGCAAAAATTCTCTGTCGCAGATTTGCGGATGGCCCCGCCCAGGGAAGATTTCTGAACTGTTTTTCGAACTTACTCATGTGAGATCCTTAACATTATCTTGTAATTTCTTGAGTCCACGGCGATACCAGGCCGTGACCGTACCGAGTGGACGATCCAGAAGCTCGGCGATACCACGGTAAGTCAGACCGCCAACCAAGCGTTGTAGAATTACTTCACGTTCGTCAGACGACAACCGCGTCAATTCACGAGCAATTTTTTCCAATAAGTGTCGTTGCTCGTCCATATCCGCAACCGTATCAGCGTACTCAAATAACTCGTGTGCCGACCATGCCATGTGCCGATTTTCTTTGCGTACCAGATCAATCGCAGCACTACGGATACATCGAAACAGATAGGCCTTCAGATTGACAACATCCGGTCTTATTCGTAATGTCCGATAGAATGCGTCCTGAATCGCATCTTCAGCTGTTTCTCTGCATCCCGTGACCGCGAGGGCACAGAGGAAAAACTGTCGGCTATAACGGTCAAAGAGTCGCTCAAGCTCTGGCTGTAATGTTTTCATTTCAATGAGCCTGTGGACCGCGTTTGCCACACAATACAATTAACCTTTCTTTAGGTATAAACGTTTGCATCATGGTTATTTATGCAAAAAAATCTCAGATTCCTGCAACCGGCCGAAAAACTTACACAGAAACCAGTTAAAAGAATCACGATTCGAACGAAACTTATAAGATCATTATTTATATGTATCTACTACTCAATCTTGACAACCACTCGCCGGTAGCGTGTCAACGGCGGCGTGCCGTTATCTGTTACCTCGCAGATTATGTGGATGGTTTTCCCTTTGTCGGCATCGCCGGGCACTTCGAACGAGGCATCCTGTTTCCCGGCATCCCGGATCTCAATGGTTCCATCAAAGGTATCGGCTTCCTGGTACTGCCACCATCGGTAGGTCAATTCGTCGCCGTCGGGATCAGTCGTTCCTTTTGCGCTGAGTGTAACGGTCTCTCCGGTCCGGACCTTCAAGTCACAGGCATGGGCGAGTTTTACCGCCGGCTGGTGATTGGCTTGGTCATAAGATTTCACACACCAGTCGGCCCGCGCCGCCCAGTCGTTTTGAAATGCTTCGCTCCAGCGCCAAATAGGTTTGCAGTAATCAAAGATAGTCTGGCCGGGGTAGTTCGCTTCGCGTACATGACGACGCCCGCCATTGGATGAGTAATATCTTTCTTTGGGATACTTATATTCAGGGTCCAGGACAGGATCAAGCCAGATATTCTCGTGCACCTTAACATAGCGACCGCCCCAACCACCCCAGTCGGGGGACTCCATACTGCGCAATCCGGTTACGATGCTGTGCATAAAAGAGGGCGAATCCCCTTCGGATCGGAAATCCCCATCCAAAAATCCTTTATCCCCTTCCTTATGCGCCTTATAGAGCGAACACAGCGGCCCATGATTTTGCAGTATATTTTCCTTCATCCACGGGCCGTCAAAGATGGTGTGCAGTTCCGTGGGAATAAGCTTTTTCCATCCGTACGCAATGGTGACAAATTGGTCAGAGATGATTGTCGGAATGTTGAATTTGCCCCAGTGCGGCCGGATATAATCCTGATAGGTGGAATCCTGCTCCCAGATAAAGAAAAAACGAATCTTTTTCGCTACGTAAGCCATCTTTTCCGGGTGTTCTTCCTCGATGGTTTTCAGTGCCCGGGCGATAGTGTTGGGACCGCCCCAGGCCTGAAGCCAGATGGGCTGATCGTCCGTTTCGTCCAACAGAACCTTGACGATGTACTGCGAACCGGCGGTGATTTCATCCATCTCGCCTTCGGCTTTTACATTTCCCAGCAACGCCCGAGCCCGCAGATACTCAGGCGTCGGATAGCGGGGGTCATGCTTAACCAGATTCGGATAGACTTTGGTATAAGCGTCCAGATACGGCTGAACCCAGTCATCCCCGGCCCATCTGTGTCCCTGCCAGTGGTATTGCGAACTCGATGTGATAATCGCCTCGACGTCCCATTCATTGGCATATAACAGAAACCTGACCATCGAACACTCGTCGTCGATCTCGCCGTCCGAAGTCGCAATAACCCGCGGCCTGCCATCCGTGGACCCGGGTTCGATATTCGTAAGATCCACGGGTGCGGCGGTAGAAGGGCTGGCTACGTCTTCAACTGGTTCGACTACAGATTGATCCGGGGCGGATTGGATAACAAGCCTGTCCAGGAGCACACCGGGCTCCCCGAACGTGATCGAGACCGGGTACTTCTTCTTTTCCGGGATATTAAGGGTGAACGAATCGGTTTCGGCGAGCATGCCGTGAGTTGTGTGATAAATCCGTTCCCGGGTCTCACCAATCGAGACGTAAACAGCATCTTGATCACCGTCAGGAGCTAACATATATATAGATACCATGTACACTCCGCAATCCAGTTCCACTTCGCCTTTCGCTTCGGCACCTTCGGTATCGAAGGCCACAACCTTACCGGAAGCACCGTCAAGATCTCGTACTTCCGCATTTGTCAGTTCGAGGCTCTCGGCCTCGATTACTACTTCAGTCGCCCCTGCATTATCGGTGAAAAATACCGTGCAGAGCAAAATCAATATAATGTTTGACAATACACTTAATTTTTCCATTTTTCTGTCACTCCTTAATTATTTTAACGGTTACACTATTGATAGGATTTTTTTGCCGTAACTTTGGAATACGATGAACTCATCCGACAAATTGTATTGGCACACTCGCAACACCTCATAACATTAACTGTGCCCACATTTCCAGAATATTATGCCGTACCGAACGCTCTTTTTGCATAAAACACGCCGGCATATTAGCCCAAAAAAACCTGAAAATCAAGATAAATCTTAAACCTTTATTTGAGGAGAAAAACACTGCCGGAAGACTTTTGACAGCCATTTTTCAAAAAAATAGTGCAGGATAAAATAGGCACATCAAAAGTGATCCAAAAAGAGGAATAAACCTACTGCAAAGATAATAAATCCCCCCAAAGGGACAAGAAAAAAGGGGAAGCGTCGAACAAATGCTTCCCCATGGATTCAATTCAGCTTCCAATGTATCCTGCCACTGCTACCGGGCCGGACCGTTATAGAAGTTATTCAGTTCCTACTCGTCGGTCAACGCCACATTATAGATGCATATCTCGTCAATATCACCCAGCATCGTATCACCGCCGGGGGCATGCTCACCAATGACCAAAGGCTCACCATTGGAGATATCACCCGATCCGTCGGCCGCCGTGGCTACCAAGACGCCATCAATGTACAGCGACAGCAGATCGTTGGCAGCATCACGCACGCCCACGAGATTGACCCAGTCGCCAGTGACAACCAGCGACAGATCGTTGATCTGGGCGCGCGACTTGATGTTGTCCGGGCCATTGTCGATCGTAAAACGCACATCACCACCGTTGTCAAGGAAGAGCTCGTAACGGCTGCCCGTGCCAGGTGAACCGCTGGTACCCTTCATAAACCACTTGTTGGAAATACCGGTGGGATCCGAGCCTTCCGGATAACGGATCCATATCGAGACCGAGAAATCCTCATCGCCGAAATCGATCGCGTCGCTATTGGGCACTTCGATACGGTTGCCTGCTATCCCGCCGAACCGTACGGCACCGCCCAGTACACCGTCGGTGATCCAGGTTGTACTCCCGGTCAAGGTGCCGTCATTGCCGCCCACGGTGTCAACGGCCGTGGTACCGGCACCTTCATCCATCGGCCAGTGAGCTACCATCGTGGGAGTCGCGGGAATCTCTTCACAGGTGATTCCATAAAGGTGAGGACCCTGGTTGCCTACATTGGTGATAAACGTCATGGTAACATCATTGTCATCTGCTATAAAGGTGTAGTCGAGGTAATGAGCACCTCCCAGATCAATGTCAATGTCAACTGATTCACCACTGTCAGCG
>Ga0272441_10002893_pt1 | contig 33990 bp, 33 predicted proteins | sample SSMProp6N_FD_193582 | JGI IMG/M metagenome (GOLD analysis project Ga0272441, IMG submission 193582) | Marine sediment archaeal communities from Little Sippewissett salt marsh, Falmouth, MA, United States - SSM-Prop-6N | ecosystem: Environmental > Aquatic > Marine > Wetlands > Sediment ... | reverse complement strand
ATTCGATTTCCCCCAAGTCAATCCCCCCTGAATCTTGGAAAAAATAATTATTGCTAGAATGAAAATTGTCGAGGATTTGATCAATCTGAGGCACATTGAGAGACATAGATGTATCATATAATTCGGGGAATCTTGTATTATTGTAGAAATCTTTTTCCATATCTTCATCATAACAATAACAGCTTAGAGGATATTCTTCTCTTTTTGACGAAGCATAGAAGTACCCTTTATCTAAGTAGGGGTCGGGATTACAGGCCTCTCTATCATAAGGGTCGATTACTTTTTCAGCGTCAGCATTATAACAATTGAGCAACTCTTTCACGCTATCTGTTTGTTCTGCCTCCCCTTGTTTTTCATAGTAAATACCGCAAGTTTGGAGATCAAGTCTCTCACCTGATCTACTTTGTATATAGTTTAGTTCAATTTGTGGGCTAAAACTCAAATCTAATTCGTGTACTAAGTCAAGGGCGATGTAGTCTTCTAATAATAGTTGGTACACACTTTTGCCTCTCTGAGGGTTTGAGAGCTCACGAGATTTATTCAAGAGTAATTGTACTTCAGCTAATTTTTGTCTTATATCGTATTCCCTTTCTTCAATTTTATATTCTTCTAGGTTCCAACTTTCATCCCTACAATCTCCATCATCTTCAGTACAAAAATAGTCCTTACCCATAGGTTCTTCACCTTGTATTTTTTTATAAGCTTTTTCTGCTTCTCCTACTATTCCGTCTTTAAGCATGGCATCTGCTTGTCTTATGCTTAATACTAGTGCTGGAATGAGTATCCCTCTACAATGTTTAGCTGTTACTGGTGGGAGATAAGCACATTGGCTGTAAGGAACACCGAAGATTAGGTATGAGATGCAAAAAGGGCTAAAGCAAGCAGTTGTGCAATTAAGATTTTTAACTATTTTCGCACTTGTAATAGCTAGTTTTGACCTTAATACTCCTGCATAACCATAAACATAAGTATTGAATAACTCTTCTTGGATATTTTGGGTTAATTTTATAGCTTCGTCGAGAGCAGTGCCTATTGGAATTTCTACTACATTTGAACATGTAGACCTAGCAGAATACGGGTTTTCTAAATCAAAATTTACATCTTCAAAATCATCTAATTGGTCAGCACTGATGCCTGGATAATCATAGTCATCAGCATAGACTATATTTTTATTTGTTAATGGTAAATTCCCTAGGAAATAAAAAGTGGCTGGGTCATCTTTAACATCTACTGATTTAAACCCTGACATGAAAGGGACAGTTGTTTGCTCAATAGTGGTGTCTCCAGTATTTAGCTCCTGTTCTAGACTAGTTGCTTGAGCAAAGGTAAGGGCTCCTTGATGTCCTGTATCTTGGTCAAATGGATTAAGGTTTTGTTTTGCTTGTTTGAGAGAATCTAATAATACCGTCATTTCCAGCAGACTGGTTCCCACGTCTCTTTCTAGGGGGTCAGGGTCAGGACTATATCCGCCCTTATTCTCAGTTTCAATCATCAGTTGAATAGCATCTTTTACTTCCTGATCTTCAATGGCATCGATTTCTCCTTTATTAGCTTCATAATAATCCTCTACTACAGAATCAGACATTAAAAAATCAGAATTAAGGAATCTCTCAAACGCTTCTGTAAAGTGTTCGGAGGTTGTTATTTGTTTTTCCATTTTTTCGATTGTATCATCGCTACAAGGTTTTTGGCTTGCATCACAAAGACATTTTCCTCCTTCAGGCGTGCATCCACTAGAGATTACCCTGCAATTATCACTACATTTGCATTCTTCTATTATATCTGCTAATTCCATACTTTCTTCTTCTAGTTTTTGCAGTACTTCAAATTCAACTTCAGAAATTTCAATAATTCTTTTGAGCCGAGCGCCATATAAAGCACCCTGAAAATCAGTATTATATCTATCTGATGACGCTTCTTCTGGTGGCCAGATTATATTAGGGTCAGAATAATCAATATCATAGTTGTCATCAGTATCGAAATCTTCTATAAACTCGGATACCCTATATTCAGAAGTAATAAGTGTTCCAACTGGGACCTCATATAAAAGTAAGCCAGGGAGATCTCCTGGGTCAGGAGGATCTATTGTCCCAACATCTTCAAATTTGTCAACAGGCAATATCGCCTCTAAGCTCGTAAGTTCTGGATTAATAGTATTAACTAGCATCCAAGAACCTAATATCAATAGTATTCCTAATAAAGCCATTCCCATTTGCTCTTTAGCATCTTTCAATCTTCCAGGGTTAGGCCCTGCTAATAAATACTTAAATCCTCCCCATACTAACATTACGAATGCTAACATGCCAGCTATTATTATAGAGAGATTGTAGAAATATTTCATCACATAAGCGATATCAGTACTAATATCATCAGGAGCTGGCATATTAGGTAAATCAGGCAGGGAGACTTCTAGCGATTGAGCAAAAACATTTTGCCCTATAAAAAAACAGCAGATTAATAAAAAAAGAGTAAGGGTTTTATTTAAGTTGAAATGCATATTTAGTATATGGAGGCATTATGACCAACCTTTTTTTCTTCTTTGAGCGTAAGCATATTTGTGCTAAAACCCAAGGAATCCAAATAAACATGGCTGTGATTAATCCTCCTAGAGCCATGCTACCTATACTAAGTAATGCGCCTATTCCAAGAATGGTTCCCGTTAATACGTCTAGGAATATTGCAATTATAAACTTTACTATTTTTGTATCAACCATTAGTCTTTTTTAGCTTTTTAATTTTAGCCCTTTGCTCTGGAGAAGTAGTAATAATTTGGTCTTCTGTATATGAGGCGACAACTCTCATGGAGACATGTTTTTCTCCTGCGAAAAATATACCTTCGCCAATAGGGGCTTCAAGTAATAAATACTTTTCTTGATCAGTAAGATTAAACGTTTCTTTAACAACTTCAATACTAGCAGGAGATTGTTTCATGATTAATTGGATAGAAGAATTAGTAATAATAGGCTTTCCATACTCTGATTTCATAAAATCATTTACATCCTGTGTAATAGTAGTTGTCCCTAACCAATATTTCCTTCCTCTTTTGACGATTCCGAAAAGAAAGGAGGCACTATCTTCTGATTGCATTAACCACCATGCTTCATCAATAATTAGTAGACGTTTTTTCAAAGATTCTTTAACTGTATTCCAAATATAGCGCATTATAATATACATGGCCAAAGGACGTAGTTCTGTTTCTAGGTTTTTAATTCCAAATACAACTAATTGATTATCCATAGTTACATTAGTTGGATAGTTAAAGAACCCTGCATATACGCCCTTGGTGTATTTTCTTAGTCTTTTGACCAAGCTTTCAGCTCCTTCCATGGTTTCTAATACTGATTCTAAGTCTGATAATAAAGGAACTCTCTCTGCCCATAATTTAGGGTCAGTAGTTTCTGTGATATCTCTTGCAGCATAGGTTTCAGTAATTGCTTGATCTATTAAGGCATCCTCTTCAGGGTTTAATCCCCCCAACATGATTCTCATTAATCCTACCAAGTTTATGATATTTGATCTTAAAACATCTTTTGGCTCTTCGTCTTCTAGGACCTGTGGTAAGTCAAAAGGATTGATATGACTATCTGAGGCCAAGGAGATATTATAAAACTTCCCTCCGACAGCATTAGACAAGAAATTGTATTCATTTTCAGGGTCGATGATAATAGCTTCTACCCCAAGCATTAATGACCTTAATATTTCTAGCTTCACAGCGTATGATTTACCTCCACCTGATTTTCCAAAAACAACAGCGTTAGCATTTTCTAAGCTAAATCTATCAAATAATACTAAAGAGCTATTGTGTTGGTTAATACCATATAGAATGCCTTCGTTAGAGCTTAAATCGAATGAAACAAATGGGAATATTGTAGATAAAGGACTAGTATTAATAGTTGTATGGACCTGCATTCTATCAATCCCTGCAGGATAGCTGGAAACAATTCCTTTTTCCTGTTGGTACAAAGCTGGTTTTACATAAACAAGCTTGGATTCAAGGATTGATCTTACTGTTCCTTCTATTTTTTCCAATTCTTTTTTAGAGTCAGCATAAATAGTCAAATATACTCCTACTTGGAACATTCTTTCTTGAGCTGTTTGTAACCTATCTCTTAATACTTCAATGTCTTTGTATGCTGTTTCTAAGACAGGGTCTCTGATATATCCCTTTTCTTCTTTCTCAATGATTTCTGACTGGACCTCTGTCACTTTTTTTCTTAATTTTTTAAGAATTAAACCTGTATCTATTGGGTGGAAGAATAAAGATATATCTAAAGGAATATCCATATTAATAATTGGCGCTAACCAACCAGTGGATAAATATCTCGGATAAGAAAAGATAAAGTACGATTTTGCGAATTTCTCACCTAGCTGAAAATGGTCAGAAGCTATCCTAATAGCTGGAGGAGCAATAAAATCTAAAAGCCCCATGGCCTGTGGAATGCCAGTAGATTCCTTTTTCCCTAATAATTCATTTAATTTAGGCAGTTTCATTTTATTAATTCGGGAGGAACTTCAGGATAATATCCTATACTTGCTTCTTTTGGATGTGATAAGCTCCAGAAAAGCTCTATTAATTCTTCAGAATTTAATGCAACAGTCCAAACACCACACCTTCTTAGGCCCAAAGACAAAAACTCCATTCTTTGATAAAGTTGGTTTTTAGCTCTTTGGAAGGCCTCTTCGGTCAAATGAGGAATTGACTTTAGATTAATTAATCCTCCCTTTGTTTTCCCTCCATACATTTCTGATAAGTAAAAGGGGGTGATTACATAGAAGCTTTTATTCATTATTGAACCACCTTCTACTATTTTCTCAATAAACTTCCTGTATTCTTTTGTCTGAGTTTGCAATAATTCATTGTGTTCATGCTGTTTTTCTACTTCTTCTAATTTTTCCAAGTAGCCAGTGATGTTTACTTTTCTGGAGACAACTAGCACCTGGCACGAGAAATCTAATGCATTTAAGAATGTTTGGAATTGATAAATAGTGGCCTCTTGTTCCTCACTTGATTTTAAAGCAAAATTTAAAGATGAAGACATTAAAACCCCCCTTAAGCTGTGGTCTTTTAGGATGATGATTCCTTCTCTAATTTGCTCTATTGGTAAAAATTGTTGTGCAGATAAATTTGGCATTTATTTTGGATGGATTTCGATTAGTCTATTAATATCTTTTAACCTGCTTTTTTCTGATACTTTCAATTGTATAGAATCGTCTTTTTCAGGTTCTTTTTTCTCGGGTTTTGCTTTAGGAATAATAGGTGCAGGAGCATCTATTTTATTCCATACGTATTTTTTCCCAGCGAATATGAAACCAAATGACCTTGCTATGATTACCGGAATATCAAACCCCTTTATTTTCCCAAATGCAAAGATTAAACAAATAATAATTAAAGGAAAACCCAATAAAAAGAATTTTAATAAAGATTGAGATATAAAATATATCATTATAGCTCCGCCTACTCCAGCAACGATATATATTAATTGTTTCAAATTTAAAGGACCCGCTACCTTTGGTTTAATACTTAAAAATTGTGGTAATGGATATTCCATATTATGCTAATGGTTCTCTGTATGAGTCATTTTTTTTAATCTCTTGTTTTACCTCTTCCTGTTTTGTCTTTGTGTTATATAGCTTATCTAGCTCGGACTTAATTGCGTTAAAGATGAAATGTTCTAGTTCTAAGGATATTTTTTTTGCTAGATTTTTATCTATTTTTAGTTCTTCTTCGAGGATGTCGGGTAGTAGTTCTAGAGGGAGGAGACCAAAAAGAACATTAGATACAGCATCGGCGACAATGCTTATATTCTCGATATCATTAAGCTTAGAAACACTAGAAATGGCTTCCGCAGTATCAACAGAGAATATAGCATCTTTTAAGGGCTCAGATAAAGTTTCATAAATAGCCCAAAGTTTATCTTGGGATAATTTTTCCATATGCTAATTCTATCATAATATTTTAATTTATTGTATCATGCGTTTATTTTTCAGGGAATACGTATATATTGACAAATAAGATATATATTGGTATAATTGTATTTAGAGTAGTATTAAAACCAAGGAACAAAGGAGGTTCCGATGTGGATGTGGATGTTGGGGTTTGTTCTCTCACTCGGTTTCCTTCTCTTCGTGTATTGGCTCATTTTTGCACGTCTGGCGCCAAGCAATCGCTACTGGACTAAGGTAGGCGAAGGCAAGGCGAAATTCGTGAAGATGGGTGGGGCCGTAACTAGGACCCTGATACAGAAGAGAGGGTATCGTATCCAAGAAGATGGGGAGATCGTCGAAGGAGTCGATCCCGACAGCATTTGGAGCAGATGGTTTGGCGGCCAGCATTGGATCGGGTTGTACCCGATTGCGGCTGTTCATATCTATACGCTTCAATGGCCCGAGATGAATGCGAGGGGAGAGATTGAGAATCAAGAGGAGGAATTCGATTATGTCTCCCTCCGAGAGCATACCTATCACTTTCGGGTAGAGGATGCAGAAGACCTGGACGAACTTCCCATCACGGTTACGTTCGCGGTAGTGTTGAGGGTGATCAACCCCTATAGAGCCGTATTCGTAGCCACCAACTGGATTCGCAAAGCTCTTGATGTTATCGAAGCTGCCGCCCGCAATGTGGTCACCCAGAATACCTATCGGGGTTGGCTGGAGGCAGACGAAGACATGTCAAGTCTTGTTCATGCGCGGATCTGTGCTGGGGTAGACGTCGACGGTGTCATCATCACCTACAAAGGGCTCCGAGATCGCTGGGGGGTCGAAGTAGTCAGTCAGCAGGTGGTGAAAGTTGATCCTGCCCCCGAGCATCGTGCAGCCACTCTTGCTGCGTGGAATGCGGATCGAGCAGGAGAAGCTACGATCGTGCAGGCCAAAGCCGAAGCCAAGAAGATTCGCATCGAGGCCAAAGCGGAAGTTAGCAGGATCAAGGCAGTCTATGAGACCACTCAGTCTTTCGGAGACCTGGGTCGGCTCATGACTATTCTCGAGCATCTCAGCAAGGAAACTGGACCTGGTATTGCGTCGGTTCACGTGGTACCTGGGCTGGCAGAGATACTTGGGAACCTCACTGGCAAGAGAACTAGCGAAGTCACCAAGGAGGAGATCGATTTGCTCAAAGAGAAAATCGATGAGCTCGTTGATCTGTCCTCTTCCTCTAGCGGGGAAGCATAGGTGGCAGGACGTAAGCCAAATGGTGGGGGCTGGCCATGTCAGCCCCCACGTTTCTATTAGATTAACTTCGGTCGCCGTACATTTTACGGCCAGTTTTTTTATCTATAGTATAGTTTTTATTTTTACGCTGCGCTTTTCTTTCAGTTCGGGTAGTGTCCTTCCCCCCTTTCCCCTTAATAAGTCTCTCATATTCTTCAGAAACCTCTCTAGCTTCTCTTTCTTCTGCGGTTTCTGCACGGGGCTCAGGTGTATCAGCTGTAGCCTCAGGAGGAATAAGATTTGAGCTGATAGGAGTTTCAATAACGCTTTCAGGAGTTTGTCGGCTAGCTTCATCAGAAACACTTAGCCCAAGATTTCTGGCGCCATTACTTTTCAGATAAGTTTGCATTTTCGGAGTTAATTTATCAAAACCAATCTGATCAATGCTTTTTTGAATTTCATCTATAAAGTTTCTACCCAGCTCTCTACCAGCAGTAGATACTTTATCGCCTCCCCAGATCTCTAGAGCAGCAGCCCTGAGCTCTCGAGTGGCTTCAGGGAATTGAGTTCCTCTAAAAGCATCACTTCTGATTTTTTCGATATCTCCTCTGCCGATACTATTTGCAACTTTTTGGGAATAGGTATTAATATTATTTTTTCTATCATTTTCATCAACAATAAATCCATATCTTTTCATTTCCCTTAAGATTTTCTTTTGTTCACCAGTGTCTGTAGCATCACTTAATCTTCCTCGGGCGTCTTTTTCCATATCAATTGCTAAATCAGGGTTGGATTTGATAATCTTTTTAACTGTTTTGCTGTCGGCATAACTGGCTTTTTGTAACATATCTTTAATTTCATCAGTTTTATATTCACTGATTTCTCCTTTATCAATAGCTGATTGCATAATTCCAAGTTGTTTATGTACATTTTTCTTTCTTTTAGCTTTTCTCCACTCTGCTCTTCGCAATGTAGCATTTTCCATTTTATCTGCTTCAGTTTTATGTTTAGCTACAGATTGAGATCTGACTTCTTCAGTATTTTTCAACACTGATTGTGCCACTCGTTCACGTATTGCATTAGGGAGAATAGTCCTCCTGGCAAGTGTTTTGGTTCTTTGTCCAAGACTATCGCCTTTATTACCTGTCATTTTTTCTGGGGCTCTATTAATAACAGCTTCTGCACGATTTTTCATTCGTTCGGATATACCTCTCATAGGCCTACTGTTCATAATTCCTTGAGTTGTGGAGGTTCTTAATCTGTTCAATGTATCTCTTCCCCCCTTACTCATAGGATTAACTTTTCCAGCCCACTTCGTGCCAAATTTAAGAATTTGCTTTGCCCCCATGCCACCTGTTTGCATACTTGTGAAATATCCAACGCCCAGAAATGCTATTGGCACTAGCATTTTTATCATATTAGTGAAGATTTTACCCCCGAATTCAGTTGATTCAGTGGATGGATTTGAGATGTCGCTTAATCCAAGATGTAGCATTAGTTGAGATAGATAGACAAAGAAAGCCGCTGTTACACCAGTGAAGGTCCATTTAATAAATTCTTGCCTCCATCTTGCAAACATAGATATTTTTTTTGAGTCTTTCCCCCCGCTTTCAAAGATGATCCCTAAGAATGCTAAAGGCGATAAAATCACTAAAATCCACAGAGCTATGTGTCTGACCAGAAATAATGCTCCCAGCATGAAGAATACAAAAGCAGCGAAGAAATTAAAAATTGTGATTATTAATAATTTAAAAAACAAAATACCTTTCCATATTTCTGATAAGTTGCCCATGGCATTTTTTGTTACTCCAATCATATAGTCACCTGACGCTTGCGATAAGGTCATGGTGTCTCCAAACCCTGCTGAACCAGCAGTTAAAAAGAAATTCATAAAGATATTAGCGGCGTCAATAATAACACCACATATTACGGGGGAAAAATTGATTAAAACAGCAACTGCTATTAATTTGGGAAGGGTTTTTTTAACTTCGTATTGTTTTACTCTTAAAGCAGTGGCAATTCCTATGGCCACTACTATTAATATGAAGAATAGGTTAGAAAAATCTCTCACAATTCCCCATGCCTCTATTACAAAATCATTCCTAACAACACCTCCAGTTAAATTAGGATTAGATGCCCAAGTGAGGAATATTTGTCCAAATGCTAAAAATCCCCATGAAAGAGGGACGGCCAGTATAAATGCGGCAATAGCTTTAGCTAAGAATACGAACGGAGCCGTCAATATTTCAACACCAAATTGTGCACGTACAGTTCCTGTGGGCACAAAAAACAAAGCTAGCCATAAAACAATAGAATAAAATATCTTTTTAATATTTTTTAACATTAGAAAATTATACCACAATATTAATTTGTCCAACAATATTTATCCAGTTTTCTAAATTTAAATCTTCAGGCCTTGTATTTAATGGAATATTTAATTTATTTAAAATATCTTTTATTCCATTAAACTCTTTTAAATTATTAACAATTGTTTTTCTTTTAAATTGGAATCCTTTTTTTAATATTTTAAAAAATAATTCTTGATTAATATCAGGAATATTTTTTTGAATATCATATATTTGTATAACTGCTCCATCTACTTTAGGTATTGGTTGGAACTCCTTCTTAGACACAAAAAAAAGAATTTTTGCCTTAGCAAAGAATTCAATAGCGATTTTAGGCAAACTAGATTTATTAGAACAAATTTTTTCAGCAACTTCTTTTTGGATTAACAGAGTCATTGATTGTGGTGGATTTCTAGATTCAATAAACTTTCTAATAATGGGAAGAGTAATATAGTAAGGTAGATTAGCTACTACTTTGTAATTAGACAAATTAATCTCATAATCTAGAATATCTTGATTAATCAATTCGATATTTAATTTACTTAATTGTTTAATTAGTCTTTTATCTTTTTCAATAGCAATAATTTTGGCTTTACGTTCTATTAATTCCTTGGTTAATGTTCCAGTGCCTGGGCCAATTTCTAAAACAATATCATTTTCAGATATTTTAGCTGAATTAACTATTTTAGAAATAGTTTGTTCATTTTTAAGAAAGTTTTGACCAAATTTTTTCAGAGGAACAATCATATTTTATCTAAAATTTGTTTTTTAAGTTTAGACATTTTGTGTTCAGATAAATTAAGCTCTCTTATTAATCTTTGAGATTTAATCAATTCTCGTAGTTCTTTATTTAAATATTTCAATCTGAATCGAGAAAGATATTTTTGTATTTGTCCCAATTGATTAAATCATTCATTATTAGAGACATGATATCAATCAAATCTTTCTCTAGTGTTTGAAATAGGATTTCTCTCCAGATTGTTTCTTTTTTGCTTATCATTTCGAAAAACATAGTTAATTTTATGCTTCATTTCGATTATATTCGAAATGAAAATATGTATCAAACTAATTTTGGGGAAATTATACTTGACTCTTACCCCATTTTAATATTTAATGGATATCAGACAATCAAAGACAAGATTAGCTTGGCAGATAAGAAATTATTTGTCAGAAATGTATTTCTAAGAAAAGAACAATCAAAATAAGATTAAATAATTGGCTTAAAATATTCTCCAGGCCCTTTTTTAGCTTGGGTCTTTTTTTAATAATAGTTTTAATTATTACTCTTAGCAATAGTGAGCCCAATAAGTGTCCAGAGATAGTAGATGACAATACAATAATTTGTCAGGGAGAAGAAATCAAAGATTATCCAGAAATGCTTTTAGCTCATGATAACAGTTTGCTTGCTATCGCCCCATCGACAGATATGGGCTTTCAGGTTCTGGGCTCATTGGGTTCTAAAAGGAATGAGATAGAAGAATATGCTGTTGAGCAAGGGGATTCTCTATCAAGTATTGCTGATGAGTTTGATATTAGTTTAGAAACTATTCTTTGGGCTAATAACATGAGCACAAATTCAATTATACAACCGGGTCAGACCTTAATTATTCTACCAACAACAGGTGTATTACATTTAGTTAGAAATGGAGATACGATTAGTCAGATTTCACAAACTTATAATGTGGATTCAGCCGAAATTATTGCCTTTAACGATTTACAGGGAGGCACTGATATATATATAGGAGATTTATTAATAGTCCCAGAGGGACGAATGCCTACAATCAGACCAAGCGTAGAATCTATTCCATTAGCTAATACATATCTAATGCACCCTTTACCTGGCTCAACAGTAAGCCAAGGGCTACACTGGTACAATGCCATAGACTTTGCTACAGGCAGGTGTGGTGACGCTGTTTATGCCTCAGCAGGTGGGACAGTACAAAAATCAGAGTATGGGGGAGCTTATGGATATTATGTACAAATATTACATCTTAACAATGTAACCACAGTTTACGCTCATTTATCTAGTATAACTGTTTCGCCAGGAGAGAATGTATTACAAGGGCAAGTGATTGGATATGTGGGATATACAGGAAGGACCATTCCCGCAGGGCCTAGCGGGTGTCATCTACATTTTGAGGTTAGAGGAGCCAAGAATCCGTTTTAAGGAAACAAAAAAACTTAAGAAATTTCTTAAGTTTTTTATATACAAGTCTTACAATTCCTAGCTTCTGGTTTAGCTTCTAGTCTATCTAGGGTTATTTTTTTACCACAATCCTCACAAATACCATATTTATTCTTGGATATTTTATCAAGCGCATCATTAATATCTTTGAGCTTTAATTCCATTGAGTGTTCTAAAGATAGCTTGCCGATATAGTCTTCTACTTCGTCACTGGCTGTTTCTAGTCTTGATCCTCCACTTTCCATGCCATCGTATTCAGGAAATTTGGCTTTCCAATTACCTTCAACCTTAGGGTCTTGTTCAGCGAATTGACTTAATTCTTTAGTCAAGCTTTCCTTTATCTTTTCTAATCGTTGTTTTTGTTTATCAAGGAATTCTTTAGTCATTCTGTGTGTCTATTAATTTAATTATCGGGTCGCAACAAGTCGCAAAATGTAGCTTATTATTGAATATAGAATAACAAACACCATAGCATCCTGGTTTTAGGGTTGCATACCTAAGGGTTTGATTTTGATAATTATTCTCTTCAATGTCTGTTAATCCTAAATCTGTTTCGCCTATTATACTTCCGAAATTATTCATGCCGTTGATTAATTCTGAACTCCAACTGTCGAATGTAATTTCAAGGGTATTTTCTGTATATCCTAGTGTATCATCAATTTCTGCTATAAATCCTAGTGTATTATATTCTTCAGTCGGAAACATGAAGAAAGTGGCATCATGTTTGAGTTGGATGGCTAGATCTTCGGGCATTAATAATTGCATTTGTTCTGTGATTTCACTCAATGTAAAATAATGAACCTCATCCTTGAATAATATTCTATTGAATACATCAGTTTGAATATCTTTATTGTTGTATAGTAAATCTAGTATACTCCCCAACCCGTTAATATCATTTAAATCAAAAGGAATGGTACTATGGATTAAATTTTCTGAAATTAGAGATTCAGGAATATCTAAAACTATTGGTTCCTCTATTTCTGGTTCTTCAACTTCTGGCTCTTCAATGACTGGGGGCAAAGCTTCTGGCTCCTGATTTCTAACTTTAAACATGTAGTAGAAGAAAAGAATGACACCTAAGATTATTACCGATAATCCAGCGATTATTATCCATTTTTTTAATTTGCCTAAATTAGATTTTCCTCCCTGAACATCCATTTTAGGGATAGACGGTCCAGTAATAGGAGCTTGAGGCACTGGTTCTGCGTTTTGCGGTTGTTCAGGATTATCTTGCCTAATTCTCCTCATTAACATTTGTTCTTTCTCTTTGATATCTTGCTCTCTTTGCATTCTTAATTTCTTGAGAAGTTCTTCTTTCCTTTTTTTAGCTTCTATTTTATCTAGTTCTGCTTTAGCTTTTTCTTTTTCTGGATTAAGCTTCTCTTCTTGAGCGGGTTGAGTTTTTTTAGTTGGGCCGATTCCTTTTTTAATGGCTTCTTGCGTTTCTAATTCTACTTTTGGTCTGCCGGAAGTAACGGCTTCCATCTCTTGAGGATTTTCCTCTTCAATAGGTTTTTGGGTCGGAGTTTCTTGTTGCTCCTGAGGTTTAGGAGGGAGCTCAGGTTCTTTAGGAACAGATAGACCCAATAATCTGTTAATATCTTCAATCCTTTTTCTTAATTCGTTTTCTTTCTCTAAAATCTTTTGATAGTGTACATTGATTCTGTTTTCTTCTAATCTTATCTTTCGTTTCTCCTCCTCTATATCCCACCTGTTTTTTTCCAGGTCTGATCTATCCTTTTCTAGGGCCCATCTTTTCTTCTCGATTTTTTGTTTTTCAGTGTCAGTGGCTAATTTTTCTTCGGAATGGACATATCCTAATTCTTGTTCTACTTTTTGTTCTTTATTCATGGCCTCTGCTAATCTCTCCTCAACATCCTTTCTTTTTTCTAGAATCTCTTCTTTAAGCTTATTATATTGTTGTTTTTCTTTAACAAGGGCTTGGATTTTAAGGTCAATCTCTTTTTTTTCTTTGGCTCTATCTATTTTTTCTAATTCTCGGTTGATTCTTTCCATTTCCTGTTTAATCTTAGCTTCTTTTTGGGAGATTTGTTGGAATCCAAATTCAATTTCTTTTAATTGTTTTTCATTTTGAAATCTTTTTTGTTCATAATCCCATCTTTGTTTTTCAATAACCTCTCTTTCTTGCTCTGCTAATTGCCTTTCTTGCTCTGCTTTTTTCTTTTGTCTAGGCGTGATAGCTGTTTTTTCTATTCCTTCGATAAATTTAATATTTTCCTCTATTTTCTTTTCGCTTTCTAAAACTGGCTCAAGATCTTTCATAATCTTGGCTAGCTGTTGTTTGTAATAAGTTTCACTTTCCTGGAGAGGTTTTCTTTCTGCAGGTAGAACACTTAACTCTCTTTTAAGCTCTTCTAGTTTTTTTAACAGTCCTCTTTCTTTATGAATTTCTGAGTCTTTTTCATCTCTGGTCTCGTCTATTAGAGATTTTTTGTCTTTTGTGCCCTCTGTTTCCTTTTTAACCATTTCTTCTCTCTCTAGGGCCCTCTTTTTAATCTCTGCGACAATTTCTTCTTCTTTGTCTTCCTGCTTAGGTTCGGGTTGGGGTTGAGGTTTTGGCTCTTCTTTTTTAATCTCAACTGTAATAATCTTTTCTTTCTTGGTTTCTTCTTTCTTTGGTTCGAGTTTATGCTCTGGTTTTTTCTTTCCAATTCTTTCTATTTCTTGTTCATGTTTTAGTTTATTTTCTTCTAATTTTTTAAGAAGAGCATCGATTTCTGATTTAGCCAAATTTAAATCCCACTCATTCTGAGTGATTCCCATCATATCTTTTTTCATTGTCCTGATGGCCTCAGGTGGAATGTTAAGATTTTCCTCCATATATTACCCTCCCCAAAAGAGAGGTATTATTTTTTTGGATTAGCTTGTTTTTTAGATAAACCAATACGGCCTCTATCTTTAGATATGACCTTCACTTTTATTATATCACCTTCTTTGACAATGTCTTGTACTTTTTTCACATGGAAGTTTGCGAGCTCTGAAACATGCACCATTCCATCTTTGCCCGGAGCTAGCTCTACAATAGCGCCAAAATCTAGGATTTTAGTTACTTTACCATCATATATTTCTCCTACCTCAATGTCTTTTACAATAGCATTTATCTTTTCTATTGCCTTTTCTCCATTATTAACATCCTGTGAAGTCACAAATATCGATCCATCGTCTTCAATATCTATTGTAACATCAAATTCTTCCATTAATTCATTAATGGTTTTTCCTCCAGAGCCAATAACCATTCCAATCTTGTCTGGGTCAATTTGAGTCTGGAATATTTTAGGAACAAATGGTGATAATTCTTTCTTTGGCTCAGAGATTGTTTGAGAAATAATGCCGATAATATGTTCTCTGGCAGTTTTAGCTCTATCTAGAGCTTCTTCTACCATTTTGAGGGTAATCCCTTTAATTTTAATATCCATCTGGATAGCAGTAATTCCGTTTGTCGTGCCAGCTACCTTAAAATCCATTTGGCCATAATGGTCTTCTGGGCCCTGGATGTCTGTTAACAAAACATAGTCGTCATCATTACTAGATAAACCGATAGCAATTCCTGCAGCCATGGCTTTTATGGGTACGCCCGCATCCATTAATGCTAGGGAGCTAGCGCTGACTGATGCCATAGAAGTTGAGCCATTAGATGACATGATTTCAGTGACAACTCTGATAGTATATGGAAATTCATGTTCATCAGGGATTAAGCTAATCAATGCTTTTTCAGCTAAAGCACCATGACCTATTTCTCTTCTCCCAGGACCCCTTAGAGGAGCAACTTCTCCCACGGAATAAGGAGGGAAGTTATAGTGATGCATGAATCTTTGCTTTTCGCTTATCTCCATACCCTCAATAAGTTTTTTATCTCCGGGAGCACCAAGGGTAACGATTGACATGGCCTTGGTATATCCTCTCATAAATACTCCGTTGCCGTGCACGCGAGGTAATGTGCTAATTCTTGCAGAGATATCTCTGACCTCATCTATTTTTCTTCCATCAGGCCTTTTCTTTTCTCCTAAAACATATTTAGTAAAGATTTCTTTTAGCGTATTTTCAATCCATTCTTTTGCATATACTATTTTATCTTCTCCGAATTCCTTTTCAGTATATTCTATAATCTCTTTAGTTAGTAAAATCATTCCTGCTTTATTTTCCGTAGATGGTTTTTGCATTAATGATTTTTCTAATTTTTCAGAAAATTCTTTATCTAATTTTTTATCAATTTCAGGATAAGATTCTGGGGTAAATTCCATTTTGGTTTTACCTGCTTCTTTGATAATTTTTTCTTGAAATTCAATAATTGATTTAAAATTATCAAAAGCCAAAGAAAATGCTTTTAATATATTCTGTTCATTGTTTTGTGTGGCCTCTGCTTCAATCATATTGCATAGCATTTCTTTTTCACCATTGACTCCAGTGACAAATATTTCAAAATCTTGATTTTCTCTTTGGGCATAAGTTGGGTTTATTATCCCATTGCTATTTATTCTAATTGGAGCCACTGGTCCGTTCCATGGAATATCTGATATTCCTAGGGCCAATGAAGCTGCCAATACGGCAACCACATCAGGGTCATTTTCTTCATCAAAAGATAAACAACTTACTACTACTTGAACTTCTCTTTTAAATCCTTTAGGGAATAATGGTCTGATTGTTCTATCAACTAACCTGGAATTAAGAGTAGCATTATCACTTGCCCTGCCTTCTCTTCTCATGAAACGAGACCCTAAGATTTTTCCCACTGCATAGAATTTTTCTTCAAAAAATACCATTAAAGGGAAATAATCTAAGTTTCCTACACTATCTTTAGACATAACAGCAGTGGCCATGACAGTTGTGTCTCCCATGGTTACTAAAACGCTCCCATTTGTTTGAGAAGCTAGGTCATTTATTTTTACGCTTACTGATTTATCTCCTATTGTTGTTTTGTATTCGTTCATATTTTTTTGAAAAGGAATTTTTTAGTATCTTCACCCAAGTCAATGAATTCATCAGCTTCTTCCTTTAGTTTTGAAGAGGTTGATTTGCCGAAGGCGAGAACTTCAACTCGTTTTCCTTGGTTTTTTAAATATTCTACTAATGGTATAAAATCTCCATCTCCTGAAACTAAAACAATAACATCTGCGCTATTACTTGCCCTGACCGCATCGATTACTATTCCTACATCCCAATCAGCTTTTTTAGCCCCACCATAAAATTCTTGTAAATCCTTAATTCGGGTTTCTATGCCCAAATTTATTAGGGCTTCGAAGAATGGTTTTTCTTCCCCAGTTTTAGTTTGTACAACATAAGCAAAAGCCCGAATCAGTTTTCGGGCACTTACTGCTAATTTTAATACTTGACCAAAGTCTACCTTAGATTGATATAGGTTTTTTGCAGAGTAATATAGATTTTGAGTGTCAATTAAAACAACAACCCTTTGGTCTTTATGCTGTTGACTTTTCATTTCGTTTTTTAAGGCCTAGTTTTTTGACCAGTTTATTATATTTTTTCTCATCATTTTCTTGAAGATATCTCAATAGTCGTCTTCTTTTAGAAACCATTTGGAGTAATCCTCTTTTAGAGTGAACATCCTTGGGGTGTTTCTTTAAATGTTTTAGAAGCGTATCTATTTCTTTCGTTAAAAGACCACACTGGACTTCAGTAGAACCAGTGTCGCCTTCCTTGGCCTCATATTCTTTTATTATTTTTTCTTTATCTTTTTTCTTTAACATAGTTTTTGCATTATATATGATGTTTTTAATTTTGGCAAGAAAGAAACGACTCAAGATGAGCCGTTTAGAATGCTGGGAGAGAGGGAGTCATGATGCCCCCTCTCTCCAATCTCCCAGGATAGCACGGGTGTGCTTTCCATTATTATCGCGCAGGGGCCTTACGGCCCCTGCTGGGACCTGCCGGGGCAGGACTGTTCCAGAGGAACAGGCCGTAGGGATGATATATTTATAGTCCAATCAATTCTTTTTGTCAATAAAAAAGTGCCCTCATCAGGACTCGAACCTGAAACCAATGGCTTAAGAGGCCACTGCTCTACCAATTGAGCTATGAGGGCAGTAAGTTTTTATATAGTTTAAATTATACGACAAGTCAATATCTAGAAGAGATTGAATATATTTTTTATGAAATCAATTACATCTTTGACTATATCAACAACTCCTGTAACATTATCTACTATTTCTTTCCCACCTTCTATAATATCTTCTACGTCTTCTCGTGCGTCTTGGATGGGTTCAATAACGGCTGTGCCAGAATCTACTAACTGGTTATACTTTTCTTTGAGAAATTTTCCTATTTCAGACGTTGGATCTAAGTCTTCTAGCCAATCTAATATTTCAGTGGCATCATCAATTGATCCAGTTAAGCTTTTTAATTTGGTTTCTAAGATTTTTCTAGCTTCTGATTCTGGGTTAAGGGCACTGATTAAGCCAATGAGGGTTTTAGCATCATCTATTGTATTGGTTATGCTCTCTAACTTATCTTCTAATATTGTTTTAGCGTCAGAAGCAGGATCTATTTCTTTGAGATAATCAACGATTTCTTTGACATCCTTTATTGGATGGAGAAGTTCTTCTAATTTTTCTTTTAATATCTCTGAAGTTTTGGAACCGGGCTTTGCATCTTCTAGCCAATCTAAAACTTGTTTTACATTATTTACAGATTCAAGTCCTTGTTTGATGTTTTCTTCTAAGATCTCTTCTGTGTGTGAGCCAGAAGCAACATTATTAAGTTTAGACAATAAATCTTCTAAAGATTTTAATGCTTTAGATATGAATGTGCTTCCAGCAGAACTAAAATTAATAGATTGTCCTACGCTCACCACGTCAAGCCCAGAGAATGTTGCTGTTCCGTCTTCTGCACCAGACATTTCCACCATTATATAGAAGATTCCTTTACTGCTTGTTGTGCATTTTTGGATTCCCAGTACAAAATTTAGGTTATCACAGGTCGGCTTCACTAGATAGCTAACCCCACTTCCAATAGTTACGCTTTGGCAGGTAAGTCCTTGGAGGTCTATTGAACCCTTAACCACACAAATTTTTTCTCCTCCTTGTGATTTAGCTATTACAGAGATTCTCGTAGATTTTCCCATATCTTGTGTGATTATAGATGGGCTAGTATAAATTAAAGCATTATTAGCATAAACATTCAGAGCACAGAGAAGAGATATGCTGATTATTGATAAAAATAAATATTTTTTCATATTATTCTGCGTTTATTAATTCTAATACATCGAGTCCATTAACTATGCCATCTCCATTTAAATCACTCTTTTCTGAACCAGCAGTTCCCCAATCATTCATTATGTATGAGAAATCACCAGCCCTATCATCGTCAGCAGGGAGTGTTGGGGTGACTGGAGCAGGCGTCGTTGGTGCGGTAGTAGAGTTATTCTGGTTGCTTTGGCTAGGATTTCCAACCGTACCATCACTTAACTCAACAGGACAATCGATTGTAAAGAATCCATCTTCCCACCATCGTTTATAAATATCCTTTGTCCAAGTATTTAAGCCAATAGCTTGTAAAAATAGCCCAACTAAAGTATAGGCGCCGTATATAATAACCACACCTATTAATGTTGTTGTTATAATTTTTTTAGCCCTGGTTATAGTTGATGGGTTTCCAGAAGCTAAGATAAACATTCCTCCTCCGATAATTAACATTAATAGGAATAGCGGAGGCGTTATATTAAATATCAAAAAGTCAACAATATTGTCGATTAATATGAAGAAATGACAGATGGTGCATCGTGCCTTTTCATTAATATCAGTATCAGGGACATCTGTTTTTCTTCCACAAGGGACGATTCCCTGAGCATAAGCTATGTCTGATATAAAAACACAGCTGATTAATAATACAATTATTAGGATTATGAGTTGTTTTTTCATGTTTGTGTATTATAGCACAATTATCTCTAGTCAAGTATTCTCTGCAAAAATAATCCAAATTCTTTAGCGTATTTTTGCATTGTTCCCAAGGGAAGTTGTTGGTTCTGGGGAATTATTCTCAATTCACAACTTGGCCTGATTACCCAGTTGTTCTTATTTTTTTTACCATTATCACTGATTGGTCTATTTTGGCGGGCTATTAATTGAGCAATTTTCCTTGCATGTTTATAAGGAACGTCTACCCAAGGATAAGGTTGACCCCAGTTTTTATGGCCCTCGCAGGAACCAGTAGTATTTATTCCATGCGCCATTAATCCAATGACCAACTCTTTAATATTAGAATCTATGGGTAATCCCTGCTTATCTACGATTTTATCTACTTTTTTACGAATAGAATCTAAGTCCATGGTGCCCCTGGAAGGGCTCGAACCCTCAACCTCTCGTTCCGAAGACGAGCACTCTATCCAATTGAGCTACAGGGGCACTTTTATGCTAGCAATTTAATTGAAAATCTACAATATTTAAAGTAAGATTAAGAAATATGATAATTCCTAAGCCAGTAAAAGATGTTTTGAAAATTTTGGAAGATAACAATTTCAAAGGTTTTATAGTAGGAGGTTGCGTAAGAGATATTTTGACTAATAAGAAGCCAAAAGATTGGGATGTTGCGACTAATGCGACTCCAGAACAAGTATCTAAATTATTCAAAAAATCTTTTTGCATTAATAAGTTTGGAACAGTTACAGTTTTAACTGGCTCAAAGATTGAATCTCTAAAAGAAATTGAGATAACTACATTTAGGACAGAGGGCACATATTCAGACAATAGGCGCCCTGATAAAGTTGAGTGGGCAACAACAATAAATGAAGATTTATCAAGGAGAGATTTTACTAGCAATGCTATTGCTATTAGTCCTGGCAAAGAGATTATTGACCCGTTTAATGGTCAAAAAGATATTAAAGATAAAATATTAAGAGCTGTTGGTGAACCAGATGAAAGATTTCAAGAAGATGCATTAAGATTAATGAGAGCAGTACGCTTTGCTTCACGTTTGGAATTTAAAATTGAGAAGAAAACATTAGAAGCAATAGTTAAGAATTCTAAATTATTAAAAAATATTTCTAAAGAAAGAATAGGAAAAGAATTATTAGAAATAATAATGTCAAATAATGCTGCCCAAGGAATAGAGATGTTAAGAGAATTGAAATTATTAGAATATGTTATTCCTGAGTTATTAGAAGGTTATCAAATAGAACAGAATAAACATCATATATATGGTGTTTATGACCATTCTATTCGTTCTTTGGATTATGCAGCTAAAAAGAATTTTAATATGTATGTGAGAATGGCTGCATTATTACATGATGTTGGTAAGCCAAGGGCAAAAGAAGGAGAGGGCAAAGATTCTACTTTCTATAATCATGAAATAATTGGCGCTAAGATGACGAAGAAAATTTTAGAAAACCTAAAATTCCCCAAAAGAGACACTGAAAAAATAACAAAATTAGTTAGATATCATTTGTTTTATTACAATGTTGATGAGGTTCAAGAGTCTTCTGTAAGAAGATTACTTTCTAAGGTAGGAAAAGAAAATTTTGATGAATTAGTTCAACTTAGAATGGCAGATAGAATTGGCTCTGGCTGCCCCAAAGCACTCCCTTACAAATTAAGACACTTCCAATATGTTGCAGAAAGAGTTTCTCAAGACGCAATTGATGTAACTAAGTTAAAAGTTGGAGGAAAAGAGATTCTAGAAATTTTAAATGTTGAACCTGGTCCTAAGTTTGGAAAGATTTTACATATTCTTTTAGGAGAAGTTTTAGACGATCCAAAAAAGAATGTAAAAAAATATTTAAAGCCAAGAATAAAAGAATTAGGAGAGCTAGGAGATAAAGAATTAGATAAATTGTTTGTTTCTGCCAAGAAACAAAAAGATGAAATTGTTTCTAAGAGAGATGAAATGACAAAACAAAAGTATTGGGTTACGTAAGGGCCATTAGCTCATTCGGCTAGAGCACTACTTTCGCATAGTAGGGGTGACTGGTTCGAATCCAGTATGGTCCACAATTAAAAGAATAATATGAATAAAATAACAATTTTAAACAAAGGAGTACACGACCACGTAGAGGGAGGTTTAGAAATCGATTCAACTGTTACATTAATACGAGGAGAGAAGAATATAATAGTGGATACTGGTTGGTTTTATACTGATAAGAAGATAATTGATTCTTTAAAAGAATTAAATCTAACACCGGATGATATTGATATAGTGGTTTTAACCCATACTCATATTGATCACACTTTGAATACTTATCTTTTTGATAAAGCATTGATATATGCAAAATTTGCCCCTAAATATTTTGGTCAATATCATGATCCACAAAACAATATTCTTTGTAGAGCTGATGTAGAAGACGGTACTAAGTTAATGAAGGGAGTTGAGATATTATTAACTCCAGGACATACGGGAGATTCTATTTCAGTTGTTGTTGATACCGAACAAGGCAAAATTGTTATAGCTGGAGATGCTATAGCAGAAAAAAGCTTGGTAGATTTAGATAAAAAACCAGTAGAAATGTTAGTTTATTCTGTAGAAGAATATGAAAAAAGCAGAAAAAAGATTTTAGAAATTGCAGATTATATTGTTCCGGGCCACGGAGATATATTTAAAAATGAAACTAAATAAAAAAATAATAATCTTAATCGTAATTTTAATAGTATTCTTTATAATTCTTGCGATTCCTATTCCTATGAAAAAAACGACAACATTAAAGTATAAGGATTTTGTATTTGAAACAGAAATTAGAGATACAAATTCAGGAAGGAAAACTGGTTTAACAAATTATGAATCTTTAGATAAAAGTCAAGCAATGCTTTTTGAATTCAAAGAAGAAAATGAATATGGTTTTTGGATGAAAAATATGAAATTCCCGATTGATATGATTTGGCTGGATGAGGATTTTAAAATAACTGATATCAAAAATAATATACAACCATGTGAATCTGAGCCATGCCCAATATATATAGGAATAGGAAAGTATGTTTTAGAAATATATGCTGACTTAAGCAATGAATTAAATATGATTGTTGGCGATTCTATTGACAAACAATGAATCATTTCATAATATTAAATTAGAAGATTGGTCCAGTGCTGTGGACCATTTTTTCTAGAAATCATTAACACAAATTAATGGAAGATTTAAAAGCCCTTACCACTTCTGTGGCTCAGATAGCAGAAGAGAAAGGTATAGAAAAGGAAGCAATCTTAGAGGTAATAGAAACAGCTTTAGCTGCTGCTTACAAAAAAGACAATGATCGTAAAGGTGAGAATATTCAAGCCAAGCTAGATGCTAAAACTGGCGCAGTAGAGTTTTGGCAGGTTTTAGATATTGTAGACGAATCAATGATTTATTCAGAAGAAGAATTAGAAGAATTAAAAGAATCAGAAGAAGAGATTCCAGAAGAAGAAAGAAAGATTAGGTTTAATCCTAAAAAACATATATTAATAAATGAAGCTATCCAAAGAGATAAAAACGCCAAAACAGGGGAGGAATTGAAGCTTCCACTAAAAGCAGAGGCAAGTTATGGAAGAATTGCAGCCCAAACTGCGAAACAAGTTATTCTCCAAAGACTAAAAGAAGTAGAAAGAAATGCTGTTCTAGATGAATATAAAGATAAAGAAGGAGAAATTATTTCAGGAACAATTCAAAGGGTTGAAGGAAAAAATATTTTCTTTGACATTGGTAAAACTTTAGGAATTCTACTTCCTTTAGAACAGATCCCAGGAGAACATTATAGGGTTGGCGATAGGTACAGATTATTCCTAAAGTCTATTGAACCAGGCCCAAGAGGTCCTTCTATAATTTTATCAAGGGCTTATCCTAAATTTGTTACTAAACTATTTGAAATTGAAGTTCCAGAAGTATCGGCAGGACAAGTTGAGATTAAGAGCATTGCCAGAGAACCTGGTTATAGAACAAAAATAGCCGTAGAAGCTATTGAAGAAGGAATTGATCCTATTGGAGCAATGGTTGGTCAAAGAGGAACAAGAGTAATGGCAGTAATCAATAGCTTGAATGGAGAGAAGATTGATATTATCCTATGGGACGAAGACCCAGAGCAGTTTATTATCAACGCACTTTCCCCTGCCAAGATTACTGAAGTAAAGATAAAAGAAAAAGAAGAAGCATTAGCAGTTGTTCCAGAAGATCAATTGTCTTTAGCAATTGGAAAAGGAGGTCAGAATGTAAGATTAGCTGCTCGTTTAACTGGTTGGAAGATTGATATTCAAGCAGAAGGTACTTCTACTCCAATTTCAGCTGAAGAATTAGAAAAACACGAAGGAGAAGAAATAGAAGAACCAAAGGAAGTGGTTGAAAAAATAGAAGTTGTAGATCAGCCGGAATTAAAAGAAGAAGAACCTAAGGAAGAGGAAAAAGAGGATAATTAAATAACCCTATGAAAAAAATAATATTTGGAATTATTTGTATCATAATAATTGGAGTAATTGTTATTTTAGTGGTTCCCTCAAAGAACGATAATCTAGATGGTCCTATAAGTGTGGATGATCCTGTAACTGAGGATGAAGAGTTGATAGATAATGATGAGAACGAAGAGTTAATAAATAAAGATTGGTTAATCTATCGTGATGACAAGTTTACTATTCAACATCCCACGGGAGTCGAGGTGTTAGAAGAGGGTGATTTAATGGGAAGAGTTGTATTTAATTTCGGGGAAGGATGTTTCTTGGGTGTAGACGGTGGACCATTTGGCTATGCAAGCCCAGATGTAGAGATAGATATAACTAGCGATGTAATATTGATTGAAGGAGAGGAAATAGAAAGAAAATATTGGGATTTTATTAGACCAGAAGATAAAGAGGGTTTTGCTTTTATTAATTTTGATTACCTTCAGGATCCAAGCTACCCTCATTTCATGATATATCATTCTATTACTGAAGAGTGTTTACCCACAATTAATGAAATATTATCAACATTTAAATTCAATAATTAAAAAAATATATGAATAATTTATTAATACCCTTAATAATAGGAATCCTAGACTTAGGATTTGTAGGATATTTAATTTATAGATTAAAAAAATCTAGTTCTGGGAATCAGAGCATACAAGAGATAGCAAAAGCTATTCAAGATGGAGCAAAAACTTTTTTGAGAAGAGAATTTCAGACAATGGCAATCATCTTGATTATCTTGGCTATTGGTTTGGGAATATTAAATTCAAGTATAATCCCTCCTATTATCTTTTTGATTGGTGCAATTATTTCTAGTTTAGCTGGATATATTGGAATGATGGTTTCAACTATCGCGAATGTTAAAACCACGAGTGCTGCTCAAAAGAGCTTTGCTGAGTCATTTAAAATAGCAATCTGGGGAGGACAAGTAATGGGATTTTTAGTGGTTGGTTTGGGCTTATTGGGAGTATTATTTATCTGGCAAATATTTGGAGATGTTAATTTGTTAATCAATTATGCCCTAGGAGCATCATTGGTTGCCTTATTCATGAGAGTTGGTGGAGGAATATTTACAAAATCTGCTGATGTTGGAGCAGATCTAGTTGGAAAAGTTGAAAAAGGAATCCCAGAAGATGACCCAAGAAACCCTGCAGTAATTGCAGACCAAGTTGGAGATAATGTTGGAGACATTGCAGGAATGGGAGCGGATTTATTTGAATCATATGTATCAACCATTATTGCTGCTATGGTTATTGGCGTTGTCGCATTTGATACAGTTGGATTAGTATTCCCACTGATTCTTGCTGCGATTGGCGTTCTCTCTTCTTTGCTAGGAACATTTTTTGTAAAAGTAATGAAAAGTTCACAAGATTTTACTCATCAAACTGAAAGTGTAAGAAAAGCAATGGAAAGAGGTGTTATTATCGCGAATATTTTAATGATTGCTGGTGCATATTTCTTAACAACGATAATGTTTGATAATTTAAATCTATTCTGGGCGATAGTTGTTGGGTTGTTGGCTGGTTGGATTATTGGAAAAGCAACAGAATATTATACAGACGAGAAAAAGAAACCCACATTATCTATCGCTAAAGCAGGTCAATCTGGTTCACCTAATGTAATTATCGAAGGAATGATTGTTGGAATGAAGAGCACAGTAATTCCCGTGCTGGCGGTTGGAGCTACAATAGTCTTGGCTTATTCATTGGGTGGTTTATATGGTATTGCTTTAGCTGGGTTAGGTATTTTGGGAGTATTAGGTATTAATTTATCTACTGATTGTTATGGGCCTATTGCAGATAATGCCGCAGGTATTGCTGAAATGGGTGGATTAGATAGTGAAGTAAGACAAAGGGTAGAAGCATTAGATGCTGTTGGCAATAGCACAGCAGCCATTGGAAAGGGATTTGCAATTGGTGCGGCTGCTTTAGCTGGTTTAGCTTGGTTGGCAACCTATTCTCAAGCCGCAGAACTAACGTCAATTAACTTATTAGATCCAAAACTTTTAACAGGATTATTTATTGGCGCGATGTTGCCCTTCCTATTCTCTGCTTTAACCATGAAGGGAGTAAGCAAAGGTGCATTAGCAGTTGTAAATGAAGTGAGACGGCAGTTTAAAGAGAAGTTGGGCTTGATGGAAGGAAAAGAAAAAGCTGATTACAAAGCATGTGTAGACATTGCTACTAAATCTGCGTTAAGAGAAATGATTATTCCGGGAATTATTATTGTAGTTTCCCCAATTCTAGTTGGAATTATATTAGGAAAAGAAGCAGTAGCAGGAACATTGGTTGGTGCCTTGAGTGCAGGATTTTTAATGGCTCTATTTATGGCTAATTCAGGCGCTGCTTGGGATAATGCTAAGAAATATATTGAAGCTGGTAATTTAGGCGGTAAAGGATCAGGAGTCCACAAAGCAGCAGTTGTTGGAGATACTGTGGGAGATCCATTCAAGGACACTTCAGGACCATCTTTAAACATTCTAATTAAGTTGCTGAGTGTTGTTGCGTTAATATCATTATCTTTGTTTGCTTAATATGAAAATAGAAAAGAAAGAAATCAATGAAACAGAATTAGAATTATCTATTTCAATTGAATTTAAGGATTTTAAACCATTTATTGATCAATCTTTAGAAGAGGCATCTAAAGATGTTGAGATAAAAGGTTTTAGAAAAGGACAAGCTCCTAAAGAATTAGTTGAAAAAGAGATTGATAAATCTAAATTATTAAATATTGCAGCAGAAAAAGCAATACAAAAGTATTATCCTGAGGCAATAAAGGATTTAGAACCAATTGGAATGCCAGAAATCAACATTACCAAGCTTGCTGATAATAATGATTTAGAATTTAAGGCAAAAGTTTATCTTTTACCTTTATTTACTATTAAAGATTATAATTTAAAGAATGTAAAAAAGAACGAAATCAAGGTTGATCAAAAAGATGTTGATGAAGCGTTTGCTAATTTAGAAAAAAACAAAGACAAATTACCAAAAGAAGAATTAGAACAACTTGATTTTAATAAACCAGAAACAATAAAAGACATTATTAAACAGCAAATGGAAAGAGAAAAGATTTATCAAGAAAAACAAAGAGTAAGAACAGAGTGTTTAACAGAAATTCTTAAATCATGTGATATTAAAGTTCCTCAAAATCTTATTCAAATAGAACTTTATAGGACAATAGAAGATTTGAAAAGAAATGTTGCACAATTTATGCAAATTCCTTTTGAAGATTATCTAAAGAAAGTTAAGAAAACAGAAGAAGAAATGAAAAAAGATCTTCAACCAGAAGTAGAAAATAAGATAAAGAGAACATTATTACTAAAGGAACTTCAAAAGAAAGAAGATATCACTATAACAGACGAAGAATTGAAGAAGGAAATAGATGTTTTTATAGCCAACTTCCCAGGAGAAAAAGATAAGCTTGATATGAAAGAGGTAGAATCATATATCAGAGAAAGATTAGAACAAGAAAAAACATTACAACACATAGAAGATCAGGTTAAATAATCTAAGAACCGCCATGGGGCGGTTTTTGGGTTTCACGAAAGAGATGCGACCGGGCGTGGGTGTGCGCTCGGTCGCGTAGGGTCAGCCACAGAAATCAGTCCAGTCGAGGGATGTGATGATCACGGCCTCGTCATCTTCTCTGACCTCCACTTTCCAGCCACCACATGCACTCTCGAGGGACTCGACTTCTGAGAGAACCTCTTTGATGATTTGTGCATGGTCGGGTTTGACGGAAATGGTTTTTCCTTGAGGAAAGTGTGCGTTTCCGAGTTCGTTCATGAACTCGTCTACGGATTCACTGTCCACGTTGCGTAAAAGAAGCATCTCACGAACGCTTCCCCTCCACGCTTTCAATTTTAGCACCACGGTTTCCTCCTTGGCGGCTCAAGTCATTCATCCTACAACCATATTCCAAATTAGTCAACAAAATCATTGAAAAACCCTACAAACAATGCTAACATCCAATATAATCATTAATATTTGTATATGAATCTTATTCCCACAGTTATTGAGAAAAATGGACAGAGAGAAAGAGCATATGATATTTATTCCAGATTATTAGAAGACAGAATCATATTTCTTGCAGGACCTGTTTCAGATGTAATGGCAAATTCTGTTATTGCACAGATTTTGTTTTTAGCATCTAAAGACCCTAAAAAAGAAATAAAACTATATATCAATAGTCCGGGCGGTTCAGTTACAGCAGGCATGGCAATCTATGATACCATGCAATATGTTGGCTGCCCCATTTCAACTGTATGTGTTGGTTTAGCTGCCTCTATGGGGGCTGTATTACTTGCAGCAGGAACTAAAGGAAAAAGATATGCTTTGCCAAATAGTGAAGTTATGCTTCACCAAGTTGCGGGTGGATTTCAAGGAGAAGCTTCTGCTGTTAAGATTACGGCTGATCAGATTCTTAAAATCCAAGAAAAGCTAGCGAAGATTTTAGCAAGCCACACAGGACAGAAATTAGACATTATTAAGAAAGATACTGACAGAGATTTTTATCTCTCAGCTCCAGACGCTCAAAAATATGGAATTATTGATTCTGTTATAGAATCAAAGAAATAGTTTACAAAATCCCTTTATTTTGGTACATTTAGGGTATATTAATAATTAACCCACAAACATATGCAATTAATATATTTAATTGTAGGGTTTGTCGGGATTGTAATAGGTACTTTCTTAGGTTATCTCACCAGACAATCTATTGCTAAAAAGCAGATTGGTAGTATTGAGATAAAGATTAAGAAAAAGATAGAAGAAACTAGGGCAGAAGTAGATCGGCTTTTAACAGAAGCCAAAGAAAAAGCTTCTCATATTATTAATAAAGCTCGCAAGGAAGAAGATCAGAGAAGAGGCGAGCTCAATAAAACAGAAAAGTTCCTTCTAAAGAGAGAATCTGGTCTGCAAGAGAAAATTGCAGAAATAGATGAAAAAGAGAAAAAAGTATTTAGCAAGTTTGAAGAAGTTCAAGTAGCTAAGGAAAAGCTAGATGATTTGATTGAGAAAGAAATCCCAAAACTTGAAAAAATAGCTGAACTGAATAAGGATCAAGCTAAGACAGAACTATTGGATAGAGTTGAGAGAACAATGCAAAAAGACCTTATGGAAAGAATGATGAAACTAGAAAGAGATGGTGAAGACCAACTTCAAGACAAAGCTAAAGAAATTCTTACCTTAACAATCCAACGATTTGCCCTATCACAGGCGCAGGATATTACAACCACCACAGTACCACTTCCTAATGATAAGATTAAGGGAAGGATTATTGGTAAAGAGGGTAGAAATATCAAGGCCTTTGAAAAAGTAACAGGCGTAGAGGTATTAGTGGATGAAACCCCAGAAGTAATTACTATTTCCGGTTTTAATCCGTTAAGAAGATATATTGCTAAAGTGGCAATGGAAAAATTGATTGAAGATGGCAGAATTCAACCATCAAGAATTGAGGAGGTAGTCGAGAGGGCAGAGGAAGAAATTGCTCAGCAGGTCAGAAAAGCAGGACAGGCAGCAGTTTACGAGACTGGGATTCTAGATTTAGACCCAAAGCTTGTAGAGTTATTAGGGAGATTAAGATTCAGAACAAGTTATGGTCAAAATGTTCTTTTACACTCCATAGAGGTTTCCATGCTGGCCGGCATGCTGGCAGAAGAGATTGGTTTAGATTCAAGAGTTGCACGGAAGGCCGGTTTATTGCATGATATTGGTAAGGCGCTTGACCATCAGGTCCAGGGGTCTCATACTGACATTGGTATAAAAGTCTTAGAAAAATTTGGTGTAGAACAGGAAGTCATTGTGGCCATGAAGTCGCACCATGAAGAACATCCTTATGAATCTTTAGAGGCACATATTATCCAGGCAGCAGATCAAATATCTGGCGCAAGGCCTGGTGCCAGAAAAGACACATTAGAAAATTATATTAAGAGATTAGAAGAATTAGAGGCAATCGCCAATCAATTTGAAGGGGTTAATAAGTCGTATGCTATACAGGCTGGTCGTGAATTAAGAGTATTTGTCGATCCATCTAATATAGATGATGTTACAGCCCAAAAGCTTGCTAGGGATATTGCCAATCGTATAGCAGAAGAGTTAAAATACCCAGGAGAGATAAAAGTTGTTGTAATTAGGGAGAAAAGAGTGATAGAATATGCTAAATAACAATTAAATCAAAGGTCGATGAAATTAATCCTTTGATAAAAAAAATGACAAAACAAGATTTAATCGAGAAAGTAGCTGACAAGGCAGGAGTTTCAAAAGCTGTTGCTGGTGAATGCTTAAATACAATTATCGATGAAATCGGAAAGAGCTTAGCAAAGGGTGGTGAAGTGGTATTAACTGGTTTTGGTAAATTCAGCGTAAGCAAGAGGAAAGCTAGAACTGGTAGGAACCCTCAAACAGGTGCTACTATCAAAATCGCTGCTACAACTGTTCCTAAGTTTAAAGCAGGAAAAGCTCTTAAGGATTTAGTTAAATAGATTTTTAAAACAAAAAACCACTGATTCAGTGGTTTTTTGTTTCCATGAGCGGGAGACGGGGATCGAACCCGCACTATCAGATTGGAAATCTGAGGTTCTACCATTGAACTACTCCCGCATATTGGCAATTTGATCACCCGTTGATTCTATGTAGCCCATTATTTTCCTATGAAGGAAAACGCCTAAATTTGGATCGCCGTTAGTTTTAACTACTAGCTTTATTGTGCCGTAGGGCAACAATCTTCTCTTTCTATTCTTTTTAATGCGTCTATCAATTTGTGTTTTACAGAATTGAGATTTGGGTATACCTGTTTGTTCTGACCAATACCTAACACACTTATTTATATTATTATCAGGATAAGCATGTAGGGTAAGTCTGATGTTGTTGTTTTTTACTCCACAAAAGTTTTTTAGCCAAGATATTATAGTATTAATAATATTTATCAGTATACTATCAGCTTGTCGGGGCACCCAGACTCGAACTGGGACTAAATCCTCCCAAAGGACTCGTGCTACCAATTGCACTATGCCCCGATGATATATTATGATTATACACATTTATTAAGACTTTTCAATATTTTTATGTTAAAATATTGTAATGAAATCATTGAATATTTTTAAAGTTTGTAAAAAGAAGTATAACGTACCCTTATGGCAATGTCCTCAGTTTCTGTTTTTAATAATGGGGGCGATTATTGGTGCTAGTAGTATATTCTTCTATGTTTTGGGTTTGAGCTATTCAATTCAACCCGAGATGTTAGCATTAATAGTCATGCTGATAGCCACAGTTTTATTAGTCGTTGCTTTTGTAGTTACTCGTAGTTTTGAGGGGTTAGCTGAGACTAATAAAGTGAAGGATGAGTTTATTAATATTGTTTCTCATCAATTACGTTCTCCCTTAACAAGTTTGCGATGGGCTAGTCAGTTTTTAAGTAAACATAAAGAGAATAACTTAAAACCTGACACTTGTATGGAATATTTTGACTTGATTAAGGAGAACAGCATTAGAATGGAGAAGCTGATAGACGATTTATTGATTATCACTAGATTGAATGACCAGAAAGTGGATAAAAAGAAATCAAATTTTTCTTTATCGAATTTAGTTAATGAGGTTATTAAGGAGTATGAGTCAATGGCTGGTAAGAGCAAGATTAAAATTAAAGTAGATAAAGAACCAATTCCTGAGGTTTATTCAAATGAATATTTAATTAGAATTGTTCTAAGGAATTTGATAGATAATGCTGTTAGTTATAGCCAAGATAATTCAGAAATTAAAATAAATTTTAAAAAGAAAGGAAACAAATTGGGAATTACTATCACAGATTATGGGGTTGGTATACCTAAAGATGTAAAAAAGAGAATATTTGAAAAATTTTTTAGGGCCCAGAATGTTATTCATAAAAAAGTCCATGGCACGGGTTTAGGGTTATATATTTGTAAATTGATAATGAATACATTAAAAGAGAGAATTTGGTTTACGTCAAAAGAGGGAGAATCCACTACATTTGGATTTTCATTAACAATTAATTAATATCTATGAAAAAAATATTATTTATTGAAGACGATGCTGCCGTTTTAAAAACTATAGGAGAGGGGCTAAAGAGTAGGGGCTATGGAGTTGTTCCAGCAACTGACGGAGAAGAAGGATTAAACCTATCTAAAGAAGTTAATCCTGATTTGGTAATTTTGGATTTGATTCTACCTAAATTACATGGATTGAAAGTTTTAGAAGCCATGAGACAGAATGACAAAACTAAAGATGTTCCTGTGATTATTCTTACTAATCTTGAAAATATCGTTGAAGTAGAAAAAGCATTGGAACTAGGCACCACGACTTATCTAGTCAAGGCCAATTATAGCTTAGATGAAGTAATCGCTAAAATAGAAACTGCTCTTGAAGGGTAATTATGAAATTAGATGCAAAAAGATTAGAGGCATTTATTTTAGACACAGATTTAATATCTAAGAAAGATTTTGATAAAGCAGCGAGGTTGTCTAAGAAAACAAAGACTCCCTTGGAGGAGGTTTTGGTCGCCCATAAATTAATTAGCAATGATGATTTGGCCCGTTTGAAGGCCTACATTATTGGCATACCGTTTATTGATTTGGAGAAGACAATGGTTTCTCAAGAGGTCCTAGATATTATTCCTGAACCATTGGCCAGATCTAACAATATTGTTCCCTTTAAAAAGAAGAAAAAAGATTTAGAAGTGGCGATGCTTGATCCAGAAGATTTGCAAACAATTGACTTTATCAAAAAGAAATCTAATTTAAAAATTTTACCAAGATTGACCACTCCTGAAGGAATCAAAAACATTTTATCTCAGTATAGAAAGACGTTAAAAGCAGAATTTAAGGACTTTATTGCTAAAGAATCTGAGGATGTGAAGTCAATCAAAGTAAAAGATGGTGAAGAAGACCCTAAGGATTTGGAAAAAATAGCAGAAGAAATGCCTGTCATCAGGATTGTTGATACATTACTGAAGCATGCAGTTTTAGATAGGTCTTCTGATATTCATATTGAGCCAGGAGAAAAAGAAGTAATAGTCAGATATAGGATAGATGGTATTCTGCACGATGCCATGACCTTACCCAAACAAATAGCTCCAGGCATTGTGGCTAGGATTAAGGTGTTGTCTAATCTTAAATTGGATGAGCATCGTTTACCACAAGACGGTAGGTTTAAATTCGAAAGTGATGGAGATAAGTTTTCTGTTAGGGTTTCTTGTTTACCTGTTTTAAATGGAGAAAAGATAGTTATGAGATTATTGTCAGAAAACGCAAAGGGTTTCTCATTAGAGGAATTAGGATTGCGGGGGGAGGCCCTGGAGGGTATTGAGCATTCAATTAAAAGACCAACTGGCATGATTCTTGTTACTGGACCAACTGGTTCCGGTAAAACCACCACTCTTTATTCTATTTTAGAGATTTTAAATACTCCAGAAGTCAATATTTCCACAATTGAGGATCCTATTGAATACCAAATACCAAGAATAAGCCAGACGCAGGTGAGACCTAAGATTGGATTAACCTTTGCTAATGGGTTGCGCTCTTTGTTAAGGCAAGACCCTGATATTATTATGGTGGGAGAGATTAGAGACAATGAAACTGCTGCTCTGGCAGTTAATGCCGCCCTGACAGGTCACTTAGTATTATCTACCTTGCATACAAATGATGCAGCTGGTGCCATTCCTAGATTAATTGATATGAAAGTAGAGCCATTTTTACTCGCCTCTACTTTAAATGTTATATTAGCTCAAAGACTAGTAAGAAAATTATGTGACGGGAAGAAGGAGATAAAACTTAGCGCGTCAATTATGAGAAAGATTCTAAAAAATTGTGATGCAGATGACTTATTAAAAATATTGAAAAAGGAAAAAATTGTAAAACCAAAACAAAAACTTGAGAAAATTAAATTTTATCAGCCAGAAAAGACAAAAGTTTGTCCTGAGGGATTTAAGTGAAGG
>Ga0272441_10002892_pt1 | contig 33998 bp, 28 predicted proteins | sample SSMProp6N_FD_193582 | JGI IMG/M metagenome (GOLD analysis project Ga0272441, IMG submission 193582) | Marine sediment archaeal communities from Little Sippewissett salt marsh, Falmouth, MA, United States - SSM-Prop-6N | ecosystem: Environmental > Aquatic > Marine > Wetlands > Sediment ... | reverse complement strand
GTTTTCGGTCACGATCTTTCCCTCGCCGTGCCGGACGGGCAGATAGACCCCGCGCAGGTTTCGCGTAAAGATACAGGGAGATTGCTCGTTTACCTTCATATAGACCCATCGGTCTTCAAACCGTCCAGAATCATTAAACGTCAGAGTTACGGATTGCCGCTTATAATCACCGTCCGCAGCCGGCAATGCCCCCAGCTTAACCATGAGCTGGAAGCCGTTGCACACACCGAGCACGAGCTTTCCGTCCCCGATAAACTTGAGGAATTGATCATGGAGTTTACTGCCCGCATCTTGCACCCTGGCATGAATCATTCTGTTGGCCCCCGCTTTTGCACCCCCCATATCGTCGCCGTCCAGGAATCCGCCGGGGAGATTCAGAAAATGATACTCGTCCAGTCGTTTTCGTCCGCTGAGCAATTCGCTTATGTGAACGATATCCACTGCATCGGAACCGGCAAGCCTGCAGGCATGGGCCATCTCCATTTCACAGTTTGTTCCGTTCCCCGTAATTACTATCGATTTTACCTTCTTTGCCATCTGGTTATTCTCCGAATGCGGTATACAACCGCCTGTTGTGTATTCGATACTGCTGGCTTCGTAAAAAGTCCAACTTCTGCCTTTCGCTGCATCCCTCGTCATTACGACGTATGCATACGTATATAAGACTCACCGTCACAAGCCTTCGGCGCAGTGAAGGGTAAAGGGTGAAAGCCGAATCTATCCGCGAGAGCGAAGCGCATCGGGATACGCCTCATTCCTCAGGATTTGCGTGTCTTGAACTTGAAGCTTTCTACCTTGCCATCCGCAATTTGACTTTGTGTGCCTTCGTCATATACTAGAACTTCAAGGGACCCTGCCACACCGTTTTTAGCGTCTGAATATCTTCCGCTATGATTGTCATGCCGTCACTGCCGTACACGGTAAACATCTCATCTGTCGTCACCGTTCCGACCATACCGATACTGTGACTCGCCATGACTGTCTCAAAGTCATCTCTTGATTCCGGTGCGACGGTCACAACAAACCTGCTCGGTGATTCTGAAAAAAGGAGAAAATCATCCCGCGTGAGTCCCTCGGCAGGCACCAACGCAAGGTCAACCGCCATGCCGAACCCGCCGGAAAAGGCCGTCTCGGCCAGGGCAATACCAAGTCCACCGTCGGAACAATCATGACAGGAACGCACCAACCCCATCTCGATTGCGCTGTGCAGGGCCTCGTAGAGGCCCCTGGCCCTCTTCCCATCAACTTTCGGAACACCGTTGCCGATATACCCGTGATGGGCAAACCACTCGGATCCGCCGAGTTCCTCATAGGTTGTACCGACCACGTACACATAATCACCCGCCTGTTTGACATCCATGGTCACCGCTTTGCGTATATCATTGATTTTACCCATCACCGAGAAAAGCAGTGTCGGAGGTATGGATATCTTCGTATCTCCGATGATGTAATCGTTCTTCATACTGTCCTTACCCGATATACAGGGAACACCGTATAGTGTAGTGTAATCGTACAGCGCCTGATTCGCCCGGACAAGTTGTGCCAATTTGTATCGGCCGTCTGGCGTTTTTTCCGATTCCACCGGATCGCACCAGCAGAAATTATCGATGCCGGCCATTCTCTCCAGTGATCCGCCGACGGCGACAGCATTGCGGACGGCCTCGTCAATCGCACACGCTGCCATGTGATAGGTATCAATGTCGCTGTAACGGGGACAGATGCCGTTGGCAACGACCACCCCCTCGAACGACTCCAGCACGGGTCTGATCACCGCCGCATCACTGGGTCCGTCATTCACAACACCGACCAGCGGCTTGATGACGCTGCCGCCCTGCACTTCATGGTCATATTGTCGTACCACCGCTTCCTTGCTGCATATGTTCAGGCGCGCCAGCATCTCCTTCAGGGCCCCACCCATATCTTCAGGCATGTCAAATACCGGCTCGTCATGGCGGGACAACGACCATTTGGCATGCAGGCGCATCTGTGGCAACCCTTCATGCAGAAAATTCATATCAAGATAGGCAACGGTTTTTTCACCGTAAAGGATGTGAAATTTACCGGAATCGTTGAATGTTCCCAGCACGGAGGCCTCAACGCCCATCTCTTCGGCGAGCGAGAGAAATTCATCGATTTTCCGGGGATCAACGGCAAGACTCATCCGTTCCTGCGCCTCCGAGATCAAAATCTCCCATGGCTTCAGGCCCGCATACTTTAATGGGGCCCGGCTGAGGTCCATCTCACAGCCACCGCACAGGGTAGCCATTTCCCCCACCGATGACGACAGGCCGCCGGCTCCATTATCGGTAATGGCCCGGTAAAGCCCTCGATCACGCGCGATCAGAAGAAAATCAGTCATTTTCTTTTGGGTTATGGGGTCACCAATCTGTACCGCCGTTACGGGGGAACCTTCGTGCAGTTCTTCCGAAGAAAACGTCGCACCGTGTATCCCGTCTTTGCCGATTCGCCCTCCCGTCATCACGATTAGATCACCCGAAACGATTTCTTTGGTGTGGGTGGACTCCCCAAGAATGCGGGACGGCATGATGCCACCCGTTCCGCAATACACGAGCGGTTTCCCCAGATACCGTTCATCGAATACGATACAGCCATTTACGGTGGGAATTCCGCTTTTGTTGCCCCCGTGTTCGACTCCTTCCCTGACACCTTCATAAATGCGACGGGGATGAAGAATCCTTCGCGGCAGCGGCTTGGCGTAAAACGGTGACGCGAAACAGAATACATCCGTATTGAAAATCAGCTTTGATCCTTTTCCCGTCCCGAAGGGATCGCGGTTGACTCCGACAATCCCGGTCAGGGCACCGCCATACGGGTCAAGGGCAGAAGGCGAATTATGCGTTTCCACTTTAAATACGAGGTTGTAATCCTCGTTAAATTTTATCACACCGGCATTATCGACGAAGACAGACAGGCACCAGTCAGCATCCCCCAGATTCTGCCTGATATCCTTCGTTGACTGTTTGATATAACTGGTAAACAACGAATCGATCACCATCGCCCGGCCCTGCTCATCCTCGTAAGTAATCACACTGTTGAATATTTTATGTTTACAGTGTTCGGACCACGTCTGAGCAAGCGCTTCAAGTTCAACATCCGTAACATCTTCCGCAAGGCCCACCCTGATCCGTTGTTCCCGCACGTCAGACCTGTTCAGATACTCCTGAATGACCTTCATTTCCTCGACGGTCAATGCCAAGACTCTGGCATTACTGATTGCCTGCAGTTCTTCATCGCCCACGTTCAGGTTGATCTGTTCGATGTCCGAATCCTCGTCAATCACGACCCGGGGCACATAGGGCGCCAGGCCCGTCTCGGGATTCCATCCACTGCCGTCAACAATCTCAAATCGCTGAATGAGTTCGTTTGCCAGAAGGTCTGATGCAATGCGCTCCGCCTCAGCTTTACCGATGCCCCCCGTGATCAGATACTGGCGTGACGTATAGACCCTGACGTCGCCCGACAGCGTATCACCTAAGAGGAGCACGATTGCTTCCTTTGCTGTTCTCCCCACATTATCCGTTACACCCGGTCTAAACCCCACTTCTATGAGCCAGGTAAATTTATCCGCAAATCCCTGATCTATTACGTAATCCTGAATGACAGGATCGGAAAACGGTCCCCGGGCGATTGCATGCAAGTCGTCACCATGGATGTCCCCGTCTACCGTATACACGTCTACCGTCCTGACGTCATCAACATTGATCCCGAGGTGTTCCACGATTTTCTGACGTGTCTTTTCACCGATAACATCTCGAATCCCCTGTTTGAAACCGATTTCTATTCTGTGTGCCATAATTGTTTTTTCCTACTGTTTACTCATAATGTAATTTGCTGTGTTTCATGCTCGCCGCGGTGCCAACCCTGACGACGATGTGCTGATTGTAAACAAACCTGCACCCGCGATCAAGCATAATATCCCGTTGCGGCATGCTCTCTTACTCGCCGTCTGCCTTGCGAAGGTTATATTTTATCATTTTCAGCTGCAACCCCTTCCGACTGAGTCCGAGGTGTAACGCCGCCTTACTGACATTGCCGCCGCACTCATCGAGAACTTTAATAATCATCCGTTTTTCAATTTCCGCGGTTTTCCCCTTGATTATCTCCTTAAATGAGCCGTCTGCCTTCGAAAGCTCACCTTTCGGAAGATCCTGATTGACCGCGGCAAGTTCCTCGGGTAGGTCGTCTGCCATCAGGGTGTTCCCCTGTGTCAGCAGTATCAGTCGTTCAAGCAGATTCTCCAATTCCCTGATATTACCGGGCCAGCCGTAACCGAAAAATGCCTGGCGGACATTCGAATCCATGGCTGTCACGTGTCGTTGTAGCTTCTTGTTAAATTTATCTATAAAATAATCACAGAGGACGGGAATATCATCTTTTCTCTCTCTAAGCGGAGGAATGTCAATGGGAAGCACATTAAGCCGATAATAGAGATCTTCGCGGAACCTGCTGTCCTTCACATCCTGTCGCAGATCTCTGTTCGTCGCGGTAACAAGGCGCACGTCAACCTTAATGGTACGTAATCCGCCGACGCGTTCAAACTCCTGATCCTGTATGACCCGCAGAAGTTTTGCCTGCATGTCCTTGGACAATTCCCCCACCTCATCGAGGAACAGGGTTCCCTTGTGTGCCAGTTCGAAACGTCCCGGTTTTCTCGTTACAGCACCGGTGAAAGCTCCTTTTTCATAACCGAACAATTCACTTTCGAGCAGGTTTTCAGCGATGGCAGCACAGTTTATTTTGATGAATGGGTTATCCCTGCGGGGGCTGTTACGGTGAATCGCATTGGCAATGAGTTCTTTCCCTGTTCCCGTTTCGCCTGTGATGAGTACCGTTGTCGTCGTCGGGGCCACCGTTTTAATTATTTCGTAGATTTGCAACATCTGTCTACTTACGCCGATTATATTGAAATGATCGATCTCCTCGGATGAAGGGATCAATTCGTCATCGCTGAAGACATGGGTTTTGTATGCTTTCTGGATTATGTTTTTCAGATCGTCCTGATCGAAGGGTTTGGTAATGTAATCGAACGCCCCTTTTTTTAAAGCCTTTACCGCTGTTTCTACCGTTCCATGCGCGGTAATGATGATGACGGGGATGGCAGGATATTCCGCCCCGGTCCGTGCCAGCAGGCCAAGACCGTCGAGGTTCGGCATTTTCAGGTCCGTAACGACCACTGCAATATCATCAGCTTGCAGTATCTCCAGCGCTTCCATACCGTCTGACGCCGTCTTGACGGCATAACCTTCTTTGCGGAGCATTGCCTCCAGGACGAGCAACATGTTGACTTCATCATCAACAATCAAAATCTTCTTCATAATCATTATTCCGAGTTTCATGTTTCGCGCGACACGCCGACATCACAAGTCCCGGGTCCGTGTCACTTTGGTATCAACGTATGGTATTTAGTACGGCATAAAAACGATGTCAAGAACGCATGAAGATATCGGGCGTTCATAGTCTAATATAAAATGCAGTCCCGTCGCCGGGATTCGAGTGCACTGATATGCGACCGCCATGTCGTGTGATGATTCTCCGACAGATGGGAAGTCCCAGACCGGTCCCCTTTTTCTTGGTAGTGAAAAAGGGTTTAAATATTTTCAACATGTTCTCCTCACTTATACCGCGTCCCGTATCACGCACGATGATTTCCGCCTGCAAGGATCCTTTTTCTGTAATGGGACACGTTGCAAACGTCAATGTGCCTCCCTCGGGCATCGCATCAATTGCATTCAATGCCATATTCAGCACCACCTGCAGTATCTGTTCTCCGTCGACATTCACGCGCGGCAGCGTATCATCCAACGTTGCATTGATGGTGATATTACTGGGAAGATTCGTTGCCTTGATAAGGTCGATTACTTTTCTCACAATACGATTGATATCCTGTACCGTCGCGTTCATCGTATGCGGAGTCGCGTAATTCAGAAACTGGGAGACAACGGCATTCAGCCTTTCCGTTTCCTCAATGATTATGTCGATGATCCGGGAACTCCCTGGTGCATCAACCTCGGTTTTTAAATACTGCGCGGCACCCTTTATCGCACCGAGAGGATTTCGAATTTCATGTGCCAGCCCGGATGCCATCTCCTCCAGTAATACAAAATTCGTGCGCTCCTCTTCATCATTCATATACAACGACGTCGATATCTTTTTTCTGCCCGTGAGGAAATAATCGAACACCTTTTTCAATACCAGTTTGACCGGTTCGATCATGATTACGATCAAGAGGGATGCGAACACAACACGTATAAAGGGAAGTTTCAGATCATCTACCGACAGAAACATGGCGCCGTAAAATATTGCCGTCGATACCATCACAACGATCAGTACAAAGAGTGCCTGCAGCATTATCTCATAGAGTTCCGGTAGATCGGCATGCACAACGACAATGAAAAGAAAGTATAATAACGCGGCCAGGGCGACATCGAATAGCGGTGGAAGCCCGACACCGACACCGTGCAGTATGTCAAAGATGCTGAACACAAAGGCAAGACCGCATACTACGGACACATACATGAGCCGCGTTTTGTCGGCACCCGGGGCACTTTCACCGATGGAACGGGCAAGCACAGAATAACAGAACGCAAGGACACACCCCGTATAACCATAGAGCAAAAGCCTGCCATAGGACCATTCGAACAGTGGCCCGAGCAACACAAATGCCAGACCGCAACTCACAATTCCGGCAACCACAGGACCCTTTTTTGTAAGCAGTCTGTCGTGGCGAACCAGTGTGCGGCAAAACTGAACGGCAAGGGGCACGATTGCCAAAAGGCCGAGATAATGCAGGGCTCGCCATACATCCGTCCTGAACAATTCATGCCCCAGGACACCGATTTTTTCGACACTAATCGCCAGACACAACACAGCCAGCGATACGTGCAGTTCGCTCCTCACCCTCCGGATAAAAAGAACGATCGCAATTGTAAGACTTACTGCCGCTACGGCAAATGTTTCCATAAATTATTTATCCGCCGTGAGTCATTATTCTCGCGTGTTGGTTCGCGTCGTCATGCGGCCGGGGACACTCATGACATTATGCCATCCCCTCCACTGCCGGCACGTCCCCCCATGCGGTCCATGGTGGAGTGCACTGCCTCATGCAATAATTTCATCCACACGCTCTGCCGTTAGGCAATCACGCACACCTAACAGATCCTTACCATTTCGGGTCGAGCACTGGTCACACGAGAGGGATATCAGCAGTGTGGACTCGTTGAGCAACAATACCATGACGGGTTTAATCCTGAGGGCTTCGTAAAAAGTCCACCATCTCTGTTACGTGGCATCCCTCGTCATTGCGACGTATGCACACGCATATGAGACTCACCGTTCACAGGCCTTCAGCAAAGTGCAAGTGCAAGCCGGATTCATCCACGATAGCGAAGCGTATCGGGATATGCCTCCTTCCTCAGGATGTGCGTGCCTTGAATTTGAAACTTTTTACCGTGCCACCTGACGTCTCCGGCAATCTTCGGACCATCATCATTTTACCTGCCCTAGAAGCTCCACCTTCTGTCCCCGCGCCGCGGCCAACTAGTTTCGATGTCGCAATCTTGATCGCGACAATGCGTTGCATCGCCGGTATTATCTCAGGTTCTGCGTCCACGTTAATATGCGCGAACGTCAGGAAGCACATACGGTCGCCTGATTCGGTACCGAAAAGCTTCCTACCGAGCACCCTGCTTCCCGGGGTTCGCCTCAACACTCATGCATCCATATGAACCATCTTTGCGGAGGCCACCACGGCACTGCACCAAAGTGCGGTATTATCTTAATTTGTGTGAATTTGCAACAGATAATGGCGAGTTATCGTCCATTGGGAAAGATCACGCCTCACGCACACGACCCGCGGGCATAGGGACCATGCGAAGCACTCCTGAGGACCGCTGACATCTCCTCCTATTGCGTAATCTGGTTCCGACTGTAAACGCGATTACGCAGCAAAAGGGGGTGGTTTGAACGCACGCCGGCCAGGGAAGGGGAACACCATAATTACAATTTACAGCATATTTACAGTCCTTTACACCGATATGGCCTGCCAGAAAGTCTGCAGGCATGAATGCTGCAGAGGTTGGTAGTTCACCATGCTCGGCAGGTGCACTTTTATCAAAGGAGATGATTTATCTGATGAACGATGGAATGACAGCCGTTGTATTCCCCGGTCAGGGATCTCAGCGTCCCGGCATGGGAAGAGATTTCCATGACGCTATCGACGTGTGCAGAAACACGTATGAGGAAGCCTCAGCAACATTGGGCTGGGACGTGGCCGCACTCTGTTTCGGAGACAACGATACGCGACTCAATCTCACTGAATATGCCCAGCCGTGCATCCTGACAACAGAAATTGCCATGCTGCGCGGCATTGAGGCACGCTATGGGTTTACACCTCATTACTTTGGCGGCCACAGTCTGGGAGAATACACGGCCCTGGTAGCGGCAGGTGCACTGCCCTTTTCCGATGCCCTTCGAACTGTCCGCCTGCGAGGACACCTCATGCAGGATGCAGTGCCCGTCGGGGTAGGCGGCATGGAAGCGATCATCGCGCCAAACCTGGATCTCGAACTCATACGACAATCCCTGCAGGAACTGCCTATCGATGTCGCCAACGACAATTCCACACAGCAGGTGGTGATAAGCGGCCAGGCAAGCTGTATGCCGGAAGCGGAGGCAAGGCTGGCAGCCGCACTCGGAGAAACCTCGGGATTGCGTTTTGTCCCGCTTAATGTCAGTGCACCATTTCACAGTCGTTTCATGACTATCATACGGGACGCATTCAAGGAGGCCCTCGAGGCTATTCTCACAAAGATAAAACCCTTGCATGCAGGGTCGGTCACGTCAAACTTTACCGGCCGCTTTCACAGCCGCAACTCTGGAGAAATCATTGATCAGCTGGTAGCACAACTCAGCGGCACCGTCCAGTGGCGGCAGAATATGGTCAGTATCGCAACTGCGGCCTCTGCGATCTTTGAAATAGGCCCGAGTCGCCCCCTGAGAGATTTTTTCAAGCAGACAGGAATCGCATGTCGATCAATCACGACCCTCTCGGCGGCAGAGCGAATATTCGTAACACCCCAACGCAATACAACACCCCTCCCGTTCGAAACGGGCCTGTGCGCATAGGGGCAGCACCCTGGAGGTATAAGTATTTATGGATTTTAATCTCAATGACCAGCAGCAGATGTATGTTGACATGGTCCGAAAATTTGTCTCACAAGAAATACTCACCGACATCGTAGCCCGGGACAACAGTCATCAGTTTCCCCATACCATTATCGAAAAGGCCTGGGAACTGGGGCTCTTAAATCTGAGTATCCCCGAATCCATTACAGGATATGGCATCGATACGATTTCAACCGCCCTGATCGTACGGGAACTGTCATACGGTGACTCGGGCATTGCAACATCCGCCATGTGCAATGATCTGGCGAATGTCGTCATCGCACAGCATGGTTCGGCTGCACAGCAGGAGTCATTCCTGCGGCCGTTTATCGAGGCCCCGTTGCTCGCGTCATTCTGCCTGACGGAACCTGGGGCCGGGTCCGATAATTCGGCCATGCAGACATTCATCCGGAAAGGAGACGATGGCAGGTACGTCCTCAACGGGCAGAAATGCTTTATCACAAATGCTTCATACGCATCTCAATTTATCGTATTCTGCAAGGTGGGCAAACCGGGTGGCCTTATGATTGCCTGTGTCGTCATCCCATCGAATGTGGTAGCTGACGGCACCACAACCGTGCACGGCAACCGCCACACCCGGGAAATCGTATTACCCGGCGGTGGCATCATCACGACGGGGAAACCGGAAGACAAGCTGGGCCAGCATCTCTCGAATACCGCAGCAGTCACATTCGAAGATGTGATCGTCGAGGATTATCAGATTATCGGGAACCGGCGACGTGGCTTCACCTACATCATCGATGTGCTGGACTTTGCCAGGCCCATGGTTGCCGCCATCGGGGTCGGTCTCGCCCAAAGGGCACTGGATGTCACGCTGCAGTATACGAAAGAACGATCGCAATTCGGGCAGCGCGTATGCGATATGCCGGTTGCCCGTGACACGCTGGTCAACATGTGGAAAAAAGTGGAACTCGCCGATCTGGCACTTGTCAAAGCGGCCTGCAAGGTGGAGGAGCAGTCTGGGGACCGGGGCATGTACGCTTCACTGGCCAAAAATGTCGCCGCCGAGGCGGCAATTTACTGTACGACCCAGGGCCTGCACCTGCACGGAGGATACGGGTTTATGACGGAGTATGAAATATCCAAGCTGGCGCGTGATGCTCATATTATCGATATTTATGAAGGTGTTCGCGAGATACAGGACATGATCATCGGACGGGAATTAGCATAAGGAGTATCGACAGCATGGTATATCTTCATGGCTTGGGCCATTTTCACCCCGAGACCGTCATCACGAACCGGTTTCTACACGAGCTTGATATCGGTTGCAGCGAAAAATGGATTCTGGAACGAGTGGGTATTCATACCCGCCGGACGAGTCTTTCTCTGGAATATATTACCCAGACGAAGAATCAAGATCCTCGGGCGGCATACGAGGCCTCCACGTGTACGCATGCCCAGTCAGGTGCGCAAGCGGCCCGGCTTGCCCTTGCACGGGCTGGCCTTACCACCGCTGATCTGGGACTCATTGTTTCAGGCAGTTCGGCATCCGATTATATCTCGCCGGCCGAGGCAGCAACAGTGGCAGGAGAACTTAATGTGGACATACCCTGTTTTGACCTGAACACTGCCTGCAGTTCATTCGGCACGCAGATTACCTTTCTGTCGAAAATGCAGGCTCATGCACTTCCGCCATATATCCTGGTCGTCAACCCCGAAAGCCTGACGCACTCAGTCGACTATGCCGACCGAAAGACGGCGGCCCTTTTCGGCGACGGGAGCAGTGCGGCAGTGGTGTCGTGCTCTGTCCCGTCAAAAATGCGTTTCGAGGCGTGTGAAGTTTCATCGAATCCGCTGTCATGGGACAAGGTCCGCATTCCCCGATTCGGACATTTCGTGCAGAACGGAAACGCAGTGCAGGGGTTCGCTATACGAAAAACAACGGACGCACTCCGAAAATTGCAGACTCGATATCACATCGATTCCGTCAGTTTGAAGTTTGTTGGTCATCAGGCCAATCTCGGCATGCTGAACACGGTATGTGAACGGTGCGGATTTGTACCCGACAACCACTGGTACAACGTAATTGAATTCGGCAATACCGGTTGTTCCAGCGCACCTGCCGTCCTCAGTCAAAATTGGGAACGGCTTCAACCGGGGGATCATATCGCCATCGTCGTGGTGGGGTCGGGCCTGTCATGGGTACAGATGATGCTGCGCATCCTGCAATAAAAGGTTGTTCCGTCGCCGGACACCGCGCGGCCAGGCATACACAGCAGAGCCATACCGGCCCACACAGTGGAGAGAAAATGAATTACCACGAATTTATGAACAAAAGACACTTCGGTCTGGAAGACCTACTTGCCTTCTCTTACGGACAACTGGTAGATGATCCGCCGGACCATTTCGACGCCCGTCTGCCGGCCCCCCCTTTCATGATGATCGATCGAATCCTTTCAATCAGTTCCAGCGGCAGACGGGGGTCTATCATTGCCGAACAGGACGTGCGGATTGATGCGTGGTATTTTCAGTGTCATATGCCGGGCGATCCCGTACAGCCTGGCTGTCTTTGTGTCGATGCCATCTGGCAGATACTGGGATTCTATTGCGTGTGGCAGGGAGCGCGCGGCAGCGGCAGGGCTCTCGGCTGCGGAGAAATATTATTTAACGGTCAAATCCGCCCCCACAACAACCTCGTCCGCTACGAAGTGAATGTCAAGCGTTACACCGAACTCAAAACATCCGGGGCGGCCATCGTCATCGGCGACGGTACGGTGCACGTCGACGATGAAGAAATCATGACAATCCGGAACGCCCGGGTCGGCGTGTTCAAAGGAATTGTATATCCCGATTATCCGAAACAATCGCCCAACTCAATCGGGGGAATAATGGGAGAAAACACATGAAAAATCCGACACATGACTCTCAAGAATCGAATTTCACCCCGGTTGCCCTCGTCACCGGCGGCGGCACCGGCATCGGAGCCGCGTGCTGCAGAGCCCTGGCCGCGGAGGGATTTCGCGTGGGGATCCATTATCGATCAAGTCAGACGGCTGCCCGGGGCGTTCTTGATGAAATTCAGAACGGCTTTCTACTGAACGCGGACCTTACCGCACCGGATGACGTGGATACAATGCTCAAATCATTAAAGGCTGACGCCGGACGGGTAGACGTCCTGGTCAATAATGCCGGCATATCCATCAACAGCGACATCAATTCCATGAAGCTGCACGAGTTCGATGCACAGCGGTCACTGGTACGGGGCATCTGGTACCTGACCAAACGCATTCTTCGTCTTTTTATGTTGCGCAGCGGCACTGGACGCATCATCAACATTTCGAGCGTTGTCGGACATACCGGCAACGGCGGCCAGATACCTTACACCATGGAAAAGGCAGCCCTCGATGCACTCACTAAATCGCTCGCCAAGGAACTTGCCGGGCGCAACATTCTGGTAAATTCGGTCGCACCCGGCTTTATCGATACGGCCATGACGGATGCACTCCCACCCGACATCAGCAGTACCATTCTCAACAGCATCAGCCTGGGCAGAATCGGACATCCCGAAGAGGTTGCGGATGTCGTCGCCTTTCTGGCCACCAGGGGCACTTACATCACGGGCAGCGTGGTGCATGTCAACGGGGGGCTGTATGGCGGTTGATCGGAATATGGTGGAACACGTGCTGCGGCTCATCCCCCAACAGCGTCCGTTCCGCTTCATAGACAGGATCCTTGATATTGGTGATGACTACATTACGGGAACATATCGCTTTCGTCATGACGAATTCTTTTACAGAGGACACTTTCCGAACAAGCCGGTTACCCCGGGTGTTATTCTGGTCGAAGCCATGGCCCAGACGGCCGTGGTCGCCTACGGCATCTACCTTTTGATGCGACAGGGAATCACCGAAGATGAAATCAGCAATATGGTCACCCTGTTTACGATGGCTGATGAAATCGAATTCAACGGCATCGTGTCGGCCGGTGAATCCGTTGTTGTGCGGGGACACAAAATCTATTTCCGAAGAGGAAATCTGAAAATGAAGGTCAGCATGGACCGTACTACTGGCGAAAATGTCTGTTGCGGCATACTGACCGGCAGAGGAGTAAATATACATGAGGCATAGAGTGGTAATAACCGGTATGGGCGTCGCTGCGCCAAACGGTCATGGGTTGGAGAACTTCGAAGCGGCCCTGCGGGAAGGTCGCTCGGGAATCCGATTCTTTCCCGAATTGAGAGATCTGAAATTTGCGTGTCAAATCGGTGGTATACCTGATAATTTTGAACAAATCCGCAGAAATTACTTTGATCACGAAAAACTTCTCTCCATAAACGACAATATAGGCTATGCCTCGGTATCGGCAGTCGATGCGTGGCGTGACGCCGGATTTTCCCTGCCCGACGATAACGGATACGTCGACTGGGATACGGGCGCGATTCTCGGTTCCGGTATCGGAGGCATGGATACCATCGCGCAGCGCGTGGTCCCCATGGTCAAGGAAGGCAAAACGCGTCGCCTGGGCAGCAGAATAGTCGAACAGGTGATGAACAGCGGCACAAGCGCCCGCGTCGGCGGGCTTCTGGGACTGGGGAATCAGGTGACATCCAATTCCGCCGCATGCAGCACCGGCACGGAAGCCATTGTACAAGCCCTGTGGAAAATACGCACGGGTCAGGCAAAGCGAATGCTTGCCGGCGGATCGGAGGGCGCTTCTCCGTTTATCTGGGCAGGATTCGATTCCATGCGTGTCATCGCTCGTAAATTCAACGACAGCCCCGAAAAGGGATCACGCCCCATGAGTGCATCGGCCGGGGGGTTTGTGCCGGGAGCCGGGGGTGCCGTGCTGGTCTTGGAAGAGGCAGAAACCGCCCGTACACGTGGTGCCAGGATTTACGCAGAGATCCTCGGCGGGGCAGTCAATAGCGGCGGTCAGCGCAACGGCGGTTCGATGACGGCCCCAAACCCGGAAGGTGTTACTCGCTGCATCGCGCAGGCCGTTTCTGATGCCGGTATAGACCCCGACGAGATTGATGCCATCAACGGTCATCTGACGGCAACATTTGCGGATCCCTTCGAGGTTCAAAACTGGTCATCCGCCCTCAGGCGCGGCCCCCATGATTTTCCCTATATCAATTCCACGAAATCGATGATCGGACACTGCCTGGGAGCAGCCGGGGCCATTGAAAGCGTTGCCGTGGTCCTCCAATTGGCAGGTGGCTTTCTGCACCCATCGGTAAACTGTGAAGACATTCATCCGGATATCGAACCGTTTGCCGACAGGATTCCACAGCAGGTTGTCGACTACCCGGATCTCAACACCATCGTGAAGGCCTGCTTTGGCTTCGGCGATGTTAACAGCTGTCTTATTTTCAGAAAATGGCAGGAGTAATACAGGACACCAGCAACGCTTCGAATTTGAACCACAAAAAAATATGAGGAGATAAAAAAATGAACGAACAGGAAATTTTCAATGAAATGATTACCATTCTCAAAACGTATGTCAAGGAACCGGCACTGCTTGAAAAAGCCACCAGAGAGACTCATATTCTTGATGATCTCAAGGTGAACTCAGCACGTCTTGTCGACGTAATCATCAAATGTGAAGACGTCTTCGAGATCGAAATTGACGACGATGATGCCGACCATATTCGTACGGTTGGTGATGCCGTCGACGTGATCAAAACAAAACTGCAGTAAGTTTCATGAATTACGCATCAAAACGCCTCCTGTACCTTCAGTACACAACGGGCCGTATCGCCGTGTGGTTCGTCGCACCGCTTTTATATGTGGTCCTGAAATGTATGGGGTACAGGTTCCGGAATCTCGCCGCAACAAGACAACGGGTCAGGGAGCTTCTGGACAGTCACAGAGGGCCATGGATACTGTGCCCGAATCACCTCACAATGATCGATTCGGCACTCGTATCATACGCCTTAATGCCGATGCACCGATATCTGTTTGATTATCATCTGGTGCCGTGGAACCTGCCGGAACGGGCAAACTTCCAGCGCAATATCGTCCTTTCCGTCTTCTGTTATCTGACCAAATGTATTCCCATCAGTCGCGGAGGGGACCGGACGCGGATAAAACACACCCTCGAAAAATGTACGTATCTGCTCGAGCAGAAAGAACAGTTACTCATTTTTCCCGAAGGAGGCCGGTCGCGAACCAGCCGTGTAGATACGGAAAACTTTTCATACGGGGTCGGACGCCTCGTGAGAACGGTCCCGAATTGTCACGTCCTGTGCATCTACCTCCGAGGGGACAGGCAGGATACGTACAGCAACATTCCACGCTTCGGTGAGCGCTTCACCGTGTCGGTGGACGCGCTTGCCCCCTGTACCACCTCGTCGGGCCTGAAAGCCCAACGCGAATGCGCCCGACAGATAACAGAACATCTGGCACATATGGAAGAAGAATACTATGCAGTACGTCGGAAACGACATAGTTGATCTCACGACGCCCGACGCGCAAGAGAAAAGCAAGGATGTGCGATTCGTCACGCGGGTTTTCACCGAAAATGAACGGGGGTTGATTTCCGGCGCAGCCGCGCCGGATCAGGTGCTTTGGAGTCTGTGGACCGGCAAGGAAACCGCCTACAAGGTGATGCAGAAGCTGAATCCGGGTATCACCTCGGCCCCCGGCAGATACCACGTCAGCCTCATGGGGCCCGTGTGCATGGGTACGGTCGGGCACACGTGTGTGAGGGGTTTTGTGGACACCCCTGCCGGTGTCGTCCATATTATGATCACACGCGGCCCCGATTACTTCCATTGCATCGGGACTCGGGACAACGAGAATCTCCTTCGATCGGTCATCGGCAATGTCTACACCCTCGGAAACAGCCGGGAGACACCGGCCCGGATCTCGGCGTCTGTAAGAACGTGCGCACAGGGGGCAATTGCCCGGTGTATGAACTGTAAACGGGACGCAATTCGCATCGCGCGCATTGCATCCGACCGAGGTCTCGGTCCTCCGATCGTGTATATTAACGATCATAGACCGAATGTGGATATCAGCCTGAGTCATGACGGAAAATTTATTGCCTATGCGATGCTGGCGTCGCCTCACACCATTTCCGGCAATGACGCGAAGAACGAGCGGGGCAGCACTGCCTGCACGTAGCGGGAATGGTATGTACCTCCATAGCGGTAAAGCAAACGCCGGAAAGGTCGGGGTACCACTGCTCTCATGCAAACCATTCGCCGGCGGTGACACCGGAAACCATGCGTGACGTCACAACCAGTTTATCTTAATATAGTGGATTTTCAGGAGGATTATATTGTGTTCGAAAAGATATTGATTGCCAACAGAGGAGAAATTGCCGTGCGAGTGATACGAACCTGCAGGGAAATGGGTATCCGTACCGTGGCGGTTTACTCCGACGTCGATATTGATGCACTGCATGTGCGACTCGCTGATGAGGCATATCGAATCGGGCCCGCCGAGGCCGCCAGGAGTTATCTTGATATGGAGGCAATCTTGAACGTGGCCACCCAGGCCCACGTAGATGCCATTCATCCAGGATATGGTTTTTTATCTGAAAATCCGGCATTCGCGGAAATGTGCGTTGCCCAGGACATCGCCTTCATAGGTCCTTCATGTACATGTATGTCCAGGGCAAAACCGAAAGACAAGGCCCGTCGCATTGCCAAGGCAATCAATATACCGGTCGTACCGGGCTCCGAAGGGGCGATTATATGTGATGCACAAGGAATCGGTATAAACCGTGCCATCGAAATAGCCCGGGCAATCGGCTATCCCGTCATCGTAAAGCCCTCCGGCGGAGGGGGCGGAATCGGTATGAAAATTGCCGAAAGTAGACCAGAACTTATAAGCGCAATCAGACATGCCACCATGAGAGGGAAGAAGGCCTTTGGCCTTTCCTCATTCTACATTGAAAAGTATCTTCCGGGGGTGAAACATGTCGAAATGCAGGTGCTTGCCGATACCCACGGTACTATAGTGCACGTGGGGGACAGAGACTGTTCGATCCAGCGGCGATTTCAAAAGCTGATCGAAGAAGCTCCCTGTCCGATGCTGACACCCTTTACGAGGTTGAAAATGGGCCGGGCCGCAATCAAACTGGCCGGCGCACTGCACTGTGACAGTTTGATGACCGTTGAATTTTTGTATTCCCCGGCGACAGAACAATTCTTTTTCAACGAGGTTAACTGCCGTCTTCAGGTAGAACATTCCATCACGGAGCTGGCAACCGGCATTGATATGGTCAAAGAACAGATCAGAATCGGCGCAGGCGAACATCTCGGCTTCACTCAGGATCATATTCGCTTCCAGGCTCATGCAATGGAGTGCCGTATCACCGCCGAGGATTACCGCAACAATTTCCTGCCAAGCCCCGGCATTATTGCTCACCTTCATCTGCCACATGGTCTGGGTGTCAGGGTGGACGAAGGAATCGATGAGGGCACCGAGATCTCTCTCAGTTACGACTCCATGATTTTTAAACTTATCACATGGGGAAATAACCGTGACGAGGCGCTGTCGCGCATGAAAAGAGCCCTTGGGGAGACTTGCATCGAGGGGGTCACTACCACGCTTCCATTTCATCGCCAAGCAATTGAAACCGTCGATTTCGAATGCGGTAATTATACTACGGATTTTGTATCCGGGATGTTGAATCAGGCGCCCTCATCACCAAGGGATGTGTTTGCCGCCGAAGTCCGCCCGCCGGATTCTTCCGCCCATCGAGTGGTGAACGGTCCCTGGTAAACGAAACATAATTTCATTTTTTTATTGCTGTGCTTTTATAATCAAGTATGCTATGGAAATTTGTTTGGTGCTACCTATGAATTTGCACTGTATCGGTCACAATCACATACGGTACGGATGTGAGAGCGGCATGTGCGATGACCTAATCCCGGGGGTACGGGCGGGCATAGCCCGCGCGGAGGGATACACCCGGAGCATACATTTGAGAAGGATGATGGGAAGCAATGAAGGCAATCAGGAAGGTATTGATAGCGAACAGAGGAGAGATAGCGCTTAGAATTGTCAGAACTGTCAAGGAAATGGGGCTCGATGCGATCGCAGTCTATGAATCGCCGGACAGCAATGCCAAATACTTGAGTCTTGTCGACCATGCCATAAATATCGGCAACGGTCCACGCAAGGATTATCTCAATATAGAAAAGATAATTGACGCGGCCTGCCAGAGCGGAGCCGATGCGATCCACCCCGGGTATGGCTTTCTCTCTGAAAATCCCGACTTTGCGTCGGCGTGCGAGCAGGCTGGCATCATTTTTATCGGTCCGCCCCCAAAAGTAATCCGTGACCTGGGAAACAAGGTTCTGGCACGCCATCTCATGACAAAGGCACAGGTACCGGTCATCCCGGGCACACGGCAATTACCCCCGGGCAACGCCGGTCTCGTGGCGGCCAAGGATTTTGCCCACGAATACGGTTACCCTGTTATGCTGAAGGCCATGGCCGGCGGCGGCGGGCGCGGCATCCGTAAGGCCCATACGGATGAAGAACTGGATGTGCTCATTCCTCTGGCCAGAGTCGAAGCATTGTCCGCATTCAATGACGAAACAATTTTTGCGGAAAAGTGTATCGAGAACGCCAAGCATGTCGAGGTGCAGATTATTGCGGACCATCACAAAAATATCGTGCATCTGGGTACCCGTGATTGTTCCATACAGCGCCGACATCAGAAACTGGTTGAAATGGCCCCGGCACATTTGCCGCCACACATACTTGAAAAGCTTCACAAAGCCGCTATCGCGGCTGCCCGGCAATCCCGGTTCACAAACGTCGGCACCGTTGAATTTCTGGTTGACCCGCACACGTATGAATTCTGGTTTCTGGAAGTCAATACCCGACTGCAGGTGGAACATACGGTGACGGAAGTCCTGACAGGAGTAGACCTCGTACGACAGCAGATTCTGACTGCCCAGGGCAACCAGCTGGATATCGAACAGGAAGGTGTTCAGCTTCAGGGCACTGCCATCGAGGTTCGCATCAACGCCGAAGACCCCAAGAACCGTTTCATGCCGGAAGGCGGAAAAACAATCGACCTCTATCGTCCGCCCGGCGGCCCGGGCGTTCGCTTGGACGAGTTTGCGTATCAGGGTTATGTAGTCCCGAAAGAATACGATTCTCTCCTAGCAAAAATGACCATTCGGGCATACCAGTGGCCACAGACGGTGCAGCGATTAAAACGGGCATTGAACGACTTTTTGATTACCGGACCCAAAACAACGATACCACTGTTCATGGCGATCTGCGACGAAACGGATTTCTGTCAATGCATGTTCGATACGGGGTATCTCGAATCCCATCCCGCAATCATGGACTACCCGGAACCTGTCATCAGATCAACCCGACTGGATGATCTGGCATCGTATCGCACTATGGACGGTGCCCACTACGTTCCCATCACGGCCGATGGCGTCGACTGGCATGAAGGTGTCAAGCAGAAAAAGACTCCCACCTTTGCCGAGATTGAGTCCATTGCCAAAATCGGGGATATCAGAGCACCCGTCAGCGGCACCGTGAGTGAGGTGCTGATTGAAATAGGCGACAAGGTCGAAGACGGTGACATCCTGATTGTACTTGAAGCGATGAAGATGCACACTCACATCGTCTCTGAGGTGGAAGGCGTCATTGCGGAAGTGTTTGTCGCAGAAGGCGAGACCGTCGAATTCGGCGACCCCTTGATAAAGATATCGATTGAACAATAATGTCATTCACTCGACAGGAGGAAGCATCTCCTCACCGGCAGGGTTAATCGAATTCCGCCAGGGTGGCTATAATATCTGCGCCATAGGCTCTAATTTTTTGTGAAGACAGCAGATCCGATTCTTCAAGTGCGGAAATAGACGCATGCTTGATCGTGGCAAGACCGAGCAGGCCTTGGTCAGGGATGATCATGAACCGGGCCTTGTTGATCGTCCGGGCCTTCTCGAATCGCCAGATATAGAGGGCCTTCAATCGTAAGAGTTCCTCGCAGTTCAGATCTTCGGTACCTTTTATTTTAAGGTACCCTTCCGGATCGAGAACTTTCTCACGCCATTGAATATGCTCCATACCTCTGAACACTTCCTGGGCCTTTTCTTCAAGGGCCTGGCGTTTCAACTCCTCTTCCAGTACACGATGCAACGCTATCAGATAGCGTGTATCCTGCACAGCATACTCGAGCTGTTCTTTGGAAAGGGGACGATTTTCCCATTGCGAACGCTGCATCTTCTTGGTCTTATTCAATATCACACCGAGATACACCCCGACAACGTTTACCAGCGAGAGGTAGGTACACCCTAAAATCGATGCCGCCCGGTATGTATCGAAGATATTTTTAAAGACAAACCCATAATCTCTGTTCAGGATACGAATATCGTTATCACCGGCGTGCAGCACCTTGAGAATCTGTGCATCGGCAAAAATATCCCCCAGCGGCGCGAGATCCAGATCTTTGAACGGATCAAAAAGATACGTCGTACCTCCGCTGATGACCTGAATGAGGCAGAGTTTCTCCCTGAAGTAACGAAACGAATCATATTCGGTATCGACACCGATCAACGATACTCGTCGTATACTGTCGCACGCCGCCTCAAGTTGTGTCGGACTGCCGACCCACACCCAATCAGGATTCATATGTGTGCTTTCCTCTGTACCCCCAGGACAGAGCCATCATGGGTGGTTGTGCCCGAGGTTCAGGTTTTCAAGGAGTTTGCATTACTCTTACACTCACCAATACGGACCACGTAACTGCCCGCAAAAAGGAGAAATGCAGACACGGGAAATGTCAGAAGCGATAAGTCACCATGTCCGGAAAGCTTCAGGAGCAATCCCATTCCTCCACCGCCTACTATTGCTGCTATAACACCGATGGTATGGAGTTTCAACTTCTTTGAATAAAAACCGAGGATCACGGGAATCACAAGCCCCCCTGTATAGACGGTATACCCCAAGAGGAGTGATGCAATAATTCCTTTCAACTTAATGGCAATCACGAGAGAAACCATGCCGATCAAGACCACACCTGATCGGGTTGTCATGAGTAATGTGCGCTCCTTCATTTTCGATTTTAAAAGCGGATTGATGATATCGGCAGTCAGAATCGTGCTCGTCGTCAGGAGACATGTATCGGCCGACGACATGACGGCAGCCAGGAGCGCTGCGATTATAAGACCGTTGATGCCGGCAGGGACGGAATGCATCACCAGTGCCGGCAGTGCACTTTCAGGAGCGATACCGGGGAGCACTACCCGTGCCGTCATGCCGCACAGGGTTATGAAAAATGCCAATGGAATCATGGCAAGTGCAGCTGTGCCAATCGATCTTTTGGCAACTTGTGGACTTCTGGCACAGAAAATCCTGGAATAGATATCCGGACCGACGAGATAGGCGGCCCCGACGAATAAAAGAAAGGTGACAAGATCGCCCCAACCGAAAGCGGGCGACACAGGAAAGGCAAAAAACGAGTCAGGAAGCTGTGCAACAATGACCGCGGCTCCGCCCGCCTTCAGGATACTGATGACGAGACAAACAATCAATCCCACAGTAATAATGACAGCCTGCAGACAGTCCGTTCGCAATATGGAGTATTGCCCACCCAGAACAGTGTAGATGACAAACACCGATGTCGCCACACACATCAAGAGTTCCAGGTGCCCCGGCCAAAGAACGGACAAAATCTTTCCTGCCGCAATAATCTGGCCGGCAACGATTCCAAGCCATGCAGTGGCAATCACGAAAGAGGCCATGATCTTGATCGAATTGCCGCCGTATTGTTTTTCCAGAATTTCGGGAAGGGTATAGACGGCATATTGCCGCACTCGCGCGGCAAGCCACACTGAAAGTATCAGAAGGCCAATTACCCCCACCAGCATCCACCACGCCCCGACAAGTCCTTTTGAGTATCCCAGTCCGGCAAGACCGATTGTGCTCGATCCGCCGATCGCCGTCGCCAGGAGGGAACCCGTAATGGCGGCACTGCTGCCGTTACGGTCGGCCACAAAATAACTTGTGGCATTCTTGATTTTTTTCATACTGACGATGCCGATAAGTATCATTCCGACAAAAAACGTTCCTACGATTACGACATTCATACGATATCTGTTCTCCTTTATTTTTCAGGCACCACGGTGATGTCACCGGAAAATATTCGATTGAGATGGCCATGCGAATCCCTGACGAGAAGCGCGCCATCCGAGTCTATCTCTACCACCGTTCCGAAACAGGCGGTGTTCCCGCTGTCAACCCGGACAGTACGCCCGATCACATCTTCGAATTCCTTCCATTGATGCAGGATATCTTTGAATTGTCCGGCACTGAGCATTTCATAATACTTTTCAAATTGTTTTAAGAATTCACATAACAGGTCCACCCGCCTGATCGCTATGCCCGTCTCTGCAAGAATGGACGTAGCGCTGTCTCTTATCTCAGAAGGAAAATCATCGGGAAGGATACTGACGTTAAGTCCGACTCCTACGATCATATATTCCACCATGTCGAGTTCGGTTGCGATATCGATGAGAATTCCCGCAATTTTTTTTCCGTTGACGAGAATATCGTTCGGCCATTTGATGGTTCCCCTGACTCCGCAACCGGTAAAAAGGCCTTCGGCGACAGCAACCGATGTCAAAAGCGCGCATCGGGGTGCCTCTCCCGGCGGTATGGAGGGTCTCAGGATAAGAGATACATAAATGCCGGTGTGTGCCGGTGAAAACCAGGCCCTTCCCTTGCGCCCCCTGCCTCCCGTCTGTGCGTCCGCCACAATGAGTGTGCCGTTGGGTGCACCTTGTTCGGCCAGCAGTTTTGCCCGACGATTCGTGGAATCCGTCTCCTTGAGACATACCACGTCCCGGACATTAACGTACTGGATATCAAGACTGTTCCGGATCTCCTCTAGAGTCAATATGTCCGGAGAGCTGTGCAGAAGGTATCCTTTGTTGGGTAACGATTCGATGCCATAACCCTCAGATCGCAGAACACCGACATGTTTCCATATTGCCGAACGGCTGATATGCATGGCGGAGCTCAGTACTTCACCTGATATCCACCGTCCCCTGTTGTCCTGCAGTACCGCCAGGAGCTTTCTACGTACCGACATGCGCTGTCTCCCCTCAACATGGATGGTCGGATTCCCTCCACCCGGAATGTGTAATTACCTTACTACGACTGTGCCATGAGTCTTCTGTATGATGTGATCATTACAAAGCCGCATGACATCTATCACTGCCTTTCTGGATTGTCAACTTTGTTTTTTAAGAGGTTGACAATCTCGTCGCACCCGGAACGCATGGCGCTGAAAATCGAAGCATCGACCCACCCGCATCGTTTTTCGATCGACACCGGCACTTACGTCTTTGCTTATTTCACGTATTAATGTATAAGTGAACATTGCTTGCTGAGGCGTTGCGGATGAAAGCGAAAAACTGTGTAATGAAAGGGGGAACCATATGGCAAAACACAAAAAACGGGAACGGAAAAAAGAACTGGATCGACAGAGACGGCGACGCAAAAAGAGGATGAAGTTGCGGGCAAAAGGATTGTTGCCTCCGGCCACTGAGGGAAAGGCATAACAGATTTACGGCCTTGACCGCTTTCTCCTTAATTATCTGCACCATCACATGGTAGAACACCACAACCCACGGCGTACGGTGCCGGCATGCAGCGTCCGTGGTTACTGCATGCTGATGAAACCATATATTACACCTCGGGGCAGTGGTGCTTGCCCATAAGGTAATGCGGGGCGGGCACCGGCAGGATTCATGTATATCCGGCCGAGAAGACGGTGCAGCAGCCATACGGCAGCATGCCTTATGAACCGATCCCGCGTGATTGCGACACTTCGAATTACATGAACACATTCTTTCTTATATGTCTTATTGCGTTTTTGGCGGGAGTTACCCAAGGGCTCTCCGGCTTCGGCTCTGTTCTTCTGTCACTTCCTCTGCTGGCACTCTTAATCGATATCAAAACTGTCATCCCCCTTGTTGCATTATTCGCCATGGTGCTCACCATAATATTACTCATTCAGTTATGGGCCTTCATAGACTGGCGAAAAGTGTATCCCCTTCTGATCGGAGCGTTGGGTGGAATTCCTGTCGGGGTGTTCTTCCTCAAGAAAATGGATAAAAATCTGATCCAAGGACTTGTAGGCATTACTCTGATCATATTTTCACTGTATTCTCTTTGGTACGGCACCACGTTCCGGACCCTGCGTCGACAATGGGGCATCGTGTTCGGGTTTCTGGCCGGATGTCTCGGCGGAGCCATCACTGCATCCGGGCCACCCGTTATTGTTTACACATCGATGCAACCATGGGGGAAAGATGCCATCAAGGCGACACTCCAAGGGTTTTTCTTCCTTGCGGGTCTCGTAATTGTCATATCTCATGCCATAAGCGGGATAACAACGGTAACGGTCCTGCGATACTTCGTCGTATCCGTTCCATTCTTGATTGCCGGCACATACGTCGGATCGTTTTTTTATGGAATGATCGAAGAATCCGTGTACAAAAAAATCCTTTTCATTCTGCTCGCCATATTAGGGGCTTTTATGATATTCAAGGCAACACCGTGGTATCAATTTCTTCTGAAGGGATGAAGTGACGATGACAATCGCGTTCCACAAGTGTTGCAGTCGCTCGATCCGGAACAGGAACGATTTGGCATGGATGCAACCCATCGTAACGATATATTAAAAACAGCCCTTACTGACGGCATGAAGAAGGGCTGGAGCGGCTTCAGCTGGATATTGAAAATTATTATTCCCGTTTCGTTTCTCACCGCCCTTCTGGCATGGAGCGGCATGCTGGATGCTCTGGATTTTCTTATCCGTCCCGTGATGAGTATGCTGCATCTTCCTGCCATCGCGGCATTGCCGCTTATGATCGGCGTGCTGACAGGAATATACGGCGGGATTGCGTCCATGGCCGTGTTGCCGATCACCCTCGATGAGATGACCCTTATCGCGATTTTCATTCTTATCGCCCATAATCTTATACAGGAAGGCATAATCCAGGCACGTTCCGGCATGCACCCCTTGAAGGCCACACTCTTTCGTCTGACAGTAGCGGTCATCACTGTGATACTCGTCGCGCCGTTTCTGGACACAGAAAGTGTTGCCCGGCCCATAGCTGGCGGCACTGCAGACTTGGGGACCCAGCCGTTTCTCGAAATGATGATGGCGTGGGGATCCCGGACAATCGATCTTGTGATCAGAATCTTTTTTATCATCATGTTCATCATGGGTATGCTCGAAGTACTCAAGGCGTTCGACTGGATTGATCCCATCGTACGAAGAGGAACACCCCTTCTGAAGGCCATGGGTTTGAGCCCGCGGGTGGGAATGCTCTGGATGACGGCCGTTATCTTCGGTCTGACCTATGGCGGCGCCGTCATTGTGGAGGAAACCAAACACGAAAGCCTCTCCAGAAACGAACTGGAGGCATTGCACCTGTCCATCGGCATCAATCATTCCATGATCGAAGACGCGGCCCTCTTTTTACCACTCGGCATTGGTCCGTTCTGGCTCTGGGTCCCGCGATTGCTTGTGGCGATACTAGCCGTCCGACTCCTGGCGCTGTGGCAGATGCTGCGGAGGAGAATCGGGGTGTAGCCCCTCGCAGCAGGCCCGGTCGCATGGATTCCTGTGGGGCATCCGCCTCAAAAAAAAACTACTTGATATATGGGATGATTTCATGTATTTATTTTCGCTTTTTATTATTGACAAAGGCTTGTCGATTATATTAATGAGTTGCCGTTTGAGGAGCGACATGGTAACCTTTAGGGGAAGAGTTCTCTAATCTAAACCCCCTGGAAAATAAAAGAGCGAGGAGGCACAATGACTATTGAACGCATGATCGACGAGCAGGCGCGTAAGTGGCAACAGGCAACTGATAGAAGAAAGAAAAAACAGGACCCGCCGGGACCTGTCATTACGATTTCACGCGAGCCGGGCAGTGAGGGACATATTTTAGCGAAAAAGATTGCCGATGAGATGAAGATCGATCTTTTTGACCGTGAAATTATTCACGAAGTATCCAAAAGTGCCAACATGAGCGAAAAGGTGGTCCAGTCGCTGGACGAGAAGGAACGCAGCATCCTCGACAACTGGATTCAGTTTCTGAAGACGAGTCGATGGTTCTGGGGGGATGAGTATGTCCATCATCTTACGAAAGTCATCGGAACGATCCATGAGCATGGCAATGCCGTCATCCTGGGAAGAGGAGCAAACATGGTGCTTCCGCCTGAAGAAGTATTGCGAGTGCGCTTTATCGCTCCCCTGGAGGTTCGCATAAAAAATATTGCCAAAGAATTCAATATTTCCGAAGAGAAGGCAAAGCAGCATATCGTCAAGGAAGAGTCGGATCGCAAAGCATTTATTCGCAAATATTTTCACGCAGACATCGACGACCCCATCTACTATGATTTCGTTATCAACACCGAATTCGTGAAAGAGGACACGATCCTTACGATCGTCAAGAACTCGCTGAAGTTCAAAAAACTTCCGGCCAGGCGGCGGTTTGACGCGAAACCTGACGAGGAATAAGTATTATTCATAATCCATAACACGTCGAAATCACGGTCGGGCACGTCTCATAGATTCGCCCGACCGTGTCTCTGTCCAACTCCCATCACTTACAATCATCTATCACCCCATATCTGCGTGATGGTATGGTAACGCACCGTTGCCCATACCAATCAAGGCCTGTAGCGATTTCATCTTTTGCAATATGCACGTGACTGTGTTATGGATCGTGTAATATCTGATGATTGGAGGGAGTTCAAGATGTCTGATAATACACGCTGGGTAAAAACTCATTGTGCTCGCATGGACCACGGTGGTTGCGCACTTCTTGTCGGTGTGAAGGACAACAAAATTGTGAAAGTCAAAGGAGATCCTGACGGGTTTCTTAACAGGGGTTATGTCTGTCCCAAAGGTGTTGCCTCGCCTGACCGATTGACACACCCCGATCGACTCACACACCCGCTGAAGCGCGTCGGTGGGCGGGGAGAAGGGAAATGGGAAAAAATTACATGGGAGGAAGCCCTTACCTACACGGCTGACAACCTCAACAAAATAAAGGATGAATACGGTGCCAGGTCAGTCGCCTTCGGACTCGGTATGCCCAAGGGCCTGGAACATTTTGTTCTCATTCGTCTTGCCAATCTGTTCGGTTCACCGAACGTGATTGCATCACAGGATGTGTGTCACGCGCCGCGCGAAATCACCGGTATCCACACCTGCGGTTTTTATCCCGTGGCGGATTTTCACCACAAAAGCAAACTGGTCATTCTATGGGCAAGCAACATCACGTCAACAAATGAAGAGGGTGAAATATGCAGCCTTCTTCTGGATCAGCTCAAAGAGGGCACGGAGCTGGTTATTATTGATCCCCGCAAGATTGACCTTACGTCGAAAGCCTCAAAATGGCTGCAGATACGCCCCGGCACCGATTGTGCGCTGGCGCTGGGATTATTGAATGTTATCATAGAAGAAGCCCTCTATGATAAGGATTTCGTGGAGAAATGGACTCACGGCTTTGAAGACTTGGCAGACCACGTCAGGCAATACACACCCGAGAAAGTTGCCGAGATAACGTGGATACCGGCCGATCTCATTCGCGAGACAGCCCGGGCCTACGCTACGGCAAAACCCGCCGTCATTCAATGGGGCAATCCAATCGAGCATACGATTAATACGTTCGATACCGTACGGGCACTTATCTGCCTGATGGCAATTACGGGAAATCTCGACATACCCGGCGGAAATGTGGCGGCCCACGACCCCAAGATCATGGGATTGGGACCGTTTGTTCGCGCTGACCTCATTCCGAACAAACGCAAAGAAATGATCAGCGCGCATCATGGCGTTATTCCCCGGTTAATGACGATTGCGCCATCATTCTTCAAAAAGGCGATCTTGGAAGAAGACCCCTACCCGGTGAAGGCTTTTTATACCATGTGTTCCAATGGGATGCTTTCGTATGCCGACAGCGGCCAGACATACGATGCATTTATGAAAATGGATTTTATCGCCGTTGCCGATCTCTTCATGACACCCACGGCGGCAATGGCGGATATCGTATTGCCCGTCGCAAGCCAGTTTGAAATGAATGATATCGGGCACTATGGCATCGGCCATGGATACATTCTTGCGCGTCCCAAAGTTGTCGATCCGCCGGAGGAATGCTGGCCCGATATGAAAATCATGAACGAACTGGGAAAACGGATCAGTCCCGCCGAGCTGTGGCATGATGATTTTGAAGAGTTTCTGGAGGATGTTGTCAAACCGGCCGGTCTGACCTACAGCCAGTTTGTTGAAAAGGGCTATCTCAAAGGCCCCGATCGATTCAAGCTCTACGAAGAGAAAGGGTTCAGGACACCGACCGGAAAAATCGAATTGCGACTGAGCACAGCTGAAAAGTTCAAGTTAAAACCACTCCCGGAATTCAGCGGGTTGCCGGCTGATGAAAATGAAGAGTATCCGCTGATTCTGACCAGTTCGAAGAGCCGCTATTATCTGCATTCATCATACCGGTGGGTCGAAAAGCTGAGGAAACTGAGACCTCAGCCGCCGGTAGAGATGCATCCGGATACAGCGGCAAAATACGGAATTTCTGATGGCGATGCAGTGATCATCGAAACGAAACATGGTCAGATTATGCAGTTTGCCAAATTAAACGATTCCCTTGATCGGCGAGTACTCAACGCCGCTCACGGCTGGTGGTATCCCGAAGGAGCGCCGGAAACACAATTTGAGTGGCAAAAATCAAATTTCAATATGCTGACCTCGACGGAAACCCTCGGCAAGGAATACGGCACACCCAATCTGAAGGCCATCGGATGCAGAATCAGGCGAGACGCGTAGTCTTATCGTCGACTTGATGCATTGAACGACAGGGGCAGTAACAACTGCCCCTGTTTTTGTTGTATGAAGCACTTCGCATATTGATGTATAAATCGGTTGCATTCCCGATACTCGACACTATTCGTCCCCTCAGAAACCATTTTTTTGCTCGACTTGTACGGATAAATATTATAGTTTTAATTATCACAAATAAGGAGATACACAATGATTGTAAGACATTATGAAGATATCGCAACCGTTGAGCTCATGGAAGGCGTGCGAAAACGTATTGTGATCGGCGACAAAGAAGGCGCGCCAAACTTTATCATGCGAATATTTGACCTCGATCCCGGCAAATCAAGTCCGTTCCATATCCACCCATGGGAACATGAAATTTTTGTTTTAAAGGGCACTGCCATCGTTACCAACCACGACGGTGAGGAAATCCCCGTTGGAGAAGGCGATACTGTATTTATACCACCCACCGAAAAGCACTGCCTGACGAATAATGGAGACCACTTGTTTCGTTTCATGTGCCTGATTCCCAGGAACGTGAACGAAGCGGAAGCGAAAACTATCGAATAACATTCGAGGTATGCCGGCCTTGTGACGTACACTTACGCCACACCGCTTGCCGTCACCGGTCGAGGTAATGCCGGCATGTTCCGGAGACGATGCACATGATTCGGCGCATTTTAATCCCGACGGATGGTTCCGCATACAGCAGGACATCGCGTGAGTATGGCATATATCTGTCACGCCTTTTAGATGCAACCGTGATCGGTCTTTTTGTGCTGGATCTCAAGATCCTGGAGGGACCCCTTTTTAACGACATTGCCGGATTTGTCGATTTCGCACCGTGTGAAGAATTTATACCTCTCTTAGAGACAGGACTTTCCGAGAGGGCCGACTCGATCCTGAACGATTTCAAAACGCACTGCACACAGGCAGGCATTCGTGCGGCAACAAAGAAAGTCAGCGGGCTCATCGACGAGACAATCATTACGGAAGGGACCCATGCCGACCTGATTATTCTGGCACAGCGCGGAGAACACTATTCACTGACGTCAACAGGTCTTCTCGGCTCAACATCGGAGGCTGTTGTTCGTAAATCGGGAACGCCCGTCATGGTCACGCCCCTTTATTTTAGAGAGATAAACAATCTTGCCATCGCCTTCGACGGTAGGCACCCCTCGATACAGGCCCTGGAGTTCTCGTGCCGGCTTGCCGAGAAAATTCATCGTCCCCTTGCCATACTCATTGTCAGAAACGATGCCACAGACATCGGTCACCTGAAAGCCATGGCATCCTTATCCGTGTCAGCATACGAAGTCACACATACCATTGTAACTCGGAAAGGAAAAGAGGAACAGGAAATATTACGCTTCTGCGATGAGGGGCACGCGGATCTCTTGATCATGGGTGCATACGGCAAGAGCAGGTTCAGGGATTTGATAGTCGGCAGTACGACGTCCTTCGTAATGCGAAAAAGTACTGTTCCCATCATTCTGGTGCGCTAAACGGACATATGCTTTATCGCCGCTGCCAAGTCTCCCATCATGTCGTACCGGGTAAGGTCATAATGAATCGGAGTAATCGTAATCATGCCTTGCCCCAGCTGAGCCGTATCGACGCATGCGTCATCTGCACCGTCAACCTTCTCCGTCTCACCCATAAGCCAGTAATAGGTATTGTGCCGCGGATCAACCCGACGTTCGAACGTCTCGACCATCTGGGATTTTGCCTGGGCGACAACCACGACACCCCGTATTTCCTCCCGGGGAATGGCGGGCACATTCACGTTCAACGGAATCCCGGGAGATATGATCTTGCGGGCCATCACAAACCGGGCAAGTGTTCCGGCGAATCCGGCGGCATGCGAAAAATCGGCGGACGCATCCCGCGTGGCCAACGATATCGCAATTGACGAAACCCCCAGAATCGCTGCTTCCGTTGCGGCCGATACCGTTCCCGAATAAATAATATCAGTCCCCACGTTTGGTCCGAGATTAATGCCGGAGATCACGAGATCTACCGGCTTCTCGGACAGCTCCTTGATCCCTATTTTAACGCAGTCAGCAGGTGTGCCTGCAACGGCATATCCAAAAAACATGCCGTTTCTTCGTACCTTCTTGACCATCAGAGGTCGTGTCAGCGTGATAGCATGTCCCACTGCACTCTGTTCCCGTTCCGGAGCCACGACCACGCACTCGTAATCCCGGGACAGTTCTTCCCAGACGGCATACAGGCCCTTTGCATATATGCCATCATCATTGGTAAGAAGAATTCGCATCAGTAACTCAGTTTCATCAACCGTCAGCAGCGACGGCTCCGTGAAAATCCACCATCTGCGTTATGGGTTCTCCGCCGTCATCGCGACGTGCGCGTAAATATATGAGACTCACCGTTCACTAGCCTTTGGCGCAGTGAAGGGTGTAAGCCGAATCGATCCACGAGAGCGCAGCGCCTCGGGATACGCTTCATTCCACAGTATTTGTGTGCCTTGAACCTGAAGTTTTTACCTTGCCATCTGTGAAATGTGACATTTGTGGCTTTGTCCTATTTAATCTGTATGATTTCATTATCCCGCACCATGAGCACGTACAAAGATTTTGCAGCATCTCTGCCCTCACGAAAGGATGTTGTTCCCGTGATACCGGGATAGTCGTCAATCTGAAGGATCCTGTTACGCATATCGTCCCTCACTTCGACATCACCTTCGCGCATGACCTGTATCATGATCCGCGCAGAATCATAAGCCAGCGCTTCCATATCGGTGGGTTCCCGCCCGTACGCCACATAGAATCGATCGATGAATTCCCGGGCATCTGGATAATATGTGTCCCGAAAAAACCCGTCGACGAAGATGGCACCTTCGAGGTACTCATTGTCCTTGGCAAGCAGATCGGGGGAATTCCACGCATTCGTGCCAAGCAGCTGAACTCCCGTTACGTCATAAAATGCCAGCTGCGGAGCAATCATGGCAACCCGTTCATACGAGTCCGGGATGAACAGTGCATCGAAATCGATCACCGGTGCGGGGTCTTCCCCGTCGGGTTTTTTTTCCACCTGATCAAGCCCGGTGAGAGCCTTTATTGCGGCACCAAAATCGGTCTGTCTGTTACGATACGATTCGACTCCGTGTATATCTCCACCTGTCCGCAGCACCTCGTCCCAGAAAATGTTCATCATTTCAATGCCATAATTATCCTGCGGGTAGAGGATGGCAAAATTTCTGATGCCGAGGTTCTGCACCGCGTAGTGCACCAGGGTTCTCACCTGCATGGCGGCCGTAAGAAAATTGCGGAAGATGTAATCACCTGTTTCGGTAATCCCGTTTCTCTGCGTCAGTGTCAGAAGCGGAATTCTCTGTATCTGGGCTTCTTCGGCAGCCGCTCTCGACGTTGCACTTCCCATTGGCCCGAGGATGCCCATCACCCGGTCTTCCGTCGCCAGCTTGATCACCGCAGCCCTGGCAGTTTCCGGATCACTTTTCGAATCCTCAATGACGAGGGAAACCGGTTCCTCCCCCCCTGAGTCAAATACACCGCTGGCAAGGATAATTGCCTCCAGTGCCATCGTTCCATAATCGGCATATTTGCCCGATAAAGGCAGGATGCATCCGAGGGCACTGCGATTCACCAATTCCATTTCTCTGAATCGTGCATCAAGATCACGGGCATCGTCGTAATACCGGTGTTCTTGGAACCGTGCCAGAAACATTTCGAGTGTTGTTTTCGCATTCGTAATGTCATGGGCCTCGTAATACGACTTTGCCAGGGCATAGAGTAGATGTCCTGCAGGATATTCGCGGGTGTATGCTCGATTCAATTCCTCGAGTTCTGACAGCGTGAGATAATGGATCGCGATCTCTTCCATGTTCGTTTTGCAGTGGATCGCCACGGCATCACTCGGTCTTTCATTGAGGGCCTTCCCATACTCCAGAAATGCCTCATATGATCGCCCCTGTCCCAAGCGTGTATCTCCCATGAGCGAATGCAGTTCCGCCCGGCGGGACCGCGGCAGCTCTTCTGTCAATAGGTGCGTGATGACTGCGGTGGCATCGTCATAGCGGATCAATCGTACGTACGATCGGGCCAGATAAAATCGACCTTCGTTATAGAGTGGATCCCCCGGAAACCTTCCCGAGAGGTGTTGCAGTTCGGTGACAACTTTTTCATCGTCACCCCGTCCGGCATAAAGCGCCCCCTTTCTGACATGGGCCAGAAGGGCCACTGAAGACTCTGCAGAACTGCTTGTCAGGAGTTGTTCATACAATTGAAGAGCATCATCGGTACGCCCCTTTTCAAAGGCATCTTCCGCACGCTCGAACAATTCCTGCAGGGCTGGAGGAATATCCGCCGACGCAAGCCGGGGTTTCTGCTCCACTACCACGGGCACCCTGGCACAGCCAAAAAATAACAGCACGACGACGGCTACCGCCGTCATTATTCTGGTTTTGTTCGACACGATCATGTATTTATCCACCAACCAATTACTCTATTCAATGTTTCTGATACCCTCGAACAACGGTCCGCCTGCGGCATTACTTGCATAGCGTGTCGATATAACGTAGTGTTTCTTCAGCCATCTCAGGCGATTCGATCAGAACGGAGATCTCATGATTGTATTTGAGGGCCGAGCTTGTCAGATTATGACTTCCCATGATCACGTAACGCCTGTCGATGACAGCAACCTTCGTATGGGTCGTGGTGCGGGGTGAATCAAACACAACCCTGATCCCGGCCTGTTCCAGCCTTCGTGCCGTGAATCTGTTGCTTGTATCGATCATTGCAGATGGGACGTTACCCCTTTCGAGCAGCACCTTTACCGTCACACCCCTCCGTGCTGCCCGAATCAGCTGCGCAAGCACCCTGTCGGAATAACTGGACCTGTATCCGTTTGTCTTGAACAGAAAAAAAGACATGACAATTTCACGTTCCGCACCGTCTATCGCATTCAGGACGACCGGGAAATACCCCTTATCTTGTAATATGAGTGCCCTGCAGGCCTTCAGCCCAGGCGTA
>Ga0272441_10002891_pt1 | contig 34003 bp, 30 predicted proteins | sample SSMProp6N_FD_193582 | JGI IMG/M metagenome (GOLD analysis project Ga0272441, IMG submission 193582) | Marine sediment archaeal communities from Little Sippewissett salt marsh, Falmouth, MA, United States - SSM-Prop-6N | ecosystem: Environmental > Aquatic > Marine > Wetlands > Sediment ... | reverse complement strand
ATCTTCGCCCCGCCCTCTCCGGTGCCTTCATCCTGCCCCAGATCATGGGCTCGGATCACTGCCCGGTGGGCATCACCCTGGATCTGTAGGCTTTCCCTTCAGGCACTCCCTGATCAGGAAATATAGGCGGCGGCCGCGCCTTTGAGGCGCTCGTATTCCCGCTGAAGGCGAGCGAACGCCGATCGGGATGCCTCGGCCGCCCCGGCTTCGGCGGCCTCCTCCAACTTGCGGGCCGCCTCGCCCATGGGAGCGGCCGCCAGGTTCCAGGCTCCGCCCTTTATCGAGTGCGCCTCCTGACGCACAATCTCAAACGCACCTTCAGTGATCGCCGTGGCGATCCTGGCGGTCTGTTCTTGTGCACCCTTCAGAAAGGAGGACAGCAGCTCGCGAACCAAATCCTCCTTCCCCAAAAATGCTTCTACGGCTTTCGGAAAATCGAACACAACCTCCCCGATGCCCGGGGCCGGATTCTCCTGCCCCTGATCGGTCTGCCTCGGGACGCTATTTCGGTGCGCCGCCGGCAGCCACCGGTCCAGAACCGGAACCAGATCCTTCTTTTTGAAGGGTTTGGTAAGGCAATGGTCCATACCCGCGGCCAGTGCCCACTTCTGTTCCTCCTGACGGGCGCTGGCCGTGACTGCGATAATCGGGATCCGCACTCCCATCTCCCGCAGCTTTCTAGCCGCATCATAACCGTTCATGTTCGGCATCTGGATATCCATGAAGATCAGATCGAACTGATCGGCTTCGGCAGCATCCACGGCTTCCAGACCATCCACGGCCAGCACAACCTTATGCCCCATCTTCTCGAGGATCGTCTTGAACAGCTGCCGGTTGACCTCATGATCCTCCGCCACCAGAACGCGAGCACCCGGCACCTGCTCCTCGGTGTCGCTCAACGGGCCGCCCTCCAGCTGTCCGACCGGCTCCAACTCCTCGACGCTCTCCAGCTCGGCCAGTTCCGGTTCGAACTCGACTGTCAGCACACGGAAAATCTCCGCCAGCAGCGCTCTCAGTTTTACGGGTTTGCTCAGATAGCCGTGAAACCACTTGAGGAGTTTCATCTTGGCCTCTCCGCTTCCCAACCCCTCGGGGGTGAGAAGGATCAGCTTCAACTCCGTGAGCATCGGGTCTGAGATCACCTCACTGGCCAGCTGCCAACCGTCCATTCCGGGCATGCGCAGATCCACCAGCACCAGCGCAAATGGGTCTTCCTCGGCCGCACGGCGCATCTTGGGCAGGGCCTCTTCCCCCGCCTGCGCCTCTTCCACCCGGCAACCCCACTGTTCCAGATAGCCCCGCAACACCTTTCGGGCCGAAGCGTTATCATCGACCACCAGCACCCGCAGACCTGGGAAAAAACCGGGAGGCAGATCTTCGAACAGATCGGCCTTGGCCTGAGTACGTACCGATACGGTAAACCAGAAAGTCGAGCCGGCCCCTTCCTCGCTTTCCACACCGATACTGCCGCCCATCATCTCCGCCAGGCTCTTGGAGATAGACAATCCCAGCCCGGTCCCGCCGAACCTCCGGGTGGTGGATGTGTCGGCTTGAGAGAACGATTGGAACAGATGGACCATTTTATCCTTGCCTATCCCTATACCGGTGTCCCGAACCAGAACTTTCAGGGTGCATCGTCCCTGCACCTGCTCCACCTTCTCAACCGAGATCTGCACCTCTCCGCTGGAGGTAAACTTCACGGCGTTGTTGAACAGATTGATCACGATTTGGCGTAACCGGGCCGGATCGCCCCGCAGCAGGTGCGGAACTCCGGGGGCAACCTGGAGGATCACCTCCAGATCCTTTTTGTGAGCCTCCAGGATCACCAGATCCACTGCTTTTTCAAGCATCTCGTAGAGGTCGAAATCGATATCTTCGAGGGCGAGTTTACCCGCCTCGATCTTGGAAAAATCCAGTATATCATTCACCAGGGTGAGAAGGACGTCCGCGGAAAAGCGGACCTGTTCGGCGTATTCGTTCTGCTCCATGTCCAGATCCGTATCCAGCAGAAGCTCCGTCATACCCGTTATCGTGTGAATCGGCGTGCGGATCTCGTGGCTCATGTTGGCCAGGAACTCGCTCTTGGTGCGGGTCATGGCCTCGGCCAGCTCTTTGGCCTTCTGCAGATCGACCTCGCTTCGCTTCCACCGGCTGATATCCTTCACCAGGCCGAAGATGAACCGGGGCTGGCCCGATCGGTTCTGGAGCATGGACAGAGTGAGCCGCCACCAGGCCAACTGGCCGTCGCTGCGGTGGAAACGGCTCTCCAGTTCGAAAAAATCGACGGCCCCTGCCTGCAGGGAGGCTAGGTTCTCCACGTACCGCTCCGTGTCCTCCGCATGGGCGAAGATCGAGAGTTTCTTGTTCTTCAGCTCCGCGGCAGAACAACCCAGCACGGTTTGCAGCGCGGAGTTGCTGCGCAGCACGCGCCCCTGCAGGTCCATCACCACCATGCCTACGGGAGAGTGAATGAAAAAGGCACCGAACGGACTGTCGCTGCTCTTCAGTTGCGTGATTTCCCGGGTCAGGGTTGCTACCGATCGCCTGGTGGCATACAGCTGAGAGGCATATCGCACCGCTCGACGCAGCAGATCCCGGCTGATCAACTCTGATATCAGGAAATCTTGAGCTCCCGCCGCAAGAGCCTTTGATCCGTTCGTTTCATCCCTGACCAGGGCAATGATCGGGCAGTCCGCCTCGTTTTTGAGGAACTCTATGCTGTCCTGCAGCTGTTTATCCGAATACCGGTTACACTCCAGCACCACAGCACCCAGCTCGATATGCAAGAGGAAATCGAGAGCCTCCTGGAGATCGTCGGCAAAGAGAAGTTCTTCCGACCAGCCGGCTTCCACGGGTGCGGCTTTTCTATCCACTCCAACGAATAAAATCTGCACTTGCCTATCCTAATCCCTCCGCGGCGAATGCGTCAACAAAACCAACTCGAGTTGATCTCTTGCAATAGCCCCGGTGTCCATGGCAAACTCTTCACTATGAAAAAACGTAGGGTTCTGTTACTGCTCTGCGCACTGGCCATGGTGCCGGTCTCCTGCTCGCTCAATAAGGTCGCGGTAAACCTGGTAGCCAACACCCTCTCCTCGGGAGATAGCACGGTATTCACGGGAGAGGAGGACCCGCAGCTGGTTGCCGATGCCCTGCCCTTTGCCATGAAGCTTTACGAATCGCTGCTGGAACAGACACCTGAAAATGAGGATCTGCTTCTTACAACCGGTAGCATTTTCGCAATGTACGCCAACGCCTTTGTTCAAAGCCCGGCCGGCATGCTGCCGGAAAGCGAGTACGAGCAGCAGCAGCAGATGCTCCGGCGTGCCAAGCGAATGTACCTGCGGGGCCGCGGGTACCTGCTGCAGGCCCTGGAGCTGCGTTACCCGGGCTTCGGGGAGTACCTGGCAAGCAATGATATGGAACAGGCTCTGGCGCCCACGGTCATAGAGGATGTTCCCCTCCTCTTCTGGACTTCCGCCTCCTGGTTGGGCGCCTTCTCCACGGACACATTCGACATGGAGCTGCTGCTCAACCTCTCCAAACCGCTTGCGATACTGAATCGGGCTTTGCAGCTGGATGAGGCCTGGTCCCAGGGGATGATCCACGACACCCTCATCTCGATCTACGGCTCACTGCCCGAAGCCATGGGGGGCAGCCAGGAAAAGGCCCGCTACCACTTCGAGAAGGCCGTGGAGTACTCCGGCGGTCTTTCCCCCTCTCCCTACGTTGCCCTGGCCAGCACCGTATCGGTGGCCAATCAGAACGCGGAGGAGTTCCAACAGCTGCTCGGCCAGGCTATTTCCATCGATCCGGAGGAAAATCCGGATAATCGCCTTCAGATCCTGCTCAGCCAGGAAAAGGCTCGCTGGCTGCTCGATCATATAGAAGATTTTTTTCTCATCGATCTGGAGGAGGATCAACTATGAAGCATAGAAGAGCTCTGATTCTGCTGGTAGTCTTTCTGATCTGTGCTTCCCAGGCGGGCGCTCTGGTAATCAAGGTGGGCAGTGTGGCCCCGGAAGGCTCACCCTGGGACAAGGCGCTGAAACGAATCGCCCTGGATTGGCAGAAAATCTCCGGCGGCCGAGTGACCATGAAGATCTACAGCGGCGGCATCGCGGGGGACGAACCGGACATGATCCGCAAGATGCGCATCAACCAGATCCAGGCCGCGGCCATGACCGGTTCCGGCCTGGGCAAAATCGATCCGGATCTGCTGGTTTATCAACTCCCCTTTCTGGCCCAAACCGACGAAGAGCTGGACTATCTGTTCGAGCAGCTTCGTCCGGAGCTGGAAAATCTTCTGGAAAACAAGGGATTCACCTTCCTGGCTGTCATCAAATCCGGCTGGCTGCGGTTCTTCTCCACGGAGAAGGTGATCACCCCGGAGGATTTCCGGAAACTGAAGTTCTTCGTGATGGAAGGAAGCCCGGAAATCGACCAGGCCTGGAAGGCCATGGGATTTCATATCGTCCCCCTCCCGCCCAACGACGCCTTCGCCGCGCTGCAGAGCGGCATGGTGGAGGTCTTCTCCGCATCTCCGCTCACCGCGGCGGCTATGCAGTGGTTCGCCCTGGCTCCCCATATGACCGATTTTTATTGGACGCCCCTCACCGCGGGGCTGATCATCTCCAACCAGGCCTGGCGGCGGATCCCAGCGGAGCTGCGGCCCAAGCTCAAGGAAGCTACCCAGCGGGCCCTGTACGATCTGGAAGCTGAAATCATGGCCGTGGAGAATCAGGCTACCGATATCATGATCCAGAACGGTTTGGTGATCCATGAGGTGCCGCCGGCTGCTCTGCAGCAGTGGCAGGATCTCGTCGAAAAGGGCTTCGGTATCCTGATAGGGGAAGTGATCTCCCGGGATCTGTACGAAGAAGCCAAACGAACCGTGTCCGAGTACCGGCAACAGTAAGGCAATCGAATAGATGTCATCGGCAGATACCCAAGAGCTCCCCAAAAGCAAGGCCCTGCGGGGTTTGTTCCACTTCGAAAACAGCCTCAGCGGGATCATCCTGCTGCTGATTGCGGTGCTTCCCACCATGGAGATCATTGCCCGACTGGTATTCAAAACCGGCGTTCACAGCTCAGCGGATATGACCCACCATCTGGTACTCTGGCTGACCTGCCTGGGCGGTGCCATCACCTCACGGGAGGGAAAGCACATCACCCTGTCGGCGGGACTGGAGATGATGGGCAAGCGGACGCGCAGCTGGATCACCACGGCAACCGTTTTCATCTCTGCGACGATCTCCTCAGCCATGGCCTGGAGCGCGCTCTCTCTGGTGCTGATCGGATTCGATCCCAGCAAGAGGATCGCCTTCATTCCCATTCAGATCGCCGTAGCCGTAATTCCCCTGGGGTTTGTGCTTATTACCGTACGATTTCTAACCCGCGCCCCGATTCGGGGACTGAAGCGGGGCCTGGCCGCCCTGGGCTGCATTCTGGGGACGATCATCGCCTTCTCTTCGGTGATGAACATCCTCTACACAATCACACCGCAGCTACCACTGGTATTCGACACGCTCCAGGAGCTGTTTTTCCGCATCTCCGAGCGGATCGCCCTGGTAGGCGCGGTCATCGTAGTCGCCTCCATCTTCTTCGGCACGCCCATCTTCATCGTGCTGGGCGGAGTAGCCTACCTGTTGTTCGTACGCTCCTTCGGCGCGCTGGAGGTGATCCCCAGCGAGGCCTACTCCATGCTCACCGGTTACAGCATACCGGCCATTCCCCTGTTCACCTTTGCCGGCTTCATCCTCTCGGAGAGCAAAGCCGGGCAGCGGCTGGTTCGCCTGTTCCGGGCCTGGCTGGGCTGGTTGCCCGGAGGGCTGATTATCATGACGGTCCTGGTCTGCACCTTTTTCACGACCTTCACCGGAGCTACCGGAGTGACGATTCTGGCCCTGGGAGCGCTTCTGGCCTACGTGCTGGTGGAGAGCGGCCGCTACTCCACGGATTTTGCCAACGGTCTGATCACCGGTTCGGGATCGATCGGGCTGCTGTTCCCGCCCAGCCTGCCCATCATCCTCTACGGGGTGATCGCCCAGATCAACATCAAGCAGATGTTCGTCGGGGGCATCCTGCCGGGAATGCTGATGGTAATCACCATCTGCGGTATCGGGGTATTCACCGCTGTGACCCACAAGGTCAAACCGGTTCCCTTTCAGATCAAGGAGGCGGTGGCTTCCATCAAGGACTCATTCTGGGAGATCCTGCTGCCGGTAATCATCCTCTTGGGCTACTTCGGCGGCCTGTTCACACTTGTGGAAACCGGAGCGGTAGCGGTGATCTACACCCTGATTATAGAGCTGGGAGTCCACCGGGATTTAAAGATCAGGGAGCTTCCCCGGGTGATGTTGAAGTGCATTCCCATCGTGGGGGGGGTGCTGATCATTCTGGCAGCGGCCAAGGGACTGTCCTACTACCTGGTGGACGCGGAAGTACCTATGCGCCTGAGCGCCTGGGTTCAGGCCAACATCAGCTCCAAGTACGTGTTTCTCATCCTGTTGAATCTGGCGCTGTTGATCACCGGCTGTCTCATGGACATCTTCTCCGCCATCCTGGTGGTGGTTCCCCTGATCATTCCCATGGGTGCGGCCTTCGGAATCCATCCGGTTCACCTGGGGGTGATCTTCCTGGCAAATCTCGGCGTGGGATATCTGACTCCGCCTGTGGGGCTGAACCTGTTCCTGGCCGCCTACCGCTTCAACCAGCCCCTGGTGCGTATCTACAGGAACGTCATACCCTTCTTCCTGGCCCTGCTGGCCGTGGTGCTGCTGGTGACCTACGTCCCCTGGTTCTCCGTCGGCCTGCTCAAGTGGGGGTTCCTGGTGCGTCTGTTCAATCTTTGATCAGCAGGATCGCCAGCATCAGGGCATAGCATGCCCCCGCCAACAGAAACAGAACACTGATGCCCCAGGTCATGGCCAGGGGAATGGCCAAAATGGAGGCCGCCACCGAAGCGACACCGTTTGCCCCCCAGCCGTAGGCCCGCAAGCGGGGCGAGGTTATGAGCAGGCGCAGGCCGACTGGGAAGGGCACGCCCAGCAACAGGGCAATCGGAGCAAGCAGCCCGAAAGTGCCCAGAGCCTGAGTCAAAGCGCAGGTCCGCAGCAACTGCTGTTCCAACCGTCCGAACAGAGCAAAGAGCAGGGTCGCGCAGATGAGCGCTGCGATCAGGATGGCAGGCAGGCAGCGGCGGTTCCAGCGGGCCGATATCGCCCCTCCGATCCCCGACAAGACCAGCAGCTCGGCCAGGACCACCGTGAAGGCGATTACCGGATTTCCGAACACGAAGGTGTACCCTTGAAGAAAGGCCATCTCCACGAACATGAAACCCGCACCGGCGGCCAGGAAGTACAGGAGCGCCCCGGCGGAGCCTAAGGATCCTCCTTCCGGCACCGATCCCCGGCGCCCGGCGAACAACCGCGGCAGAAGCAGAACAAGCAGCCCGAGCATGACGGCGATTGCCAGCACAACCAGCACGATCGTTTCCCCGGAGAGGAACAACGAATACAGACGGCTTCCGGTGGAACGGAACGCGATCCGGAGCTTCCACAGGCGGGTGAAACGGCTGTGAAAGGGGCGATCATCCCTGGCCGGAGCGATATTCAGGTAGTAATCGCGGAAGTAGGCCGCTTCTCGATCTTCCCGAAGAGCCCGGTAGAGTCTCTGTATCTCCCGGAAATGAAAGGCCTCGGCGAAGCTGTTGAAGCGATTGGCCTCCTCCGGTTCGATTCCTTCGAAGAATACCGGATCGAAGTTGCGCCGGCGGCAGAACTCGCGCAGGCCGGTCAGGGCGTTTCCATCGAAAGCCGTGGGTGAGCACAGAAGGGTATAGCTGTCCCAACCGCGAATCAGCAACATGTGACCGGCGGGGCTCTCCACCCCAAGACTCTGCAGGCCGGTATAGGCCGCGGCAAAGGTTTTCAGCATATCCGAAGGGGGCAGAAGCAGCTTTCGCGACAGGATGAGAATCCCCTCCGGCTTCAGATGCAGCAGGTACTCGGCGAACGCCTCCACGGTCAACAGATGTTCCTGATCCAGGCTGGCCATTCCCGGAACCGAGGGCCCCCAGGCCTCCACCTGAATCCGGTCATAGAGCCGGGGGTCCGCGGCCACGCTACGGCGCAGGTTGCCCTCAACCACGCGGATGAACGGGGGCGGGGAACCTCCAGCTTGCGAGAAGCGCTCCCGGTACAGGGCCGCCGCCTCGGGATGCTCGACAAGCAGGGTGATATCCCCGGCTGCGGCGGATACGGCACAGGGCAGGCTCAAGCCCCCGCCCGCCTGCAGGATCAGCACGCTGTTCGCCCTTTCGGCATCGCGCAGCGTGGCGTCCTCGCCAGCACGCAGCTGGTAACCGGCGTAGCAGTGAAGGAAACGGCTGAAGGCCGCCGCACGATCATCCTCCAGATCGTAGAGCACGAACAGAGCATCCGCATCCTGAACCAGAAAGGTCGCCGGGGGAAGAGCTCCCTGGTACTTGAGGCTCAGCCCCGGGGCGAAGCGGATGTAGGGGCTCTCCAGCCTGTCCAGTCGCCCCCGGAGCGTATTGCTCCGGGACACGATCGAGGTTTCGGGGAACTGCAGCACCTGGGGCAGCAGTTTGTACGCGGAGGGTTGAATCTCCAGAAGCGCTCCCTCCCTGTAGAGCAGGGGGGCGCCGGTGAGCAGGAACAGCAGGCCGGCGGCCGCAAGGATCCACCGGTAGCCGCGGGAACCGCCGGAGCGGGCCTTCACATCCGGCCGGCGGAATACCAAGAGCTGGAGAAAGGGGACAAGCAGCAACATCAGGGCACAACAAAATACGATACGGCCCTCCCCCAACAGGGGCAACAGGCCGGCGGGAAGCAGGGCGCCCACTGCGGAGCCGAGCATGCTGGCGAAGTAGATCCACCCGCTGCGTACCGACATACCGGCAAAGGCCAGGGAGATCACAGTACCGGCGCAGAAGAAGGGAACCAGCAGGATCAGAAAGGTGAGCAACAGGTACAGGCCCTGCAGCCAGTCCAGGGGCATGCGGAAATAGTCCAGGGGGATGTTCTTTACCAGGACAAAGGATCCACTGATTGTTAGCGAACAGAGCGCAGGGAGCAGGGCGAACTCCGGCGCCTGCAGTATGGTTGCCGACCAACCCGGACGGGCTCTTTCCACCAGGCTCAGCACGCTGCCGCTGGCGCCGAAGCCGAACAGGACAATGCTGATGACCATGAAGGAGAGGTGGTTCCACTGGGAGAAGGAGAAGAAACGGGTGAGCAGTACCTCGTAGCACAGGGAGGTCAGGGAAACCGAGAATACCGCCGGGAGTATCATGCAGATCGCGGTGGCATCGGTGCCATCCCTAGTACTTCTCCAGGGCCTTTCCGGTCATCGGCACAAACAGCACGCCCGTGACCTGATGCAGCCGATAGTCCTCCCCAACTTTGGTGACCACCACCAGGTTCTGGAAGCTGAAGGGATGTCCCAGGGGAAGCACGATCTTGCCCCCGTCGACGAGCTGCTCGAGAAGTGGTGGTGGAACATGGTCCACAGAGGCGGTGATCATGATTCCATCGAAGGGCCCCTGCTCCTGCCAACCGTAGTAGCCGTCCCCGTGGCGGGTGCGTACGTTGCCGAAGCCCAGCTGTTCCAGCCTCTCGGTGGCCTGGCGATGCAGGATCTCCTTGATCTCGATGGAGAATACATCTTCGACCAGGGTGGCGAGCACGGCGGCCTGATACCCGGACCCGGTCCCGATCTCCAGAATCCTCTGCCCCGGCCCCAGCTCCATCAGCTCGGTCATCAAGGCCACGATATAGGGCTGCGAAATCGTCTGTCCCGCGTCGATGGGCAGGGGGGAATCCATGTAGGCCCGGTCCTGCAATCTCTGGGGCACGAACAGGTGGCGGGGAACGGAGCGCATGGCCTCCAGGACATTCTCGTCCTTGATCCCCCTGGCCGCAATCTGGCGACGCACCATCTCCAGGCGCCGCTGCCGCATCTGCTCGGGCTCGTCCCAGGTGGCGGCCTTGGGGGCCGAGAGGAGGAAAAACAACATGACCGCTACCAGAAGGAAAACGCCGGCCACAGAACCGAGAATGATGACCCGTGCCTTGCGTTTCATCTCTCCCTCCTGCCCTCTAGTATAACCCAATTTACATCGACATTGAAACATTGGCAAAAACGCCGCTACCAGGTAGAATGGGAGCTTCTCTGCATGTGAGAGAGAGCGAACAGCACCGGAATCGAATTGGGGTAAAGTGGCCGTAACAGTTGAGACAGTCGGATCCCGGAAAGCCCTGCGGGAGTTCATCTACCTGCCCCGGACCCTCTACAGTAACGATCCCCTCTGGTCTCCCCCGATCTGGATGGAGGAACGCCAGACCTTCACCACGGGCAACCCTCTGTTGGCGCATTCGGATTACGCCCTGTTCCTGGCCAGGGTTGACGGTGAGGCGGCGGGCCGGATATTGGCCTACGTGGATCACAACTTCAACAACCACTATCAATCCAAGATCGGAATGTTCGGATCCTTCGAATCAATCCGAGAATCCGAGGTCGCCTCGGCTCTGATGCGCGAAACCGAAGGATGGCTCAGCGCCCAGGGTATGGACACGATTCGCGGACCGATCAACCCGGTGGAGGAGTGCTGGGGATCCCTGTACAGGGGATTCGACAGGCCGGCCACCTTCATGATGCCCTACAATCCCTCCTACTACAACGATTTCCTGGAAAGCCTCGGCTACGAAAAGGTAAAGGACCTGCTGGCCTTCGAGGGAGATGCCCGCAAAGGCTATCGCATACCTGAACGGTTCATCCGTTTCCGGGAAAAGATGCGTGCCCGCCACCCTGAGTTCGACATCCGTCCGATCGATATGAAAAACCTGCTCCGGGATGCCGAGGCAATCTGGAACATCTCCAATCAGGCGATCCGCAACAACTGGGGCTGGGCACCGTACGGGTTGGAACAGCTGCAGGCAACCATCAAGAAGCTCAAGCCCATCGCCGATCCGGATGCCATCTGGATCGTGGAGGATGCCGGGAAACCGGTGGGATTCTGTCTGGGATTCCCCGACATCAACATCATCCTGAGGAAGATCCGGGGCAGGCTCTTTCCGCTCGGCTTTTTAACCCTTCTGCGCATGCGCAGGCGTCTTCGAGACTTCCGGCTCTTCGGCCTGGCCGTGCTTCCCGAGTATCACGGTTTCGGTCTGGACGTGCTGCTGTACATCAGTCTGTACGAAGCCCTGGCCCCCCGGGGCGTACGGGTGGAGGCGAGCTATATCCTGGAGGACAATCCGCCTATGATAAATGCCCTGAAGAAGCTGGGAGTGGTGCAAACAAAAACATACAGGGTGTACGAGAAGGCCCTGGGGAGCCCGGAGAACCAGGGGTGAAACTCACCCCTGCCGGCGGTTAGAGACGCACCCGTGAATCGAGGAGAGGAAAAAGGTTATGATAATCACAGGTATCGCTGATGAGGGCTCTCCGGAGCTAAAGGATCAGATCCGCATCCATCGGGAGCTTGGGTGGAACACCCTGGAGCTGCGTTTGATCGGCAAGACGAATGTCTGTGCCATCGACGATTCCGCCTTCGACCGGGTATACGCTACGCTGCAGGAGCAGCAGGTGGGGGTGATTTGCTTCGCATCCTCCATCGCCAACTGGGCCCGGCCCATCACCTCGGAGTTCCAGGCGGATGTGGAGGAGCTGAAGAGGGCCATGCCCCGGATGCGGCGTCTGGGCGCCCGCTTCATCCGGGTCATGTCCTATCCCAACGACGGGCTGAGCGAGACGGATTGGCGAAAAGAGACGGTCCGCCGCATGAGGGAACTGGCCCGTATAGCCGCGGACGGGGATGTCATAATGGTGCACGAGAACTGCTCCGGTTGGGGGGGCATGAGCCCGGAGAACCAGAAGATCCTGCTGGAGGAGGTTCACTCCCCAAACCTTCAGATCGTCTTCGACACGGGCAACCCGGTGGGCGAAGGGCATCCACCGGAGGAAACCTGGGATTTCTACCAAACGGCCCTCCCCTTCATCAAACACGTTCACATCAAGGACTGTGCCAAAACTGACAAGGGGGAGATCGAGTACACCTACCCGGGGGAAGGCCAGAGCATGGTGCGGCGCATTCTGGGATCCCTGCTGGATCTGGGATACGACGGAGCCTTCTCCATAGAGCCCCACATCGCCGCCCAGATCCATCTGGGCACCTCCTCCAGCGGCAAAGAGGCGGAGGAGATCTACCTGGAGTACGGTCGGCGCACCAATGCCATGCTAGCGGAGCTAACGGAGCTAACGGAGCCGGCGGAGTAGCGACGCGGGTTCAATAAGGTATGTGAGTTGAAAAGAACGGTAGCTACTCGCCGTTCAGGGAGAATCCCCGGGCCAGGCAGCGCTTGTTGATCTCATTGAGGTTGCGGTGCCGGGCGGAAACGGCGCTCTCCAGAGTCGCCTGAATCGAGTCCAGGGAGGCCACCTCCGGTTTGATCTTGGCCAGCAGACCGAGCATGATCATGTTGGCCGAACGGGAACTGCCCTCCTGCTCGGCCAGCTGGTTGGCCGCTACGGGGATACAGCGCAGATCTTTACGGGACGGTTCGATATCGATCAGCGAGCTGTTGTACAGCAGGGTTCCCCCATCTCTCAGCCTGGGCTCGAACTTGATCAGGGAGGGCTTGTTCATCACCACGCACACCGAGGGGTGGGGAACCATGGGTGAGGCGATCTCCTCATCGCTCACCACCACCGAACAGTTGGCCGTGCCTCCGCGCATCTCCGCACCGTAAGAGGGGATATGGGTGACTCTCTTGCCCTCTCTCATAGCCGCCAGGCAGATGATCGTACCTGAGAGGATGATGCCCTGGCCGCCGAAACCGGCAAAGATGATCTCTTCCCGCATGTTGTCCTCCTCTACCGGTCCCGGAAGTTGCCAAGGGGATAGTAGGAAACCATCTCATTGGCGACCCAGTCCGCCGCCGCCTGGGAGCTCATCCCCCAGTTGGTCGGGCACATGGACAGGTACTCGACGAAGGAGTAGCCCCGGCCCTTCACCTGATTCTCGATAGCCTTCCTGGTGGCCCGCTTGGCCTTGAGAATATGGGGTACGTCGTGGACCGAACAGCGCTCGATGAATACGGGCGCTTCCAGCGTGTTCAGCAGCTCGCAGGCTCGAATCGGCATTCCCGCCTCGGCTGGATTGCGGCCGTAGGGGGAGGTCTTGGTTTTCTGCCCCGCCAGAGAGGTCGGAGCCATCTGCCCCCCGGTCATACCGTAGATTGCGTTGTTCACGAACAGAATCGTGATGTTCTCACCACGATTGGCCGCATGGACGGTTTCCGCCGTTCCGATGGCCAGCAGATCGCCGTCACCCTGGTAGGAGATCACCAGGCGGTCGGGCAGAACCCGCTTCACTCCGGTAGCCACGGCGGGCGCCCGGCCGTGGGCGGCTTCCAGTCCATCGGCATTGATGTAGTCGTAGATCAAAACCGAGCATCCCACCGGTGCGATCACGATCGTCTTCTCCCGCATGCCCAGCTCGTCTATGGCCTGGGCCATGAGCCGGTGGATGATTCCGTGCCCGCAGCCGGGACAGTAGTGGGTGGGCACATCGACAAGCGTTTCAGGCCGGGAGAACACCCGTTTAGCCTCAAGTGTTTCACTTCTCATGATTCTTTTTCAATCCTCTTGATGATCTCTTCCACTTCCACGAGCATCGCACCCATTCGCCCGTAGAACTCGATCCTGACCTTGTCCCCCAGTGCCAGTCGCACGTCCTCCAGCATCTGGCCTGAGTTCATCTCCACGACCAACACCTTCTTCATTCGGCCCGCTTTCTGCTCGAGCTCCCGGGAGGGAAAGGGCCAGAGGGTGATCGGGCGGAACAGGCCGACCTTTGAACCTGCGGCGCGCAGCTGGTTGACCGCGGCCTTGCACACCCGGGCGGCCAGCCCGAAGGCGACCAGCAGCACCTCGGCATCCTGGCATTGGTAGCATTCATAGCGCACCTCATGCGCCTGGATTTCCCGGTACTTCTCCTGGAGCCGGAGATTGATCTGCTCCACCCCGTTCTCCGGCTTGAGCCGCAGGGAGGCGATTATGCGGGGGTCTCTGCCGGCCGCTCCGTCCAGGATCCAGGAAGATTTGTCATAGACCTTCTTGGGCGGCTCCGGCAGCAGGAGGGATTCGGACATCTGCCCCAGATACCCGTCACCCAGAATCATGGTCACGATCCGGTACCTGTCGGACAGATCAAAGGCTTCCACGGTCAGATCGGCCAGCTCCTGAGCCGAAGCCGGAGCAAGCACGATCATGTGATAGTCCCCGTGCCCTCCGCCCTTGGTGGCCTGGAAGTAGTCTCCCTGAGCTCCCGCTATGTTGCCCAGTCCCGGGCCGCCGCGCATCATGTTCACCACAACGGCGGGCAGCTCCGTACCGGCCATGTAGGACAGCCCCTCCTGTTTGAGACTGATTCCCGGAGAGCTGGAGGAGGTCATGGTTCTGGCACCGGCCGCCGCTGCACCCAGGACCATGTTAATGGAAGCAATCTCGCTCTCCGCCTGGAGAAAGGTTCCCCCGACCTCCGGCATGCGCCGGGCCATGTAGGCGGCGATTTCGTTCTGGGGAGTTATGGGGTAGGCGAAGTAGTGTCGACAGCCGGCTATGATCGCCGCCTCCGCTATCGCCTCGTTTCCGCGCATCAATACGGGTTGTGCCACTGTAGATACCCTCAACTCGCCTTGGCGAAACGCCACACTTCAATAGCCGTTTCCGGACAGATGATGGCGCAGAACATACAGGCCGTGCAGCGTTCGGGACTGACACAAACCGCGTAGTGATGACCCTGCTTGTTAAACTTTTCCGTCAATTCAAGGATATCTTCGGGACAGGCCTTCACGCACAGGCCACAGCCTTTACAGCGCTCCGAATCGATATCCGGTTTCCCTCTGGCCAATACTCAACCCCCTGTTCCGCAAAAATTCGAGAAAATTTCGGTATTTGATAAGATGGACAGGAAAACTGCCGGGAAGGTTGCATAAAATCCTTAGACTCCCTCTCTGTCCAGCCGGGCCCGGAAGCGGGGCAGGCTCTCGGGGAATTCCCTGCGAACGTAGTCGATCAGCTGCTCCCGCACATGACAGCGCAGGGTCCACAGGAGGGAGGCGTCGCGGGCGCTCATCAAGGCCCGAACGGCCATGGTCTGCTCCGTGGCATCGGTCACCTGCACGCTGCAAACCTCTCCATCCCACTCCTCGCTCTGTTCCAGGATATGCCGCAGCTGCTCCCGAAGAGCCTGTACCGGGACCGTGTAGTCGCAGTACAGATACACAGTGCCCAGCAGATCGGCGGAAACCCGGGTCCAGTTCTGAAAGGGTGTTTCGATGAAGTAGGAGATAGGCACGACCAGCCTGCGTTTGTCCCAGATGCGAATCACCACGTAGGTGAGAGTGATCTCCTCGATTTTACCCCACTCGTTCTCCACGATCACCACGTCGTCGATGCGGATCGGCTGAGTCAGGGCCACCTGGAACCCGGCGAACAGCAGGGCGATCGAACGCTGGGAGGCGAAGCCCAGCACGATGCCCACGATCCCCGCCGAGGCCAGGATCGTCGTACCCAGTTGTCTGACTTTATCGAAGTTGATCAGGATCAGAGCCAGGGCGATCACGCCGACGATCACGGCAAACACTCTCTTCAGGTAGACCATCTGGGTTCGGATCTTGCGCGCCTTGAGATTGTCCCGGCTGTCGATGGAGTACCGCTCGTACAGGTAGTCCTCCAGCACCGAGGCGCAGCGGACCACGATCCAGGAAACCGTGACGATCGTGAGGATGCTGATGAGATGTCGCAGCAGGCCGGCGAAGCGCTCCGGGAGCTGGACAAAGGGCATTGCTGCGGCCACCACCAGAAGCGGCAATCCCAGCCGCAGAGGTCCTCTTATGTGGCGGATCACCGAACGCACGATCAGCCCGCCCTTGCCGGCGCCCGGCCGCAGCACCACGCGGCTGATCAGAGCAAACAGCAGGTACAGCAGGATGCCGGCCAATGCGGCTCCGACCAGGAGCCCGCCGCTCAGCAGAATCTCCCTCCAGTTGTCTATGATGTTCTGCCAGCTCATGGTTTCAGCTCATCCTCCCGGTGCACCGCTTTGCCCGTGCTTCCGCCTGCCCCTAGTCCAGATCCACGCGCCGGGCTCGTTCCTTGAGGGAGCGGCTGAAGGAGATCCTGGGAACCGCCTCCTCCGGCCTGGCTGCAACCGTGATCTCCTTGCCCGTGGCCGGGTTGATGACCACCCGGGCCTTGCGGGGGCCTCGTTTTTTCAAGAATAGTCTCCCGATCTTCCCCAGGGGCACCCGCTCTCCCAGGAGCATTCCTGATTCGATCATCGTGAGGTAGTCAGTGATGATCTGGCGGGCCTGTTTTTGGGTCAGTCCGTTTTTCCGAGCCAGATAGGAGCGGATCGCCTGGCTGGTAAACTGATCCGGCAGGTCCTCACCCGGGGAGGCAACGGTCCTGTTGATCTTGACGAAACCATTGGTCAGGAAGATCGTGGCCTCTCGAATGCGCTTGTCCTGCTCCTCCGCGCTCACATCCGCCGGACAGACGGCGATCTTCAGCAGGCTGGAGGTACTCTTCACCTTTCCGCTGGAAAACCTTGCCTCACCGTCCACACGCAGGCCGTCGGTCAATTCGCTGCCTTCGCTGATCACCAGATCGGGAACATCGGCACGCAGGGAGATGCTGGCATACTCCACCCGCCTGCCCCCGGAGCTCAGGGTGCCCAGGCTGATCAGGGAACCGGAGTAGGAAAGCAGCAACGCACCCCGGGGATCGTCCTTGGCAAAAGATTCGACCTCCTCCATGCCCAGGGCGCGGATCTGGCCTTCGAACATCCGCTTCTTGTTCAGCCAGACCTCGGCCATTCTCTGGAAGGACTCCTCTGTGTCGGGCAAACCGGAACTGCGGGTGATCTTTTTCAAATGCGAACGAACCGTGTCCGACAGCTCTCGAATCTCATCACTCATCAGAAACCTCCTCTTGCTCCTCAATCCCCTGCTCGGCCAGCCAGGCTTTGGCGTTCGGCCAGCGAAAGCGCAACTGCGTCTTTCCGGCCTTGATCAGATACCCGTCCTTGAGGTTCTTCTGGATGTACTCCTTCTCCTTGACCCGGGTCTTGTTCAGGCTGCCCAGATCCATCATGGTGAAGTGGTCGCCCCGGAAAACGATCTGGCAGTGCTTGCGGGAAACGTAGGGATCGGCAAGGTGGAGATCGCACTGGGGATCCCGCCCGATGGTTACGGTCTTGGCCGTGATGGGAAAGATCTCCCCCTCCAGGTCCCCGTTGAGGATTTCCAGGAATACCTCCGGCGGAAAACTGTTTTGCTCCATAGCTGCCCCTCCTGCTATCAGTCTACTCCATCCCCTGGAATAAAAAAAGGAGGAATTCGCTGTGCATTGTTCACAGGTGAGTTATACTATTAGCAACACTTAAAAGCGTAGGAGGAGGAACCCATGGGCGAGTACCTGGATCAAATTCCCGCTGAAGTACAGGATCATATCCGGCAGATCACCAAGTCTTCGGGCATGCCTGATAACGAGGAATCCGTAGAGCTGATCGCCAAGGGCTGGTTGGAGAAGAAGGAGTTGTTCGAAAACCAGCTGGCGGAGATGAATATGGCCGAGGTCGAAGAGCTGGATCAGGTGGACGAACAGGGCTGTCTGGCCATGACCTATTCCGGATCCCTGCTCAACATCGGACCGATCATAGAGGGAGGACGGACCGTCCAGTACGCCAGCATCGGGCTTCGCCAGGACGTGCCGGAGACGGCGAGCAAGGACGACTCCCAGCTTTCCAGCGACGTACAGGTTGGCGAGCCGGTGCGTTTCTCTCCCGGCCCCATCCAGAGCTCCTCACCGATCTTCAAGATCGCCGTCACAACCGGGGATCTGGAGCCTGAAGAGCAGGAGGAGCAGATAACCAAGGCGACCATGATCCTTGCCGAAGGATTCGTCGAGGTGAACAAAGACCTGGATTTGGAGTAGACTCAAACTGATACTCGACGATCTGAGACGGATCTACAGCCGCAGCGATCCTCCGGAGCCCGGGGAGCTTCTGGAACAGACCCTGGCGACCATCGAAGTGTTGAACAACGAACCGGAGGAGATTCGCCCCCGCGACTCGGAGGGGCGCCCGGGGGGCCTGCTGTACCTGCACCGTGATATCCCCACCGTGGTGGTGCCGGATCTACATGCCCGTATGGAGCTGATCCTGGCCCTGCTGGCCTACAGAGACGATCAGGATGTACCGGCTGCGGATCGATTAGCCTCCGGGCAGTTACAGATCCTCTTTCTGGGTGACGGTTTTCACGCCGAAGGACGAGCCGTTGCCCGCTGGCAGGCGGCTTTGGAGGAGTTCAAGGGAGGATACCGGAAGCACAGCCATATGGATGCGGAGATGAGGGAGAGCCTAGGAGTGATGCAGATGGTCATGAGCCTCAAGCGGCGCTACCCGAATCACCTCCACTTCCTCAAGGGCAATCACGAAAACATCACCAACGAGCAGGGAGAGGGCAACTATCCGTTTCTCAAGTTCGCCAACGAGGGCCTGATGGTACGCATCTACATGGAGCACTTCTACGGGGAACAGCTCCTCGGGACGTACGCCGAGTTGGAGAAGAGCTTTCCCCTGCTGGCCGTAGGGGCAAACTTCCTGGCTTCCCATGCCGAACCGGCCTGGTTCATACCGAAGCAGGAGGTCATCGAGTACCGCCGCATACCCCAGGTGGTGTACGGTTTGACCTGGACGGACAACGAGGAAGCGGAGCCCGGGAGCGTCCAGCAGATGCTGGAGCACTACCTGGGGGCGGAGGCGGCAGCCACCGCCTTCCACTTCGGCGGCCACAGGCCTGTGCGGGGCGGTTACAACCTCCGTTCCGACGGACGCTACGTACAGATCCACGATCCGGATCGCTACGTGGTGGCTGTGCTGCCGACAGGACAGCAGATCGATCTGGATCGGGATATCCGGGAGCTGCTCGATGAGTAAAAAACCAGCCAAACCAGCCGGACCGGCAAAGCCGGTCGGCCCAACCCGTAGAGTCGGCAAGTATACAATCGTTTCGAAGATCGCCCAGGGGGGAATGGGCGCGGTCTACAAGGCCAAGCACCCGACCCTCAAGCGCTTCGTCCTGCTGAAGAAACTCACCCTCCGCGGCGGCCCGCAGTTTGTCGAACGATTCCGGCGGGAAGCCCGCATCATGATGGATTTCAAACACGATCACATCGTGCAGGTCTATGATCACTTCAAGGAGGGCTCATCCTACTACATCGCCGAGGAGTTCGTGGACGGGGTGTCCCTGGAGCAGCTGATCAAGCGGGAGCGCTACCTCTCCAATGAAGCCTCGGCCCTGATCTTCTATGAGGTGTGCAAGGGACTGCTGCACGCCCACGAAAAAGGGGTGATCCACAGGGACATGAAACCGGGGAACATCCTCATCTCCAATCAGGGGGAGGTCAAGCTTGTCGATTTCGGTATCGCAACCTCCCTGGAACACAGTGAAGACGGCCTGACCCGGGACGGGATGACCCTGGGCACACCCTCCTACATCCCGCCGGAGCAGATCGACAATGCCAAGAGCGTGGACCGCAGGGCGGACATCTACTCCCTGGGGGTGGTGCTGTACGAAATGCTCACCGGCAAGACCCCCTTTCCCGGAAGCTTCACCGCGGAAACCATCGCCCTGATCCACAAGGGGCGCTACACGCCCCCCAAGCGCATCAATCCCAAGGTGGCTCCGGGCCTGGCCAAGATCATCGCCAAATCCATGAAGCCCAACCGCCGGCGCCGCTATCAGGACCTGCGGCAGATCATCCGCCGCCTGGAGCGGAGGATCAAGCGCCGGGATCCCGCTACCATCAGGAGGGCACTCAAACGGGTGATCCAGGGCCGGGAGATCGGGGATATCTACAGACCCAAACGCGGCTGGGTGTTCTGGCTGTTCATCGGAATGTTTCTGGCCGCAGCCCTGGCGGCGGGTGGGTACTACGTTTATCTGAAAGGATATCACTACGAGATCCTTCAGGCTGACCGCTACGGGGCGCTCGTCCTCTCGGCGCGGGTGCCCGCATCCTACAAAGAACCGAAGGACATCTATATCGCATCTGTACTGTATCGGGAAAGCGAAGGGGAGCTGATCCGCATGGAGGACGCCGCCATACGCTTTCGGGCCAAACCGAGTGCCGAAGGAACGGCGGGACAGGAGGAGAGCTACGTTCTGGAATCAGAACGGCTGTACCTGGAAACGGGCCGCTACCGGCTCAAGGTGAATCTGGAGGGGCAGCTGCACTGGGAATCCTTCTTCCTCGGATCCCGCAGGCAGCAGAAGCGGCATCTGGACACCTCGGCGGTCAGGCGTCTGGAGATTCAACTGGAGCAGACCCCGCCCCTGCCCCTGGAGGTCCGCTACAGTGCAACCGACATCCGCAGCGGCGAAGATCTGACAAACACCACGGGATTTTTCGTCTTCCTCGACAATCGCTGGGTGCGCTGGAATCGAAGGGTAGCGGCAGCTATGAGAACCGGAAGGAGCTATCGATTCAGGGTTGACCGTGCCGGCTACTACCCCCAGACCTTCAACCTGCTGATCAAACCGTATCAGCCGCTTCTACAGCTGGACGCTCAGCTGATCCCCTACCCCGGTGTTCTGGCCATCGACAGCGACGCCGCCGGATTGAAGGTTCTGCTGGATGATTCCCCCTACTACCTGAGCGGCGGAACCGAGCGGGCTTACGGCGCCCTGCAACCGCTGGAAGCGGGCAGCCGGCAGCTGGTTCTCGATCCGGGAGAGTACCTGGTGACCGTAAAGAAGGATGAACAACTGGCGCGGAGCATCAAGGTAACTGTGGTTTCCGAGCGAACGGCCCGGGTAAGCGTGCATTACGACAAAACCGAGAAGACCCTAGAGGTAAGCGGCGAATAAATAGGGAGGTGCCTATGAGCACTGGACTGCGCAGAGTAATCTTGCTGTGTCTTGGAATACTGGGCGGGGCGGCGGCCTGGCCGCTGACCGAGGTGATCGTGGGGGCTCAGGGGAGCTTTCCCTCGTATCTGCTGTTCGTGGCCGTTCTGGGCGCGGCGGTGGGACTGCTGATGGGCGCCTTCTTCGGATCCGCGGCCGGGATCTTCGCCCGGGTCGGATCCAGGATCCTGGCCGGGATGATCGTGGGAGCCGTCGTCGGGCTGATCGGTGGCTCCATCGGTCTTCTGATCGGACAGGCCGCGCTGTTTCTGATCGGCGGGCTTTTCTTGAACGCCTACCGCAGCTTCCAGACTGTGGGCCTGCCCATTGCCCGGGCCATCGGCTGGGCTTTTCTAGGGATCTTCGTGGGGGCGGCCGAGGGATTCCGGGCGGCATCCGGGAAAAAGATCGGCATCGGTATCCTCGGCGGGTTGATCGGAGGCCTGATCGGCGGAGCCGCCCTGGAGTACTCCCGCCTGTACCTGCCCGCCTTTCTGCCCTCCCGCCTGATCGGCCTTGTCGTCCTGGGACTGGCCATCGCCCTGTTCTACGGGATCATCGAGCGCAGCATGGCCTTCGGGACCCTGCGGGTGTTGAACGGACGTCTCAAAGGCAAGGAGTTTGTCCTCAATGAGGGGCGAATCAGAATCGGAGGGGCCAGGCGGAACCAGATCACCCTGGAACCCTACGAGAATCTGGCGGATCGGCAGGCTCAGATCCGTTTCCGAAAGGGAGAGGCCCTGCTGACCAACCTGGAGCCGAAATACCAGGTGCTGGTGAACGATCAGCCGGTCAAGGAGCACCGCCTCAAGTACGAGGACGTGCTGAAGATCGGCTCGGCCAAGCTGTTCTACAGCTACGAGTAGAGGAGGCGATCGTCATGAAATCGAGAATATCCACTGCGGCACTGGCAACGGTACTGGCGGCGGCAATGCTTGCGGCCGTGGGCGCGATTGCCTTCGGCTACAACGTACGTCTGTCCCAAATCGATCCCTCCCGCCTTCTGCTCACGCAAAACGTGCGCTTGTACGTCAGTATCACCGACGATCGCGGTGTGCCCGTAGAGGGGCTAGGTGCACAGAGCTTCACGATCTTCGAATCCCCGGACGGACAGGAGTTCCGGAGAATCGAGGGTTTGAGCGAGTTCAAACCCGGCGCCGCTTCGGCGGAGGGGATCACCTTCCTGCTGCTTATCGACAACTCGGGCAGCATGTACGACACCCTGGCCGGGCGGGCCACCGAGGATACCGGAGGCATGCGTATCACCCATGCCAAGAACGCGGTGCGCACCTTCCTCGGCAGCATGACCCAACCAAAGGATACGGTGGGGCTGGTCGCCTACAACACCTCCTACACCCTGCTGGCCGCCCCTTCCTCTGACAAGGCTCAGGTGACCGGTTTCCTGGAAGGCATCGAGCGTCCCGATTCGGAGCAGGCCTATACCGAGCTGTACGCCGCCCTCACCCTGGCTGTAGAGGATTTTACCGGGATCGGCGGCCGCAAGGCCATCGTGATTCTCTCCGACGGGGAGAACTACCCCTATCGCGAGCACTCGGGCAATCCCCATCCGGAGTTCGCAGACAAGATCTACCGGTACACCGAGCCGATTCGCGCCTGTCAGGAGGCGGGCATCTCGGTGTACGCGGTGAACTTTGCCCCGGAGAAGGATCCCAACCTGGAGGCGATCGCCGTGGAGACCGGCGGCACGGTATTCGACGCCCGGGATCAGGAGCAGCTGGCCCGGGTCTATCAGCGCATCCACCGGCAGGTGGCCGGAGAGTATCTGATCGGCTACCGGGCCACCATGGCTCCGGCGGAGAAGAAGTACGTTCGAGTTCAGGTGCAGGAGGACGGGCAGGCCCGAGAGGCCACCCGCTTCTACTTCTCCAGCACGGTGTTCGGATTGCCTATGGACAAGCTCAGCCTCCTGCTGGTAATCCCCCTGGTGCTGGCCTTCGTGCTGCTCTGGCTGATCTCCCTGCTCAAGTTCGAAAAGAAGAAAGGCCCGGCGACCCTGGAGGTGCTGAAGACCCGGGTGGGCCGAGCTCAAACCCGGGTGATGCCCCTGAGCACGTCCAAGACCGTGATCGGAGGAAGCCGCAACGCCGACCTGACCATCGTTGGCAACCCCAGCGTCAAGGAACAGCACGCCACGGTCGTGTTCGACTCCAAGAAAAACGCCTACACGGTTGTCGGTTCCGGGGATCTGACGGTGAACAACCGACCGGTCAAGACCAAGGTGCTGGAGCCGGGGGACGTGATCGACGTAGGCGGAGCCACCATCGTGTTCGACGACGGGGAGGTCTGAGCTCCTGGCGTTGGCAAGGCGGACAATATCGCGTCATTTTGACCCATTTGGATTTTCTCGGGCCTCAAACCCTCAGATTTCACTGAAATTCCGAAGGCTTTCTTAGGATTTTCGCTTCAGATTTTTTATGAATCTGTGGGATCGCTTCAGAGTGCACTCAGTGCCGGCCAAGGCTCCCTCCCCTCCTTGACCCGGGTTCAGCCTGTCTCTATATTTTGGTTTGTCATCCGGTGCGAAAGGGGAAAAGCCATGATATTGGCCGTGAATTCGGGGAACTGCAGCACAGCCCCGGGTATCAGCAGGGACAAAAACAGTTCTTCCCATCCCACTTCACCCCGAATCCTCACCACCACTGTCGGATCCTTTCCCTACCCGGCCTGGCTGGCCGCCCTGCCCACCGAGCAGAGCCTGATGGATGCCACCCGGGTGGTTGTGGACATCCAGCGACAGGCGGGCATAGACCTGCCCACCGATGGAGAGTTGTACCGTTTTGACGTGAACCATCCGGAAACCAATGGGATGATCGAGTACTTCATCACCCCCCTGTCCGGCGTCCGCAGCAGGATCGGGCGCCTCGAAACCCTCGAGTTCCAACGCAAGCACGGCATGGGCTTCCGCCGCAAACCCGCCGGCGTGGTGGAAGGTGCCATAGGGGAAGGATCCCTGAACCTTCCCGCCGACTGCGAGCGTTCCACCTCCGTAGCCGGCAGCAACCTCAAGTTCACGGTTACCAGCCCCTACATGCTGGCTCGAACCCTGCTGGACAATCACTACGGCGACTTCGAAGCCCTGCTCATGGACCTGGCCGACGTGCTGGCCGCCCAGGTCGCGGGACTGGACTGCGCCTGCGTGCAGGTGGACGAAGCCAACCTGCCGGGCAATCCCGACGACGGTCCTCTGGCCGCCCGGGGGATCAACCGAATCCTGGATGCGGTGGGAGGCGATTCGAGCGACGCCGCAGCGGGTAACGCTTCCCCCGCCGTACCCCCGCAGCGGGCGGTGCACCTCTGCTTCGGCAACTACGGAGGCCAGACAATCCAGAAGGGCACGTGGAAAGCGCTGATCGCTTTCCTGAATGAACTGCACGTGGATCACCTGGTTCTGGAGCTGGCCCGCCGACCCGACAGCGATCTGGAAGCGCTCAAGCAAGTTCGCCCGGAGATCAGCCTGGGGCTGGGGGTCATCGACATCAAAGAAAACGTGGTGGAAACTCCCGAGGAGGTGGCCCGGCGCATCGAAAAGTGCGAACGGCAGCTGGGTGAGGGGCGGGTCGGCTGGGTGCACCCGGACTGCGGTTTCTGGATGCTGCACCGCTCGGTGGCGGAGCGTAAGATCCACGCTTTGGTACAGGGCCGGGATCTGTACCTGGGCTCCTGAAGCCAGTCGAGTCGGCAATACTGTTAATACGTTTTTACAGCCAATTCCGATAGTCGTTTACAAGTAGATGGAGTGGCTTCTCATCCTCTTCGATTTTGGGAAAGCGCCCGTTTACTTCGAGAAATCGATTGTCCGCAGTATCGTCGTTTACAGCACTCACCTCCCCAACTAATACTTTGCCCCGTCCCTTCTCCCCGTAGAAACAGTGATACATGTACGGCTCCAGACAGATGCTCTCTCCGGGTGTCAATATCACTTTTCCCCCTGGAGCTATGGTTCGTTTGATGCTGTCGACGCGTACGACTACCGGCTCCTGGGATAACATTTCGGACCTGTCGGAAGCGTGGAGCTCGATCACCAAGTTTCCACCACCGCGGTTGATTATATCCTCCATCTTGTGCCAATGAAAATGATACGGCGTTACCTGTTCCTCCCCAACCACCATGATCTTCTCCGCGTAGCACTTGCTGTTTTCCGGATTACTGTAATCACCGTTGCGCAGGGTAAATAGAATAAGTCCCTTGCTTTCGAAGTCCCCACTGCCGAAATCCGTCAGGTCCCAACCGAGCATTGTATCGACTATTGCTCTTACAATACCGGATTTGCCCTCCCAGTCTTCCGGTTTCCAATGGGCCCACGGGGGAAGCTTGAATCCCATAGCATCGAAGAACTCGATGGAATCCCGAATCAGGCTGTTGATCTTACTTCTCTTCACGATCTGCTGTTCCCGATACGACTCTATAGTTTCTGCGTAGGTTTTACCAGTCCTCGAGAGCGCCGAAGAATTCCAGGATCTCGGCCAAGAACTGTACAGCTTTCATGCCTCGCGGGGGTCGGGAGAGCTCAGAAAACCGCCGCAGAATAATCCCGGAGGACCATGCGGATACTGGCGTCGATCAGATCATCCGGATCCACCGTCAACCGACCCGCCCGGATCTCCAGATGGTGGCGGGGCAGGTACTGGCTGATCAGTGTCATGGGGATCTCGACGGCCCGCAGGTTTCGAAGCAGAAGCTCTACAGCCTCCTTGACCATCGGCACCTGCCAGTAGTAGCGGCTGCGGTCCGACAGACTGTACTTCAGGGCCAGGTACACATCCTGGGGGTTGCCGGTGTAGTAGGGTTGCCAGTGCACCGGGTTGTCCCGCATGGCCTTGTCCAGGAACATCCCCAACTGGGACAGCCGGGCCTTGTAGGTCCATCCGAAGATTTCCTTTTCTATGCATTCCAGGGCGAAGAGGCACTCCCGCAGGGCGAAGGTCAGTGCCGGCCCCACCTTTAGAACGGCTGCCCCATCCTCGACCAGCTGCCGCAGGAACTCGGGGCGCTGATAGTCAGTGGAGTGTACTTCTAGGATCAAATCCGGATGCCCCCGGGCTGCAGTGATCAGGCTCTCGGCCTTGGTTCGATCGTATTCAACTACCTCGTGATCCCAGAACTCGACCCCGGGCTGGACAACCACGGCCAAGAACCGCTGCCAGGCATCCTGCAGGCCCGCATCGGCGAACGCCTGATTGCAGGCAGCAATGGTCCGCTCATAATCTCCCACTTCGGTGATCGGCACTGCTTGCTCTTCGGCCTGAATGTCGCCGGGGGACGGCACATCCGTTCCAATGACGTACGTCGGAGCTGACCGGACACCCGCGCCGGCTGGGCGGCTCAACTCCTTGAAAGCTCCCTCCGCCGCTGCCGCCATCCGGGCCGTTCGGAAAGCGACCAAATGCGCATCCAAACCTCCGGTGTCCTCCAGAGAATCTCCGCTCAACGGCATGCTGGCGTCGAGGTGGATCTTAGTGTACCCGGCTCTCACACAGGCGGCGACCAAATCGCAGGCATTCTGCATGGCCTGGTCTTCCGGCTGGTTTCGCCACGGATAAGGGCCGAGATGATCTGCACCGAAGATGATCCTCCCTTTGGGAAAATCGATCCGATCCGCTATTCCCCAAACATGATCCCGAAATCCGTGGGGCTGCATGCCGGTGTACCCGCCGAATTGGTTGACTTGGTTGACGGTGGATTCGATGAGTAGGGGCAGACCATCTTCCCGAGCCTGAACCATGGCAGCACCAATCACCCGGGGATGGGCACTACAGATCGAGGTTATCCCGCGCGGTTCCCCCCGCTTTTTGGAATCGATCAGTCCTTGGAAAAAATCCTGACAGTTTATGGAGTCCATACGGCATTAACCTTCCTGCCGATGATCGTTGCAGTTCTTATTGTCTTTGTAAATACTCCCTTGAAGTTTCTCATGTCCTTGACACTGTCGCAGGCCCGGGTCAACAATGGGGGCTACTACCAAGACGATCTCATTAGGGAGGAAAACAGATGAAAAAGCAGGCAATTTCAATTTCGATTGTTGTGGCCGCTCTGGCACTGACTCTCGCGCTTTCCGGCTGTTTCAATCTGGGGGATGCGGTGATGGGTGGCATCAGAAGCGGCGTACGCAAGGGCGTGTCCAGCGGGGTGGAGCAGAGAGTAGAGCAGGAGGTCGCGCCGCAGACGCAGCCGAGTCAAGCCAAGGCGCCGCCCATGGGACCCCAATGGAACCAGTTCATGGTCATGCAGGCTCAGATGGCCTTCAACTACGCCTTTTCCGCCGGAGGGTTGTGGGCCGGCCAGAAAGGATACAAACCCGGGGAGTTCACGAAGTTCAAATGGACCATGGAGGGGGACGATCCCATCGTCTTGGAACGGGCCTATCTGAAAGAACAGGATGACGGAAAGCAGTGGTGGCGGGTCTCCTGGGAAGACTCGGAAGGCTCTTGGATCTGGGAAGCCCTGATCGATACCAACACCAGCGAGATGGTGCGCATGAGGGCCCGGGATGCCGACGGCAACGAGGGGGAAGTGCCGGTCAGCGGACAGGCTGTGTACATGGCGCCGATGGAGCTCACCGAAGAGAGCGTGCAGGGCGCCACGGTCGGCAAGGAGAAGGTCACCGTGCCCGCCGGCACCTTCCAGTCAGACCACGTGGTGTACATGTCGGGTGAAGGCCAGTCGGAGTTCTGGCTGGCACCGCAAATCCCCGGCGGCGTGGTCAAGTACTTGATCAGCCAGAAGGGTCAAGGCACGATCTGGGCCAGCGACCTGGTCGAATACGGGAAAAACGCCGATACGGTCCTGAAATCGTACTAGCCTGACAGGCGGGCGGCTCCCCTGGCACGAATACGGCCTGCAGCAAGGGTTCCCCAGGTTCGCGGCGGGTGGTTAAATCCAGCTGCCGCGAACGGCCCGCCCTGTTTGGTTTGACTGGTAGAAAGCCTCGACCAGCTCGATGCAGGCCAGGCCGGATGCACCGTTGACTCCGTAGAAGGGTTGCTGGTTGGTTCGCACGCACTCCACGAAGTAGCGAAGTTCCTCAACGTAGCCGAGATTGTAGAACTCATCCACCGCTGGCTTGGTCCAGCCGAGGTTGTGGTCTGTCTTCTCGATCGAGTAGGAGAGGCCCGGACGAGAGTAGCACTGAATGGGACTGCCGAAGGTCAGGTCCACCTTGAGCACCCCCTCGCTCCCGTAGATCTCGACCTTGTCATCCATGCCTCCGACGGTGATGTAGTTGCCCTCCACCAGGCCGAACTCTCCGCCCTGAAAGCGCATGATCCCTACCCCGAAATCCTCGCCCTCGAAGTCATGATGCACGAAGTTGCCCTCCAATCCCGCGGTCATTCTGCCGGTCACCTCGACCACGGGATTGCTGCCTTTGCCGAGCAGGTAAAGCAGATATCCGATCGGGTGGATCGCCAGGTGGATGAAGCTGCCGCCTCCGCAGGTGGCCCGTTTCTTGGCGAACTGGGAGTGGGATCCCAGGTGGCATTCCTTGGCCTTCACGTACAGCACCCGGCCGATCCCCCCTTCGGTGATGAGCGCATCCACCCGCTTCAGCGCAGGGGCAAAGCACCAGTCTTCGGCATACATAAGCTTGACCCCGTTGTCCTCACATGCCTGGATCATCTCCCGGGCATGGGCTGACGAGGTAGCCAACGGTTTCTCACAGACCACGTTCTTGCCCGCCTTGGCCGCGGCCATGACAACCTGGTGATGGAGGAAATTCGGAACGCATACGGAAACCAGCTGGATATCGTCCCGCTGGAACATCGTCTCGTAACTATCGTAGGTGTGGGGAATTTTCCACTTGGAGGAGATCGCCTCGAGATTGTCGATAGCCGCCACCGCGACCAGCTCGGCATGCTCGTTGCGGCTGTAGGAGTCGCAGTGAAAGTCAGCGGCGAACTTGGAGCCGACGATGCCTATCCTCACTTTTTCCATGAGCTTCCTCCTGAAATGAAAATGGACGTTGTCTTATTTGTCTTCCGGTTTTTTGTAGCCTAAATCGATGTTGATCTTGAACTTTCCCTCTCCGGACACGCTGATGCCGAAGGAGGCCAGCTGCAGCAGATCTCCGTCCTCCACGTTGGATATCTCGATCTCATACACCCCCGAGAGGATGCCCTCTTTCCTCTCCGCGATGAACTCACTGAGGGCGATGAGGAGGTTTTCCGTATCCGACATGGCGGCGGTCTCTACTTTCCTCTTTTTTTCCGGCTACCCTTGGTAGCCGGAGCTTTGGAGACGCCGACTTCCGACTCACCGGCGCTGGTCTGAAGCCGGTCTTGAGCCTCTTCGATGTCATCGGCCTGTTCGACCAGCACTCTCTCCTTCTCCTTCAACTCCTGTTCCCGGGCTTTGACCTGTTCGCCCTTCTTTCGGAACTTGCTCTTGCTGATCTTCGAAAAGTAGCGTCCCAGATAGTAGGCAAAGGAGTACAGAATCCCCACGGCAAAGGCCACCAGGGCTACGGCGGTCACCGGTATCTGCTCGAACTTCCAGCCAAACAGGTTGAAGGAGGTGGTGAAGCCGAGGTTCAGAACGATGAGAACAACCAGGATTACGAGCAGTACGATGCTTAATATGACGCGAAACATATACAGTTTTCCTTCAATAGCTCTAGAGGAACAGGATTTGGGGAAACAGGAAATGAACCAGGCCGATCACCGCTCCGGCGATGCCTACGGGAATCCGATAGGGTGCGATTCCCTTGGTAACCTTTTCTACCGATTTTCCCACCTTCTCCTGGTCTTTTCCTTCTTTCGGATGCTGCCGGAAGGCCTCGCCGATAAGGATGACCCCTAGAATGATGCCAGCCACAGCAGGCAGCAGATCTCCTACCACAACGATATCTTCGCCGGGGGAACGTAAGATCAGCTTGAGTATACCGATCACCGCGGTTACCAAGCCGGTAATTATCTGGATACTCCTGTTCTTCTGCAGAAATCTAAAGCTGCCGAAAAAATCGCTTTTTGTCTTCAGATAATCCGACGACAGCGCAAGTCCGGCCACGATCGTGGAAACAACCGATAGTAGATAGAATTGGGGCATGGATCACCTCCTCAGATTGATATCTATAATATACCTGCAATGGGGCTGAGATGGCAATTGACAGGATCAAAGTTGACTCGTAAGCTAGGATTTTCCAATCTTTTTTCCGGAGGTATCAAGTGAGCAAATCCGTGGATCTGTCAGTACGCATGGGAGACATCACCTTCAAGAATCCATTTATCGTCGGTGCAGGTCCCACGGCCAAGACGGTGGACCAAATCAAGGCGGCGGAGGATTCCGGTTGGGCCGGGGTGTCTTTCAAGCTGGCCATCGACCCCTTCCCCTACATCAACTGGCCTCCCCGTTACCGCTGGCTGCGCAGGGAAAGAATTCACATGTTCACCGCGGAAACGCGGCTGAAAACCGATCAGGCCCTGAAGCTGCTCGAGCAAGCGCGCAAGTCGACCAGTGAGATCGTGCTGATCCCCACCATCACCTACGACGGCAAGGATCGGGAGGGCTGGGTGAGGATGGCCAAGCGCTTCGAGGATGCCGGCGCCCATGCGGTGGAGCTGAACATGTGCTGCCCCAACATGTCCTTTAACGTGCAGACCACCGGAGGGGAAAGCGAAGAGGCCACGGGCGCCAGCCTGGGCTCGGACCTGGTGGCCCTGCCCAAGGTGGTGAAGCTGATCACCGAGGCGGTTGGAGTTCCGATCATCGTCAAGCTCACCCCGGAGGGAGGCCTGATCGCCCAGGCCGCCGAAGCTTCGCTTTCAGCAGGAGCGGCGGCGGTGGGCAGCACGGCCAACCGCCTGGGCATCCCGGACCTCGACATCCGGGATCCCTTGGGTACGATCTACAGGCTGCAGGAGAACATCACCCTGGGCTGCATCTCCGGCCCCTGGCTGCGGCCCCTGGGCATGCGGGATACCTACGAGATGCGCTTCCACCTCGGGGAGAAGCCCTTCATCATCGGCAGCGGCGGGGTTCGGGACCTGCAGAGCGCGGTTCAGCAGATCATGGTCGGGGCCAACGCAGTCTGGGTCTGCACCGAGACCATGCTGCGGGGCTTCGACTGGCTGCCCAAGCTCCTGGAGGAACTGCAGAGCTACATGGCTGAGATGGGTTACACGAGCATCGGGGATTTCCGGGATCTCCTGCTCAAGAACATCAAGACCTCCCAGGAGCTCACCGTCTACGACGGGTATGCCGAGGTGGACCTGGACAAGTGCAACGCCTGCGGACTGTGCTGGGCCATCGGACACTGCTGCGCGATCAGCCATCCCGATGACCGGACCACCATCGACCGGCAGTCCTGTATCGCCTGCTCCACCTGCGTGGACCTCTGCCCTCAGAAGGCGATCTACATGGTGAAAATCTGATGTCTTAACATCACCTTGTTATATACTGCGATGATAAAATGAGAACCACGATCAATCTGGACGAAGACGTTCTGGAGAAAGGCCGTGAGTTGGCCGCCCGGCTCAACAGGCCTTTTCGGGCAATCATCCACGAGCTGCTCGCCCAGATCGAGGGCGAAGATACCCGCTGATGCTCGTCGATGCGAATATCCTGCTGTACATCGAGGATGCGAACAGCTCTCAGGAACCGAAAGCGTCTATTTGAGCTGGCCCGTGCTCACGGCCTTTATCAGGATCGGCACGAACCGGAGGGTTTTTTCAAACCCTCTCACAGTTGAAGAGGCCGTGGAACGGGTGCAGAGCTGACTCGATCAACCCTACACGCGGATCATCATCCGATTTCTCCCGGTTTCCGGGCCTGAAGTGGCAGAATCCCCTTGTTTGAGAATCTTATTGGAATCGATCCCCTTCACCAGCGAAAAAAGCTTTGGCGGAATCGTCGATGCTTCCGATCAGACAGCGGCCCAGATCCACGGACCGGGTATGATAATCACCAACCGGTTTTTGCTTATAGGACACCTGTTTCAAGCCCCGCCGAAGCGCTTCGTTCACGATCTGCTTCAAGGACCTGTCTCCAGTGGCTCGTAGCCGTTGCAGTCGAACCGCTACATCCTCGTCAACAATCAACGTAATTCTCATGTTGCTATTCCCGGGAAAGAAAGACGTCGTTCAGATTTAAGATGAAAGAAACATATACATCATCCCGCATCATTCCTTCAACAACCCGGGAAGGCTTCTTCCTGTAGGTAACGTTCAAATCGATGTCCAGCTTCCATTTCAATACCCTGAAGGTAACACCGCCCAGCACACCGTAGCCGAGATCGAGGGATTCGTTCAGAATCACCAGCGCCCCCTCCGGTCCGATTCGAGAGGAAAACCAGTTGGCGAAATAGTGCTCGACTGCGGGCAGCAAGCGGCCGTAGTAGTAGGATCTGTCCAGGCCCACGTCGTTCAGCTGTTTGACCACGAAAAAGGTATTCTTGTCTTTGTTGGACAAGGTGAGCGTGTTTTCCCAGAAGAGCGGACAGCCAATGACTTCCTTGATCGTGACCGTGTTAAAATCCACGACGTCCATCGATCCGGTAGTGTAGCCCACACGAGTATCGAAGACCACGCTCTCTGCACTGTTTTGCCACAAGAAGCCGGCATTGGCTGCAACCGCCACAGGGTCGACATCCTCTCGGAATGGGTAATTCTCATTCTGTTCACCCCACTCGAAAATAGGGTCACGCTGGCTGTAAACGGAAACGCCAAGTCCAACAGCAGCCGAATGACTGAAGCGATAGCCAAGGTTGACGATCGCACCTAGTGGTTTTCGCATTGAATGGACGCTTTTCACAGGTTCATCGATCACATCATCAGTGAGCTGCGCCCAGATGACCTCTGCGCCGATGCCCAGATTTGAACCAATGGGGAAGTAGTATCCGAGGTTCAAACCTACATAATCTTGTTCACGCACAAAGAGGTTCGGATAGCCGGGAATCGGAGCATATCCCACATCGGGATAGTCGCCATAAAGGATAGTAGAGATCCAATTACCACCGTTTGCAAGATGAAATCTGTCTGCCTTCAACAAACCGAGGTAGGCTGGATTCTGGTACGAATAGTAGGGCTCGGTAATCACTTTGAACTTGGCCGTGTTGGTCACCAGCTTGGCCAGGTAGTAGTCGACGGTCTCGTTCTTGGGGTCGATCCGCTTGGCGATCTTCAGGGCTTTCTTGGCCTCGGTCTCATCCCCCCGGTCGTAGGCGTCGATTCCTTCGGACAGCCGGATGACCGCCTGCTCGTCCTTCTCCTCCTTCGCTTCTACCTTTTTCGCGATGGATGTTTCGACGCCCAGCTCCATTTCGGTGAGGATCGACTTGGCGAAATAGGCGGCGATGTAGTTGTAGGTCCTCAGGCGCTCGGTGATCTCCTCCTGCCAGACGATCTCACCGGTCTCCACATCCGCCATGCGCAGGCTGATCAGCAGCACATTGCCCATGTCGATGATCTCCCCGAACACGATCCTGTCGGCGGACATCAGCATCCCGACCTTGACTTGAGATTCCGTTTTGACCATATCCGAAAGACTGAACTCCTGTTCTTCCAAAATCGACATCATCTGTTCCCGTTCCAGCAGCTTGATCCTCGCCGATTTGCGCAGCTCGCTGGCTACCAGGCGGGAAAGGCCCTTGCCCAGATACTTGTGTGAAGGATCGTCCGATTCGACTTTGAAATCGCTGACGCTGACGGCAATCTGTTGTGTATAGCAGGGGATGATCAGTACGATGAACAGGACAATTAAAACAAGTGACTTTTTCATGCGACACTCCTCCATAACCAGAGTACCGCAGAATTGTCATGTGTCAACGATACAAATTACACGAACTATATAGGAATTATATCTCTATGAACTGCGATCAAACTCCTTGGCGGTAATTGCCCGTAATTTAATCCGATCCGGTTATTATGACGCTCGGCGTCAATCCCGGGTCGGGTGGGAATGTTCGTGTGAAAACCCGTGACCGTGATCGAGGTGATGATGCGCCAGGGACTCGGAGGTGCTGATGATGAGCTTGCCCTGCTGCACGC
>Ga0272441_10002890_pt1 | contig 34014 bp, 31 predicted proteins | sample SSMProp6N_FD_193582 | JGI IMG/M metagenome (GOLD analysis project Ga0272441, IMG submission 193582) | Marine sediment archaeal communities from Little Sippewissett salt marsh, Falmouth, MA, United States - SSM-Prop-6N | ecosystem: Environmental > Aquatic > Marine > Wetlands > Sediment ... | reverse complement strand
CTGACGGCACCATCAAGCATCAATAACAACGGATACAAATAAGTCGAAGGCTTGAAACCCCTGTTACTCCTCGGCTTCGGCAAATAACTGTCTACTAATTCATTAACGCACAATCCATGAACAAACTCTCCGAATAATATCAATCCTGCATGGGAGGTTAATGTCTCGTCTGTAATTTCTGTCTTGAAAGGTAATATTGTTTGGTGTATCATGTTCTCACCCTGTTGGTTATCGATATATGGTACTTATCTTGCTTATATTGTCCTTAATTAACAGGGTCTTTTCAACTATTTTCAAGCAAAAAAATTATCTTCTATGTCGGTTTTAGGGAAATAAATAAAACTATTATTTCTATTAATCTATTGAGATATCTATGAAAGATCATTTAAAAAACAATCTTCTCAACCGCTCAGCACCGAACTTGAGATAGTTTAAAATAACATCAGGGCTTTTCGCATCCATAAGTGTGCGGATGATATATTTTGGACGAAGGTAGAATTCGCGTAACCCCCTGTCTCTAATTTTCAGGAGTTCATCTTTAGATAGATGGAATGTATCTACTATTGGAGCCATATTATCAAAGCTTTGCAGGTCTTCTAATCTGAATAGATTCTCCTTTAATGCGATCTCATAGAACTCTGAACCCGGGAACGGAACTGCAAGTGAAAACTCGAGAAAATCGCCGTCTATATATTTGGCAAAATCAATCGTCTCACGCAGGGTTTCCCTTGTTTCCCAGGGAAGCCCCATAACGAATAGCATATAAGTCTTAATTCCAGCATTTCGACATAGCCTTATTGCTCTTTTCGCCTGCTCGAGATTCGTACCTTTCTTCATGTGTCTGAGGATCTCCGGACTGCCGCTTTCAACGCCTATAGACATCAGCCAGCAACCCGCTTTTTTCATCCATGCCAGGATCTCTTCATCCAGCGTGTCCACCCTTCCATTGCAAACCCACTGGATATCTAATTTTCTTTCGAGTATCTCACGACATAGACCGATGGCAATCTTTTTATTTATTGTAAAAGTATCTGCCCTAAAGAAAAAATTATCGATGTTATATTTATTTATACATTCTTCGATCTCGGTGATGATATTTTCAGGAGACCTGCTTCTGACTTTCGCGCCCGATACTCTCTGAGCAAGGCAGAACACACATTTCGACGGGCATCCTGCATTGGTCTGTACGGTAGTCTGCATCTTTTTTGTATCAGGTCTTATATAAAGATCATTTCTGAGCAAGGATCTGTCGGGAAAAGGTAGAGAATCGAGATTTTTAAGGAATGGTCTTGGTTCACCTTTAATGATTTCATCATTATTCCTGTAAGTTATACCTGTTATTTTATCGAGGTCTTTCTTTTCGACAATATCTTTATAGATGAACTCGGTTTCTCTCTGAACCACGAAGTCGAGTTTCGGGAACCTTTTCAGAGAATCTACATCGAGTACCGAAAAATGAGCTCCCTTAGCAGAAGTTAACATTTCAGGATCAAGTTCTTTTGCTATCTTACAAACTTGCATATCAAGTTCGATTGTTGGACTTGTAACACTTATGATAAGGATATCCGGTTTAAATTGTGCCAGATCTTTCCTGAAATCATTGAAATCCCCGCCTTCTGCGGGGAAGTCCTTAATCCTGCATTCGACATCAGCAAGCTGCATTGTCGAGGCAATATATGCAAGATCAATGGGAGGACGAATGGCAGTTGCATTTAATCCTTTTACGGGAAACTGGCAACGGTCTTCTCGAACGTATAATCCCGTGGGTGGATTGACAAGGTATGCTTTTCTAATCTTCTTTAATTTTTTCATAATAGAATAAATCCAGAGTATTCCCTCTAATTTTACTTATAAAAGTTTTGTGATCAAGCTCTTTAAAAGAACTTCCCAATAAAGCGGTCAAACCCGGGAGAGTGATATCATTTCCTTCTCCGGTAGAAAAACCGATCCAGATTCTTTCTCCCGGAGAGATATGATTCACAATCTTTTGAGCTATAATTTTTCCTGTTTCACCCGAAAGATCGATCATTCTCCTATCATTATTATTGTAATATTCCCAAACCCAGACATCATAAGCATCCTTACCTGGTAAAAAACGGGGAACTTTACCGACAATATCACCTGTCAATCCTTTCTGAGCGATATATTGATAAACTTCCCTTACCTTTGGTTTTGTGTAATCATCCGACCAGTTAAGTCTGAAAACCACGAACAGATTCAAGGAGATGATTATACCATAAAGGATGAAATACAGTATTTTCTTTTCAGTTACAATCCTTGCTGTCAATAAATACAGGGGAAAAGAGTACATTATAAATGGATGTGAGCTGTACAATACTGCTCCTGCTAAAGATACTATATAGACGATTAATATAGGAACGCACAATATCATTACAAGGAGAATTGTGAACTTCTTATCATCTTTCAAAAAAGCTTTGGTTCCAAACAAAGTTGCTAAAGAAAAAATGATGAAGGCAAAGATATAGAAAATAGTGTGATCTCTGATGAAAAACTCGTTTCCAAAGACGGCAAATTTTGCGAAGATGAATGGTATGGAGAAAATGGGTGAGAACCTCGACATAAGCTTTGCCTGTTCAGGCTGCATGGATCCCAATTGTTTTAAAAACACCAGCAACCAGGGTATAAAACAGATAAACAGGATGAAATGAACAATCACCCATTTCAAAAACAATTTTCTGTTCCAGTACATCAGTAAAAACACTAACTGAACAAATAAACCCAGGAAGAAGTAATAGTGTGTATAAATTCCTGCAAGATTGAATAAAAATAAAGCTATCCATTTATAAGTTCCTGCAGAGGTGGGATTCAATCGTTCATTCTTAATTATCTTAACAAAAAATAGGAAGGATCCTAAAACAAGAAATGTCATGAAAGTGTATTGCCTGCCTTCCTGGGAATAGTATATATGAAGAGGGGATACAGCAAGTATGAAAGCTGCAAGTGAACCCACACACTTTCTAGACAGTTCCTTACCCAGTAGGAATATCATGTAAACGGACAATATTCCAAAAATGCAAGCCAGGGAACGTGTTGCAAGGGGAGTTGACGCTGTTAGTTTAATCCATAAATGCAAAATCATGTAGTATAAAGGTGGATGAACATCTCCGAACCTCGAGGTGAGGATGTCATTCATGTGTTCCTGAACGGACATGCTGCACCAAAGCATGGTGGCTATTTCGTCACCCCATGCACTCTGTTGATCTATGTTATAGATGCGAGTGAATATACCAATCAGAATTACTCCGATTATGGCATATTTGCGGATATATTCGAAATATTCTTCTAACATTTTATGAGAGGACTTTCTCTTCGAACCTTTTAATTGCCCTGTCAATCGTGAAATCCTGAACAAAATTTCGATTAATGGAAGAGAGTTCAAGGTTATCATCATCGAGGATTTTTAAAACCAGTGAAGGGAAGTTATCCATTTCATCGATCGTTATTATAAATGGGTGTTGCTCTTTTGGAGTGTATGCGTATGTTCCACCGCAACCACCATCGGTTGAGACAAAAGGGAGTTCCATTGCCATTGCTTCCAGCAGACATCTGGAGAAAGCTTCGAACAGGGAGGGCATTATAAAGATATCTGAAACCGCGTAATATTCTGGAATGTTGAAATGGGGTACCAAACCGGGGAAATTTACTAAAGCTGAATATCCCATATCCTTGATCTCTTTTTCTATCTTTTTACGCATACTTCCTTCACCAGCGAAAAGGAACTTGACATCATTTCTATTAGATGCAATCCTTCTGACAATTTCAGGTAAATATTGTGGTCCTTTACCTTTTTCCATTCCATGCAGAAAAAAAATGACTTTGTCATCGCTTTTGTATCCGAATTTTTCTTTGAGTTTTTCCCTGTTGAAATTATTCCTGCTGAACATTTCGAGATCGGTCCAATTTGGCAGGATAACAGGTTTTAACTTATTCAAGCCTAATACTTTTTTGTAGTGTTCACCCATAATATCCGATCCAATTGCAAGGTGCGTAACAAACCTGCAGGCAAATTTTAGCCGAGTTTTAAAAATGTACTTAGACAGGGGAGTTTTGTGGACGTTTGCCATAAATTTTTCTATGACAATGCAATGCCAGAAATAGGATTTCCCCCCTCCTATTCGAGTTATCAAACCGGAAAGGATTGCACCATAATAGGAATAATGATTGTAGTAAATTTTGCAACCTAAAATCCTGTAATAAAGGATCAGGAAAAAGAGTTCAAAACGACGAATAACTGGAAAGTTAACTTTTTGTATTGATGTCTTACGTACGTTTTTGAATTCTGGTAATTCGCCAAAACATCTTTCTACAATCACATAAACATCATATTTTTTACCCAACTCCTGAATGAAGTTATAAATATATCCAAAATGCCGGCTTGTCTTTTTCTCGTAATGATCGAGTATATAGCAAATTTTTTCAGTCATATTCAGGTACTTGAACTAATCCACATATCCAAGGGTTTTAAGTTCTTCGAGAGTTTTAAAATCGATCATAGTTCCAACGGTACTTAATTTATCATCGTATTGTTCTTTAATTACCCTTAATATTTTTTTGAATTCGTCTGTATCGGTTGTAGAATCGATAATATTAAAAATTTCTCCGGGATCATTATGGATATTGTAGAATTCGTCCTTTTCATTAGCGGGATTATCGATAAATTTGCGACCATTTATTCTCATCGACTTCTTTTTATTTAAAATGTCTTCTTTTGAAATCATTGTTCTGGAAAATGAAAATTTGTTCACATTCTCTCCATAAGAATATCGGGGAGAGAAATTAAGGGATTCCAATGGGAAAAGACTTTTCCCCTCAAAATAATTCTCCTTTTTCAAATCAAGTAGCTGCCAAATACTCGGAGCGATATCGATAGATCTCACTTCGGATTCTATTATCGTCTTGTCATTATTTATATATTCCCCTGAAAAGAACAAAGGAATTCTCATTGATGGATCATATAATTTTGATCCATGATAAAAATAGTAATCATGTTCCCCGAGACTTTCTCCATGATCTGCGGTGAGAATAACAAGTGTGTTATCGAATATACCGTATCTTTTGAGGGTTTTGATTAACATGTCCAGTTTTCTATCAACATACATAATCTCCCCGTCATAAAGGGAGATGATATAATTCAATTCCGATGGTGAAGGTTTGAATTTTTTATCATAAATAGAATTGATTAAATTATAATCAGCTTTCAAATTATATCTGTCATTTTCATCGAGATAAGCTGAGCTCAAACCTTCATGCTTGACATATGGTGCATGGGGATCGAAATAATGCATCCACATAAAGAATTTTTTACGATAATTTTTTTTTAACCAGGAAATTGCAGCATTGTTTGCTCTTTCTGCAGTTCTTTCAACAGCATCATAGATTTTAAGTTTTAATGCTATCCTTCCGAACATGGAAAGGTAAATTCTTTCATCTAATATTCTTGGGCATAAGAATTGATCATAATATTCGAACCCTTTATTCAAACCTGAAAGATTGGATTTCAAAGTCGAGCTAGAGATAAATGCTGCGGTCTTATAACCTTTTTTTGACAGAAGGCTTGAAATTGTATCTTTATCTTTTGAAATGGGTGTTCCATTGTTCCTGCTTCCATGAATGTATGGATTCAAACCTGTAAGAATCGAAGAATGTGATGGAGTAGTCACTGGTATCTGGCAGAATGCGTTTGTAAAAGTAATGCCTTTTTTCGAGAAATAATCGATATGAGGTGTCGATATATCTTTATATCCGGTCGAGGAAAGGTGATCCTGTCTTAGAGTATCTATAGTAATAAAAAGAATGTTAGGCAAGTTTGCAGTTTTATTCCGCGAAGACTCGGGATGTCCGCTCTTCAATAATACTTTCTCAGAGCTAACCTGAGCGAGTAGTAATAAACATATGATTCCTGCATCAAGAACAAGAAGAGTTCTCCTTTCAGGAAAAAAGTTTTTCAAGGATTCGGGTAGGAAATTTATAACTGTAATTAAAAATAATGCAATTCCCCAAAAAATAAAGAGATAGAACCCGAAAGTCATGAGAGAAAATAAAAGAGTTTCTCCAATGAACTTTGAGGTGTCATAAAACAGCTCGATTCTAAAAATTTCAATTAAAGAGAAAATGAGAGCGATGAAAAAATTCAGGAGGATGATTTTTTTAACCATTATTTTTTTTGTCATCATGGATGGTCGTAATAACTCCTTCGAACGAGCACAACCCCAGATTGAAAGTCAGCTTTTTACCAATTCTCAGGTGTTCTCCGGTAAAGCTAAATCCATTAGTCTCTTTTTTCACCATTAATTCAAGACTCGCTACCACTTCCATGTTATCAGGATTGACCGGGAATAAATAAAGATTATCCGGAGAGACAATATGAGTGAGTGAAGTCGGCTTTGATTCGATCTTCAAAATTTTCGCGTATACATTTTTATCTTTATCTTTGAGGTTTTGCAATGACTCAAGGTATTCGAGAACCGTTTTTGGCGTATTTTCATTCAACAGATCGATTTTAATCCATAAATACTCATCTGAAGAAGTTTGCGAAGATTTGTCATGATTTGTTCGGGACCAAACAACACCCGCAATAACCATAACTAGGAGAGTAATACATAACAAATCTATCAGGTTAATAACACCGAATATTCTTCCTTTCTCATCGATGAATTTAATTAGCATAGCCTCCTTCGATTGTTAAAAGCCTTCCATCAATACTGTATTCATCAGTTTCGAAAGCGACAGGGGAAAATAAATTCATTCTTGTAAATTTGATAAGATTAGTTTCAACTAAAAGTTCAAGAATAAAGTTATATGAAATGCTTGAACTATCAACCCGGTATGGATATTTTTTGACATCCCGTATATTTATAATTTTCCCCAATATCCTGCCACCAAGTGATTGGGTATCACCAACAGATATCCTTTTAAAAACATATTCATGAATATTCTCACAGGAAATTGTCAAACATGTTTTGTTTTCATTATTTCCTTCATTATTAAAAAGCCTGTCCTTAAATTTCAAATAAGATAAAACAATGTTGAAAAAAATGAGAACAACAATAATCAGTTGTATGGAATGTTTTTGTTTCATGGAGATCGTAAGATCTCTTCCTTAATTAAAGCGCAGAATAAGGGTATTGTTAATTCATGGTGCCCCACAATATAGAAACCTTTTCCTGATTCTTTTATCGGTCTTGAAACGACGTTTTGCTCTGCTCTGTATTGTTTTATAAAATCGAAAACTATAGTTGTGACGTTCTCAAAAGTTCTACCCAGGTTACGAATAGCTGAAACGGCTTTTAAAAATACTTCAGGTATTATAACTGCTGAACCGACATTAATGAAAACCCCACCATCATTCAACTCAGCTAGATTTGCTATGAACGTTTTAAAATCTTTGAAAGATCCTTCACCGATTGAAGAACCATCTGCATTCGGTGAAATATGCGTAATATCTGTTCCGATAGCGACATGAACCGTCACTGGAATATTTTGTTCCCAGCATGCAGATAATATGCTTTTATCCTTATATTTGAAATTGCTCTCTCCTATGAGTCGAGAAATAGAGCTTCCGATTCCCTCTCCTTTTTTAACACCATCATTGATTGCATCGTTTATATATGATGCTGTTTCTTCTGTCAATCCGAATGTACCACACGCAATCTCCTTTTCAACATCTTCTGAAGTTTCACCATGAAAAGCAATTTCCAGATCATGAATGATTCCAGCCCCATTCAATGCTATGCCTTTTATAATACCGGATTGGATCAAATCAATTATTAAAGGAGATAAACCGACTTTGATAAGGTGAGCACCTGTTGCAAAGATAACGGGTTTATGGTTGTTGAACGCGAAAGAAACAGCTTTCACTGCATCTTTCAATGCTTTTCCAGCTAGAATATCGGGTATAGAATTCCACAATGCACCGATTTCAGAACCAGCTTTCACTGGAGAAGCAAATCCCTTGATATTTACAAGGCTATGTCTATTTTTTATAGATCTTTGCTCGAGTTTGGAAAAATCGGGAAAACCTTTTTCTTCTGACATGGAGTTTATCTTCGATTTTAATTATTTATAAACATATGGGACTCGAGGAGTTCACATACAATATGTCCTAAAATATAATGGACTTCCTGAATCCTCGGAGTCTCTTTAGATGGTACAATTACAGCATAGTCAACAAGATCTTTCAGTTTTCCTCTTTCTCCGGAGAAACCGACTGTAATCATCTCCAATTTTCTTGCAATTTCAACAGATTCAAGAATGTTAGGTGAGTTACCACTTGTGCTGTAAGCGAACAGGATGTCCCCTTTTTTTCCGATAGATCTAATCTGCCTGGAAAATATGGTTTTATAATCGATATCGTTTGCAATCGATGTCAAGACGGATATATCTGTAGTTAAAGCAATTGCAGGTAAAGGTTCTCTTTCGAAAACGATCTTGTTGACGAATTCTCCCGCTAGATGCTGGGCATCAGCAGCACTCCCGCCATTACCACAGAGAAGAAGCTTACCACCATTTTTAAATGAGTTTTCGAGAAGGAGTATAATTTTCTCAACAAAAGTGGCATTATCCTTGATGAAATTTTGTTGAACCAGACAACTTGAATCGAATTTTTCAACGATATTTTTCAGAATATCCATTATTCAGTTTTACTGTCTCCCGGTTTGCTGTTCCTGCTGTTCTTTTAAAGCTTCCTCTTCTTCCAGTCGTTTTTGTTCCTCGAGCTGTTTCTTTCTTTCGATCTGCTGCAAGCTTGCATCTACACCTCGATTTGCATCTTTGCTATCAGGACAGAGTTTAAGAGCTTTTTTATAAATTTCCAGTGCTTTTTCAAAATCGTTCTTTTGGTATATATCGTAACCGACCTGATTATATGACCGGCACAATCTTTCTGTCAGGTTCTTGCGATCGCTATTTTTGTTATTCAGTTTTTTGGGATTGACCTTTTCCAGAATATCTATAGTTTTGGGGAAATCCTCTTTATCATAATAACAGCATCCAATGAAATATTGAGATTGATCTTTGAAATCGGGACAATTTTTACCAAACTTTTCACTGTATTCCATTACCTTATCAAACTTATTTTGCCTGAGGGCAAGTCTTATAAGGAAGTCATAAAACTTGGCAGTGTTATTTTTGATTTTAATTGCCATTTCCAGACTTTCCATAGCTTTGTCATAACGTTTTATTTCGTTATATGCAACAGCGAGATAATAGTAGCTGTTATAATCGTTAGGATTATAATTTATCTCTTTTTCAAAGCTCTCAATAGCTTTGTCATATTCCTTCAGCTTCAAATATATAGAACCAAGTCTGTAATTGATCATTTTGAGTTTAGGTTTCATTTTGACAGATTCAACAAGATATGGAAGGGCTTTTATATATTCTTTTTTGCCCGAATAAGCTGTATAGAGATTGAAGTTAATGTTAAAATCTCCCGGATTCAATTGATTTGCAGTCTCGAGCTGGAAAATAGCGTCTTCATAATTCTTTTGAGCAAAATAAAGTCTACCCAGGAATTTATGGTAATTGAAATCATTCTTTTTGATTTTTATTGCTTCTAACATATGCATGATAGATTTATCAAGGTCTCCACACATATGATAGGCAAGAGCAAGAGAATAGTAAATTGTGTCACTATCTTTCAAATCCTCATAATCAGCAGCTTTGTTTAGGGAATCGATTGCGTTTTTACAGTCTCCTTTGCTGTAATAAGCAAGACCCTCTTTTGCGTAATCATTGCCATTTTTTTGACAAAAGGCAAGATTTGTGAAATTCACGATTAAAGCGAACGTGAGAATCACGATTAATTTCATTTTTAAATTCATCCTTTGCGTTCCACCTTTCATTTGTTTTACTAATCGGAGAACATCCGATTCAATCTTCAAGCTCTTCTTCAATAGTTTTACAATCGATACATAACGAAGCAACAGGTCTTGCTTTTAACCTGTCATCACCAATATCGCAACCACAGCTAATACATTTACCGAATGATCCATCTTCAATTTTTAATAATGCCTGATCAATTTTAGAAATAAGTTTCCTTTCCCGATCCTTAATTCTTAATTGCAGGTTCCTATCAGACTCTAATAGAGCCTGATCACCAAAATCTCCGGAGATTGCTTTTTCACTTTTACGACCGGTTGATACAGTTTTAGCAGCCTGTTGCAGCAATGCTTTTTTACGGTTCTCCAGTTCATTTTTAAACCATTTTAATTTTTTAGAATCCATGTTTACCCTCCAAAGGTTAAGCTTGAAATTCTACTATTCATTAAATCCTTTTTTATCTGTAAAAATAAAAATATTTTATATTCGAAAATTAATATAATACTCCAAGAACGCATGTTAGTCAAGGAGAAGGATAAATTATTAATATTTTATTCAACCTGTTGAAGTGTTAAAATTCCTATATTTGAAATCATTTAGGGAGTTTGATTACATATATATTCAGGAGAAAATGTTTAATAGTTTAACTATTATCTGAAGAGTTTGAGAGAAGGTGAAATTTGTCGGGAGCGTATAAGATGACCTTTTTACCTTTAACATCCATGATACCAAGATTTTTAAGTCTGGTGAAACTCGATGAAATTACATCAGTTGTAGTACACAATTTCGAAGCCAGCTGAGATTTGCTTAGATCAAATTTGAGTTCTAAAGGCAGGTCAGACTTCGAAATCCCTTCAGGTATTATCTTCATGAAAAAACATGCAACTCTAAAAATAACTTCATTTGCATGGGAATCTTTTAGCATCCTTTCAAGATCAATGATTTGGTTTGACAGGGTAGCTAACATTTTCAGAGCTATTTCGGATTCTTTTAATATAACTTCCCTGAATTGAAAAATAGGTATGTATATCAAGGTGCTTTTCTGTTTTGTTTCTGAAAAGCAATAATGTTTCCCCTCAGCAAAACAGGCAGCATATGCAAAAGGTTCCCCAGTTTTAACCATCTGGATTATATCTTCTTTGCCCTCATTGGATAAATTGAATAGCTTTACAAGTCCTTTAACAACTATATAAAAACCTATTGATTCTTCACCTTCCGAGAATATCAAATTTTTTTTGGGCATTTCCCGAACGATCGAAATTGCAGCAATCCTGTCAATCTCCTCATCACTCAACCTTTTGAAGAGATAACATCTTTTCAATTCTTTTTTCAGGTTAATTTCATTCATTATTGATTCACTTTAATAAATGGCCAGTATATACTCGAATGTCCTTCAGAATCGATCGCCTTTAATTCAAATGAGTATTCACCCTTCGGAATGCCGGGGGGTAATGATAGAGATCTGGAGAAAATTCCGTCTGATGCAATATTATCGCCGTGATTTCCATCATCATTGAGGCTTAAACCTGTATATAAATCGGAATAATATAGTTGAACCTCGACAACATCATTATCCGGATCCTGAACCTTAGCCCATATCGTAAGTAAGCCTCCATATTCTTCATAAATTTTAGAACTTCCGAAACCTGCCCATAGAATCACCGGTGGATTATTCATGGATTTTACAGTTTTAAAAGTGAAAATATGTTTTGGCATTTTATTCGGGATCTCAGCAAAATCGGACGCTAATACTTCAATTTCAACCCTAAAACCTACCGGCAATCGATCATCATATTTGACAAAAACACCCTCTTCAGTCAGCTCTTTAGAAAATGAATTCCCGAGATTCGATAATATCTCAATGGAATCTTCATCAACACCCTTATTGCTGTCACAGATCATGAAAGAAACCGTCTCATCTGTTTTTACACCTTCTGAATATCTCGGAGGATGATGATCCTTTACGTAAGGAGGCGCATTATCGTCTGAAGTGTTGAAGAATATATAATTACCCCTGTCCGGGTCCCAGTTGCTTACAAGCAAATCCAGGTCTTTAGAGTAGTAATATGAAATAGAGACATTACCAGTTTCCACATCGGTAGATTCCAGAAGATCGATATATCCAGATACGGGATTTGCAAAATATTCAGAACCTTCAAGCCTTTTTCCGTTTACAAATACGTCGATTATCTCCCTGAAAGGAGCATGTTTCGTATAAAAGATTTTTCTTGTTCCATCAACCGATTTTTCCTCGTCATAAATAGCTGTTAAACCATCATTGTCGACATCACCAAACTGCATCGCTTCCGCAACACTATAATATTCTAATCCGCTGTGCCAGTCAGCAGTCAAATGCAATCCATCGCCTTCATTTAAATAAATACGCGAACCTTCCCACCAGCCTCCTGCTGCAAGGTCAATATATCCATCACCGTCAATATCACCACTTGCGAGAGAAGATGTCATCCCCCTGTCAAGAGAGATCCAGGATGCATTGGTCTCGAGTTCAATTCCTGTATTGAAATAAATCTTGGTGCTTCCTGATCCCATGTTCTTAGTATATGGTTTTGAACTTGAAAGATATGAAGTGTTTGTTGTCAATGCAATATCCTGGTAACCGTCGGAATTGAAATCGGCAGTTATAATTGAATTCGGGCTGTCCATATCATCCGATTGCCAGGAAATTTTCTCGGACAGACCTGAATCCGTATTATAATGTATAGTAATGGGAGCTCCCGAATTTGCGTAAGCAAGATCCAGTAATCCGTCGTTGTTAAAATCACCAAACACCAGGTCCATCGAATGGAAAGCTTCTTCTGAAAACCAGAAGGGAGTATCTTCGATTATCCCGTCATTGTTCCTGTATATAGTATTTTTCTGGAGTTCGCCGTTATAGACTTGTCCGTTTGCGAAAGCGACATCCAGATCTCCGTCACAATCCACATCACCGAGTTCCACGGCAAATGAGTTGTTGCTGAATGAGCTTTGCCATGATGGGTTTCTTTCGAATGTTCCACCTTCGTTGTAATATATTTTAGATGTGGTCTTCAAGAATTCTCCATAAGTTCCCATATTGATAAAATTTGCCACCGCAAGGTCGAGATCACCGTCTTTGTCGAGATCACCCACAGCCAGATGTCCGGAATAGTTGTCATCGCTGGAAATCCACCCATAATTCATTGATGGGACACCGGAATAATTATAATAGATCGTTTCCATTTGGCTTTGCATATCATTTCCATTGGAAAATACGAGATCCAGATAACCGTTTTTGTCAATATCGGATAAAGAAGCACCTGTTGAATAGAACATAAAATCAAGGGTTACATAATCCGGAATATCCGAAAAAGGAGCATCTGAACAGAGAGGAAATATTGGCATTACGAGAATCATACAAAAGAACAATTCGACAATCAGCATCTTTTTCATGGATTACTCCCTTTTTATATTATACCCCATTTCAGGTTGTTTCAAAATGATATTTTTGAAAACCTGGAATAGGTAATACAGGTATATCCCGTAATATAACAAAAAGAGGTAGCTGAAATAAAAACCAGATATCTTCATCAAGGTTTCCAGGCAAAGAGAAGCGGTTATCCCATATATGCCGGTTATGAAAAATTGATTGATCTTGCCCGGGTTAGGTATTTTCATTCTCATGCATAAGATTGAAAATATTATGGAAAACAGCATGGAAAAGAATATTATCTGCAAAGATTTCGTAATAAGGATCATTACATACATTAACACTCCCCCCAGGGGAAGTAAAATCAAGAATGCCTTTTTCAAGTTTTCTGACAAAGTCTCCTGATTGATCTCTAAAGACAGTTCCTTGAGAATATAGTAAGCTTGTTGTTTGGACTGTAGAATTTTAACTGAAATCTTTTCGGAATTAACCAGTATATATGCACCATCATCCAATTCCGGATCTATCCTTTTTATTGTATCATTCGTATCTATTGTTATTTTCCAAAAATCCTTGTAAACCAGTTTGATAGGCTGTTCTCCATCACAGCTAATAATTCCATTTTTAACCGACATCTCGGGTAGGTTTTTTCCACCCCATTCATTGAAATCCCTGATTTCTATATACATATATCTACTGTAAATCAGAAAAGGGATCACGTTAAGAACCAGAATAAGGAGAAAAAAATACTTTATTGCATAAGAAAGGGGTTCATGGATGTAGGCTTTGTATGCTGATATATTGGTGACACTCAGTACTATTCTTCTAAAGAAGTGGTATTTTTCTTTCTTAATGTTATTATCGTTCCCCATTTGACATATAATTATAATGCATTTCTCGATTTTATAAAAGTGAATAAATATCCAGAGCTTTTAAAAATCTCGTTAACGTTTAATCGTGAGGATAAATCCGAGAGCAACGGAAAGCACAGCTGCCATCAAGACCCTGAAATAACCCGGAAGCAGGAATGTGATCGTATGCGCTGGAATCCAGAAAAAGAATATGGTCAACGGAATGAACCTGAACCAGATCCTTTTGTCGAGTCCATCCGAGAATTCAGTCAGGTCAACTAACCCCTGCTTTTCGATAATTTTGTTGAAGTATTCATGGGTCAACATCATAACGTAACCATATCCGCCTGCAAGGTTTATCCAGAAACTCTTGGAAAAAGCCTCAAAAAGGTTTCCCCATTGGGGCCAGGTGCCCTTTGCTATCATGTCTTTTGTTCCAACATCAAAAAGGGGAAAAGCATAGGTAAACCAGATACCGAAAATACCCCACACTATGAACCGTTGAACCGGGTGAGTTATGTTCCATGTTCCTGACTGTCTTCTGACTTTGAGGAATTCACCGAAAGTTGCAAGAAGAGCGACTTTGATAAAACCCATCACAATCGGATGGGCTTTGGTTGCTTTAATGAACCCGTCGATTGAAAAGAAGAAAAAAATCGCTATCACTGTCAAGTAAGCGATTGCGCAAATATCACCAACTCTTGTTTTATTCATTAACCTATCCTCATTAAAGATATATCCTTATAAGAAATAACTTTATCATTATACTATAAAAATAAATTTGTTTAGAGTTGACATCTGTAAACTATTTTCCTATAATACCAAGTAGGAATATTATGAAAGACGAAAAATTATACAGTTCGAGAGCACGGGTGATAAAAGCGATGGCTCATCCTTCACGCCTTTTGATGATTGACGAACTTTCATTTGGCGAGAAATGCGTAAACGAGCTGCAGGAGCTTGTCGGTGATGATATTTCTACAGTTTCAAAACACCTTGCAGTCATGAAAAACGCAGGTATTGTTGATTGTCGCAAAGAAGGACTGAAAGTATTCTATCGTCTGAAGGTTCCTTGCATTCTCAACTTTTTTAACTGTGTTGAAGCTGTTATCGAAAACGAGAAGAAATGTTCTTGCTTTTCAACAAAATGATAAAAAATTTTTTATTTTTATTTGGCAAAATAGCCAAATAATATAAGGGGATTACAAGAATTTGGACTGGAAATCGGAATGGAAAACATTTACCGTTATAACCATCATATTTTTGGGTTGTTTCTATTTACCAATAGGTGAAGCTCGATTTCAAAATGGTGTTCTCGAAGCACTTCATCTTGTGAAATGGTATGCTCAGGAACACGTGATTCTTTGTCTTATTCCCGCTTTCTTCATTGCTGGAGCTATTTCTGTTTTTATAAGTCAAGCATCGGTAATGAAATATTTAGGTGCTGGAGCAAGAAAAATTTTATCTTACGGTGTTGCATCGGTTTCAGGATCAATCCTTGCGGTTTGTTCATGCACCGTATTACCCCTTTTTGGTGGGATCTATAAGATGGGTGCAGGCATTGGTCCGGCTACCGCTTTTTTGTATTCAGGACCTGCAATAAATGTCCTAGCTATAATCCTGACTGCACGAGTTCTCGGTTTAGAACTCGGAATAGCAAGAGCTTTAGGTGCAATAGTATTCAGTATTGTTATTGGTTTAGCCATGCATTTCATATTCCAAAAGGAAGAAAAGCAGAAAGCTGAAATCCAATCAGCAATGCCTGAAACTGATGTAACGAGACCTTTATGGAAGAACGCACTATATTTTGGAACAATGATTGCAATACTCATTTTTGCAAACTGGGGAAAACCATCTGAAAACTTTGGTTTGTGGTTCATTATTTATTCATCAAAATGGATTATTACATCTGTTTTTTCGATAATTCTGGGTGTAATTTTGATATCCTGGTTTGAACTGAAATGGATAAAAGTTCTCATTGTTGGAATTGTAACAGCACTTTCTGCAATATTCTTTTCTCATGAGCCAATTATTCCATTTGTACTGGGCATTATCGGACTTTCCATAATAACAAGTACACATAAAGGTGAAGCCGGTGAATGGTTTTCATCATCCTGGGGTTTTGCAAAACAAATTCTTCCTTTACTTTTCTGGGGTGTTTTAATTGCAGGAGCTTTACTTGGTAGTCCCGGACAAGAAGGCCTAATTCCATCTGATTGGATAAGCAGGTTTGTCGGTGGAAATTCAATAGGTGCAAATCTATTTGCATCGGTAGTCGGTGCATTCATGTATTTTGCAACATTGACAGAAGTTCCTATTCTTCAAGGTCTTATCGGAAATGGCATGGGAAAAGGACCTGCATTAGCCCTATTACTTGCTGGACCGGCTTTGAGTTTACCAAATATGCTTGTTATAAGAAGTATTATGGGAACGAAAAAGACCATGGTTTTCGTTTTATTGGTTGTAACAATAGCAACGATAACAGGTAAAATTTACGGAATCTTTTTTTAAAATAATTTATAGAGGTTCTTTAAAATGATTCACAATAAAAACAATATAAATTGGAGAACATATTCACTAATCAGTTTTATAGGAATTATTTTAATTACTATCATCTCAATTCTAACAAAGCTATGGATTTTGACTGCAATACCAATCGGATTTCTTTTTGGATTCTTTTTACAAAAAGGAGATCTTTGCGGCTCTTCCGCTTTTAGTGAAGTAATAATGATGAAAGACCGACGTAAAATATTCGGTATATGGATTCTTATAACAGTTGCCATGCTTGGTTTCGCACTGCTGGATCTATTTGGTTTGGTAAAATTGAATCCAAAACCTTTTTTCTTTTTGAATTACATTATCGGTGGGATTATTTTTGGGGCAGGAATAGTCCTTTCCGGTGGTTGCATAAGCGGTTGTTTATATAAAGGAGCAACCGGGAATCTAAATTCTATCGCTGCTTTGCTTACAATACCGGTTGGTGTAATGCTTGTAGAATTCGGACCATTGCATGATCTACATATTTTTTTAAAGCAATATGTTCTTAAAACAAATGATGGAAGTGTTCTTAGCTTACCGGCTTTGTTTGGTTTGCCTTTTTGGGTAATTGCGATCATGTTTGGGTTTATAACTTTCCTTGGAATTTTTAAATTTTATAAAAGAGGTAGTTCAAAACAGATAAAAAAATATTCCGATGAGAGCCTTTATCAACGATTAATGACACGACCATGGAAACCCTGGGTTGCCGGTTTGGCTATTGGTTTATTGATGATACCATCATATCTGTCTTCAGCATCTAGTGGCAGAAATTATCCACTTGGAGTTACCCATGGTGTAATGCAAATTGAGCTGCTGGTAATTGACCATGGATTAAACCATGTCTGGAAACCAAAAGTATCAGTTGATTCTGATAAGAACACCGGATTAAAAGATAAACCTGAAATACAAAAATTCTCAGGTGATCAGAAACCAACTGGTAAAAAAGTTGTTTGGTGGTTGGTTGCCCTTTGTCTGAGTTTAATGTTAGGAGCCTGGGTATCTGGAAGAATGTCAGGACAGGTAAAATTATTACCTAAACCTCCTGATGAGGTTTTAATTGCAATATCAGGTGGTCTATTAGTCGGTACTGGTGCTGCAATTGCAGGGGGTTGTGTCGTTGGAAACATAATGTCAGGATGGGCACTCTTGAGTGTGGGATCATTTTTATTCGGAATAATAACAATGTTGTCAAATTGGATTACTACATACTTCTATATGATGGGAGCGCAGTATAAGTAGTTTGTTTTAAAAATAAGAAATCAATCAGGAGAAAATCGTGAAAAGAATACAGATTTTGGGAACCGGGTGTCCCAAATGCAAGAAATTAGCTGAAAATGCTGCTAAAGCCATAGGTGATATGGCATCAGATTACGAGATCGAAAAAGTCACTGATATCCAGAAGATTCTTTCTTTTGGAGTGATGATGACTCCTGCACTTGCGATAGATGGTAATGTAAAAGTTGTCGGGAAAGTTTTGTCTGTCGAGGAAATTAAAAAACACATCGATTCAGAGAATTGATTAATAAGGAAATTTGAGGAGAAATCTCAATGACTGAATACATTTTTGGTTTAGGCTCAGCAATTTGGCTCGGGATCCTGACATCGATCAGCCCATGTCCTTTAGCAACAAACATTGCCGCCATATCTTTCATCGGGAAAAATGTGGGTAAACCTCGAATGGTTCTATTTACGGGAATTTTATATACAACGGGTCGAACATTAACCTACCTTGTACTGGGTACCCTTCTCGTTTCGAGTCTCTTGTCAGCACCATACATCTCTTTCCTTCTGCAGGAATACATGAATAAGCTTCTGGGACCTCTTTTAATTGTAGTTGGGATATTTCTTCTCGAGCTTATCAGGATAAACTTTTCCAGTTTGGGAGTTGGCAAGAAATTGCAGGATAAAGCTGAAAATTGGGGGTGCTGGGGAGGATTAATACTGGGATGCATCTTTGCACTTACATTCTGTCCCATATCTGCTGCTCTATTTTTTGGGAGCCTTATACCTGTTGCGGTCAAATTCAGTTCGGGTATCCTTTTTCCTTCTCTTTATGGAATAGGAACCGGACTCCCGGCATTCGCCTTTGCTATAGCAATTGCATTTGGAACAAGGTCGATCGGTAAGATCTTCAACAAACTTTCACAATTCGAGAAGTGGGCACGGAGGATTACAGGAATTATTTTTATAACAATAGGAATATATTACACACTTAATCATTTATTTAATTTATTCTGACCCCATTAAATTGAAAAGGTCATAAATAAAGGAGTCTCAGGATGTTTACAAGAAAATTTAAAAAGGGCAAATTAAAACTTATGACAATCATGACATGTTTGTGCCTGATTATCAGTTTCTCGATATTTGCTCTGACGAACTTTGCATTGGCAGCAGATAATGAAAAGGAATCTGGTGAAACAAAGGAAATCAAACCACCGGATAAACAGCTTGTAGTAACCTATTTCCATACAACATATAGATGTACGACATGCAAAAAAATTGAGAGATACTCAAAGGAGATCGTCGAAAAGGAATATGAAAAGGAGCTAAAGGATCAAAAGATCATATATCGCTCCCTGGACATGACAGAACCTGCAAATAAGCATTATATCGAAGAATACAAACTGGTAACGAAATCTATTGTCCTGTCTATTACTGAAAAAGGTAAAGAATTGAAATGGAAAAACCTGCCTGATATCTGGAAAACCATCAAAAAGAAGGAAAAATTCGAAAATTACATCATTGAAGAGATGAAAGCATATCTGAAGGAAATTTAAGTTGATTGAGGAAACAGGATCAAAAAAAGGGTTGGGATTTTTCGAAAGATATCTGACTCTATGGGTTTTTCTTTGCATTATCGCAGGAATTATCCTCGGAAAGCTAGCCCCCGCTTTCGCAAATTATCTTGACAGTATGAGTATAAATGTTGGGGAAGCTCCCGTCGTATCCATACCTATTGCAATATGCCTGTTCCTCATGATGTACCCCATCATGGTCAAAATAGATTTCATGGAAGTCATGAAGGCAGGACGTAACATAAAACCAGTTGGACTTACGCTTTTTATCAATTGGGGAATCAAACCTTTTACAATGTATGCTATCGCTATTTTCTTTCTCGGGAAATTATTCCTGCAGCTTATAGGACCAGAAGCTGTGGATTACGTAAAAATGCCTTTCGGGCTTGATCTTACGGTTGGGGCAACATATGGTGCCGGAAAGGTTGTCCTGATCGATGGTATAAAAATGCTTCAGGTCCCATTATGGAGAAGCTATCTTGCAGGATGCATCCTACTTGGAATCGCACCCTGTACTGCTATGGTTCTTGTATGGGGATATCTTGCAAAGGGGAATGACGGTCATACATTGATAATGGTTGCAATCAACTCATTGACAATGCTGGTGTTATATGGGGTGCTCGGGGGATTTTTGCTGGGTGTAGGACGTTTGCCGGTTCCCTGGCAGGCACTCTTACTTTCCATCGGAATTTACGTGGCTTTGCCTCTGGTTGCCGGATATTTCTCCAGGAAGTGGATTATTAAAACAAAAGGTGAATCCTGGTTTAAAGAAAAATTTCTTCACATACTGACACCTATAACAATAAGTGCCCTTTTGATTACACTTATACTCCTGTTCTCATTCAAAGGGGATATGATATTGACCAAACCCCTGACTATTCTATGGATAGCAATACCTCTTTTTATCCAGACAGTACTTATCTTTCTTATCGGTTATGGCTTGTCAAAGATTTTAAAACTGACATATGCCGATGCAGCTCCATCTGCAATGATCGGAGCATCCAACCATTTTGAAGTTGCAATAGCAACTGCCACCATGCTTTATGGATTATCATCCGGTGCTGCTCTTGCTACAGTAGTTGGCGTGCTGATTGAAGTACCTCTGATGCTTATGCTGGTGAGGATTTGTCTCAAGACAAAAGGTTGGTTTCCAGCGTCTTGAACATATTAAAATTTCACTTAGGATATGCAACATGCATCTCTTCAGTTCATTCCACACCAAACCTCGCTTAACTCGAGATTTTTCAGATATATGAGTTCATATTCAGGTTCAAGAAATATTAATGACAAATAAATAATTATTCGCTTTTGATTGACTTGAAAGTTAAATATCTATACATTAATAGGAATGATTGAATTGAGATCGTTACGAAAAGCTTTTTATTTATTGAACCAGAAGGGTAATAATGTTTAAAAACAAAACATCGAGCTTGTTAAACCTCCTATTGATAACAATTCTTACAGCAAGTCTATTTAATGGATGCATAGATAGACAAACATCAGGGAAAAATTCTTTTGATATAGCTTCTGATTTAAATAACGATGGAGTAATTATCTCGAAAGATGGTGATGAAAAGAAAGCTATAGAAAATTTCACGAAAGCTATAAAATTAGAACCTGAATATATCGATGCACTTTATAACCGTGCTTTTTCATATCTTGTCCTGGGAAAATTCAAAAAAGCGATGAAGGATGCAAAAAGAATTATTGAAATTGAACCTAAAAATCCTATTGGTTATCATCTTAAAGGTATGATTCATGAAGATAAAGGTAAAAATGATCTTGCTTTAGAATGCTACGATAAGGCTATTGAATTGTTCCCACAATTCCTACAGGCGAGGTACGATAGGGGGAAATTATGCATTGATATGGGATTTTATGAAAAAGCTGTAAATGATTTCAATTTTGTACTATATATTACTCCTGATAATTACGAGGCTAATTATTATCGCGCTGTTGCATTAGACAAATTTGGCAAATTTGATAGTGCTATCATTGATTATTTTATACCCTTGAGATATGATTCTGACTATTCCGACGTTTTAAATGATATCGCATGGAAATATGTGACTTCCAAAGATCCGAAACAGAGAGAGCCGGACAAAGGACTTACTATCGCCTTGAAGTTGGTGGATATCTACAGAAGCCCGGATTATCTCCATACTCTTGCAGCAGCATTTGCTGAAACCGGGGATTTCGATAAAGCTTACGAACTCGAAGAAGAAGCAATCTCATACAGGGCTCTTGAACCAGAACAGGATGATTTCAATTATGAAGCACTGCTCGAAGCATATAAACAGAAAAAAACCTATTTGGAGTATATTGAGTATAAATAATTCAATTAAAGTGAATGAACTCAAAACAGTTTGATATTATGTTAAAAAAATTTACAGGATTCAGAAAATCAAGAATTTTGCATTGCATGATAGTATGCTTCATTGTGCACTTTTGCTTTATCAGTCTTTGCTCCTCCCATATTATCATTCCCATTATGAACAAGGTCTCGAAAGATGCCCTGAAATATCTCTATCGTGGTTTTGCTTTATCAAACAAGGAAGAATTCAGTAAAGCTATAAAACAATATGACAGTGCCCTGGAAATAGATCCCGAGTTGACCATTGCTTATATCAACCGAGGTTTTGCATATGAGAATAACCGGTTTTATGAAGAAGCTCTCGCCGACTATAACAAGGCTATAGAACTGAGTCCGAAGATTGCTGAATCATATAGCTATAGAGGTAAAACGTATTTCAGCATAGGTAATCTGGATAATGCCATGTCAGATTATAACAAAGCACTGGAACTCGATTCCAATCAGAAGGAAGCTTATGAATTCAGAGGATATCTCCTCACCTATAAAGGGAAATTTGATGATGCTATAAAAGACTATTCGAAGCTCCTGGAACTTGATCCCAAATCATTTGGAGCCTATGTAAACAGGGGTTATACATATAACCTGAAAAAAGAATACGATAAAGCTCTATCTGATTATACGAAAGCAATTGAATTGAATCCCGAATATGATAAAGCTTATAACTCCCGTGGTAAAACTTATTACGACAAAGGTCAATATGATGATGCTATTGCGGATTTCAACAAAACCATCGAATTAAACCCCGGTTTTGTTGAAGCTTATAATAATCGTGGAAACTGTTATGACAAGAAGGAAGAATATGATAAAGCCATACTGAATTATAAGAAAGCAATAGAGATCGATCATAAAGACATCAGAGCATATTTCAGTCTTGCTATCGCTAACGATAAAGCGGGTTATAAAGAAGAGGCATTAAAAGCTTTTAAAGCTTTTATTGAGCTTTCTCCTTCCGGATATCCCAAATTCATCGAACATGCAAAAAAGAGAATAGAAAGCCTTGAAAACAAGAGTGAGTAAATTCAAGAAATTAAATCCCACATTGATGAAATTGGTATTTAAGTCTTATTCGTTAATGTTCATATCTTTCCTATGTTTATGGTTTACAGGTCAGATTTTGTTTTGTCAGGATTTTGATGAAGATAATTTGATCGACGAATTCAGAAAAATCGATGAAATTAGAAAATTACCTGAAGAAAAAGTAAAATCTAAAGTCGAGTTGAATTCGTATATCTATATAGATGATTATGAGATCAGAATTGAAATTTTAATTCCATTTTATTTGTTTGAAACTTGGATACCAATGGAACGCAAAGATCCTGGATTTTTAGAAATAGAAGAACAGAACGCTTTGAAAAAACCTGCTGATTTATTTTTTAAAAAATATAACCTGATAGAAATAGATGGAATTCCAGTAAAACCTGTACTTCAAAATCTAATCTTCTTCCCGAATATATTTGCTGATGTATTGAAGGAAGTCCCCCCCCGTACACGTGTAAATGTCCTCGATACATGGGTTGGTGCATTTATCACCTATAGTACTAAGGGTATTCCTGATAAGGTTAACATCAAATGGAACCTTTTCGATGAACTGGTTAATAATGTACGTACGTTAATTTTTACATATAAAGACAAATTTGAAACTGTATTTCAACCGGGAAACACTGATTTTTCATGGCAAAATCCGGGACGACCGGTTCCACCGCCAATAAATGAAATACCATTACCGGATAAACCCTGGTGGGCTTTCTGGGAAAGCGAAAATATTTCAGAGGAAAATGCACGATCTGTTTTCTCGATTCTTCTTAAAAATATCTACAGGGCATTCGATTATAAATCCGAAAGTGATATCTATGATGCACTCGCTAAAAGCGTCGAAGGAGAACTTTTGACAGATCTTTATCTTAAAATCAGAAAAGGTTTGGAAATGCAGGAACAGGGTGGAACTGTTTCCCGTATTGATCGGGTCAATATCATCGAAGGGAAAATGGGGAATGGCTCTAGAAATTATACAGGGAACCATGGATTCAATTATAATTGTTCATGGACCGTAAAAGGTACTGTCGAACACTGGGGGCATATACACTCCAGGACAAACAGATATAAAGCCATGTTTACTGTACTTGCTATAAATAAATCATGGAAAATAACAGGTATGCAGGTACTGGATCAGGAGATAGGTAAAATCGAATCGGTTCTCCGATAAAATGTTAGGTTACAGAAATTAAAGATATCTAATCATGATTTCATTAAAAAATATTCATTTTAAATATCCGAAATCTAATTTCAAATTAGAAATCAAAGATCTAACCATTGAAAAGGGCTCGAAAGTTGCATTCGTCGGTCCCAGCGGATCCGGAAAAACAACCTTACTGAGGCTTATAGCAGGAATTTACGTTCCCGAAAATGGTTTTATAAATATCGATGAGATAACAATAAACAGGCTTAGTGATGCTCAAAGGAGAAATTTCCGTATTGCCAATATAGGTTTCGTCTTCCAGGATTTCGAGTTAATAGATTACCTTGATGTTTTTGAGAATATCCTGATTCCATATCTGATTAACCGGTCTTTGAACCTTGATAATTCTGTCCGCAATTTAGCAAGGGAAATAGCCATATCAATGGATCTGAAGGATAAACTCGAACGACCTGTCGGAAAGCTTTCACAGGGAGAAAGACAGCGTGTTGCAATCTGTCGTGCAATATTGACGAACCCTCAAATAATTCTTGCTGATGAACCTACGGGAAATCTCGATTCTAAAAACAAGGACAGGATTGTAAAAATCCTTTTTGATAAATCAAAAAAAACAAACTCTACTCTTTTAATGGTTACCCATGATCAAAGCCTTCTCGAAGGATTTGATCGGGTGCTAAATTTTCAGGATTTTAGATCGGATAGTTGAAGTGTCAAGAATTTTTCTGCTTGCATGGCGCTATATTGCTTTTCATAAAATAAAAACGCTTATATTGATTATCTGTATAACTTCAACTATCTTTCTCCCGATTGCACTTAATTTTCTTATCGAAAAGTTCCAGGCGCAATTGATGTCGAGAGCTGAATCAACACCCTTGATAATAGGCGCAAAAGGCAGCCGTTTTGATTTTGTCCTTCATACACTCTATTTCGAAGCTGAAATGAAAGATTTTATATCGATGAGTGAAGTAACAAAGATTCGTGAAAGCGGATTTGCTCTTCCAATCCCACTTCATATCAAATATAAAGCAAGAAAGTACCCTGTCATAGGTACAACCTTGGATTATTTTGATTTCCGGAATTTAAAGGTTGCTAAAGGAGCAAATCTCAACTTTATTGGTGAATGTCTGCTTGGATATAAAGTTGCTCAAAAACTTGGAATGGGTCCTGGTGATTTCCTGTTATCCGATCCTGAAAATGTATTCGATATTGGAGGTACATATCCTTTAAAAATGCATGTTGTTGGTGTTTTTGCTCCAAGCCATTCCCCCGATGATTATGCAGTTTTTGTGGATATAAAAACCGCATGGATCATACAGGGTATCGGACATGGTCACCAAGATCTTTCAAAAACCGATGATAAATTACTAATTTTAGGCAAAGAGGATAATAATGTCGTTGGTAGTGCAGCTGTTCGTCAATATACCGAGATAACTGAAAACAATATTGACTCATTTCATCTTCATGCTCCTGTTGAAGAACTTCCTGTTTCTGCGATTATTGCTGTACCGGAAAATAAGAAATCCGGTGTACTCCTGCAAGGGCGATATAACCTGAAAGATGCACAGGCTCAATTGGTAAATCCCGTCAAGGTTGTTGAAGAGATGATGAACATGGTCTTCAAGGTGAAAAGGTTTTTTGATGCCAATGTAATTCTTGTTTCATTTTCAACGATCCTGTTTCTCACGCTTGTTATTCTTTTATCCTTGCAGCTGAGAAAAAGAGAGATGAGGACAATGTTTTACCTGGGTTGCAGCCGTTCAACAATATTCACGATTCAGGCAGCAGAACTCATCATCATTTTATTATGCAGTTTCTGCATTGCTGGGCTGTTAACCCTGGCAAGTTTGAATATTACACCTTATATTGTAAGATCTTTATTAATTTAAAAAAGGAGTTTAAAAATGTTCAAACCAAGAAATTTGATCGTTTGTCTTTTAATAGTTTCTGCATGTCTATGGTTTTCATGTACCAAGAAAGAGGAAGCTACTGAAGTTCCAACCATGGTCAAAGAAACAATAAAGACGGTATATGTTGTCAACTATCCATTGAAATATTTTGCCGAACGAATCGCTTCAGGAAAAGTTAAGATAGTTTTTCCCACACCAGTTGATAAAGATCCTGCTTACTGGTTGCCAGACTCGAAAACCATCCACGCTTATCAGAATGCCGACCTAATTTTGCTCAATGGAGCAACTTATGCAAAATGGGCTGGTAAAGTGACACTGCCCGAATCGAAGCTGATCGATACATCAAAAGCTTTCAATGACAAATATTTACAGTTAAAACATGCTGTAACACATTCTCATGGTCCCGGTGGTATTCATGCTCATACGGGAACAGATTTCAATACTTGGGTTGATCCGAACCTTGCAATAATTCAAGCACGTGCAATAAAAAATGCATTGAGTAAACTTGTCCCTTCTGAAACAACCTTATTCGATACTAACCTCAAAGCACTTGTTAACGACCTTCAAAATCTGGATAAAACTTTCAAAAGTGTAGTCTCGGGAAATGAAAATATCCCTGTTGTTGCCTCTCATCCAGTTTACGGATATTTTGCAAAAGCATATAACCTGAATTTGAAAGCCATGCTCTGGGAACCAGAGGAAATGCCGTCCGATGATGAATGGAAAAATCTTGACAAGATCTTAAAAGATCATCCTGCAAAATGGATGATCTGGGAAGGCAATCCGAGCGAGGAAAACGTTGCAAAATTAAAGGAACACGGATTGAATGGTGTTGTATTTATTCCCTGCGGGAATGTACCTGATGATGGCGATTATATCAAGGTGATGCAAAAAAATGCAGAAAACCTGAAAGCAATATACAAGGGCAATTGAATTTCAATACCGTGAATGATTAATTTTCGATCTCGTCGAAAATATCTTTCCGGTCCATGTTCAGCCAGTATTCTAAAGATAGCTTTCGTAGATTCTGAAAGTAGGCTGGAGTCAACCAGCCATATTTGCTTGAATTCAATTTGATGTCTGACCTGATCCTGTCGATTATTTCACCCTTGATCTTCAGGGTTATTTTCCGGTCATTGTATATGAAAATTGCAGCGGGTTCGTTTCCATTTTCCCCTGAAACCTTGATAGAGCCCCTTCCGAGGCTCGCTCCTGTCGAGACCTGCAGCCCGTCTATCATACAGCTCAATGGTGGTTCATTCCCGGCAAGTGAGATTACTTCCAATGAATCAAAAGGAGCTTCGAGTATTTCCCTTGCTCTTACCCCCATCTTGGCGCCCAGAATCGAATAGATACCGAGATGACGATGAAATTCATTGGTCAAAAGGCAGGCTTTCCATTCTTCATATCCATACTTTTCAATTATTTTATCCACATAAGGTTTAACATCTCTTTTGAATAGCATGGGATCTTTAGGAATCTCATTTAAAACGACTGTTTTACGTGAACTCAAATGAAAATCAGCATCATGACCTAATAATTTTTTATAGTTTTCCAGGATATCCTCCTTTCGAAAATCCTTCAAGATCATTATTTTGTCATTTTTTTTATCAGGTTCAAATTCGAAGTTGGATGGATAAAATAGATAGACTGCTATCATCTCATCCCAGATTTTAAAGTGTCCATTCAATAAAAGTTCAGTGATCTTTTCTGTGTTATGAGTTGTTGCAATGAGTTCCGATGCAGGTGTTTTCATTGATTTGATTGCATTGAAAAGAGTCTCGTCAAATGTCAATAATCTATCTTTATCTATATTGAATGTATAAAGATTAACACCAGAATTGAATACATAATTTGCTGATTCCGGATCTCTTTTATAATTCCAATCCGGATTTTGAGAATCGGGAGGTGTACCATAAAAAATCACACTGGAAATTTTTACCTTTATGAATGGATTCTTGCGAATAGCATCACAAAGGTTAGTCATGGGTCCCAGGCAAATATATGTGAATCCCACGTCGTTAGTGTCGAGAATATTAATTATACTGTCCGTGGCATTCTTCTTTTTATCGATTTGAACAATGCCAGAAGCCTTTTCCGGAAATTGTACATTTTCTGTCAAAGACCTCCATGGTGGGGGATCTATATCGAGTTCCCTGCCCTGAGCGGAAACTACATCCTCTTTATCATAATACTTCAACATCCTGTTTATGTATTCCAAACCCTTACCAGGAGATGTTGAGCCATCTGAAGATACAATCAAATGTATTTTAAACTCATCTGAATTCAATAGCATTGAAAGTGCTCGAATGTCATCCAGTGCCATATCCGTATCGATGATCAACTCGATTTTTTGAACATGAGCACACAACGTTGATGCCAAAAAACACGAAATCATCAGGCAAAAAACAGAAATGAGTCTTTTTTTTGTCATTTTAAATTCTCCTTTTGAATAATCTCTGTAAATTTGAACAGGATTATAATATTATATTTTGAAGTTTAATCCAACCATTACATTAATTCCCGGCATGGGGTATTTTGGAAGATATTCATAATCTTCATCACCAATATTCTCAACGGCAACAAAAATTTCAGAATTGGAGAATTTATCAAATGCATCGAGTTTGTAACTCAATTTTCCGTTTACTAAAAAGTAACTTTCGACCTAGATCGTGTTTTCGGTTTCCTTCTTTCGAGCCTGAGAATATACATACATATTGTCGATGTATTCGGCATCGAGACTTAACATGAAAGATTTGAAAAACATGAAGTTTAATCCCGAACTGAAAGTGTTTTCCGGGGCATAGGGAAGATCTTCGGGATCAGGATCTATATAAGTATAACCTCCAAAAAGTGATAAATAATCACAGGGGAAAACGTTGATTGTAGTCTCTATACCCTTGAGAGTATAATCCTCTACGTTCTCGTAAACAGGCGGTGGTGGAGGTGGTGGTATTAATATATAACGGTCTTTGCCATCATCATAAAAGAAGGTTATGTCCAATGAAAAAAAATCTCTGAATGAATGACTGATTCCAGCTTCATAATGATCCAATCTTTCTGCTTCGAGTTCCTTCCAGCTTTCTTTTAACATAGGGATAATTTCCTCCGACATTACAACGACCTCTAATCCTGGATATATGATCCCTCGAGAATAACCGAAATGCAGTTCGGTTTCTTTATATCCCATCAAAAGTCCTCCGTGTGGACTCCATTCATCTTCAAAATCGGAGTTATCATAAAAACGAGTACCAATAGATGGAATTACATGAAAGCTATCTTTATCACCGAAAAGCTGACTGATCGCAAGATATGGCGATATTATTGTGAAATCGTGTCCTTCCCACCTGTCATTGACATTATTGCTGTATTTGATGTCATAATCACCTTCGGTATAATCCCAATCAAAACCGGTTAATATCTCGCCTCCCTGCCATAAGTGAAAAGCCTGTTTTGCTTTGATACCATAATAAAGAAAGTCATTGAATAAATCTTCCCTAACACCAGGAGTTGATGTCGGTTGATCAAACCAGTCACCTTCTCCCTTGTTGATATAAAATTTTATTTCCCCCTCAATAAAATCATATCTATTGACAAGGGTACCCTGAGCCATAAGCGATCTGGTTCTATAGATCCCTTCTTTTTCTTCCGGATCACCGTTTACTTCACCCGGATCTTTTGCAAAGGTATCGGATGCCATGGAAAATAATGAGAGATCCCAGTTGTCTGTAAATTCATAACCGACCTTGCCATACAGTGATTCCATCCTTCCATCAGAATCGATTCTATGTCCATCCGATTCCCTGTATCCACCTCCGAAATAATAATCGAATTTTTCTACTTTGCCTCCATGCTCGAAATTTCCGATATAAGTGTGATAACTTCCGGTAGCAAGTTTTACTTTTGTCTGGAAGCCCTCAGTTCTCATCCTTTTTGTTTTTATGTTCACGATACCGAAGGCGTTGCTAAAATGCTGTGGTTGAGGACTTTTGTAAACTTCAATGGATGATGCTGAATCTATTGACATCAGGTCGAGTAATGGATGGTTCCAAACGCTCATATACATCGGGACACCGTCAATAAAGGTCTTGATCTCGGAGCCGGGTCTGCTTGATCCCATGCCTCTTATGAAAACACCACCACCTTCTCCACCTCCGAATGATCCTACCGGATTGTATCTCGAAATGTTGACTCCTGGAGTTCTTCTCAATGAAGTTCCAATGTCCTGAGCGTTGAGTTCATCCAACTGCTCTTCACTGATTACGGTTTTCTGTCCGGCATAATTATCGACGACGTTTCCTTCTATGACAGGATTCCCGATTACGATAACTTCCTCGGATGGTTTCTTTTTGTCCTCCTCTTCGTCGCAAAAGACAAAATTGATAGAGCACAAACAAAACAATAATGTTAAAATTAATCTTTTAAACACTTTTCACCTCCTCTATCTTCCTGTTTAAAAATTGGTTTTTCTGCATTCTGGTGCCATTTTAAGATTATGAAAAAATATTGTCAATGAAATTTTTCATTCCTTGATTTATGCTTATCGCAAAATTATAATGATCATGGTTTCCTTAATTTAAGAATATTTGAATTGGATATAAACATTCAATGTCTTCCAGAATAATCCTTTTTTCAACAGAATTGTTACCCATGAAAGATGTCCCTGCCACCGGATGGGGTGTCCGGGGGAAAGGTATTTATGAAGGTTTGAAAAAATGTGGTTTCGAACTTTTCTTTGCTCCTCATAAAAATGCGGTTAAAGGATATGAAAATACTCCATCGGAATTAAAAAGATTAGCATTCGATAAAACCAACATAGATAACATAATTAAGGAAATCTCACCTGACATGATCATATTCTCACCCTGGCCTGCTGCAAGTGAATTGGCAAAGACCGATATACCGGTTGCTATTGATCTGGGAGGTCCTATTATCCTTGAAAATCTCTTTATACCAGATTGGGATATAATTCATCCCCTTGAATCGAAGATAGAAGCCCTGTCAAAGGGCGATTTTTTCATTTTCGGAAATAAGAGACAGAAAAATTACTACTTGCTTTATTTGATTTTAGCCGGAATAGAAATTAAAAACGACTGCACGGGTGTGGTTCCCATGACACTTTCACCCGATCTCCCGGAACACAAGGATCAGTTTCCAGATAAGTTCGTTACGGGCGGTGTTTTTTATCCATGGCAAAATCCATTCCCTTCTCTGAATGCAGTTGTTAAAGGAATTGAACAATCAAAAAAAGGGAAACTAAAGATTTACAGGGGTAAACACCCTACATGGGATCAGTTCCCCGGTATCTTCAAGGATCCCGAAGATTATATTGGAAAAAGCCAAAGAATTGAATACGCAGATATTGTTCCTTATGAAAAACTCCTCGATGATTACATTCGCCAGGGGATAGCAATCGACCTTTACGAGGAAAATTTTGAAAGAAAACTGGCAGCACCCAACAGAACGATTACTTATTTATGGTGCGGATTACCAGTTATTATCCCGGAATATTTCGAGATCTCGAAGGAAATTGAAGAATATGATGCCGGTTGGATTGTTTCACCATCAGACGAAGAGGAAATAATCAATGTGGTGAAATCTATTCTCGATCAGCCTGATCTCGTCAGAAAAAAAAGTTTGAACGCTCAAAAGCTGGTTAAAGAAAAATTCATATGGGGTAAAAATATGGAGTCACTTGAAAAATTCTGTAATGCACCTTTAAAGCAAAAAAAGAACCCTCCCATTATCGGAAGAATCATGGCAGAGAATTCAAAAATCAAGTTCCAGAACACTGAATTTATAAATGAAAGAAATGAACTTCAGAAGATAATCAAAGACACATGCGAATTATTGGAAACAGTGAAAGAAGAACTCAGACAAACTACTGATCAGCTAAATTATATAAGAAACTCTATACCGTACAGGTGCTTGAAAAAGCTCAAACACCTGTTCAAGTTTTAAATTTGGAAAAATCACTCCACAGCAAAATTCACTTCAGCAATATTTGATATTATATCTCCAGTTCCGGAAATCGTAGCAGCAATAACAAACGAATATGAACCGGAATTCCTGATAGGCGGTTTTTGACTTGGAATTAAAATCTCCAAAAGAGGTATTTCTTCCAGAGAACGATTAGCAGGTAGAGTGTAATTAGAAACCATAGGTGTCAAACCTCTATCAAAGATCAGACCAGAATAATAGTTACCTTCAGGATCATAAAGGAGCAAATATATATCTACTGATGTTGTTTTGTTTCCCGTATTGAGATCGAAAAGAAGTTGAAGGGAATCACCACCGGATAAAAGAGTCCTTTCCGGTTTAACTTCAAGATCAAACTGGATATGTGGTGAATAATGGTAACCGATATCAGCTCTTCCCGTATCAAAAACTCCGTCTGTTCGTGTTGTACAGGTAGAAGGTGTGAAATCTGACGGAGGGATTGCACTATTGCCGGTATCAACACATGGACTGTTAACTTTTTCCCCGGCTTCTACCTGGCTTAAATAGTAATCTCCCCTGGCTCCAACAACGAAAAGTGGATCCTCGTTGATATTACCCTCTCCGGGATATCCGTCTTCAATATCACAATACCTGATTGATGCAGGAACATTGCCTCCAATAGAACCACCCTGATTATCCCAGATAATCGTGTTCATTATCTCCGTGTTTCCGCTTGAAATTGAAATCCCGCCTTCCATAATCTGGGCAGTATTATTCACTATCGTACAGTTTGTAATATTTGTCTTGGAACTTACTATATGAAATGCTCCGCCATAGTTATTAGCTAGGTTCCCCAAAAAAAGACAATTTACAGCATGTGAGTTTGTTGATGAAAACAGGTGAATTCCACCTCCATAATTAGCGGTATTCCCTGATATCTCACAGTTTTCCAGTATTATGGGAAACTCCCCTCGAAAATATATTCCCCCGCCGGCTGAACCTTCTCCCGTTCCTGAATTGTCATATATTTTACATTTATCGATCTTAAGAGAGGAAAGATTGCTATATATACCGGCACCAAAATTCGATGAGTTATTGCTTATCGTGCAGTTTTCTAAAACCACAGATTCCTGATCATAACAATATATTCCCCCGCCCTTATACTCCGCAAAATTATCCTTAATCGAACAGTTCCTTATTTCAGGATTGGATTGATATGAAAAGCAGTTTATACCTCCACCCTGTAAAGCATAATTACCACTAATTTCGCAGTCAATTATTGAAGGATTGGATTTTCTCCAAAGAAAAATTCCACTGTCATGATTATCTTTTATCGTACAGTTGGTTATAAGAGGAGATGATATCTTCAACCTTATTCCAGCAATAAAATTATTGCTGATTAAACAATCTCTTATGGATGGAGATGCTTCTTCACAATAAATCCCTCCACTTACTGTCGCACCATAACTATTATAACTGATTTCACATCCTGAAATAGTCGGAGATGATTCCTTGCAATAAATCCCTCCACTTATATTATAGGAAAGAATGCAATCTTCAATCATCACAGGATCCGATAAATAACAATAAATTCCACCACCCTGATCATTTAAACAGGTCAAGTAATTATCGGTTATGAAACAATTGGATATTGTAATAGACGAGGAGTTTACACAATATATTCCACCTCCAAGACGATATAATAAATTTTCCCCATAAGGATTTTCAATCAAATAACCCCAACCTCCGGTTAGCTTTAAAGAGTTGATAGAAACATCTGCCACATCCATGATCGTAATAACTGATGTTTCAGCACCGGATGCATCAAGGATAGTGTTTTCGGGATCTTCTCCTATCAGACTCGTATGACTCTTCATAGAAAGGGGAAACGCTTCAAACATGGAAATATTGTAAGAACCACTTGCAATATTTATAACCGCAGGATCTCCCTCGGTCCCATCAACGTTCGATAAAGCATATGATATTGTATGCCATGCATCATCAGCACTTCTCCCTGAATTGGAGTCGGAGCCGCCGACAGCATCCACATAGTAGTTCTCGCATATACCATAAGAACAACATGATATAATACAGAAAACCAGTAAGAAAAGTTTCTCTCTCATAACTCCTCCTTTAATTATTTTAGAGAAAACACGTTACCCGAATTTTATC
>Ga0272441_10002889_pt1 | contig 34022 bp, 22 predicted proteins | sample SSMProp6N_FD_193582 | JGI IMG/M metagenome (GOLD analysis project Ga0272441, IMG submission 193582) | Marine sediment archaeal communities from Little Sippewissett salt marsh, Falmouth, MA, United States - SSM-Prop-6N | ecosystem: Environmental > Aquatic > Marine > Wetlands > Sediment ... | reverse complement strand
GACACGGTAGAGGAGTTCCTGGAGCCACGCCACCAGCACCTCGGCCGGGTCCGGCGCGAGGGCCGGGTCGCACGCCACGTCGACCCATTCCGTGGCGGCGGCCTGCTCCGGCCGATCCTCCAGCACCTGGTCGAAGACGGCGTGGGCGGCGGTTGCGAGGACGTCGGCCAGGTCCCGGCCGCGCACCTCCAGGCCCACGTCGGCGGTATGATCGAACGCCTCCCAGGTGCCCATGGCGTGCCCCGCGTCGCGGCCTCACGTGTCGGCTGAGGTGTCCTCGCTGGCTTCCTCGTGCCGTTTGCGGCTGGAAAGGAGGACGACGTCGCGCAGCCCCTGGTCGTTTTTGGCGGCCAGCCAGCGCTGCTCGAAGTCCTTTTCCTGGACGATCTGGGCGATGGCGGCCAGGGCCCGGAGGTGGAAGTTCCGCTCGTCGCGCGTGCCGGCCAGGAGGAAGATCGTCTTCACCTCCGGCGCCGCCTCCGACCAGCGGACGCCCCGCGCCGCCCGGGCCATAAGCAGGTCGAACCGTCCCTCGCCGGGAACGACGACGTGCGGCACGGCCAGCGACGTGCTGAGGAGGGTGCTGCTTTCGTCCTCGCGCCGGCGGAGCATGCCAGCCATTTCGGACGGCTCCAGGTCCAGCCGCGGCGCCAGGTGCTCGGCCGCCAGTGCGAAGAACGCGTCCACATCCATCGGCTCGGCCACGTCCAGGACGACGGCCCGTTCGACGAGCCGGTCGAACCGGTCGAGGACGACGGCGTCGCGCTCGTGAAGGATCGTCTTCAGTTCCTCCTCGAGCGACCCGGTGGCAAGTTGGCGGTCCGTCAGGCGCTCCAGCAGGTGCAGCAGGGCCGACTCGCCCCGCACCCGCGTCCGCCCGTAGAACCAGAACGTCAGGAACCCCACCAATACCAGCCCGGCGGCAATCAGGTACGCCTCCACCCCCATCTCGAACAGGATGAACCCGAACCCCACCAGCCCCCCGATCTGGAGCCACGGGTACACCGGCGCCCGGAACGCCGGCCGGTAGTTCTGGAGCCCGCTCTCCCGCAGCACGATCACCGACAGGCACGCCAGCATGTACCCCAGGATGAGGACCGTGGAGGCGGCCTCGACGAGGATATCCAGTTTCAGCAGCAGGCTCAGGACAATCACCGCCCCGGTCACCAGGATGGCGGCGTGCGGCGTCCGGAACCGCCGGTTCACCTTCGCGAGCGGCCCGGGCAGCAGGCGGTCGCGCGACAGGGCCAGCAGGTATCGCGAGGCGGCCATAATGCCCGCGTTGGCCGTCGAGACGAACGCCAGCACCGCCCCGACGCTCATCGCGACGTATCCGGCCTCGCCCAGAATGGCCCGGCCGCCGTCCGACAGCGGCGTCAGCGAGCCGTCCAGCGTCTCGGTCTGGACCACCCCGCTCGTCACGACGACCGCCAGCGTGTAGATAAGGGTGACACTTACCAGCGCGAGCACCAGGCCCAGGGGAATCGTCCGGCCGGGCCGGCGGACCTCTTCCGCCACGCTCGCCACGTTCAGCAGACCGCCGTAGGAGACGAACACGAACCCGGTCGTCCAGAAGACCCGTGCCAGACCGTACGGCGCGAAGGGAATCAGCAACGCCGACCGCACCTGCCCCAGCCCCACCACGATGTAAAGGACCAGGAGGGCGAAGAGGCCTGCCACCAGCACCACCTGGGCGCGGGCCGCCTCCCGCACGCCCATGAGGTTCAGCACCACGAACAGCACGCACAGCACCGGCCCCGCCACCAAGCCGTGCAGGTTCACAAGGAGCGAGGCGAATGTCGCCATCCCGACGATGGCGAACGCGCTTTTCAGCGACAGCGAAAACCAACTCAGGATGCCCGCCACGGTCCCCACGCCCGGGCCGAACCCGCGCATGATGAAGAAGTAGTCGCCGCCCGCCTTCGGCATGGCGGTCGTCAGTTCCGCGATGCTCAAGGCCCCGGCGGTGGCCAGGATCCCCGCCAGCAGGTACGAGAAGATCACGCCGGGCCCCGCCTGGGCGTGGGCCATCCCCGGCAGGATGAACAGCCCGCTCGAGATCATCGCCCCCGAGGCGATCGCGAAGACGTGAACCAGGCCCAGACCTTTGTGCAACGAACTCTGCATGATCATTCCTTTGTAGGCCGGGACGCCGCCCGTCTACGCCTGCTGCATCTTGTCCGAGACGCCCAGCGGCGACGGATACTTGTTCACCACGACGTACGTCGAGACGAGGAACGACAGGAGCGTGGCCGTCAGGATCACCTCCATCGCCAGTTCGCCGATCAGGTCCTGGTCGAGCGCCAGAAACGCGATGACCAGGCCGAACTCGCTGCACTGTCCCAGCCGCCACCCCGCTTCCCGGGCCATGGGCGGCTCCGTCCCGACCGCCCGCAGCAGCAGCCGGAACACGGTGGGCTTCAGCAGGGCGAAGCCGGCCGCCAGCACCGCCGCCAGCCCGAGAGCGGCGGCCGAGACGGCCGTCACGTCCACCAGCGCCCCCAGACTGAAAAAGAGGAGCACCACGAAGAAGTCGCGCAGCGGCGCCACCTTCTCCCACAGGTACAGGCTCATCGGGCTCCGCGCCAAGGCCAGTCCGGCCACAAACGCCCCGATCTCGCGGGAGAAGCCGAGCGCCTCGGCCCCCTCGGCCAGGGCAAAGCACCACGCCAGCCCGACAATGAACAGCAGTTCCGGGTACCGCTCCACCCGCCGCATCAGCCGCCGCACCACGTACTGCTCCGCCGGGAACGCCGCCGCCAGCATCACCAGGCCGACCGGCAATCGCCACCCGATGCTGGCGAACGTTTGCCCCGGCCCCGCCACCGCCATCGCCACGAGGATGCCGATGGCCAGCACGTCCTCCACGATCAGGATCCCGATGGCCAGCGTGCCGACGGCCGACTCATGCAGCCGCCGCGTCGGCAGCAACTTGACCACCAGCAGCGTGCTCGAAAACGCCGTCGCGCAGCCCACCAGGACCGTTTCGGTCCACGTCAGGCCGACGGTCTCCGGCACCGCCCACCGAAACGCCGCCGCGGCCCCGACGCCCGCCGCAAAGAACGTCGTGGCGCTGCACAGCGTCACGAGGCTGGCCTCGCGAAAAAACCGCAGCAGCCGGCCCGGGTGCAGCACCATTCCCAGCAGGAACAGCAGCAGGACCAGGCCGAGGGCCCCGGCGGCCCGGATGAACTCCGTCTGCTCCACACGGGCCAGGCCCGGCACGGGGGAGTGCGGCCCGAGCAGGAACCCCGCCGCAATGTACGCCACGATGAGCGGCTGCCGCAGCGCATGGGCCACCAGCGCCAGCGCGGCGGCGCCGGCGATGACGACCGCCAGTTCCAGGATCAGCGATTCGGTCAATACTCGATCCCCTCGACCGGCCCCTCGCCCTGCTCGAACGGGTGCTTGACGCACCGCATCTCGGTCACGAGGTCCGCCCCGTCCACCAGAGCCGGCCAGGCGCCCCGGCCCGTCAGGACGAGGTGCGTCCCGGCCGGCCGCGCCGACAGCAGGCCCTCCACCTCCTCGCGCGTAAGGAGCCCCAATCCCACGGCCGTCAGAATCTCGTCCGCGACGACCATCCCGGGCCGGCCCCCGGCAAGCAGGCGCCGGACCTCGGCCAGGGCCTCGCGTGCGGCGGCGCGGTCGGCGTCGGCCGGCTCGCCCGTCACCCAGCCGGCGCCCATGCAGCGGACGGTGAGGTCGGGGGCGAGGCGCTCGGCCGCCGCGTGCTCGCCGCAAGGCTCGGCCTTGACGAACTGGACGACGCCGGCGGCGATGCCCTGCCCCACGGCGCGCAGGGCCGTCCCGAGGGCGGCGGTCGTCTTGCCCTTCCCGTCGCCCGTGTAGATGATGACCCGGCCGCGGTGGGCGGCGTCGGGCATGGCGTCCTCCCATCGGGGGCGTGCTGCGGCCCGTGCCACGGCCGGTTTTGGCCGGCCGTGAGTCCCGCCCGTGGGGCGCGGGCGGTCGTGCGCCGATTGTACGACGCCCCGCGCCGCCCCTGCAAGCGTTCGTGCGCGGCCTGCGCGGCGGGCAGTCTTGCCCACCGCGCGAAGATCGCGCCGCCAGCGTCCGAGCCGCGAACTCACGGACATTGTGCGGCAGCTCCCTGTTGTACAAGCGAGCGTGCTGCCCCCGGACGATGAGTTTGGCGGTGACGGTGAGGCGAACGCGCGGGAGTCCGCGGACCCAGGGGGGCCCGTGCGTCAGCCCCCCCCAACGCCTGAAGGAATCGCTGGGTGTCGGCCTGGCGGAGTCGGCGGTCCGGCTCGCCGGCGAGCAACGCCGCCGCCGTTGGTGGACGGCCGGAGGCAACGTTGAGAAGATCCGTGACGCGCGCCGTCCGAGGCAGGTCATCGTGTACGTCGCGAACCAGCGGTTGCCCAGCGTGTGATTTGTTTGGCACGCGGGGATCGCGCGGCGCCGCCGAGTACCCACGAACTCACCCGCCTGCGCCAGCTCACTCCGCCGTAGCGGCCTTGGCTGCGAAGGCTGGAAGGCGGCGGGCAGGCGTTCGCGGCCCGGGGCGCGGCACCGCTCAACATCCTCCGCCTACCCGTTCGCCCCGCCGTGCTTTTTCAGCCACGCCTGATACGGGACCAGGCTATCGCCCTCGACGCCGGTCAGTTGCGTCATCGCGGCGCGGTAGAGTTGTTTGAGGCGGTCGTCCGATTCCTTCTCGTGGGCCGCCGCGAGCGCCCGGACGACCGGGACGGAATCCTTCGGCGCCAGTTGCGCCAGGGCCGACGCCGCGTTCGTCCGTGTCCAGGGCAACTCGGCGTCGAGGGCGTCGCAAAGGGCGGGGAGAACGGCCTGGGCGCCCGCGTCGCCGCGCTTGTAGATGCGGCTGGCGAGGAGGGCGGCGGCGCCGCGGACGCGGGCCTCCTCGTCGGCCAGGCGCTTGAGGAGGACGTCGGTCTCGACCGCGTCGCCGCGGATGGCAAGGCTGACGAGGGTCGTCCCGCGGACCTGCCCACTGGGGTCGCCGATGAGGGCCCGGAGCCGCTCCGGCGTCTGGGTGTCGTCGAGGAACGCCAGGGCGAAGGCGGCCAGGTCGCGGACGACCGGGTCGGGGTCGGCGGCGTCCATGAGGATCTGCTTGGCGTTGACGCGGGCCAGCTGCCGCAGCGTCCGATCGATCTGGGCCAGGCGGTCGCGTTGGCCGCTCGCCCCCGCGCGGTCGCGGCTGGTCTGGAGGTCCCGCAGCATCAGCCGCAGACGGGCCGGCTTGACGGGCTGGCCAATCAGTCGCTGCTGCGCCAGGGCGGCGTGCAGACTACGGACCGCCGGCGCCCAGGCCCCGTCCGGGTTGCCATCGAGATACTGCTGAAGGGCGGCGACGGCGGCGTCGAAGTTTCCGGCGCGGGCGTCGGCCATCGCCTTCTCGAGGGCCTCCAGGTTCGCCTTGGCCTTGGCCAGCGCCGCGGGGGCGAGGCGGCCGGTCTCCGCCAGCCGCTCTTCCCACGTGCGGGTCAGATGCTGCGTGGCCTCACCGGCTTTCTCCTCCAGCACCAGCGTGCCGCGCTGCGACAGCAGGCCGGACCCGTCCTTGGCCCAGGCGGTGCGGGCCTCCAGGCGGGTGACGGTGATGCGGTTGGCGAAGTCGCCCTCGAAAGTGAGCCGGGCGGTCGTCTGGAAGACGACGGCGGCCGGGCCGTCCGTGGCGGCCGGCGCCGCGAGGCGCTGCGTCTCGACCGCCAGCCGCGCCACGCCCAGGTTCAGCTGGCGCGTGACGGGGGCGTCCGGGCCGACGGGCTTCTCGGGCATGTATTGCAATTCGGCGATAGCCCGATCGATGGCCTGCATCGGCTGCTCGGGCTGGAGCGGGGTCTCCAGGGGCCGGCCCGTCAGGTCGCGCCGATGGGCTGCCAGCAGCGGCGGCATGGGGCGGAACCGCTGGGTCGCGGGCACCTGGCCGAGCTGGTCCTCGCCGTTTTCCTCGTAGGCGACGAGGCGTTCGCCGCTCGGCGTTTCGAGGGACACGACGCGCATCTGGGGCGGGTCGTCCTTCGTCTCGACGACGAGGAGTTCCCGGCGGGCGGAGACCGCCGTCACCCGCCGCGACGACTTCTCGCCCGAGCGGACCTGCACCTCGGTCTGCGTGCTCCGGTCGAACACCCGGCGGGCGCCCGGCGTGACGGCGTAGCGGAGCGGTTCGGCCTGCCCGCCCGCGGGCGCCGCGACGGCAACCGTGGCGGCGAACGTCAGCACCAGCGTCAGCATGCGATGCATCAGGCGTTCCTTCCTTGCGGTTCGGCGTTGGAATCGACCACGAGCCCCGGGCGCCGGCTCTTCATCAGCCGCCACAGCAGCAGGCTTCCGCCCACGACCATGACGACGGCGATGTTCTGGCTGATCGTGAGGCCCGGCAGGGCGTCGGCGGCCTCGCGGGCCCCCACCAGCCGGAGCAGCGTCGGCAGGCCCAGGAGGTAGGCCTCCGGCTCGTCGGCCCGGAGCAACTCCAGCAGGTACCGCGTGATGCCGTACAGGATGGCGAACGTGAGGAGGATCTGCCCGTTCCGCCGGCGCCGCCAGAACATCACGGATAAGACGAGCGAGAGCCCCAGGGCATTCACGAGCGAATAAGCCTGCGACGGATGGATGGCCGGCATCCGCCACGCGGCGGCCAAGGCCCCGCCGACGGCTCCGACGACGGCCCCGCCGCCTTCCAGGTGGAATTGCCCCAGGGCCTGGGCGAAGGCCGGCACCTGGACCTCGGCGTAATGGTACCACGGGATGGACCCGACGGGCCAGACCATGCCGGGGCCCGCCGTCGCCACGTCGCCGAAACAGCACCCGTTCAGAAAGCATCCGACCCGGCCCAGGGCGAGCCCCAGGGCCATGCTCGGCGTGATGACGTCCAGCCAATACAGGACGTTGCGGCGGGAGAGGCGGAGATACGCCACCGTGGCGAGCGTGGCGAGCAGAAACCCGCCGTAGAACGTCAGGCCGCCTTCCCAGATGAGAAAGAGGTCGAGGAGGCTGTTGAACTTCTCGTGGTTCTGGAGGACGAAGAAGGCGCGGGCGCCGAACACGCCGCCGAAGAAACACGCCAGGGCGGCGTTGTGCACGACCTCGGGCGGGCGGCCGTCGCGCTTCGCCCGCCGGGCGGCCGTCAGAATCGCCAGCAGGAACCCGACCGCCATCGCCAGGCCGTACCCGTGGAGGGGCAGCACGAGGTCGGTGCCGGGGATCGGTAGCCGGAGCAGCACTTGGCGCACGGGTCGGTTCCGGCGAGTCAGGGCATTTCGCGGACGTAACGGTTCTGTTCGTCGACGAGGATTTTCTGAGGCCGGTGGTCGGCGAGTTCGTCCGGGGCCAGGTAGGCGAACGCCAGGATGATGACGACGTCGCCCGGCTCGCCGAGACGGGCGGCGGCGCCGTTGAGGCAGATCGTGCCGCTGCCCCGCTCGCCCGCCAGCACGTACGTCTCGTGCCGCGTCCCGTTCGTTACGTTCGCCACCAGGACGGCCTCGCCGACCAGGACGCCGGCGGCGTCGAGGAGATCGGCGTCGATCGTGATGCTGCCCTCGTAGTCGAGATGCGTCTCCGTGACGCGTGCCCGATGGATCTTGGCGCGGAGAACTTTGACAAACATCGTCTTGCCTTTCCGATCGTTTCCGTTGAGCCGCCGACGGCACGTCGACGGTCGTTTTGCGTCGACCTTCGGTGACGGCTCCACATTGCCGTCTCACGCCTCCCCGCGGTCGTCCAGATTCCGCAGAAGACAGTTGTCGATGAGTCGCGTCTGGCCGACCCGCACAGCCGCCGCCACCAGCACCTGCTGGCCGATCGTCTCCAGCGGCGCCAGGGTGTCCGGGTCGACGACGGCGACGTACTCGAGCTCGACGCCGTCGGCGGCCTCCAGGGCCTTGCGGACGCGGCGCTCGACGGCCGCCGCGTCGCGCTCGCCGGCGCGGATGCGGCCGCCGGCCTCCAGGACGGCCTTCGGCAGGGCGAGGGCCCGGGACCGCTCCTGGTCGCTAAGATACCGATTTCGGCTGCTCGTGGCCAGGGTGTCCGCGTCGCGGACGAGCGGGCACGCCCGAATCCGCACGGGCAGGTTCAGGTCCGCCACCATCCGGCGGACGACCGCCAGTTGCTGGGCGTCCTTCTCGCCGAAGTAGGCGGCGTCCGGCCGGACGATGCCCAACAGCTTCGTCACGACGGTGCACACGCCGTCGAAGTGCCCGGGCCGCTGCGCCCCGCACAGGCCGCCGGTCAGGTCCGCCACGTGGACGGTGGTCTTCGGCTCGTCGGGGTACATCTCCTCCGTCGGCGGATGGAACACGAGGTCGACGCCCTCATCCTCGCAGGCCGCCAGGTCGTCCTCGATGGGGCGGGGGTAGCGGGCCAGGTCCTCCCCGGGGCCGAACTGGGTGGGGTTGACGAAGAGGCTGACCACGACGAACCCGCCGTCGCGTCGGGCGGTCTGGATGAGGCTGCGGTGCCCGGCGTGCAGGGCCCCCATCGTGGGGACGAGACGGACGGTCTCCTCCCGCTGACGGGCCTCGTCCACCTGTCGGCGGACTTCCGGGATGCGCTCGGCCACGATCATGGCAGTCTCCGGACGGGCGGCCGGACGCAGCCGTCCGACGGGGGTGAAAGGACCCATTATACGGCCTCGGGTGGCCGAGACAAGCGCGAGGCGGGGCAGGCCGCCGGCGAACACGGGCCGCCACGCGCCGGTGGAAGCCGGCTTACGCTCGCGGGGCCCCGGTGTTGCCGTCAATCCGGAATCCCAAATCCGAAATCGTCTCCCTACCCGCCGAGGTGCTCGGCCAGGAGCCGCGCCTCGGCCTCCGGGGTCCACCGGCCGGCGTCCGTGAGGTCGTCGACGGGCGCGAGGGGCATCTCGATCTGCGGGTAGACGACGATCCGCCCGGGGTAGGTGCCCTCGTGGTTGTGGTGCATGGCCTCCTGGACGGTCTCGATGCCGCCCACGCACGCGACGGCGTTGTTGGGATCGATGCGGCCGGCGGCGGCGTCGTCGAGGGCCCGGCGGAGGGCCTCGATCGGCGACCCGCTCGTCGCCACGAGCGTCCACTGGCCGTAGTGCATGTCGTTCAGGTTCAGCCGCATCCACGCCTTGTCGCGGTCCGGGAAGCCTGCAAATATGTTGAAATAACCGTTCTTGGCGAGGTAAGGGACGGCGGCCTCGGCGGCCATCGCCACGGGCGCGAGGAGGATCACGTCATCCGCCCCGCCGGGCTCCAGATGGTCCTCGACCGTCTCCGACGCCAGGTCCACGACCGCCAGGTCCACGCCCTTCTCCTGGGCGAGCGGCCCGAGGCTGGAGCGGACCTTGCGCAGCCGCTCGGGTTTCATCTCGGTCACGATGACCCGGCTGGCCCCGTCCTGGATGCCCTTCTCGATGTGCATCAGCCCCAGCGGCCCGGCGCCGATGTACCAGGCCGTCCCGCCGGGCAGGACGCTGCGGGTCTCGCGGTGATGGCTGTAGGCGTGGTAGACGCAGGCCCACGGTTCCGCCAGGGCCGCCTGGCTGTAGGCGAGGCTCGGGTCCACGGGCAGCAGGTACCCGCCTTCGTAAATCTCCGGGCCGATGGTCTGGTATTGCTGGTCGGCCCCGCGGAGTTTGTACCCGTAGGCGATGTTCTCGCCGTCGATGTAAATCTCGGCCTGGACGGCGTACCGCTGGCCGACGGCGTAGCGGCCCTCGAGGCCCGCGCCGACCTTGACGGCGGTCATCGAGACCTCGTGCCCGGGGACGGTGGGCTCGGCGGCGAGGTCCCGGCCCTGCATGCGGGCGTGCCGCTCGCCCTGCGAGATCATCTTCCAGTCGCTGGCGCAGATGCCGACGGCGTCGATGCGGACCAAGAGTTGATCGTCGGCGGGGGTCGGGACGGCCGCCTCCTCCAGGCGCAGGTTCTCGAGGCCCGCCCCGTACAGGTTCCAGGCCCGGGACGTCTCGGGGATTTCATACGAACCGCTGACGCTGCGGTAATCGTCGAGTGTGGTCATGGGGGGAGCCTTTCGGTTGTCGAGCCCGCCGCGTGCGCAGCGGGGTACTTTCGATCGCGGGGTGCCACTGGCTGCTTGTCAGCCAGTGCGTTGAGAGCGTGGAGTCACACTGGCGGGCAAGCCGCCAGTGGCACCCGGCGAACACGGACGTTTACGCGCGCGGGTCACTGTGTTCGCCGCGGCGCTTGCACCGCGCGTGCCTTTAGCGGCGCGATGCCGCCCTACCGCACGAACACCTGCCCGGCGTCGCAGACGAGCACCTGGCCGGTCACGACGCGCGAAGCGTCGGAGGCGAGCCAGCAGACGACGCCGGCCACGTCCTCCGGCGTGATCTCCACGCCCAGGCTCGTCAGCCCCACGTAGTACGGGATGACCTCGTCCGGCCGGATGCCGCGCTTCTCCGCACACGCCTTGATATACTCTTCATTCCATATCTTCGAGCCCTGAAAGACGTTGCCCGGGGCGACGGCGTTGACGCGGATGCCGTGGGCCCCGAGTTCCTGCGCCCAGCCTCGGGCCAGGTGAATCTCGCCCGCCTTCGTCGCGTTGTACGCCGAGTTGGCCTTCGAGGCGTCGAGGCCGCTCTTGGAGGAGACCAGGACGATGGCCCCGCCGCGACCCTGGCGGATCATGAGCCGGGCCGCCTCCCGGGCTGCCAGGAAGTACCCCGTCAGGTTCACCTCCAGGGCCGTCCGCCACGCGTCGACGGGGAACTCAGGCAACGGATGGGCCGGGGCGATGCCCGCCGCCGGCACGCAGATGTCCACGCCGTCGAAGGCCGCCGCTACACGGGCGAAGGCCGCCGCCACCTGGGCCTCGTCCGTCACGTCGCACTCCACCGCCAGGCTGTGGTGCGGGGCGACGGCGTCGCTGATGCGGGCGTGGGTGGCCTCGGCGGCGTCGAGGTCGAGGTCCAGCAGACCCACGCGCGCCCCGGCCCGGGCCAGGCCCTCCGCGATGCCGCGCCCCAGCCCGCTCCCCGCCCCCGTGACGACGGCGGTCTTGCCGGCCAGGAGGTCGGCCGGCGGCGGCGTGGGCACCTCGGGAATCGGCGTGTCGGTCATGGCAGGGCCTTTCGGCTGTCGGGCGCGATGCCGGGTGCCACGGGCGGCTTGCCCGCCCGTGTGTTGCCACCTCTGCAAGGCACTGGCTGACAAGCAGCCAGTGGCACACGGCGCCGTTCGAGCCCGCCGCGGAAGCGGCGGGTCATCCTCATCCGCCTTGGTCGACGGCCATGGCAGATGGAGATGCCCGGCTGCTCCCGCAGCCGGCTCGACCGGCGCGGCACTACGTGGGCTTTTCGCCGGCCTCGCCTTCGTCCTCGGTATCGCCCTCCGTGTCGGGCGCTTCAGGTTCGGGCGCCTCGGGCTCGGGCGCTTCGGGTTCGGGCGTCTCGGGTTCGGGCGTCTCGGGTTCGGGCGCTTCGGGTTCGGGCGCTTCAGTCTCGGGCGATTCAGGTTCGGGCACCTCGGGTTCGGGCGATTCGGGCTCGGGCGCTTCGGGTTCGGGCGTCTCGGGTTCGGGCGTCTCGGGTTCGGGCGTCTCGGGTTCGGGCGCTTCAGCCTCGGGCGATTCAGGTTCGGGCACCTCGGGTTCGGGCGATTCGGGTTCGGGCGATTCGGGTTCGGGCGATTCAGGTTCGGGCGCCTCAGGCTCGGACGCCTCAGGTTCGGGCGCCGACGCCTCGGCCTCGCCGGCTTCCTGCTCGGCCTCGGCGGGCGGGTCCTGGAGTTGCGGTTCGGCTTCGGCGTTCTCCTGCTGTTCCGCTTCGGGCTGAATCTCCTCGAACTCCTCGAACTCCTCGACGTACTCCGTGCCGGGATGCTCCTTGGGGGAGTCGGAATCGTAGTAGGCCCATCGGATCTTGGGCCGGCCCAAGGCGTCGGGCGGGCGCTCGGGGGCCGGGCCGTCGGATTGGGAAACGATGACCCGCGGAGGCCCGGCGCGTCGGCGGTCGTGGTCGCGTCCGCGGGACGGTCCGCCTCGAGACCGCGCCCCGTCGGGGCGGCCGCGCCCGCGTCCTCGTCCGTCGCGGGAGGGTCGGCGCTCGCCGGGGCGGCGTTCGGGCCGGCCGGCCCCGCGGGGCCGGTCGTCGTCCCGTCCGCGGTCGGCGCCGGCGGCGCGGTCGCCGGTCCTGGCCGGCCCGGCGCGGTCGGTTCCGGCCCGGCGGTCGCGCGGGCCGGGCCGGCCCTTGCCCTTCTCGCCCTTGGCGGGCACGAGGCTGAGGGAGATACGGTGCTTCGCCGTATCGACCTTGAGGATGCGGGCCCGGACCACGTCGCCGACGTGCAGGAACTTCAGCGGGTTCCGCACGTACCGGCGGGAGAACTCGCTCACGTGGACGAGCCCTTCCTCCTTCAGGCCGATGTCGACGAACGCGCCGAAGTCCACGACGTTCCGGACGGTGCCCTTGACCCACTCGCCGGGGACGAGGTCCTCGATGCGGCGGATGCGTCGGCGGAGGATCGGCCCGTGGTGGTCCTGGCGCGGGTCGCGCCCCGGCCTCAGCAGCGCCGCCACGATGCCCTGGAGGACGGGCAGCGGCATGTCGAGGGTGCGGGCGGCCTCTTCGAGCGGCAGGCCGGCCAGCGCCTCCCGCACCGCCGGGGCCCTCTCCGGCGCCGCCAGGTCGTCCGGACCGTACCCGAGGTGGGCGAGCAGCCGCTCGGCGTCCGGGTACCGCTCGGGATGGATGCGGGTCGAGTCGAGCGGGTGCGGGCCGTGGACCCACAGGAACCCGGCCGCCTGGAGGACCGTCTGTTCGTCCCAGGCGGGGAGGCCGGCCAGGTCCGCCCGCGTCTGGATCGGCGCCTCGGCCCGGCGCGCCACGAGCGCCTCGACCTGCTCCGGCCCGAGCCCCGGCACCCAGCGGAGCATGTGCGGGGAGGCGGCGTGCGCGTCGGCCCCGACGGCGGCGACGCACGAGGTCAGCGTGTCCGCCAACGCCTGCTGCAGCCGCCCCTGATCCACGTCGTGCTGGTACAGGCCGACGCCGATGGCCCGGGGATCGATCTTGACGAGTTCGGCAAGCGGGTCCTGGAGCCGCCGGCCGATGCTGACGGCCGCCAGGATCGCGGGTTCCAGGCGGGGGAACTCGTCGCGGGCAGCCTGGCTGTCGGCGTAGGCGGCGGCGCCGGCCTCGGAGACGACCGCGTACAGGAGGTCGAGGTCGCCCTCCTCGATCATCTCGGAGACCAGGGCCTCGACCTCCCGGCAGCCGGTGCCGTTGCCGATCGCCACCGTTTCCACGCCGTGCTCGGCCACCATGGCGGCCAGGGCCTGCCGGGCCTCGTCCCATTTCTTCTGCGGCTGGAGGGGGTAGAGGATGGTCTCGGCGAGCAGCCGGCCATCCGGGTCCAGGACCGCCGTCTTGCACCCCGTCCGGTAGCCCGGCTGGATGGCCAGCACGGTGCGGCCGGGGACGGGCTTGGCCATCAGGAGGCTCCGCAGGTTCTCGACGAAGACCTCGATGGCGTGGCGTTCGGCCCGGCGGGTGAGGCGCTCGCGGATCTGCCGGTCAATGGCGGGCAGGACCAGCCGACGCAGCGCATCGGCCACCACCCGCCGAAGGAAGTCCGCGAACCGGTGCCCCTTGCCGCTCGCCAGGTCCAGCACGTGGTCGAGGAGTTTTTCGAACGGCACCGTGACGGTGACGCGGAGCATCTTGGACCGCTGGCCGCGGTTGATGGCCATCACGCGGTGCGGCGGGACGCGGGTCAGGGGTTCGCGGTAATCGAGGAACTGGCGGAACTCCGGGTTCCGGCGAGCGTGCGGCCCGGCCTGGCGGGAGACCAGGGCCCCCTCTTTCCAGACGAACTCGCGGACGGCCTGGCGGACGGCGGGGGCGTCGGCGACGCGTTCGGCCAGGATATGGGCGGCCCCGGTCATCGCCTCGTCGGTGGAGTGGACCTCCCGGGCCGGGTCGACGAACTCAGCTGCCTTCGTCCTCAGGTCCGGCCCCTCGGCCGGGCCGTGCCGGGCGTACTCGGCCAGCAGCCCCAGGCCGCGCTCCATCGCCACCTGGGCGGCGGTGCGGCGTTTCGGGCGGACCGGCCGGACCAGGTCCTCGAGCCGCTCGGCGGTCGGGGCGGCGTCGATGGCCGCGGCCAACTCCGGCGTCAGGGCGTCCTGCTGCTCGGCCAGGGCACGGGCCTGGCGGCGGAGGTCGGCCAGGCGCGCCATCTCGGCGCCCACGTCGCGGACGCGGAGAAGGGTCTCCTCGTCCATATCCCCGGTGGCCTCCGGGCGGTACCGGGCGATGAAGACGGGAGCGAGGCCCGCCTCCAGGAGGTCCACGGCGGACCGGACACGCTCGGGGGCGAGTTTCAGGCGGCGGGCCAGCGCGGCGACGAGGTCGGGCGGCATCGGCGGTACGACCTTCCTTCCGTGGGTCGCGGCGGCCGGCCTGACGGCAGCGCAGGTGTCGAGGTTCCGACGGTGCGGCGGGCGGCGGCCGCGCCCAAGTAATGGACCGGCGAGTATACCGCTCGCCGCGGGCGGGAGCAAACCGTTTTCCCGGGGCGCCGCCGACCCCTACCCCTCCCGCCGGGCGTGGCTGGGGGCGCGGGAGCGGAACTGGCCCTTCAGGCCCGGCACGATCTCCCGCAGACACTCCTCCACCCGGTTGACGAACCGGATGTCGAGTTCCTCGCGGACGTCGGCCGGCACCTTCTCCAGGTCGTCGCGATTCTCGGCGGGCAGGACGAGGCGCGTCAGCCCCTCGCGGTGGGCCGCCAGCACCTTCTCCTTGATCCCCCCGACCGCCAGCACGCGGCCCTGGAGGGTGACCTCGCCGGTCATGGCGACGTCGCGGCGGGCGGGGCACCCGCTCATCGCCGACGCCAGCGCGCACAGGACGGGCAGCCCGGCGCTCGGGCCGTCTTTGGGCGTGGCGCCCTCGGGGACGTGCACGTGCAGGTCGACGGCATGGCGGGCCGGCACGACGCCCGGCCGGCTGCACCGCGACCGGACCCACGACAGGGCCGTCTTGACCGATTCCTGCATCACCTCGCCGAGTTGGCCGGTCAGGGTCAGTTCGCCCTTGCCGGCCATGCACGAGCACTCGATGGTGAGGCTCCGGCCGCCGACCTCGGTGCGGGCGAGGCTTGTGACCGTGCCGACGCCCTCCTTCGGTCCCGTCTGGCCGCGGCGATACGGGGCCGGGCCCAGGTACGTGCGCAGATGGTCGACGGTGACGGCGTGGGGCTCGGGGGCCGGCGTGTCGGCCGAGGCGCGCTGGACGGCGATCTTGCGGAGCACCCGCGCGAGCCGCTTCCGCAGATTCCGGACGCCGGCCTCGCGGGTGTAGCGTTCGGCGAGGGCGAGGAGGACCTCGCGCGGGATGGTCACCTCTCCGTCCCCCAGCCCGTGGGCGGCCCGTTCGCGCGGCAGAAGGTGATGCTCGGCGATGCCGATCTTCTCCTCCAGCGTGTACCCGGAAAGTTCGATCACCTCCAGCCGGTCCATCAGGACGGGCGGGATGTTCGTCGCCACGTTCGCCGTGCAGATGAACAGGACGTCGGACAGGTCGAACTCGACCTCCAGGTAATGGTCGCTGAAGGCGTGGTTCTCGTCCGGGTCGAGGACCTCCAGGAGCGCGCTGGCCGGGTCGCCGGCCATCCCCTGGCCCATCTTGTCGATCTCATCGAGGAGGAAGACGGGGTTGCGGACGCCGGCCTTGCGGATGCTCTGGAGGATGCGCCCCGGCAGGGCGCCGACGTAGGTTCGCCGATGGCCGCGGATTTCCGCCTCGTCGCGCACCCCGCCCAGGCTCTTGCGGACGAAGCGGCGGCCCAGGGCCCGGGCCACGCTGCCGGCCAGGCTCGTCTTGCCGACGCCGGGCGGCCCGACGAAGCACAGGATCGGTTCCTGCATGTGGTCGGCCGCCAGTTTCTTGACCGCCAGGTACTCCAGGATCCGCTCCTTGGGTTCCTCGAGGCCGAAGTGGTCCTCGTCCAGCACCCGCCGCACGTGCCGCAGGTCCAGACGATCGTCCGTCCGCTTCTGCCACGGCATGTGGATGAGCCAGTCGAGGTACTCGCCGACGACGACCGCCTGGGGCGTGAGGGGGAGCATGCGGCTGAGGCGATGGTGCTCGCGCAGGGCGACCTTGCGGACGGCGTCCGGCATGCCGGAGGCCGCAATCTGTTCCCGCAGTTCCGCCAGGCCCTCGCCGGACTCGTGGTACCCGAGTTCCTCCTCGATGGCCTTGAGTTGCTCCTTGAGGAAGTACTCCTTCTGGCTCTTGTTCATGCGGGCTCGGACGCGGTGCCCGATCTTCTTCTGGATCTCCAGCAGCGCCAGTTCGTTCTCCAGGATGTCCGCCAGCGTCCGCAGCCGCGCCTCCGGATCCACCATCTCCAGGAGGCACTGCTTGTCGGCATACGGGAGGGCGGCGTAGGCGGCCACGGTGTCGGCGAGCACGGAGGCCGTCGCCGCCTGGGTGACGAGTTGGCCCACGCCTTCGGGGAGCGAGGGTTGGAGATGCATGTAGGAATAGAACCGACCGCGGACGGTCCGCATCAGGGCCTCGCGTTCGGGGCCCTCCTCGTCCGGCTCGACGACCACTTCCGTCCGGGCCCACAGGCACCCGGCGTCGCGGTCGACGTCGGCCACGCGGGCCCGGTCGCCGGACTCGATGATGACCTTGTGCGTCCCGCCTTCGCCGCGGAACACCTGGTGCACCTGCGCCACGGTGCCCATCTCGAAGAGGTCGTCGGCGGTCGGGTCGAGGCAGTCGGCGTCGCGCTGGGTGAGGAGGAGGATGCGGCCGTCGCGGGCCAGCGCCTCGTGGACGGCGGTGACCGACATCTCCCGCCCCACCTGAAGCGGCAGCGCCAGGCCCGGAAACGCCACGAGCCCCCTCAGCGGCAGGACAGGCAGGCGGTCGGGCTCGGCCGGCGCCGCCGTCTCGAGCTCGACGGCCGGCAGGGTCGGTGCGTCGGTGGTCATGGGCTCCCCTCGTGAAACAGCCACTCCTCGCACGTGCAGCGGAGGAGGACGGGCTGGGACTCGACGGCCCGTCCGCCGGCCAGGACGAGGCGGGCCCGCATCCGGATCGGCCGATCGCCCCGCCAGAAGTACTTGGCGACACTGCCCCGCGCGTCCGGCCCCGTCGGGCCCCACAGGTAGAACGCGTCGATCGGATACGTCTCCGTCCACGCCTCGCCGGGCCCGAGCGCGACCTGCCTGGCGGGCGGCCAGCGGTCGGCGCCGGCGTCGGTGTAGACCGGCATCTCGTCCCGGCCGTCGGCGTCCTCCAGCGCCAGGACGAGGCACGGCAGGGGCAGACCCTCGTGCCCTTCGGCGGCGCCCGCCGGCACCATCGGCCGCGGCCGGGTGATGGCTACCGTCGCGGCGCTCCGGTTGGTGACCGTGACGCGGACCTCGGCGGGCAGACCGCCCTCCGGCTGCGTGCCGACGGTCTCCAGACCAAGGGCCATGTCGTCGGCGCCGGCGTCGCGGTCGGCCCGCACGGCCTCCTCGCACCCGCCGGCGGCGAGCGCCCCGGCGGCGAGAAGGACGGCGAGCAGGACGGTGCGATGCATGGCGATGCGTCCCCCGGATGCGGCGGTTGCATGACGTCGCGCCGCAGTGGCTTGCGCGCGACACGCGCCTACGGCGCGCCGGCGGCCTCGGCCCCCGCCTCGACGGGCGCCGGCTCGTCGCGTTCCTCGGCGGGCGCCTCGAACGACTCCTCGGGCGCCGGCTCGGCGGCGTCGGCCTCGGGCGACGCATCCCCGTTGCCGCCCATCGGTCCGTCGCGGTGGGCCGCCTCGGCGCCGGCGTGGGCGAGGGAGGCCTCGACCGCCACCGGGACGCCCGCGACGACCCGCTCGCCGGTCGCCTCGGCGGGCGGTTCGTCGGTCAGGAATCCCTGCTCGTGCAGGTCGGCGAACTTGACGCTGACGCGGCGGGAGACGCCCGGCTCGGCCATCGTCACGCCGTAGAGCACGTCGGCAATCGCCATCGTCCGCTTGTTGTGCGAGATGATGACGAACTGCGACTGGTCCAGGAACTCCTTCACCAGGGCCGTGAACCGGTCGATGTTCGACTCGTCGAGCGCCGCGTCGACCTCGTCGAGGATGGCGAACGGGCTCGGCCGGGCCCGGAAGACGGCGAGCAGCAGGGCGACGGCGGTCATCGTCTTCTCGCCGCCCGAGAGCAGGCTGATCCGCTGCTGCTGCTTGCCGGGCGGACGGGCCACCACCTCGATCCCCGACTCCAGGATGTCCTCCTCGTCCTCCAGGAACACGTCGGCCTTGCCCCCGCCGAAGAGTTTCCGGAACAGGTCCTGGAAGTGGCCGCGCACCGCGTCGAACGTGGCCCGGAACCGCTCGCGGCTCTCGCGGTTGATGCGCTCGATGAGGTCGGCCAGGGTGTCGCGGGCGCCGACGAGGTCCTCCTCCTGCTGCCGGAGGAACGTGACGCGGCGCTGGAGGTCCTCCTGCTCGTCGATGGCGTCGAGGTTCACGGAGCCGAGGCGGTCGATTTTGCCCTGGAGGTCGCGGATTTCCTCGCCGACGGCGTCCCAGTCGACGTCCTCGGGCTCCCACTCGGCGTAGCGGTCGGCCAGGTCGATGCCGGCCTCGTCGCGGATGCGGGCGACGAGGTCGTCGCGTTTGGTCTCGCGTTCGCGCAGCGCGAGTTCCACCTCGTGGATGCGGGCCTGGAGGTCGTCGATGGCCTTCTGGACGCCGCGGGCCTCCTGGGCGATCTCGTCGGTGCGTCGGCGGGCGTCGGCGCGGGCCTCGGAGAGGCGCCGGACGTCGGCCTCGGCGGTCTCCTTCGCGAGGAACGCCTCGGCCAGGTCCGACTGGAGGCGGAGCATCATCCGCTCGGCCTCGGTGATGCGGCGTCCGCAGTCGGCCAGTTCCTCGCGGGCCTCCTCGATGCCGGTCCGGGTGGCGTCGAGGTCGCGCTCGGCGGCGGCGAGGGCGTCGCGGGCGGCGGCGCGTTTCTCGTTCAACTGGGCCAGGGCCACCCGGGCCTCCGTCCGCTGCTCCTCGCAGGCGTCGCGTTGGCGGACGGCCTCGTCCTGCTGGCCGGTCATGGCGGCGACCTGTCGGCGTCGCTCGCCCTCGCGGCGTGCGAGGTCCGCCGCCTGGCGGTCGGCCTCGTCGGCGGCGCGGGCGTCCTCGGCGCGGCGGCGGGCCAAGTCCGCCCGTTCGCTCTCGACGACCGGCCGTTCCTTCACCAGTTCCTGCCGGTTCTCGCCGAGTCGGCGGTGCTCGGCCTCGACCTCGACCTTCCGCATGGACGCCTCGTAAATCTCCTGGCGGAGTTCCTGCTGGGCGGTGTCGAGGCGCTGGAGTTCGGCGACGGCCCGCTGCCGGTCGGCCTCCAGGGCGTCGATCTGGCGTCCGACGGCCTCGCGCCGCTCCTGGACCTCGCGGAGTTCCGCCCGGCGCGAGATGAGGCTCGTCTCCGGGCCGGGCGGGCCGATGGCCACCGATCCGTCCGCCTCCAGCACCGCCCCGGACCGGGCGACGAAGCGGTACCCGGCCAGCGGACCGCCGGCCGTGCCGAGACGGACAGCATCCTCCAGGGTTTCGACCACGACGGTGCGGGCGAGCAGATGGGCGACGGCCGGCCGGACCGCCTCGTCCACGCGGACGTAGTCCATCGCCCACCCGAGCGCCCCGGGCCAGGCCGACAGGTCCCGCCCGTTCGTGGCGGTCGGGACGGCGTCGAGCGCGAGGAACCGCACCTGGCCGGGCAGGTCGTCCTGGAGCCGGCGCGCGAGGGCCAGCACGTCCGCCTGGCGGTCGGCGACGATGAGTTTCTCCGACGCCCCGAGGGCCGCCTCCACGAGACGGGCGTGGGCCACGTCGACCTCCACGAGGTCCGCCACCATCCCGTGCCAGCGGCCGGGGGCCGAGGCCGTGGACTCGGCGCCGGCCGGCTCGGCGGCGCCGGTCTCGGCAGCGCCGGCGGCGGCCGGCGCGGCCCGGTCGGCGCCCGGCCAGGACGGCGTGGGCGCCGGGGCATCGCCGGCGTCCGGGGCGGCGTCCGGGGCGGCGCCCGGGACGGCGGGCGGCGCCTGGTCGGCCCGGATGGCCTCGGTGACCTGTCGGACGGCCTCCGGGATGCCCTCGCCGCGGCGTTGGAGGTCCTCCAGGAGGCTCTGGCGGCTTTCGAGGGCGGAGGCGTGTTCCTTGGCCCGGGCGAGGCGGCTGCCGACAGCCTCCAGGTCCGCCTGCCGCGACTCCGCCTCGTGGCGTTTGGCTTCAAGGCGACCGCGGCGTTCGGCGACGTCGGCCTCCAGGCGTTGCTGTTCCGCGTGCAGGGTGTGTTGACGGTCGGCCAGATCCGCCAGGGCCCGGCCGATTTCGTTGCGTCGGGCGGCGAGTTTCTCAATCTGGGCATCGAGGTGGCGGACGCGGTCCTGGAGCCCCGCCCGCCGGCTGGCGGCCTGCGTCCGCGCCTGGGCCAGGTCGAGCATCTCGGCCTTGGCGGTCTCGATGCGTTCGGTGAGGTCGCGGACGCGGTCGGAGACGGCGCGGAGGCGCTGCTCGATATCGGCGACGGCGGCCTCCTGGCGGTGGGCGGCCTGATCGATGTCCTGGATATCGCGGCGTCGGGTCGCCAGGCCGCTCTCGGCCTCGCGGAGGTGGGCGGAGAGGTCGCCGAGTTTTCGGCGGTCGCGCTCGGCGACCTGGCGGAGTTCGTCCGCACGGGTCCGGTGGAACCCGATCTCGTTCTCGGCGGTGGCGATACGGGCGCGGATGTCGGAGAGTCGTCCGTCCGCCTCGCGGGCCCGTTCCTGGAGGTCGATCGCCTCACGTTCCAGGGCGGCCCGGCGCCGGTCGAGGTCGGCGAGGCGTCCGGCGGCGCCGGCGCGGCGGTCCTGGAGGCCGTCGAGTTCCGCCTGCTGCCCGGTGATGGCCCGGGTGTGCTCGTCGTAGGCGTTGAGGGCGTAGGCCACGCGCAGGTCCTGGAGGCGGGCGTGGTACTCCTTCCAGGACCGGGCCCGGCCGGCCTGGACCTTCACGGACCGCAGGCGCCGCTCGACCTCCTGGACGATGTCGCTGAGGCGCAAGAGGTTCTGCTCGGTGCGGGCGAGTTTGCGTTCGGCCTCGCGGCGTTTGGCCTTGTAGCGCGAGATGCCGGCGGCCTCCTCGAAGATCAGCCGCCGCTCGTGCGGGTTCGACTGGAGCAGGACGTCCACGCGGCCCTGCTCGATGAGGCTGTAGGCGTCGACGCCCACGCCGGTGTCCATGAAGAGTTCGCGGACGTCTCGGAGGCGGCAGGGTTTGCGGTTCAGCAGGTACTCCGACTCGCCGGAGCGGTAGAGGCGCCGGCTGACTTCGACCTCCGGCACGTCGACCGGCAGCACGCCGCGCGAGTTGTCGAAGGTGAGGGTGGCCTCGGCAAAGCCGAGACTGCGTCGGCTTTCGGATCCGGCGAAGATGACGTCGGCCATTTCGCGTCCGCGGAGGCTCTTGGCGCTCTGCTCGCCGAGGACCCACTTGACGGCGTCGACGACGTTCGACTTGCCGCACCCGTTCGGCCCCACGATGCAGGTGATGCCGGAATCGAACTCGAACGCGGTGCGGTCGGCGAACGATTTGAATCCGAAGACTTCGAGACGTTTCAGTTCCACGCCGTCACACTCCTTTGGGCGTCGCGTGCGTCCCGGCCGGCGTGTCCGGCCGGGACGGGTTACGGTCTGCTGCGCCGCCACGGCACGCGGCCCGCAAGCGGGCCGGCGAACGTGCGCCGTGCCGCGCGGCGCACCTGCCACAGCCACTCGCCGGGTTCGCCTACGGGGACGGGGCCGGCCGGTCGCCGGGCTCGATCGCCTCCGGTTCCTCCTCGGGCGGCCGGATGGGGCGGAGGCGCGGCGAGGGACCGATCACACGGTACTCGAGCGGCTGGAGGACGATCGGGCCGCCCAGCGCTCGCTTCGTGTCCATCTTGTGGAGCAAGCCGACGGCGTCGCTGAACCCGAGGCCCAGGCCGGTGATCCGGTCGGGCTGCTTCTGGTCGGCGTGGACCTCCTCGGCCATGGTTTCCAGGAGCGCGCGGACCGTCAGGCCGGCCTCCATGTGGATGTCGCGTTCGTGGCGCCGGCTGATCAGGTGGAGGCGGTCCTCGGCGGTGCGGGCGGTGGCGGTGACGCGGCGGGCCTCGGCAAGGATCGGTCGGCGGATCGTCACCCGTCCGAAGATGGCGATCTCCGCCCGCCCGGTCCGCGAGATGTACACGAACGGCGGGGCGTCGGACGCCACCACGTACAGGTTGAACTTGCCCTCGAACGCGCGGGCGAGGAACGTCTCGGGGGCGAGGCCGGCCATCGCCCGCCACGCCGCCACCCGCACCCGGACGCTCCGGGCGTGCAGGGCCCGGCTCAGGACGCCCAGCCCCAGCCCGCTGCGGAGCCGGCCGAGCGCCTTGACGGCATCCTCCTGATGCGACGAGTCGTCGTTCAGCGCAATCGGTTCCAGCACGTGCACCGCCCGGGCGTCCTGAAGATGGGCGAGCGTCCGGCCGGCGTAGAAGCGGACGGCCTCGTCGTCCGACTCGCCCAGCGGATATAACTGCGGCGCCAGCGACGGCCCGAACGCCTCCAGGCACAGGCCCACGCGGTCCATGGCTTCGTGGCGCTGCAACGCCTCCAGCAGCAGACGCACCCGCTGCTGGCGGGCGCCCGGCATCTCGCGCATGTACAGCAGGCTGACCAGTTCCAGGAACCGGGTCTTGTCGTCGCGGAACGCCTCCGGCACGACCAGGTCCACGTTGGCGGGGTCGCGGGTGCCCCGGGCGGCATCGGGGAACCGCGCGTTGACCAGCCGGACCACCTGGTCGGCCGTCCGGACGGACGGCACGAGGAGGATGAGTCGGAAGCGGCGGGGCTTGATGGTCCGGCCGCCGTTGAGGATGCGTCCCTGGAGGGCGCCCGCGGTGCCGGAGCCGTCGGCCTCCTCGCCGAACGGCGAGACGAAGATGCTGCCCCGACCGAAGGCGACCGGTTCGCTGTGGGGCTCCACGCCTCGGCCGGCCCGGACGCGGCGGAGGTCGCACGGCAGGACGTAGCCGCCCGCCAGGCTCGTCGTCTCGGTGCCGGGGATGGACCGGACGCCGAGGTCGAAGTGTTCGCTCTGTCCGGCGCCGGGGGGAATTTCCCCGAAGACGGAGACGACGGCGGTGTCGCGGCTGGCGAGGAGTTGCTCGGGTTCGGCCACCTTCTCGCGGCGCATCATGTCGAGCATCCGCCGGCGGACGCCGGGAGGGACGGCCGTCGTCCCCGTGCCGTCCAGGCCCGTCACGAACCCGTAGCCCTGAACGAGGAGGGGTTCGCGGCCGGCGAAACGGGCGACCTCGCCGATGGTGTCCTGGAGGTACTCGGGGACATCGACGTCGCGCGGCGTGCGGGGGAGGGCGGCGTCGTCCTCGCGTGCGCCGCACCCGGCGAGCAGCGCAGCCGTAGCCGCGACCGCCAGTGCGAGCGCAAGGCGGCCCCGACGGGCCGGCGGGCGCCGGTCGGTCCCGGGCATCGGACGGAGGCGCATACAATCCCCACTCTCAGGTGGCCAGTGTATCGACTTTCCGAGTTATCGGACTTTAGCGAATTCCGGCCGCCAGGGCGATTTTTGGCGTCTTCGGCAGCCTCTCGCGTGCGACGGATACGCGCCGGGCAAGCCCGGCGGCTAACTGTGGCGTGCCCACGGCACGCGGCCCGCAAGCGGGCCGGCGAACACAGGCCGCCATCCCGCCGCCGACGGGTCCGACCGCTCGCGCCCACTCTAGACGGCCGAAGGGGCGGTGTCAAGCACCTGACGCAGGTACAACATATTGCGGTCCGTCACCAGGAGCGCACCTTAACCGGCAGACGGGCATGCCTGTCGGGAGGATGCCCCCCTACTCCCCCTGCCCGCGGACCTTGCAGCGGGCGGCGAAGGTGCGGCCGATGTCGGCCAGGGCGGCCATCTCGGCGGGGGCATACGGCTGGCGTGTGCGGTAGGACGGGTCCAGGGCACCTTCCGGCTCGAACGGCTGGAGGATCCACGTGTCGGCGCCGGCGATGGCTGCCCCCATGGCCCGGATCTCGTCCTCCCCGTGCAGCGTCGGCACGACGGTGGTGCGGAAGGCGACCTCGACGTGGCTCTGCATCAGGAGGGCGATGGACCGCCGGACGGCGTCCAGGTCGACCTCCGGCGTGCCCGTGGCCTCGCCGTAACGATGGTCGAGCGGGGCCTTGACGTCCATGGCGACGGCGTCGACGAGGCCGTCGGCGAGGAGGCGCTCGACCATCTCCGGCCGGGTGCCGTTCGTGTCGAGTTTGACGCCGAGGCCGACCTCGCGGAACCGCCGGCACAGGTCGGGCAGGGACGGCCAGAGGGTAGGCTCGCCGCCGCAGATGACCACGCCGTCGAGCCAGTCGTCGCGGTCGGCGAGGTGCGCGAGGACCCCCTCCAGCGGCACGACCTCGGCGGGCTCACCGAGCAGCGCCCCGGCGTGGCAGAACGGGCACCGGAGGTTGCACCGCGGCAGGAAGACGATGGCGGCGAGGCGTCCGGGCCAATCGATGAGCGTGGTCGGGTGGTACCCGGCGATGGGGGGGAGTTCGGTCTGGATTTGCGGGGCCATGGGACTCTCGGTTTCGGATGCGCGGCAGGCACCTCGCGCGCCTGTGCGCGGCGGGTGCGGAGACCCGCTGCGCCACCCATCACCACGCCGCGCTTACGCCTGCGGCGATCGGGCGAGGTACGTCTTGACCTCTGAGGAGGGGGGCAGCCACCCTTCCCAGCGGGCCAGCGCCTCGCCGGTGTCGGCGCGGAGGATGGTGGTCGGAATGTCGGTGACGTCGTTGAACGCGCCCTCGGCCATGCCGTCCACGGTGTCCATGTCGTGGTAGGCGACGTCAGCCTCGTCGGCCCGCTCGGACCGGGCGATGAGATGCCGGAGTTTGTTCTTCGTGCTATTGCACTTGGCGCAGTTCGTCTTGCCGTAGACCTCGAACGTCAGCATGGGGCCTGGCCTCCCTTCCCCGCGGTTCGTGTGGCGGGCCGTCCGCCGGACCGGCGCCGGGAACCCGGGCCACGATCCGGCGCGGTGCGCCGGGTGGCGCACCGCGCCACTACCGCACAGCATCCCGCAACCGGGCGCTAAACGCTTTTCCTCTCTCCCCCGATGGGAGAGGATACGGTGAGGGGGACGGCGTCACCGGCTCGTTCACCCTCACCCCGTCCCTCTCCCATCAAGGGAGAGGGAGTACGCGCACCGCGTCTACACGTTGACCTTGTCGTCCGGCTTGTACTCGGACTTGATGAAGACGGCCTTCAAGGGCACGTCGGTATCGTTGACGATGTTATGGACCTCGCCGGGCTCGATGCGGAAGGCGGTGCCGATGGCGATGGGGTGCTCGGCGTCGTCGACGATAAAGCGTCCGCCGCTGCCCTCGACGAAATAGAAGGTTTCCTCGACCTCGTGATGCTTGTGGCGTCCGAGTTGCTCTCCGGGGGCGAAGAGGATGACGCCCCAGTCGATGCGCGGCCCGCGGAAGAGGTACTTCACGCCGCTGGTGCCGCCGCGGTACGCCTGGTCGTGTTCGCTGACTTTTTCCATGGCGTACTCTCGCGACTACGCTGCTTCATGCGCGGTGGGCCAGGAGCCCCACCGCGCGGGACATGCGAGCCCGGGCGTCGGGGACGAAATCGACGGGGAGCCGGGGCGGCGAAGTGCCTGACGGCACCCGGCTCCTCCGTCAACAAGGGGTCCCCACACAAGTTGTCCCGCCGCGGCTGAAGCGCCGGGGGTCCAGTGGCGCTTCAGCCGGCAGCCGTACCGATTTCGGCCGGCCGCATAGGCGGGACCGCTCCGGTCACACTGTAATCTCCTGCCTCGCGGTCCTTCAGTTCACCGAGTTTCGACTTGTTCCAGTTCGCGATGCGGCTGAAGTAGCCGACGATCCGCGACATGCCGTACACCTCCTCGCTGCCGCACGCCGCGCACGCCTCCTTCAGGCCGGGCGTGGTCTGGTGACACGCCTGGCACACGGTGAACTCGGGGCTGATGGTGAGTTGGGCGGCGGCGGTTTTCTCGTAGGTCCGCTGGACGAGCGTGAGGATGCTCTCGGGGGGCGGCAGGTTCTCGCCGACGAACGCGTGGATGATGGCCCCGGACTCGATCAGGCTGTGGAACTTCGCCTGGTCCCGGATCCGCGTGAGCAGGTCCACGGGGGCGTCGGCCCGCAGATGGACCGAATTGGTGTAATAGAACTCGTCGGCGTCCAGGTCGCCCTTCAGGACGCCGCGCGCCTGCGGCCAGTTGCGCAGATCCACCTTCGCGAGGCGCCGGGCGGCGCTCTCGGCCGGCGATTCCTCCAGGCTCACCTTCAGGCCGTACTCCTGGGCGTACTTCCTCGCCCGCTTGTACATGGAGGCCACGATCCGCAGGCCGCGCTTCAGCGCCTCTTTCGACTCGTGCAGTTCCTCGCCGCTCAGGTGCTGGATGCACTCGTTCAGGCCCACGAGGCCGATGATGTAGGTGGCCTTGTCGAGGTCGACGTACGGCCGGCCGTCCTTGGCGGTCTTGCCGATCTGCCAGAGCGGCTGCTCCGGGCCGGACATCAGCCGCTTGATGAACTCGCGCTTCTCCAGGTGGGCCTGCATCGCCAGGTCCATCGACTCGGCGATGTCGGCCTCCAGGGCCTCCCAGTTGCCCGGACCGACGCGGTAGGCGGCCTGGGGCAGGTTGATCGTCACGTTCTGGAACCCGCAGAACCGCATGCTCTCCGGGTGCTGCATCATGTATTGGTCGTCGATGGCCGTCCGAAGCCGGCAGCACGCGCTCAGCGTGCATTCGTCGCGGTCGAAGATGAAGTACGGCACGCCGTTCTCGGAGGCAATCCGGCACGCGTAGTCCAGGAGGTCGCGCTGGGCCGGGTCCGCGAACGTCTCGGCGTTGACGTGGAAATCGCACTTCGGGAACGCGAACAGATGCCCGTACCGGTCGCCGGCGCGCCACACATCGAGCATGGCCCGGCAGAAGCGCTGGGCGGCCTCCTCGTAGTCGCCGTAGGTGCGCTTCAGCTCCTTGCCGCCCGGACCGATCGCCCGGACGTCCTTCAGGTACCCCGGCACGCCGGTGTGGATGTTGAAGTCGAGAAACAGCGTCTGGCCGCCCCGGCTGAACGCCGACTGCGAGCACGAGAAGATCAGGTGCTGCGCCTCCTGCCGCATCTCCTCCTCACTCATCTCCTCCACGTACGGGGCGTACATGATGTTGATGTGCGCCACGCCCAGCGCCCCGGCGTAGTACGCCTGCATGGACGCCAGGAACGTATTCAGATGGCCCGTCAGCGTCCGGGCGTGCTTGGCGGGGGCGCTCTTCGTGTCGAGGTTCTGAAGGTCCAGCCCGTACTTCTTCAGGTACTCCAGGCTGTGGCTGGAGCAGTACACCCGCGTGGGATAGCCCAGGTCGTGCAGGTGGATGCGCCCCTGGAGGTGGGCGTCGGCCAGGTCGCGCGAGAAGATCTCGCTCAGGGCGAACTGCTTCAGCACCGTTTCGGCGATCGTCAGGTTGATCGCCTCCGGGTTGTTCTGCGAGATGTTCGAGTTCTCCTGGCTCTTGGAGAAGATGAGGTTCTCGAGGTCGAAGCGGGGCATGCCCATCATCTTCTGCCGCTCGAGCCGCCCCGTCAGGCCGCGCTCGAACAACTCGTTGTCCACGAGTTCCCGCACCAGCGCCGTCGAGATTCGACTAAGGCCCGACGCCAGCACCCGCTGCTCCACCGCCGACGCCACCTTCCGGGCGGTCGGCGTGTCGAGGTGGGCCTCCTTCTCCAGGGCCTCGGCGATGCGGCCCTTGTCCCACGGCAGGAGGGCGTCCTTGGCCCCGGTATCGACCAGCAGGGCCGCGTCCGTCGAGTTGCGGGCCGCCTTCGAACGCAACGCCTTGCGCACCTTCATCGCCCGCCGGGCCTGGGCCCGTTTGTCGCGGTACAGGATGTACGCCTTGGCGGTCTTGGCATGGCCGGTCTCGATCAGCACCTTCTCGACCATGTCCTGGATGTCTTCGATGCCGGGCGTCTCACCCTCGTAATGCAGATTCAGGTGATCGGTGACCGCCGAGGCCAGTTCCTCCGCCACGTACCGATCCTGCCCGCCCACCGCCCGCGCCGCCTTGAAGATCGCGTCGGCGATCTTCTTTTCCTCGAACGGCATGAGGCATCCGTCCCGTTTACGAATGTGCGTAACCCGAGTCGACATCCCTGCATTCTCCCTGCGGTGGGTGCACGTCACCTGAGCCGTCGTCTATGTCGAATCCGAAGGGCCGCCGTGGTCGGGGGGGACGGTCAGGGGGGTAACCGCCCCCCCACGCCCTCGCGGCGGGTGCGTCTCAGGCCGACCGTCAGTCGCCTGCGGTCGGCCCTTCTGGGGGTCGCGCGGCGCCTTCCCCTCCCTCAGGCGCCTCGCGGCCACCGGCAGACGCACCGCCCTCTCCGGACAGCATCGGTTGCACTTCCTCCACGAACTGCGACACGTCCTCGAAATCGCGATACACGCTCGCAAACCGCACGTACGCCACCTGGTCCGTTTCCCGCAGTTTCGCCATCACCAGGTCGCCGATCGCCTGGCTCGGAATCTCCAGATCGTACTCCGACGTCAACGCGTCCTCCACCTCCTGGAGGATCTCGTTCAGCCGCTCCGTCGGCACCGGCCGCTTGTGCAGCGCCCGCATCAGCCCCTGGCGGATCTTGTCGCGGTCGTACGCCTCCCGGGTCGTCCCGTCCTTCTTGATGACGCGCAGACGCGGCTCGCTCTCGGCCCGTTCGTACGTGGTGAAGCGGCGACCGCACGCCCGGCACTCGCGGCGTCGGCGGATGGCACCGCCCGAGCCACGCGAGTCCACAACGCGGTCGTCGTCTTCATGGCAGAAAGGACATTCCACGGCCGAGCGCTCCTCCCTCGCGCCTGCGCTCGTGAAACGGCAGATACGACCGACGGGGTCCCAGCCTCATCCACAATATGTTGGGTCCGCCGGTCAACGGTACACATCGGAAAGACCGGCCGACGAACTCCAAGGAAAATGCCAAAGTGCCAGCGCTTTTCTACCGCATGTCGACGACGGGCTATCCTAGGACGCAGGATATGGGGTGTCAACCGATTTTTCTTAATCGCCCCTTAGCGAGGCACTAATCCACCATTCGCCTAAAACGCTAAATCGGCAAACCACAATACCTTGTGTGCCGGCCGAAAAACTTTTCCACCGCACCGAAAAACCTTTCCACCGCATCTCACGCCATAGGTCACAACCCCCACCCGCGGGACCGCGCAATCAAAAAGCCCCATCATCTGGGGCCCGTCTACACGCACGCATGTGCCACGGCCGGTCTTGTCCGACCGTGCGCCGCTGGAGCCGCGCCCCCCGCCTACCCCGCCTCCGGCGGCAGAACCTCCAGCCGCACCGCCGCCAACGCCAGCAGCGCCTTGCCCAGGTCGTCCGGATAATCGTGCCGGCAGACGATCCGATCCACCCCGGCGTTGATCGCCATCTTTGCACATAGCGAACACGGATGATACGTCGTATACAGCGTCGCCCCCTTGATCCGTGTGCCGTGCTTGGCCGCCTGGATGATCGCGTTCTGCTCGGCGTGCAGGCCCCGGCACAGTTCGTGCCGCTCGCCGCTCGGCACGCCCATCTGCTCCCGCAGGCACCCCGTCTCGGCGCAGTGCGGGACACCGCTCGGGGCCCCGTTGTACCCGGTCGCCAGGATCTGCCGGTCCACCACCAGGATCGCCCCGACCTGCCGGCGCAGACACGTCGACCGCCGGGCCACGTCCTCGGCGATGGACATGAAGTACTCGTCCCAACTCGGCCGCTCGTCGGTCATGGCGGTACGGTACCGGCCGGAGGGAGGGAAGTCAAGCAGACGCGCGACTGCGCTGCGTTCGAGCCCCGCGTGCCACGGGCGGCTTGTCCGCCAGTGCGCCTTGGTGCTCGTGAAACACTGGCTGACAGGCACCCAGTGGCACCCGGCACTCGCGCGCCCCCCTACCCCAGCAGCACGATCCCCGTGTGCCCGCCCAGGCGGACGGGAACGAACGGCCGCACCCCGCCGCCCGACCCGCCCGAACGCCTCGAAGGCGTCCGCCCCGCCGCCGCCAGCACCATCGTATCGACCTGCGGCGCCTCGCCCAGCCCCGCCCCCGGCCACACGCGCACCAGCAGCGGCCAATGGACCCGCAGCCACTGCCGGGCCGGCGCCGTCGGGACGATCTCGTCCGCCTCGCCGAAGAGGACCGCCACGAGCGCGCCGTCGCTCCGGACGGCCACCAGCGGCGGGGCGCCCGGCTCCGCCACGTCCACCCGGAAGACGTGCGGGTACGCCTCGCCCAGCAGGGCCGGCAACTGGGCCGCCAGCGCGTCGAGCAGGTCGTCCCGGCTCTCGGGCTGCCACAGCATGAACGCGGGCCGGACCGCCGGCGGGGCGGCCTCCCGCGTCGGCGTGCGCGACGCCCCCGCGCCCGCCGCCTCCGGCGCCGCGGCTCTCGGCTCGACGGTCGCGGGCGGATCCGTTTGCGCACCGAGCAGCGGCCCCCAGACCGCCTCGGCCGGCGCACCGGCGAAGAGGCGGACCCCCGTCGCCGCCTCCGACCCGGCCGGCAGGCCCTCCCCGTTTGGCGTCCGCTGCCGCGCCAGGTCGCACCCGAGAAACGCCCGAGCCGCCTGCCGCAGACGCGCGTGCAACGGCCTCGCCTCCGCCGCCGCCCGGCCGGCAAACAGCACCGCCGACCGCCCGCCCGCCCCCCACTGCCGCCACGTCTTCAGCGTCCGGTACGCCTCGACGAGACTCTCGGCATCGGCGTCGACGAGGAACACCGGCCGCTCCACCGCCCCTGCCGCACGGTCGAGCAGCCCGTCGGGGGCATCGAGCGGCACCAGCGCGATCGGATCGCAGTGGTCGGCCAGCCGACGGACCGTCTGCCCCACGTCCGCCGCGCCAAGATAGTTCTGGGGTCCCAGCCGGCCGGTGCCCGTGTCGCCGAGGACGTGGGCGTCGACCCGCCCCGCCTCGAAGAGGAGGACGCCGGCGGGGCGGTCCCTTGCCGCGAGACGACCGGCGGCCGCCAGCGCCGCGTCGCGACGGGCCGACGGCGCCACCCCCGCCGGCACGAGCACGTACACCCCGCGCGGCGGGGCCGCTTCCAAAACCGGCCCCTCCACCGGCGCTCCGCCCTGGGCCCTATCCGTTTCGGCGCGGGCGGGGCATCTGGTGGCGCGTGTGGCCTCGGGGGGAGCGGCCTCGGCGGTGTCGGTGGCCGGGCCCGCCGGGCCGGACAGCAGGAGGTCCGCCACCGCCGACAGACCGCCCCCCGCCGCGGACGCGGCCCCGGGACCGGCGCGTTTTGCCGGGTCGTGGAAGATCATCGCCCTCCCGTCACAGGGCACGCGCCGTTCGAGCCCGCTGCCGCACATTTAGCCGCCGGGCCCGCCAACGACGGCGGGTAAACTGGCCCGGCGCGTGCCTTTCGAAACATACGCGCCGAGTAACCTCGGCGGCTACCGGTTCGCGGCTCGTTACGGCACGTCGACGACGCTGTTCAGTTCGCCGTACGGGTTGCTCTCCACGTACGGGTTCGCCGGGTCGCTGCACCATCGGCCGTCGATGATCAGCCGGTACGCGTACCGTCCGGGCGGCAGGGAGAACTGCTTTTGCCACACCCCCGGCCGCTCCCCGGGTTCCATGTCGGCCTCGCCGTTGACGGCGGACCATCCGTTGAAGTCGCCGGCCACCTGCACCCGCTCCGCCTTGGGGGCGTGACAGCGGAAACACACGCCACCCTCGGTCACCACCGGCCCGTAGACGGCCTCGACCTTCTCCTCGAGCCGGCGTTCGGCCCGGGCGTCGGCGACGGCCTGGCGCCGCGCGAGGTCGTCCGCCGCCACCTGCAGGTCCGACGCCAGCACCTCCTGGGCCAGCGCATGGTAATCTTCCCACCCGCGGGAGTCCCGTTTGAACTCGACGATCGGGCTCCCCATGGCGGCCGCCTCGCGCAGGTCCACCGCGAACCGGATGACCGTGTCGAAAAGCAGCCCCGCGTGCCGCTCACGCAGCGCCGCCAGGCTCCGCCGCATGCTCCGGGCCCGGACGTCGTACATGGTGGCCAGGATGCCCGCCGCCGGCGCCCGCCCCGTCCGGTCCCGCAAGAGGTCCAGCGTCTCGAGCACACGGCCGAGGCCATAGACGCTGAAGAACCCCAGGTCCACCGGCACGATCACTTCGCCGGCCGCCACCAGCGCGTTCATCGTCAGAATCCCCAGCCCCGGCCCGCAGTCCACGAGGACCACGTCGTACCGCCCGTGGGCACGGTCCAGGAGCCGGGCCAGGCGCTGCTCCCGGCCGTCGGTGCCGGCCAGGGTCTGTTCCAGGGCGGCCAGGCGAACCCCCGACGGCGCCAGGTAAAACCGGTCGAAGATCTCCCACGCCACGTCCGCCAGCCCGATCGGGCCCGAGCCGGAGTCCTCGCCCGTCAGCACGTGCCAGGTGCTGAGTTCGACTTCCTCCTCCCGCACGCCGCACCCGACCGTGGCATGGGCCTGCGGATCGAGGTCCACGAGCAGGACGCGGCGTCCGGCGTCGGCCAGGGCTCCCGCCAGGTTGATCGCCGTCGTCGTCTTGCCGCACCCCCCCTTGTGGTTGAAGATGGCGATGATGCGCATCGGGCACCCTCCCAGAGCATCCCGCGGCCGCACGGGCGCGGGGGCGGCATCGGCGGCGGCGTACCGACCCCGCCCCGGCAGCCGGTCTCTATGAATTTGTCGGCCTCCGCGGCGCGCCGTCTTTAGGAAACTTATCGGACCCACCCTCGATGCGCCCCCGCCCTCTGTGGCCCGGCCCTGTGTGGCCCGGCGCGTATGTGGCCCGGCACGTGTGTGGCCCGGCCGGTCTTGCCCGGGAAAGACCCGTATGTCTGCGGCCGGGCGCTCGGCGCGATGCGCTTGTTGAGCCGGCGACGGCACGGCGCCGGTTGTTTGTAGCCACGAGGACGGTTCCGCCCTCCCGGCGACCTTCGGTCGCCGCCTCAACGAAACCCAGGGTCCCGCCCAACCGCCCGCACCTTCCCGTGGGCCACCTATGGGGGCCGAATCGTTTCCTCAGATCAACACGCGCCCTTTGAGGACAACGCAGATGTAATCCATTGTACCAAAAGCGCTTATGAGAACTTGTCGGCTTTTTTGGCCCGCCGGGGCGTTGTCTGGCGTCAACTTGGCCGGCTAAACGGTCCCGCCCCGGGCAAAAACGGCGCGGCCCGGCGAAAAGCGCATGTGTATTCCAGACAAGAACTTACAGAAAATATGCCGTCTGCGATGGATTGCGACAGGTGTTTGGCACGGCCGTTGCTCCTATGACGGCCGATAATGGCTCGTTCTTTAATGGCATCGCTTGCGACTTCACGCACAGCCCTCCCCCGGGTGCGACGAGTCCTCAGGCGCTTTGCCACACAACCCCCTTAACTCCCAATTAAGGAACGAGCCATTCTGAGTATCATCGCCCTTCGGGGCGCTGCGGGATAGACGATGCTGTTGCGGGGTCCAACAGGAGGGTCAGCCACACCCGAGCCAATCGTTCCCACACATGCCGGCTAGAAGCCGGGGGCTTCGGGGAACTCAGCCGACATCCAAGGCGGGGCGAAGATTTAAGCGCCGTCTATCCCCGCAACACGGGCACGGTCAACCCTCCAGACCGTGCCCACTTTTTTTCGCCATCCCCCTCGGGCCCCTGAATACGGCCCGCCCCGCCCCGTTGCCTTGGCCGTTGCCTTACGCTGTCACCCCGACCGGAGCGAACGATCCCGCCGTGGCCGTCGTCGTTCGCCGTTCATTCCGCATTCCGAAATCCGCATTCCGCAGTCACCTCATCGCGCTTTTAATTCATATGGCCGTTGGTTGATGGACCGAAAAAAGCCGACAATTCGGGGTGTGTTTTCGCGCGTTTGCGCGCGTTTCGATCAAAAGCGATCGAAAAGTCGCGCGTTTTGCCTTACCCATTTTAACATTCGGGCCCCAAATCGTCCCTGGCGCGT
>Ga0272441_10002888_pt1 | contig 34026 bp, 31 predicted proteins | sample SSMProp6N_FD_193582 | JGI IMG/M metagenome (GOLD analysis project Ga0272441, IMG submission 193582) | Marine sediment archaeal communities from Little Sippewissett salt marsh, Falmouth, MA, United States - SSM-Prop-6N | ecosystem: Environmental > Aquatic > Marine > Wetlands > Sediment ... | reverse complement strand
GAATGCTTTCTGCTGCTCCACGTGACGCAAAACAATCGCGTCGAGATGACAGTTGTCCACGCAGGCGCCGCAGAGAGTGCATTTCTCGAAATCGATTTCCGCTACGTCGCTTACAATCGCAATAGCGCCATAAGGGCAGGCGGAAATACAATTACCGCAACCGGTGCATTTTTCGCGAATAATCTCAATTAGGTTCATAGTATAATCGAAGCTGTTTATATGATTATCTGGTTACAAAACCGTCGTAGGCAACCGCAAATTTGTGGGTCATGCCGAGAACACCATAATGCTCGAAAGCATAATCGGCGATTATCCCTTTATAGGATAGCCCGAAACCGGCGGTCAGACCGCGCAATATTTCGCCCTCCGCAAAATCGCCCTCCACTTTTTCTCGAAGTTTATAACCCGCACGAAGATAAAGCGGTTTGAGCTGGACAACTTCGAGACCAAAACCGGCTGTATAGCCATCATCCGCGAACCAGTCGCCCTGCGCGGAAGCATAAACCGGCAAGCCTTTCAAACGGTAACTTGCGCCGATACTGGCGTTGAGTGGGAGCGCACCGGAAGTATCGACATGCGCGGCAATTATCGAGCCGGCGTTTTTCAGAGCAAGCCCGACTCGCCCTCGGCCATGGTCGAATTTGTAAAGCGCGCCTATATCCACGCCAATCGCCGTCGCGGAGGTCGTGTCTATACTACTCGAAGCGAAAAATGGTGCGATCCCGATAGCGATATTCTCGACAATTTCTCGTGAATACGCCGCCGAGATTGCCAGATCGGTTGCTCCAAAAGTGCCGATTACTTCGCCCTGGTCGTTTGTTTGATCCAGCGTCCCGTAGGTCAGGAAACGAAGCCCGAGACCGAGTTTGCCGAACGAGAATCCTCTCTGCGCAACGACGTCTCCACCGGTAATCCCGGCATAAAGAACGCCGAAACTCGTGCCGACCGAGGTTTCCTTTTCGAATGTCATACTCGCGGGATTCGCGAGCATCGCATCGGGCCCCGTGGCAAAGCCGGTAAACGCACCGCCCATAGCTGCGGCATGCGGAGAAAACTGCATTTTGAGAAACGTCATTTCACATGTTCCGGCGTTTTCTGAAACCGCAAATGCAGAAATCGCTAAAGCGAATAATACTGCTATAAAAATCTTCTTTTTCATTTCGATATTACCTTACTCATTACTGTTTAATGGATTACGTATTTTACTTAAATCATATTATAAAGAACTTAATCCCTAATTCGGATACTCGACGATGTTACAAACAAACTCCCCGGCAAGCGCATCGGCACGAGCCGCCGCCTCACCTTTTGTAGCAAAAACGCCGCCATAAACAAAATATAGCTCGTTGCCATCACGCTCTCCGGGCACAATCAGGACCTGTAATCCCTCCGAACGAACCTTGACCGCCATCTGCTCCGCAAGCGACCTCAACCCAAACGCACCGAATTGCAATGTCCAACCCGTCACAGGTTCGCCCGTGTCCGCAACTGCGGCCACGGAATCCGTGCCCATCGGTATATCGAGTTCTACAAATCTCGATAAATAATCCATATTCTTCGTCAATATCATGTAGAGCGCACAGCTATCCGGATCCACGATGTCCCAACAGTATATCTCCGCGAGACCGATTTGCGCAAGCGGCAGCAAGTCATCACGCGTAATCATCGCGAAATAACCGCGTGCCGCGTGCGGTTTCGCAAGAACATGCGAACATTGCCCCTGAAGCAGCAAAACATCCTCACCCGGCGATCCTATTCGATCCGCAATATCCAGCGCCGTTTGATACAACCCGCGCGAATACGCCAGTTGCGCGCGAAGATAAAGCGTCGAATCGTTCACCTGGCCGCTGAGAGCGGTCTCGAGCGATTCCGGATAGACAATATTGGCATCCGCAAAGACAATCGTCGCAAAAAACGCGACGAGTATCACGCGAAAAACGTGCCGAAATATGTTGTTGCGTATATGTGACATATTACCGTTCCGCTAAAATCCTCGATAATTTAGGTAATACCGACTTCCCTGTCAACCAATATCGTCACCCGAATCGATTATCAGCGAGTGCTTGAAACCAAAATCCCGTCACTTCGGAAAGCGCCGAACAACGGGCGGCTGGCGCGATACGTGCGTCCGAAATATCGTATTCCAAATCCAAATCGGACGTAGCGCGTAGCGTGCCAGACGCGAATAAAGCGGTTGATTTACCCGATGTCCTTCTATATAATGGAAAGTGTTAGAATTAGGAGCGTTATTTACGCTTCCCCGGTTTTGCGAGGACAAGTTTTGTCATTCCCGACCTCGATCGGGAATCCAGTGGCACGATGGAAAATCTGGATTCCCGTTTTCACGGGAATGACATACCTTTGCCAATCGTTAACCGGTTGTTATATTATCAAAGCCGATGTAGAAATAACTGTGTATAACGGTAAAATATCTTACACTTAAAGCTATGTTCGACCTCGTATTAAACACAAAACCGAAGCAGCTGATAAGGCTAATATTCTCGCGCCGCCTCGAGCGTATGGCCAAGGTCATCGTGGGAATTCTCGTAGTCGTAATCTTTTTTATTGGCGCGTATCTGCTTTTTCACAGGGTATTCTCGTATCTGGTCGATGTTCAAGACATAGGTGTAATGCTCATCGATAAGCTCGTGGGAATAGGTCTCTTGGCCTTTTTCCTCATGCTTACGATCTCTAACCTCATCACTTCTATCGGCTCGCAATACAATTCGAAAGAAGCCGCATTTCTTATGACCTCGCCGCTCGAGTTTCGCGAGGTTTTCTGGGTGAAATTCATCGATACGCTTTTTTTCGCGAGTTGGGCCACGCTGGTAATTACTATCCCCGCGATTATTGCCTATGGCGTGGTTCACGGCCTTTCGCTGGACAAATACTTCCTCCTCGCGTTTTTGGTTATCCCCGCTTTTTTAATTATCCCTGCGGCTCTCGGAACGGCCTTCTCGCTAATAATTTTCCCCCTCGCCCACCGATTCGGTATGAAACGCGTTTTGCTGATTCTCGGAACGCTGGGCGTAGTCTCGGTCTTTCTGATGATGCGGGCGCGATTTACCAAAATCCTCTTCTCGGCGCAGGGCGATCTCGCGCTGTTGAACTATTATCTTCGCGAGCTTGCAACCAACGAGAACCCCCTGCTTCCGAACATCTGGCTTATAGAAATCCTCCGTGGGGCGCGGCAAGGCAACGCCGGGGAAATGTGGTTTTACATTTCCATGTTAATTTCCAGCGCGGGGGCGGCTCTGATCTTTTTAGATTCGCTCGCGGAAAGGCTCTATTATAAAGCATATTTGGCGGCATCGGAGATTTTGAGTAGGCGCAAACGCAAGGCCCGGCATAGAAGTTTCTATTCCGTCGCCTGGAATTTGTTCGCTCGATTCCCGCGCGATATGCGTGCGCTTTTCGTGAAAGATATTCGGCTTTTCCTGAGAGACCCGAACCAGTGGTCGCAATTCACTATCCTGCTTGTGCTAATAATATTTTACCTGTTCAATCTAAGGCACATCCCGGTCAATGTGGAGGGCCTTTATTGGCGGACGCTTATCAGTTTCGTCAATTTCGCTTTTTGCGGATATATCCTCGCAACTCTGTCCGTGCGCTTCGTTTACCCGTCATTCTCGATGGAAGGCCCCAGTTTCTGGTCGATCTCGACGTCGCCGATTACCCTGAAGCGCGTGTTTTGGGAGAAATTCTGGATTGCGTTCGTCATATTTTTCGTCATCGCGGAAATCGTAGCGGTGGTCTCTAATGCCCTTCTGGCGCAGTCCTGGTCGATGACACTTCTGACCGGCGCGGGGATTTTCCTAATGAGCATATCTCTCACAGCCATAGCGACCGGTCTGGGCGCCCTTTTCCCGAGTTTCACCGAACCCAATCCCGGGAAAATCGCATCGAGCGGCGGCGGGATGATTTGCGCCCTCATCAGCCTGATTTATGTCGCGCTTTCGACACTCGCGCTCGCCGTCCCGACATATCAATATCTGTCATATCTAATGGGCCAGCGCGGCCCCTTCCCCACTCTCGAAGTCGCAATTGGTTTTGCGGCTCTGTTTCTGCTGAATGCCGTCGCCACGATTATCCCCCTAAAACTCGGCCTCCGCGCGGTAGATAAACTCGAGTTTTAAGCGCAATAATCCCCCGGCGAGCGCCGGAGGCATTCGTGCTCAACCGCTACGCGGATTCGCTTCCGCAGTCGAAAATCTCCGCCGTATCACCCACGACATTAATCTGTCATTCCAGCCCCCGAGCCGGAATCCATCCGGCGACCTCCCCAGCCGCCCTACAATAGCATTCCCCTCTTGCAAAGAGGGGTGGCGCGAAGCGCCGGGGTGTTTTAATATAAAAGCCCCCCTTGTCAAAGGGGGGTTTGGGGGGATTATTCTACATTCTACATTCTACATTACGGCCCAACGACCACCGTAATTACAACCGGCGTCCCCGCCTCCTCGCCGTTCATCGCAGTGAACCGATATTCCCACTCGCCGGGAGGCACATGCAGTTCGCGATAGGGCAACATATTCTCCGGATCCATCGGAAGATGATCGTTGACCACTTCCCACGGCTGATTAGTGCCCGCCTTGCGACGTTCGAGCAAACCGTGAGTCGCGCCATCGACATAACTGTAAACGACCTCCGTCATGCCGCCGCCCTTGTCCTCAGCCGTAAACGTCTCCGGCGGATCGGGAAACACAGGATACTCCACCGAAGGCTCCCCGCCGCCAACTGCACCCCACGGGGTTCCCGTCCAGAATTCCTCGGTGCCCTTCGTATAACGACTGCGATACCAGGTAAATATCTTCCGCTCAGAATCATGCAAAGCCTCTTTCGCCGCCACCAGCGTGTTTTGCGCCTGTTGCATAGCATCGAACGCCGCATAATAAACGTCGTGAGCAGAAGTGAACTCAGTATTCAACACTATCAAAGCGTCGAAATCACCCTCGAGCGGGTCATACACAGGTTCACCCGAAACTTCGTCCCAATGCTCGAGAACGACCTGAACACGCACATAAATGTCCTCGCGGTCACGACTGAGGGGTAACGATAACCCGAAAGCCGCAAGGACATCGGGATCATCCATCACCGTCGGCAAAGCGATTTTTATCGTGAGAAGTTTTTCGTAAACCGCCTTCGCCTTAATATCGTAAAGTTCCGATTTGCCTATTTGGGCCTCTGTCTTGGCGTCGTAGTCGATAAGCGCCGCCTCATAAGCATCCACGGCGGCATTATAAGCCGCAATCAGATGCGATGGATAATCCGAATCGCCCGAATGTTCATCCAACCAGTTTTTAAGCCACTTTGTCCAATCGAGGTAATCTTTGTAACCGAAATCGAACGGCCTTCTTGACTTTTTTGGCATAATGAACTCCTTCTTTGATGTCTCTTTCTTGTAAAAAACTTCTCAAAGCAGATTTTGTCAAAAAATTAGGCTTCTACCTACGTCCTGCATCTCGTCATATACGTCCTGTTATTCGTCGCCTACGTCCTGTTATGAAATAACCACGTCCTGCATGCAACCATTCACGTCCTGTTAAATATCGCCTACGCCCTGTTCTCCATCGCCTACGCCTTGTAATGAAATAACATCATCCTGCATGCAACCATTCACGTTCTGTTTTTCACTAAATACGACCTGTTTTTGGCCGCGAACGCCTTTTTTCGCCCTTTTTTACGAGTCTTTCCTCTTGTAATTTATTGGTTTACTTGAAGTTACGGCTTTTTTTAGCCGAAACGGTAAATCCTCGCATTTTCAAATAACAGTTAACTTAATTACACCGTCAAAATAACGCCCCAAAAAACCCCCATGTCAACCCCTTTTTCATTCCCCCCAAACTTTTTTTCCAACGACTAAATATTAGAACCGCCGTCACGAAGACGACGGTTCTTTTTTAAAGCAAGGTGATTTCCGAAGAAATAGCTTACTTCAAGAGTTTGCTGATTAGGATGTTCAGGATTAGAATCCCAACCCTGCTGGCGATTTTCTTCGCTCTTTCCCTAACCTCAATACTCACTTTTTCGCCTTCAAGAATCGCGTTGGCTTCCATTTGGCGTTTCGTTTGTCTGACGAATAACTCGTAATCGGAAAGGGACAATTCACCGTTCGCCAATAGCGTCGTATATTCGATGAGTTTCTCTCCATTCTCTCTTATGATTTGTTCGCCGTCGTTCGCAGTATTCTCGATTAGGTCTTTTAGGCCTTCTTTATCGAAAATACCTTCGGGATCGTCTATTCCGTCGATCCATTCTTTCCAATCCATCATTTACCTCCGGTGTTTCTTGTTTTCTCCGTTGCGATTGCGGTATCGAATATCTCGGCGATAGCCTCCACAGCTTTTTCGGTCTTGATTTCGCTCCAGGGGCCTCCTTCTATACGATTAGCGTAGTAATCGTCGAAAGACTCCTGAACCAATTTGATCTGCTTAGCCGTAGCTTTATCTCCTGCATTCGATTCGCGCGAATATACATCCGACAAGCCGTCTTTTATATATTCCGCCCGTGCAGTATCGAACGTATCGGAAGTGAACGACTGGAATAGGGTTATAGTTTGCTCTTCAAGATGCTCAAGGTCAGTAACCGTAGCCAAATCGTAAGGCTTCGGACTGATTACCGCACATCCTGCAACCATGGCAATAATTACCATGATAGTCATTACGACAGTAATTCGACTTTTCTTAGACATATTTGTCCTTTCAGAATTTTTTTAAATTATTGTTGCTTTGAGGTTTCCCTTGCCCTATATTGCAGTTGAGGTTAGGGGGCAAATGGAACCTCCGACTTATCATCCCGGTTTGAAGTGCTAGCTTCAAATCGGGTTATTTTTTACAATCATTTTGTCACCTCCTAAGTTTAAGTTTCAATTTCCATAAGTTAATTTAAAAGCGAATTTAGCGACGTCAAGGAAAAAACACAAGATATAGGGGCGTATTTTTGTTCGCCCCATTTTATTGTGGATATCTCCTGTTTTATTAACCACTTATATGGATAACTTTGAGAATTCATATTAGTTAGATTTCCATTTCCACTATCACGGCAATCATGGCCGCGATTTGTTTTAATTCATCGTCGGGTAATATGCCCTTCTTCGTCACGAACCGCGCGTATGATACCGACCTTAAATGCAAAATCTCCGCCGAGGAGATCTTGTCAAGTCCATTTCCCGCGTCGGGAACTATTTTCCTGTGCCATAGCTTGCCCTCGAAATGCTTTTTCCATCCGGTAATCGGGACAACGAGTTTGATTTTGAGAACGCCCAGATCGTCCGAGCTTAAGACTATTACCGGTCGGGTTTTCTTGATTTCCTCGCCAATAGTCGGGTCGAGGTTGACCAGCCAAATCTCGCCGCGCCGGGGTTTAGGATTCCTCGTCATAATCCCCTTCCCACGATTCCCATTTGGCCAAATCCTCGTTGAATTGGCGCGCGTCCTTTTCCCCCTGAGCCTTCAGGATTTTTCGTCTTTCGGCCAGCGGAAGTTTAATCAAGTCTATCGGGCTTGAATTCGCGCGCATTGCCGTAAGTTGTTGACCGATTATCTTTTCGGCTTCTTCCACAGGCACATATCCTCCCTCGATTGCTTTCAGTGCTACTTCTTTAAGGCAACTCGATTTTTCCGGCGGTATCGGATCCGGTTCGTTTTTCCGCCATCCATAGCGGCTGATATTCTTACACCAGCTTGTATAGTAGTAATCGCTAATCAGGTCTAAGTCCTTCAAACGATAAAGAATCGCCTGGATACTAACTTTAAATATATCTTTCAGTTCCAGTAAGTCTTTGGTATTAAATTGGGTTTTATTGCCAACATGGCGCTTCAGTGTTTTTTCCGGGATTAAAAAAGCACCCGCGAACTTATTAGCTACTTTCTCTTTGTCCAGTGTCTCATTAGGTAAAAGCAATAAATGTCCCAATTCATGTGCGAAGTTAAACCTTTGCCTATCACCGGAAAGATTTTCCGAAGATACGACAGCGGCGGCGAGTGGTTTATCGTCCTTCGTGGCGAACACTGAAGCCCCATCGATTCTCATTGGCGAATTAAAATCGAAGGTAAAAATATCGTTTGCTTCTATTATTTCTCTCAGGTTATCGATGGGTTCTTCTCCCAATCCCCACTCTTCCCTGATTCTTTTTGTGACGTCCTCTATTTCGTCAAGTTCATTAATTTCGTATTCTTCGATTGGAACATCGTAACCGTTAAAACCTGGATTTCGGGTTTCTAAATATAGACATTTCCTCAAACTCAATTTAGCCGAGCTTTGGACTTTGTATTGTTCCGATTTCCGCACTTTCTTCTGACTTCTATGATTCACTTCGGACAATTCATAATCCGGTTCAAACAGGAGAAATTTAAGTGTTAGACCATATAAGTCGACTATCGCATTCAATATTTCAGCACCCGGCTTAGCTCTTCCTCTTTCGTAATTGGAATAAGCTTGTTTTGAAATCACAAAGCCGAGTTTTTCAATCAAGTTGTCTTGCGACCACGCCATCGAAAGTCTTAACTCCTTTAATATTTCTGCCAGCACTTTTACCTCCTTAAGTGCCAGTTGGTTTTTTCTCAAACCAAAAATAAACATAATTAAGTATTTGTCAAGTGCTATTTAAATTTAATTTGTCATTTACAAATTTATCAACCTATCATTTATTATTCAATTTCCAACCAGCCATGTCTCTTGTCGGGGAGGAAGGGTTTGCGGATGAGGTCGAGCTTTTTGCCCTCCGCGCGAAAACTCGTTATTATATCGCCGAATATGTTCTCGCGGTATCGTCTCGCCTCCGCCGCCCGTATTATGGCGTCGGCGGTAATGTTCACGGGCACGGCGTCGTTGGCCGGTTCCGGGTCGCGCATTATCAGCGTCGATATGCGGTCGCGTCCAAGGTGTATTCCGCAGGCGCATCGCACCGATACGTAGCTATTTGTCGCCTCGATTGTCGCGGTCTGCCCCTTGCCGTCCTCGGTCTGGGATTTCGCCGTGCCCACCGTGGTCGTCGTCCCCTTCGCCTCGAACACACCGAAGGTCCCGTCCTCGAAGGTGCACACGAAATCCGGCAGTCGCGAGCCGACCTTCTCGATTTCCCATTGCGTCAGGGCGTCGGCGGTGTCGCACCACGCCACGCATTGGAAGAGTTCCTCCATCGCCCACGCGGCGAACCCCATGCCGAACTCGTCCGCCATGTTCGCCTTCTTGTGCGGGTCGATTTCCGCGAACTCCAGCTTGAGATTGCCGTCGTCGGAGAAGCAGAAGCCGTATTTCCAGAATGGATAGAGCGATAGCAAATCCAGCGGCCCGGCCTGTTCCACCGCGCACGCCTCGCCGATGGTTCGGCATAGGTGCATCGGCAGGATATCCGCGATGAAGTTGCCGTCGAACGTGTGCCCGGGCGGCCAATCGAGGCCGTTAAGCGCGAGGGTGTGTTTGTCGTTCAGGTTAGCGAACATCGTCTCGAACGCGGCGAATTCGAGTTCGGTCAGTTCGATGATAACCTTGCCGTCTTTGATTCTTATGTTCATCTAAAACCCCCAACTAATAGGTCAACCGTCTCGGTTGACATGCACGGCGAGACGCCGCGCCTATTATTTTGTTTTCGATTTTGATGTTCATGATCTACCTCCTGCTTGCAATTTAAGGCGAGGGGGGCGATTCTGCAATGCAAAAAAAGGGAGGGTCTCAGACCCTCCCCTGCGGTATAATGGTCTATTGTCCGCTATTTTTCCGATGGGCCGGCAAGCCCCAAAATCGATTCGAGCAATTCGGGAAGGCCGTCCCCGAGAACCGCACTGATAAAGGCCGCGTCGGGATATGCCCTGTGAAGATCGGATAGGGCGAACTCATCGAGAACATCGACCTTGTTTAAGACGAGCACGCGCTGTTTCTCATCGATATCGAGGCGGGCGAGCTCCTCCCAAACTACTTTCAGATGGTCATCCAGAGCCGGATGACTCGCGTCTGCAATGATTAACAGCATATCCGCCTCCACCGCCTCGGCGAGCGTGCTTCGGAAACTCTCAATCAAATGATGTGGCAGCTTCCGGATAAAACCGACCGTATCGGTGAACAGCACTTTCGTCCCCCATGCATCCCGATAGGTTCGCGTGCGAGGATCGAGTGTGGCGAAAAGTTTGTTTTCCGCGTAGGCGTCGGAGTTCGTCAATGCGTTGAGGAGCGTGGACTTACCGGCGTTAGTATATCCGAGCAACGATACGCGGAACACACCGCGTCGGCTTTTTCTTCGATTCGCCCGTTGCTTTTCGACCTTTTCGAGTTTGTCCTTGAGCAATGCGATTCTTTTATCGATAACACGGTGGTCGGTTTCCAACTGGGTTTCGCCCGGCCCGCGCGCACCGATACTCCCGCCGTATTGCCGCGACAGATGCTCCCACATACCGGCAAGTCTCGGACGCAAATATTCCAATTGCGCAAGCTCGACCTGAATTCGCGACTCCGTAGTCCGCGCCCTCGTGGCGAAGATATCGAGAATTAATCCGCTGCGGTCCAGGACTTTCACATTCTCCCCGAGTGCGCTTTCGATATTCCTGGCCTGACTGGGTTTTAAGTCCTCGTCGAACACGACCGAATCGCAATCTTCGGCTTCCATCAACTCCTTGAGTTGCATCAACTTGCCCTTGCCAATGAAAGTCGCTGACACCGGCGAGTTCAGAGATTGTTCCAACCGTGCGATAGCTTTTCCGCCTGCGGTTTCGACTAATTGTTCCAATTCTTGTATAGACTCATCATAGAACCGCTTTGTTTGCTCGCGTGTTCGCAAACCAACAACAACGAATTTTTCCTTATCCGATTGCATAAGTAAACCTCTTTTCGAAATCCAAGTTATATGAGGAAATAGTTAATATGATGGCTGCTAACTTATTAATCAACAGCTAATTAAAGGATTGTAATGCTCATGACAAACTCCGGTCGCTACTCGATTTTTCCGGTAATAAACCACTTATCGGCGTTTGTAATAATAACACGAATAAGGCTGCCGCGCAAGCGGTTTTTCCCATCGAACAAAACACGGCGACCGGCGCGATCATAACCGTATTGCATACCCGGATTCTTGTTGGATTCGCCTTCCACAAGGATTTCACGCGATTTTCCGATAAGCGACGAGCTGAATTTCACCGCGTATTTTTGCCCGAGGGTGATTATCCGTTCGAGGCGTGATATTTTCACGTTCTCAGGGACATCGTCATCGAAATCCGCCGCCGCCGTTCCCGGTCGAACAGAATATCTAAATGCAAACGACGACGCGTAACCGACTCGCTCGTATAAGCTTACGGTATCCAGAAAATCTTCATCCGTTTCGCCCGGGAAACCGGCAATGATATCCGTCGTAAGGGCGACATCGGGGATTTTATGGATAATCTTATCAATCAAATCGAGATAATACTCCCGCGAATATCCCCGATTCATGGCCTGCAAAATGCGCGTCGAGCCGGATTGCACCGGCAGATGAATCGCCTCGCAGACCTTCGGCAGATAGGCAATAGCGTCGATTATCCTGTCGGACATATCCCTTGGATGGCTCGTTACAAAACGGATTCGCGCGAGCCCCGCGATGTCGCATGCTTTTTCGAGCAACCCGGCGAAATCCTCGCCAGTGGCGGGATCGACGTAGCTATTGACATTTTGTCCGAGCATCGTTATTTCGCGCACGCCCAGATCGACGTCTCTATTTATCTCGTCGATAATATCCGACATCGGCCTGCCGCGCAGTTTTCCGCGAACATATGGCACGATACAGTAGCTACAAAAATTCTCGCATCCGCGCGAAATAGCTACGAACGCCTTCAGGTCGCCCTCCTCGACCTTCGCTCTCAAGCCGCAACCGGTTAATCGATCAACATCTAAGCGCGGTTTCCTATCGAGATTCTGGATTATCTCCGGAATTCGGTCGATCTCTCCCGGCCCCACTGCGAAAGCTATTTCCGGGTATTTTTCAAGCAACTCACCGCCAATTTCCTGCGCAACGCAACCTATTATCCCGACAATCGCATCTTTATGCGTTCGCGCCATCGTAAGCAACCTACCGAGTGCGCGGTTTTCCGCGTTTTGCCTGACTGCGCATGTGTTGACAATAATTACCTGCGCTTCGTTTTCGGGCGAACTCTTCCAACCACGCATTTCGAGCATCTCAACGACAGCAGCCGAGTCGTATTCGTTCATCTGGCAACCATATGTTATTATGCAGAATGTATTGTCTCGCAACATACTATACCATTCTTATAAGATATTGGTTTAAGTACTACTATCTTATTTTTTGCTTTATTTGATAATGGAGCCTGCGCTCTTAAGTAATTATCTGTCCATCCGCTACCAATCCCGGACTGGACGCTCTCGATTATCACCCGCCGTTCCTTGCCGAATTGGCTTCGCGCAAATCGCTCGCGAAGTCGCTCGTGTAGATCTCTCAAGGCTTCCATCCTCTCGCGAACAGTCTCGGAATGAACTTGGTTAGGCATAGTTGCAGCCGGGGTTCCGGGACGAGGGGAATAACGAAACAGGTGTAGATAACTTATTGGAAGCGAATCGATTAGCTCGAATGTTTCGCGGAAATCGCCCTCGGTCTCACCGGGGAAACCGACAATGACATCCGCGCCGATACCGATATCCTCTACCTCCACAGCAACGCGGCGCACTATTTCGGAATACTGCGCCGAAGTATATTGCCGGTTCATAGCCGCAAGCACAGAATCTGAGCCGGATTGCAGCGGGATATGCAGGTGTTTCGCCAAACGAGTTTCGGTAGCCAAAAGCCGGAGCATCCCTTCCCCGATCTGAAGGCATTCCACGCTGGAAAGGCGTATCCGTTCGATGCCTGTCCCGCGCAATATCCTATTGCAGAGGCCCGCAAGGTCGTGATTATCGGTAAAATAGCGACCATCGTGGACTCCGGTGAGAACAGCCTCTTTCACACCGCTTTCAACCAACTCGCGGACGCGCATAAGCACGTTTTCCACCGGAACGCTTCGCTCCGGACCGCGAACGTGTGGAACGATACAATATGCGCAGAACTGGTCGCAACCATCCTGGATTTTAACGTATCCCCTAGTCCTGCCATGAAAGGTTTTAAAATCGGGTTTCCGGGTATCCACAACTCCAATATAGTCCAGAATCGGTATCGGGTCGTTTGTCGGGAAAGCCCGTTCTATACCGAGTTCGACGATTGTCTCCTCCGAAAAACTCACAGCGCTACAACCCGCTAGAAATAACCTCTTCACGCCATGCTCACGAACCATCCGCCGAAAATACTGCCGGACCTTATAGTCCGCACGAGCGGTAACTGTGCATCCGCAGACAATAACAGCGTCGAACGGCGACTTGGAGACAATCTCATGCCCAGCTGCAACCAATCCACGTTCAATAGCGCCGGCCTCGCACTGCGTGAGTTTGCATCCGAATGCTTTCACTGTAATGCGCATAAAACTCGTTTGCAGGCCGCTGGCGCGGTGTTTGCTTTATATGGAAGTCTTAAATTTAACGACAATCACTGCAAACACCGTGACAGCGGCTATTGTAGCCAAGGTTGGCGCGATTCTTGCCTTCCTTGATCCATAGGAATACGAAAATAGATATAGCAAGAATCGTGACAACCGGATTATGAATAGAAATCTATCAAATATCGCTTAAAGCTAAAAATTACTGTTTAATGACAGAAGATAATAACGCTCATTCACTTTTCCCTTGCGCCGGACGCCGTATTATATGTATTTATAGCTATGAACTCAAGAGAAAAGCCAGTCTTTTTTTTCGGCGATGCTCATCTCGGAGCAGGTTCCGAGAATGACGAACGCCGGAAGCTCGATAAAATAGCGACTCTCATGGAAAAAGTAATCGCGGAGCGCGCGAAATGCTTTATACTCGGAGACCTTTTCGATTTCTGGTTCGAATTTCGCGGAGGTATTCCGCGTGGTTTCGATGAAATCCTCCAAATACTACGCCGAGGGACAGATAGCGGCGCAGAGATATACCTAATAGGCGGTAACCACGATTGGTGGGCCGGGGAGAAATTAGAAAAATTCACGGGAATCCGAGTTTACAGAAAGCCTTTCATAGGCGAGATCGGCGGGGTACACGTCTTTGCCGGTCATGGCGACGGTCTCGCGGTATCGGATTGGGGATATAGAAAGCTCCTCTGCCCCATTTTCAGGAATCCTGTTAATAGATGGTTCTTTAAAAATTGTCCACGTTCTATCGGCCAGCGGCTTATGAGTGTGGTTTCAAGTGGCAGTAAACTCTACACGCAACAACGAAATCTCGATCTCGAAATGGAATATGTCGTTGCGGCACAAGAAATTATTCGAGAGAAGCACGTCGAATATGTATTAATAGGGCACACTCACGAACCCGCAAGGATTGTGCAATTGAAGGGTGGCGAGTATATCAATATCGGCAATTTCTTCGAACAATTTTCTTACGCGGTCTTGCATCGCGGTAAAATCGAATTGAAAAATATATAACTATTCCTCGCAACTGCCCGGCTCGATTTTCCGGCGCAGGTCTTTCTTTTTCGCCTGCATTCGTTTTTCCGCGAGCATTTTTGATTTTGCACGACGACTACGGCGCTTTTTCTGTTTTCGGAGTTTAAAGAGCTTGCGTTCCTTTTCGCTTACTAAACCTTCTTTTTTTTCTTCAATCTTATCGCAAAGCTCCCGCCGTGCAAAAAAGCGATTCATCTCGCGGGAACGGGTCTTTTGAACCTTGACTTCTATGCCCGTAGGTTCGTGTTTCAGATAAACACAGTTCGCAGTCTTATTGAGTTTCTGGCCGCCGCGGCCGGAACCGAAAATGAATTTCTCGGTCAGGTCCGCCTCCCGAATACCGAGGCGCGCCATTCTATCCAGAAGCGCTTTCAGTTTCTTCGGTGATATCGGTGGATTAATAGAAGACATTGCCAATCTTCCTCTCTACATTTTGGCGTTCGCATTAAATAACGTCAGATACTTGACCGTGAAACCTAGCCTGATGTGGCTTTTCAGTATTATAAAATACATTTTAAAAGCCTTTTTATCAAGACCCAATTATTACGATATTCGCTATGAAAAGCGTCTTCAAAATAAAAAAACTCCTATAGCGTTTTTCGGTTGAATATATCGGTGCGAATATTATATTCAAATGTAATTTAACGAACTGGAGGAGGTCTAAATGCGATTTGTCAGAATTACTGTGATTTTTCTAACTATTGTGTTTTTAGTCGGTTTGGCCTGCGATTGCGGAACAAACGACGATACTAACGGCAATGGTAACGGCGATCCTCCCATCGGAACAGGCGATTATTTCCTGTCGGCTAATATCGGCAATTTAACGTTCTCGGACGGTTCGTTCCAGCTTGAGGTCTGCAGGTTGGACTCATCGATCTCGACCGGCGCGAACGAAGCTACAGTTACGCTCAATGGTGAATCCGTTCCGCTTCTTACCGGCAATGTCGAAGATGCGGTTTTCTTGAAGAACCACATCGGTTTCGAAGCCGATAAGGCATATACGGTTGTAGTTACTCTCGCTACGCAAAGTGCGACATGTAATCTGACCGTTGGCGAATCATGGGGCACTGAGATATCCTCCCCCGCAGACGATTCACCCTGGACGCCCGGCGATGCTATCAATATCACATGGACCTACGTGGATGGCGCCGCTCCGGACAGCGTGGAAGTAGTCGTTGACGACGAAGTCGATGAATCCGACGAATACGATTATGTCGTTTATTTATCCGGATCGAGCACCAGTCATACGGTGCCCGGATCGGCCACATCGGACCTCGAAGGAATGCTATGGGTAAGGGTTTGCCCTTTAACCGATATCTGGTGGTTTACAGGCGATCTACAGGCAACTGGTAGTTTCGTAACCCAGGTTTATGCCTGCGACGCGATTACCCTCATCGAAGCCGATAGCTCAGGCCCCGGTAGTATTGAAGTTTACGCATATCCAGCGGCAATTCCGGCGGATGGCGCGACGACATCGGATATTACCGCATATGTTTACGATGCGATCGGCGGTTATGTTCCCGACGGAACCACGGTTAATTTCGCGACAGATCGCGGGACTCTGTCCTCACCAACGGCAACGACTCTTTATGGGGAAGCTACGGTCTCATTGACATCGACAACAACGCCCGGCACCGCAACCGTAACGGCAACATGTGGGGAGCTTTGCGACGATGCAACAGTTGAATTCGAGGAGATAATTGATGTCGTTATAGCAGTAGGCGCAGGCGATTTTCCATCGATCTCCTGGACACCTTCGAGCGAAGTAGCCTACGCATTGAATGTTGGCGCTATCGGCGTCGTTATTCCGAAATGGTCGATAGGTAGTATTCTGGGATTTAATTCACCCGTAACTTTCGGAACAGTCCCATCGGGAGCTACGCAGGCAATTCCGATGGCCGGTTCACCAGCCGCACTCGTCAATGGTACCGAATATCGAATTTCCCTCGTAACAGCCGGCGACGATACTACTTTCTATACTTTCGTCCGATAGGTAGGCTCCGGGGCGTCGCGCCCCCTGCGCCATCGCAATTCTCCCGACCCGGTTTTTCCTCGAAAAACCGGGTCGGGTTTCTATATACTCAAAATCTCATCGGCGCGGGGGGCAGAACATATCGGCGGCGGCTTCGGAGAAAAATTCCCGCAATGAGAAAATTTTACCTTGATAGGAAATTTTTGTCCTATGGCAGGACCGCCGCCAATATGTTTGCCGCCCTTCAGGCGGCCGACGCCCCGGAAAATGCCGCTTCAACCTTGACTTGAGTGTTTTTACGACTATATTTCAATTTATGTTCGCATCAAACAGAAAAAAGGCACAACTGGACGGTATTAAAAGCCCACAACGAAGGCGTTTTCCAATCGTTGAGAAAATATTTTTCGGTTTCATGTTGCTTTTAGCGGTAGTTCTCATCGGCAATTTCCTTTTCCTGTATCAGCTTTCCAAACTAAATCGGATTATCAAAACTACAAGTAAGGGGATGTTTCGCATAGTCGTTGCGCAGGATATGCGGAAAAGGCTTACCCTCGAAAAGCGCCACCGCGGGCTTTATCATGCAATCAAAACCCGCGTCGATGCGAGTGAAGCGACTGCGAAGATCGAGGATTTCCGCGATAACCTCAAATCCGAAACTAAAAGGATAAAAGCGAAGTTCGGTCGCGATCCGTCAACGATTGTGGAAATCAACAAACTCACGGCCGAATTCGTCGAAAAGAGCGACAGCGCGCTCTCATTCCTCGAACGCGATTCCCTCGAAGCGGCTTATAGCATAATCCGCTCCGATTCCTTTAGCATGTTAGCGTCCAGTATAAAGGACCGCCTTGGCACGGCGAACAAACGCTACGACCTTCGAATAGTCGAATCCGATTTCGGTTCCGCGAAGTCCGCGATAGAAACGGCCGTTTTGCGACCATATTATTACCTCCTTTTCACGACCGAAAACGAACTCTTACGGAAGGAAGCCGATTCCCTTGCAATATTGATAGGCGATAAAGATTCGATAGGCCGCATGCTGGTCGAATATACGGACTCTCTTCGAGTAGTTTTTGAACGCGAAATACAAACCGGTCAACTCGACTCCGCAGCATGGAACGCCGCAACGAGAATAATTTCGCCACCTCTCGAAGAAATCCTTGCGTCAGAAGTCGAAGGGGTTTCCCAGACATTTAGGGAATCGCAACGCGCGGTCGCACTTACCCGGACAATCGGTATCTGGGGCGCATTGACGCTGTTTTCGCTTGGAATTGTTATTGCTTTCGTTATTTCGAGAAAGCTTGCAGCCCCAATCGCGAAGCTAAGAAGCGCTGCAAACGCCGCCAGCCGGGGCGAATGGGACAAGCACATTCCCGTCTCTACAAACGACGAAATCGGCGATTTAACCGATGATTTCAACGCCATGCTCCGCGACCTCCGCGAACTGGACGAGATGAAAACCCGCTTCCTCGCAAGTATCACGCACGACTTGAAAAGCCCCATCGGCCGCGTCAGGGGTAATATAGCCAACCTCCAGGACGGACTTCTCGGACCTGTCACCGAAGGCCAGGGCGAATTACTCGACATGATGGGAAAAGACATCGAAAAACTCTCCCGCCTTATCCACGACATCCTCGATCTCCAGAAAATGAAAGCCGGCGCATTCAAGCTCGATCTGAGAGAAGTCGAATTGAAGGAGTTTATTCTCGGTGTCCTCGAACAGCACGCGCAAGTTCTTATAGAAAAGGGAATAGAGCTTGGTGTGAAACTCGAAATCGAGGGCTTACGCGCGCAAATCGACCAAAAACAATTAGAACGAGTATTCGATAATCTCGTCGGTAACGCGATAAAATACACGTCCGCCGGCGGGAAGATAATCATCGAAGCCTATCACGACGGCAACAACGCCGTTTTTCGCGTTATAGATACAGGTGTGGGTATCCCTAAGGAGCACCTAACTAATGTATTCGACGAGTTTTTTCAAGCCGGGCAGAAGGTTAAGGGCGTCAAAGGCACCGGCCTCGGTTTGACAATCGTCAAGCAGCTTATCGAGACTCACGGCGGCGTGATTTGGGTCGAAAGCGAACCGCAAATTGGCACTGTTTTCGCATTTAGACTTCCATTAATCAATCCGAGGTAACAAATGGCCGAAAACGAAAAAGTCCTTATTATCGACGACGAGGTTGGTAACCTACACATGCTGAAAATCCGCCTCGAACACGAAAATTTCGTCGTGCTAACGGCAGACGACCCATACGAGGGTCTTCAACTCGCCACAGTGAAACACCCGGATTTAATTTTGCTCGATGTCAATATGCCGGGAATCAACGGTTTCGAGGTTTGCCGACGACTTAAGGCCGATTTCGAGACAGGACAAATACCCATTATTATGCTGACTTGCATGGACGACACGGATTATAAAATCGAGGGCCTCGAGGGCGCCGGCGCAGACGATTATCTGATAAAAGACGAAATCGACCACCGCGAGATCGCCGCGAGAATCCGATCTATTTTACGTCGAACGCGAAAACAAATTTCGGTTAATCCACTCACGCATCTGCCCGGCAACCGCGCAATTCAGGAAGAGCTCTCGAAAAGACTGGAAAGTGGACAATCGTTCGCGGTCGGTTATATCGACATCGATAATTTCAAAGCATACAACGACGTTTACGGTTTCCAGAACGGCGACAAGGTCATCCTGCTTATCGCGCAAATAATGAGGGATGCAGCGGGACAACGACAGGATGTATTTCTTGGGCATATCGGTGGCGACGATTTTGTCTTCGTTACGCCGGGCGAAATCGCCGAACCAATTGCGGACCGTATAGTCCGGCGCGTAGCGGAAGTAGCCCCGGAATACTACACCGCCGAGCATCGTGCGGCGGGTTGTATTCGAAGCATCGACAGAGAAGGCAACCCGAAGCGATTCCCGTTTTTCGCGGTGACTATTGCCCTAATACCCGGTGCAGGTTCCCCCGAAGTAATCGCCGAAACGGCGGGCAAGATTAAAAAAGAACTCAAGAATTCAGGAGGAAACCGCTATGGCGGCCCGGAAATTCTCGCTTAGCATAATTCTCGCGCTTCTCGCGTTTTTATTACTCGGGGCGACATGCGCTACTATCCGTGAAGCGCCATCCAGCGCGCGCGAAGCTTACGACATCGCACAGGATGACCTCAAAAAACAGCGTTACGAGGAATCAAAATACCGTTTCGAGAAAATCCTATCTGAATATCCGAAATCCGACCTCGCGGACAACGCGCTTTTCCGGCTCGGCTATATTGCCTGCATCCAAGGTGATTATGAGAACGCGCGCGCTTATTTCGCAAGCCTTATCGAAGATTATGACAACAGCGAATGGATTTTCGATGCGAGCACATGGCTCGGACTTCTCGATGAGTGGCATCTTTTATCGCAGGAATTGGACAAAACAAAAGCGCAACTCGGTATCGCGCAGGACCAGGCCGGCGGAGACTCAAGTATTGGCATCGACGCTGCCGACCGTATCGAAGAACTGCAGGCGGAGATCGGTCGTCTCCGCGAGGAAAACAACAATTTACGGTTGCTAATCGAGAATATCGAGGAATAATACCGAGTAACACGTTCCGGCATTTCAAATCCCGCAGCTGGCACGCTGTTTTCTACGTCCGATTTGGAATAATTGTCACATCATGTCGGACGAAAATATCGCGCCAGCCGCTTGCTGAGAGGCGAAGGATAACTTTCCCAAACACCTTCGCGATTCGCTTTGGTAAATAACGATTATTATTTTAGATAAACTACGCGTTTCGACACCGATTCGTCGCCGGAGCGCGCCCGGACGAAATAAACGCCGCTACCGAAGGATTTATCCGGTTGCCAAACTCCCCCCCCTAAATATCCCCTTGACAGTGGGGACTTTTCTTGCTCCCCCCTGTTAAGGGGGGCTGGGGGGGTTAGTTCCGCGATCTTCCGCCCGTTTATATCGAACACCTCGATTTGTAGGGGCGATGTCGCCTCGTCCGAAACGGTGATTGTCACCGATGAATTGAACGGATTCGGGTAAGCCTGCAGGGCCAGTGCCGACGGCGTTTCCGCCTCGTCGATACCGGATGCTTCGATTGTAATATTTATTCCCGAATTCGAGACATTGCCGGTAACCAGAACGATATCGAGACCGATAAATGGAATCGAGTAGTATCCGTTCGGCTCGCCATCGTCGAAAACCATGTTGCCGTTCAAGTCGTCAAACGCCTGAACTCGCTTCGGCCCGGAGGGAATTACAGTCAGATGATAATTGTCATCGCCGATAAAATGCGTCGATTCGAGTGTTGGATTCATAATAGAATAATAATCGTAAACGTTGACGCAGACTTTCGCGTAAGATCCCGAGTAATCGATATTCCCCCCGATATTGCCCGATGAAAACAGCGTCAGATCGACGTCCGTAGCTACTCCCCCCCATGTCAACACCGGCGGGAGTAATCGCGCCCCGAAAGGATCGCCCGAAGTCGGTAAAAAACCTTCCGGCATATATGCCACCGGGAAATACGGATTCATATCGACAATCGCGTCGTTCGTCACCGTATATTCCTGCGGGAATTCGGGCATCATAACATATTCCATCGGCGCGGATGTTAAATCGGTCACTCCGGCATGGAGCATCGCAACGACAAGGACAAAGCCATCTACGCCTGTCGCGTTGGTTACGGTGCCGGAAATAGACCCGCCCGGCGCGAGTTGCGCGAAAAACAATGTCGCAAGGATAAGAATTGGGATTTTTTTCATAATTGTATCCAATCTAGTTAGTCGACACTTCTCCCGATTAGTATCGGTCGATTATGAATTTAACACATCTTTCGCTTTTTCGCAATAGGATTATCCCTTGCGTCGTCGAGTGGCGGGAAATCTTCTTGGTCGTTCGCTTCATCTCTAATTCCGGGCTTGACCCGGAATGACAAATAAATGTCGTGGGTGATATGGCGAAGATTCCCGCCCACGGAAGCGAATCCGACGCAGTCGGTTGAGCACAAACGGTTGCGGCCCTGCCGCCCGAAGCGAATCCGCTGGCGCGACCGCCGCTGCGCAGCGGCGGCGATAGCGCACGCGTGCGAAATCGTGTAACCTTTTCCAAAACGCACGTAGCGGGCGGCGTGCCAGCGGTAGCGCACAAACATCCGTCGGCATTGCCGACCGACCAAAATTATCCTTTTGCATCTAGAAGGCGTTTCTTATATTGGAGCAAGGGGTAACAACCCCTGTTCAGTCGCCAACTTTTGGTCATTGGAGGTTAGTATGGCAAAAAGGGATATTTGGGGCAGCAGGACGGCGTTCGTGCTGGCTTCTATCGGCTCGGCTATCGGGCTTGGGAATTTGTGGCGTTTCCCGATGGAGTGTTTCGATAACGGTGGCGGTGCCTTTCTTGTCGCTTATGGAATCTGTCTTCTATTAGCCGGGATTCCGCTGCTAATGCTCGAGTTCGCTATCGGTAAACGTATGAATAGCGCCGCGCCCGGGGCTTTCAAGGGGATCAGCCCAAAACTGGAGTGGTTCGGATGGTTCGCGGTCGGCGTGGGTTTCATAATCACGACCTACTATTCCGGGATTATGGCACTGTGCATCAATTATTTCGTTTACAGTTTCAATACCGCATGGGGTTCGCAGCCGAGCGAGTTTTTCTTCGATAAAGTGCTCGCGATAACCTCCGATGAGACCAATCCGTGGTCGTGGGGTTCTTTCCGGTGGCCGATATTCATTGGCGTAGTAGTCGCGTGGATTTGGATCGTGGCCTCCATTTGGAAGGGAACCAAGACGGTGGGCAAAGTCGTTTGGGTGACCGTTCTCGGGCCGTGGATGCTACTTCTGGTGTTCGTTGTGCGCGGCGTGACTCTTCCCGGCGCGAGCGACGGGCTGGCATATTATCTCACCCCGGTCTGGGCTAAACTCGCGGAGCCGAGAGTTTGGTTGGCGGCGATCTCGCAGGTCTTTTTCAGCCTGACTGTCGGTTTCGGTGTGATGATCGCTTATGGTAGTTTCATCGACAACAAAACCTGTATTGTAAAAAACGCATGGATAATCGGTCTCGCCGATGCCGGGACGGCTATCCTGGGCGGTTTCGCCGTATTCGGTGCGCTTGGACACAAGCGGTTGCTTCAAGCTGCTGCGGCGGGCGTCGATGCGGCCTCGATCCCGTTCCATGAAGTCGTCAAGGGCGGCCCGGGGCTGACATTCGTGACATACCCGGAAATCATAAACGCATTGCCCTGGCCGCAGCTATTCGGCGTGCTCTTTTTCTTGATGCTCGGTCTTCTAGCGATAGATTCCGCGTTCAGTCTCGTCGAGGGATGTTCCGCCGCGATCAAGGACAAATTCGGCTGGACGCACAGGCGCGCGAATATCACAGTCGGGCTGGCCGGTTTGTTGTTGGGACTGCCATATGTTTTCGGCGCGGGGCTGCATTGGCTGGACATCGTCGATAGGTTCATGAACCATTTCGGCCTGACAATCGTCGTTATCGGGGAGTGCATAATAATCGGGTGGATATATAAAGCTTCGCGTATGCGGCATTTCATCAATGCGCATTCCGAGGGTAAAGTCGGGATATGGTGGGACATTCGTATCCAACTGATAATCCCGGCGCTTATCCTGATTATGCTCGGATTCGAGATCTACGAGCGAATTAAAGCGCCATACGGGGATTTCGGCCTGCGGAGCCAGGAAATAGTCTGGGGTTGGCTCGTGTTGACTATCATTCTCGTTGCGAGTATTGTTTTTGCGGCGATTAAGGGTTCGCGCGATTATGAGAAGCCTGCATCGGCTGTTTCTTCGAACGATGAAGACATTACATTTGGTGAGGACAATCCCGGTATCGATTAATATGGTCAGGAACGATAGCCTATGACAAACGCTCCCAAAGCACGGGACGAGGGCGAATTCGGCCTTATAGATCGGATTCGGACGCTTTTTCCCGAAATCGACCTCACGGACGACTGCGCCGCGCTCGATTTCCTTGTAAGAGGCAAGTTGCTTTTCACGACGGATGCCGGAATTAGGGGCACGCACTTCCCCGATTCGCCGGAGTTCATGGCCGATGCGGGTTTCAGGACGATGGCCGGGGCGGTTTCGGATATCAACGCCTCCGGCGGTCGGACTGTGGCCACCGTTCTCGCCCTTCAGATTCCCGAAAACCTTACGCTTTCGGAATTCGACGATTTTATGTCGGGAATCCGGGATTTCACAAGGCATCACAGCATTCCTCTTGTCGGTGGGAATATTACTCGAGGCGAAGTCTTTTCCGCGACAATCTCCGCTATCGGCGTTGCCGAAAGACCGGTTGGTCGCGATGGCGCGACGCCTGGCGATATTGTCTTTCTGACCGGGCCGACGGGCGGTTCCGAGGCCGGCAGGATGCTCGCGATGGGAGAAGTCCCGCATGATTGCGTCGATGCGAAAACCCGCGATATGCTTATCAGAAAATACATGCGGCCTTCCCCACCGTTAAAACTCGGCGAAAAACTCGCGTTCGAGGGCGCGACGGCGATGATCGACATTTCCGACGGCTTCCTCGCGGATATCTCTCATATTGCGCGTGCGAGCGGAGTGGGAATCGAGATAGAACTGTCTGAAATACCTATTTTCACAGGAGTGGCGGATGTAGCAAAAGCGGCAAACATCGCGCCCGAGAAACTTGCAGCCACCAGCGGCGAGGAGTTCGAACTCGTTTTCACTCTACCCGGCAATTCGATTAGAATCGATAGAATGCCGCAGAATGCCGTGGTAGTTGGGGCTGTCGTTAAAGGCGACGGGGTTGTTTTAAAACTGCATGGCATAGAAATTGAAATCGAAAAACCCGGCTGGCGGCATTTCTAAAAACACTCGATGCGAATAAAAAAGGGCGGCTTGAAAGTCGCCCTTTTTAAGTTGAATATCCAGGAACGTTAGAAATCGTAAGTTACCGCCAATGAATAGTTGCGAATCGGAGCGATATTCCTGTCTATCTCGAGGTAGTTCCAATTTAGGAGATTCGAGACCTTGAGCTGAAGCATTATGTCTTTGTAATAAAACTTATTAGCGATATCTATAACGCGCTGGTCCACCGTTTCATCCGAGGGATAAAGGGCAAATGTGGTTTCGCTGGTGTATCGGCCGTCGAAAGTCAGGCTTGCATATTCCCAATAATCGATATTGGCCGATAGGACGAAACAATGTGCCGGGCGATAGGGCAATTTAACCGAATATCCGACGGAGTCTGATTTCGTCACATTGACGGCGTCCGTGAACATATAGTTCGCGTTGAAATCCGCGCGTCCGAGTATCCCCACTATTCTATCGTTGAATATCCACTTCGTTGCATCGCCCATATTCCAGGTAAGATTCGTTTCAACACCGAATATTCTCGCGTCCTGAATATTGCTGAACTGGACCTGATTCCCAACACCTGTGGGAGTAGCCTCGATCATATCCGTGTACCAGTTGCTGAATACCGCTATATCCGCGCTTTTACGACCGCCGAACCAATTAGCGCCGACTTCCGTGCTATATGCCTGTTCTGCTTTCAAATATGGATTCGGCATAACGCTGACTAAACCCGCCGCCCGAAGTTCCGAAAAAAGCTCGGCCATAGTGGGCATCCGGAAACCCGTTCCCACATTCCCTCGCGCTGCAATATTATCGGTTATATGGTAAACAAGCCCCAGTTTCGGGTTAAGTTGGCCATAGTTTTCGCCATCATAATCCTCACTTGCGTTAACATGAAAGATATCGCCACGGAAACCTATAGTTGCCGCTAACGGATCGAAAGTGCTAATCTCGTCTTGAATATACGCGGCTCCGCCAAATCCTGTTCGCTCGCCGAAGATATTCGCGTTAATAATCGATGTGTTCATCTCGGCGCCGGTCGTTAAACGGTGACCGTCGAATGGGACTATCGTATATTGACCGTCCAATCCGGTGCGAATACTCCCGCTGTAAAACCGTTCACTATCGCCCGAAACATCGGAAACTCCCGAATCGTAAAAATAATAATTAGCGAAGGACTTAATACTCCAATAACGTTTTCCGCCCATCGAGCTACCATCGTAAACCGCATTAATCTGGACTTTATCCGAGACGACTCTGTCCTGCAAGTTGCCTTCGCTCACTTCCAAAGCTTCGGATTGACCCTTCCATGATAGCCCGCCACCGCGATCCTCTCTGGCAAGATTGGCCATAAAACTAAGCTTTTTTGCGTTTTTTAAGTCCACCGTCGCTTTAGAAAACATTTGATATCTCGTAAAATCGTCGGCCTCTCTGTAGCTCATATTCGTCTTTTCTTCGAGGTTAACGATAATTCCCACTTTGCCGATTTGGCGCGTATGTTCGATAGCAAGTCGTTGGTAAGTGCGCAAATTATCAGACCATTCCCATGCTTCATAAGCAGGTTTATCCCACATTCCCACCTCGGCTGAGATTTTATAGGTTGCAGCTTTATCCGGCCTTTTCGTAATAAAATTAACAACTCCACCCATCGCGTTTGAGCCGTAAAGCGCGCTTCCGGCCGATTTCACAACTTCCATTTGCTCGATCTGACCGATAGGTAAAGCATCCCACTTAATCTCGCCTGTATCTCCGGCAAGCATCGGGACGCCATCGACCAAGACCAGCACCCTCGAGCCGACGCCTTTGGCATAGCCCGTCGAATTCCGAATCGAAATCTGGTCGTCGGACATTGAGACGCCGCCGATAAACCGCATTGCCTCGTCGGCGGAAAGGTAATTACGCTCCGCTATCTGTTCGGCCTCTACGACGCTTGTCGATATTGGGCTATCCTGCAACCTCTGTTCCGTTCGACTCGCCGTTACTATAACCGGTTGCGAAATAAACGCCTTCGGTAAGAGCCGGAAACTGATACTCTGGTTCGAGACCAGCGTAACATCCTGCGCCGTGGATTCGTAGCCTATCATCGAGACTTTGAATTCGTAGGTTCCCGGCGCAAGACCGATAATAGCGTATTCGCCGTCTAAATTGGTAGATCCGCCCTTCCCGGTGCCTGTTACCATGACATTCGCACCGGGCAACGGATCGCCGCTCTCGTCGGTAATAACTCCGCTAACCTTATAAGTCTCAGTTTGCGAACCCGATTGCGCCGCAGCAAAAAAGGCTATTATCCCAAAAAATAAGAAACAATATTTATATTTTCCTGACATTATTTCTCCCGTTGGTTTTCAATTATCCTTCGAGATGGAAGTAATCGAGAGGTTCGTCATTGCCAACCCCGCGATATGGCGTTGTAAAATCGACTTCCATTTTAACATACGGAAGCTCGTCCTCGCCAATAGTGATTGTCCCAAGTTGTGAAGAATCCGCAGGGGCTCTGTATTCAGCGGCAAGATTCCTCCATCCCATCTTGCAGTTCTCCGTATCGAGAGCCGCGCTGTCCAGGATAGCGAAAAAGACCCAGCCATATTCGCCGGCAGGCATCTCAATACGAAAGTGCGTGGAGTCCATTTCTTCCTCGAACACCGTATTTGGAACTTGATAAAAACCTTGAACTAACTGAATATCGATAACGAGTTCTTCCGGTTTTTCGTAAGTCACAACGACAAAGCACATTTCCGTTCCTTCCGGCCATTCGCCCTTGATTATCAGGTCGCCTTCGACCGCGGTGAAACGAGGTTTCAGGCCGTGATCGCAATTACTACCAATCACTACGAACGCGATCACAACAAATAACGCATATAAACAGTATTTCTTCCCCATATTCTCCCTACCGGTTAAATGGAGTTGTATATCATATAATAATACGTAACATTAAATGATATGTCAAGGGAATTAGCACGAATACAATTATGGTTTAGACTATTCATTAAATAGAATAGTCTATAATATAATATTCAATAATAAAATAAATCCCGGAGGATTTATTTTATTGTGTTTCTATTCTTTAACTTCGGACTGGTCTACCAAATGATACACTACTTTTTGCTCATTATAATACGAGAATTCGTTCTCTTCCTGAGTCGTTTGATTCACGCTCGTTATTGTGAAATCCACAATCCAGTTGAAAGTAGTATAAACCGGAACGCCGCTCTCGAAAGCGAAATAAACGGTGCCCTTGCCTTCGCCACGTCCCTCGTTGAAATATGCGTATGTATTCCCCTCATCGTCATCCGTGGTGCCCTCGCCGGTATTCAGGATTGTAATTATGACTTTGCATTTCACACATGCGAGACCGTCACGTTCCACAAAATCTACGACTTCGTAGTCCTTAGTTGTTTGCTGACGCATATCGCCTTCTTTTGTGGAAACGTCCATGATATTCTCGCGTTTCCATGTATCCCCAACTTTTTGCTTTTCCGCCGGGAAATGGTCGAAGAATATCGACGCGTAATTGCTGGCTATCATCTCGCCACGGTCGATTCCGGATTCGTTCGGTTCGATGTCTTCCAGACCTGACCAGTCAACGAGTTTGCCATCGCGATCAACCACTATTGTCAGCTTCTGTCCGATAAGATCGCTTTCCTCGTCCTGCTGTTCGAACGACCCATTTTGAAATACACCGACTTCTTCCGAGAGAAACTCATATGTAATCGAGGTCGTGTCGTTTTTAACATAATCTACCGTAAAAGACTGATAGCTGGTAGATTTTGACAGTGTGCTCTGGCTATAACCCTGTTCGGAGAATTCGGTTAGGTCATCGGAATCGGAGCGGTAATACACCGTTTTTCCCGCTGCGGGGCTGTAGGATATTTTGGCTCCCTCGACGGCGTAATTCCCGGTTAGCTTCATTTCACCGCCGCAGCCTGTATATAGGATTGCCGCTGCGAGCACGATTAGGATAACGGATATTCGTTTCATTGTTCCTCCCCTTTTTTAGAAAAATATTATTCCAAAAGCTATTGCGTGTTCCAGATTTTCTGCTATTAAAAAATATTCATATGCGAGATAAACCCGCTTCAGTTGAAGTTCTACTCGCGGCTTCAAGTAAAACTCGACATCCGTTTCGATGTCGCTCGTTATATCCACCTGTGCCCCACTGAATGGCTCTTTCATATCGTCGAACGATGAAATTTGGATAAGCGCACCCAGTCCTAAATCTATTCTGCTTTGAAAATTCCCGGATTCGATAAAGCGGTAACTCATTTTCGGGCCGAGAGATACGGAGACATCCGTGCCGCGTCGAATCCAGATATCGAACAAATCGATATCAGTTGTATCCGGGCTATCGGCAAGATCGAGTGTATCTTCCCAATTTGACAGGATCATCATACTAAAATCGCCGCCAACATTAAGTTTATGCAAGACGAGTTTCGTGCGAAAACTACCGCCAAGTCCGTATGGATTCGATTCGCGGGGGCCGCCGAAACCGAGCCTGCCCTCGAGTCCGAACCATGTATTAACCTCATTCGCGGCCATTACGGATGAAACTGAAATTACAACCAGTATTATTATCGATGATATTTTCATTATTTCAATCCGATTTCTGATTTGATCGTTTCTGCATTCGAAATTCCCCGCACATCGGCGCCGGGTATTATTCTGGAGATCAGAGATTGAAGAACTTTTCCCGGGCCAATTTCCACAAATTGGTCGAAACCGTCGGCGGCTATTGCTTTCACCTGGTCTATCCAAAGAACAGGGCTTGTTATCTGATTTATTAGCGCGGTCCGTATTTCCCCGGGATTTTCGAGCCTCGTTCCTGTTGCGTTTGCATAGAACGCCACTTTCGGTTCATTAAATTCAATTTTATCGAGGATTTTCGTCATTTCGTTTTTTGCATCCTCCATAAGTGGCGAATGGAAAGCGGCAGACACGGGTAATCTGATTACTTTTTTTGCCCCCGCCTCGGTTTTAAGCTTTTCTGCAGCGATTTCGAGTAGGGATTCCTGACTTGATACTATCATCTGGCCGGGCGCGTTTCTATTTGCAATGACAATATCGCCGGATTTCTTCAACCCGGAGACAACTTCGCGGACTTTATCGTCGTCCGCGCCCAACGGAGCGAGCATCCCGCCAGATTCTGCCTGAGACATAATTTTTCCGCGATGAACGACCGCGTTCAGCGCATCCCCGAATTTCAATACTTTCGCCGCATACAGCGCGGAGTATTCGCCAAGGGAATGCCCGGCGACGGCTTCGTAACGTGTTATCGAACCAAGTATTCGTAATACCGCAGCGCTATTAAGGAATAAACAAGGTTGTGTATTCTCAGTTTGAGAAAGCGTAGTCTTATCCGCTTCGAAGCTTATTTGAGCCCAATCGATACCCGTGATCTTTTTAGCTTCGCTATAAACGTCTCTCGCCTCGGAAAAGGCTTCGTAGAGGTCTTTCCCCATTCCGGGCAACTGGCTTCCCTGACCGGGAAAAACAAATACAACAGCCACTTCTACTCCTTAGAATTTAATTATAGCGCTACCCCATGTGAATCCGGCGCCAAATGCAACTAAAAGAACATCGTCGTTCTTCTTAATTTGTCCGGATTTCAAAGCTTCATCCAGAGCAATAATAATACTCGATGCGCTGGTGTTACCATATTTATCTATCGTAACAACCACTTTTTCCATCGGCATCTTAAGCCGTTTGGCGGTAAACTGGATAATCCTGATATTCGCCTGATGCGGAATAAGCCAATCGAGATCGCTCATTTCGATTCCGGCTTCTTCCAGTCCTTTAATACTGGCCTCTTCCATAGCTCGAACGGCAGTCTTGAATGTATCATTACCGGCCATAATTAGCTTGTGAAGATTCTTATCCACAGTCTCGTGTGAAGCAGGCATCAGGCTACCGCCTGCTGGTAATGTCAGGAAATCGGCTACTTTGCCGTCGGCAGACCAGTATCGACCGATAATACCGCTATCGTCGTCGGACTGACCGACCACAGCCGCGCCGGCGCCATCGCCAAAAAGAACGCAGGTGCCTCGATCTTCCCAATTTGTAATTTTGGTAAGTTCCTCGACCGCAACGACAAGAACGTGTTTCGCTATCCCGGTTTTAATAACCGAATCGGCCAGAATAAGGCCGTAAACGAATCCCGTGCAACCAGCGGAAATATCGAAACAGGGGACATTGCGACACCCGAGATTTGCTTGAATGATGCACGCCGTGCTTGGAAACGACATATCCGGTGTGATAGTAGCGACGATTATCAAGTCGATATCTTCAGGGGTCAGTCCCGCGTCCTCGATAGCCCTACGTGCGGCGGGTGTCGCGAGTTCGGAAGATGGAACTTCCGGCTCAACGATACGACGTTCTTTGATCCCGGTCCGGGTTTGTATCCACTCGTCGGTGGTATCGACAATTCGTTCGAGGTCCTGATTAGTCAGTATCTTTTCGGGCAGGTTCGACCCCGTCCCCAGTATTTTTGTTCGCAATTTCACTCCTTTTCAATTTCATATAGGATTCGATCTTACGGTCTATTCGTGCGCTTACCATAACATATGCAAGGCTTAGAGCGTTTGAAATAGCCAGCGCAGTGGATTTACCGTGCCCTATAATAACGTTCCCATTTACTCCGAGAAGCGGCGCGCCACCATATTCGGCGTAATCGAATTCTCGCATTACTTTTTTAAACCCACCGCTCATAAGAACTCCGCCCGCCATGGAGAAAAGATTTTTGCGTCTGCCCTTATTCGCAATTCGTTTAATAAAGCCCATATTGGCCTCGGTAAATTTAAGGAGAATATTCCCCACGAAACCGTCCGCAACAAGAACATCCACTACTCCATGAATCATGTCGCCGCCCTCGACATTTCCCACGAAATTGAGGTTTGAATCGCGCAGAAGTTCGTGGGCCGCTTTGACCAGAGCATTGCCTTTCGTAACCTCCTGGCCATTAGATAAAAGCCCGACGGTAGGGCGTTTCCTATCGAGGACTTCCGCAGCATACATAGAACCCATTTCGGCGAAAGTAAGTAATTGTTCTGGACGGCAGTCGATATTCGCTCCGATATCCAAAACCACAGTGGGTAGGCCTTCCATTGTAGGAAACAGGGTCATAAGAGCGGGGCGCTCGACACCTTCCAAACGACCGAGCCTTACGAGTGAAGTAGCAACGACAGCGCCCGTATTGCCCATGCTAACAAACCCCTGCGCTTCTTTTTCCAGAAGAAGATCGACCGATTTCATGATACTACAATTTGGTTTCCTGAGCGCCATCGTGGCCTGTTCGTCCATACCGAAAGCATCTTCCGCGTGAACGATTTCCACTTCTTCCGGCAAGAAGGTTTTGCCGAGGGCTTTCTCGAGTTCGTCCTTACGCCCGACCAGCTTGATTCTCATATTCGGTTGGTCGGCGACCGCAAGCATCGCACCCTCGAGGTTTGCCACGGCGCCTCGGTCTCCACCCATCGCATCGAGAGCAAGAGTTATCGGCTCGCCGTTAGTCTCGGAGTCCCACCTATGGGCGAGTTTTTTAGTGTAATAAATCCAACGTCCCACAGTCGTCCCGCTTATGCTTCGACCGCAATTGCCTCTCGACCGGCATAATAACCACACTCCTTACAGGCGTGGTGTGGCAGCATCGGCGATTTACAGTGCGGACATTCCACAGTCTTCGGGGCTACTGCTTTATAATGCGTTTTGCGCTTGCGTTTGCGCGTTTTACTTCCTCTTCTTTTCTGAAGGGCCATACTCCACCTCTTCTATTATTGCTTGAGTTTTTTCAAAATCCGCCAGCGCTCATCGTCCGTGTCTTCACCACTGTCATACTCGATTCCAGGGCAATCTTCACGGCAAAGCGGTATCTGTGGCAGTTCGAGGATTACCTCATCGATAATCCGCTCTTTCAAATCGACAATGCCTTTATCCTTGTCTATAAACGCGAAATCCTCTTCCGCGAAATCCGCGAATCCGGGACCACCGCGAAGAGCTTTCAAATGAAGTTCGAAGGTCGAGACGAATGATTCTTCGAAATCACACAGACACCTGGCACATCTCATGTTCACTATTGTCCTTACCGTCACAAGGAAAGTGATTTCCAATCCCGTGCGAAACGACTGGACTTTCGCTTCGGCGGGGTTCTTGAATTCCGAATCCCGAAAAGCGATTCCCAGATTTCCAGCAGCGATAGACACGATAAACTCGTCTCTACCCTCGCGGATTTCAGAAACGGAGATTCTCGTCGCAAACATAACTTAGTGAAAATACAGAAGCAACCCCGTCAAGTCAAGCCTTTTATAAGCTTTTATATATGGCCTGCGAATATCTTAGCCACATAACAGATATCTCTTGCGTAAGTCCTATCGTAAATTGCCTTGGAATTAAAACAACGCGACCAATAATCTAAGACGATAAACTCAAATCACGGAGCCCGCCGAATAGCCTTGACAATCGAAGCTCACTCGCTTATTCCTTTATCGAGATGAAACATCTTCGCAGAAAAATAGCGCTTTTGCTTCTTATCGTAATTTTTTTACTCGTTGTTGCGATAACAGCCGACTTACGCCGTCAGCCAGAGGAGCAGATTTCCGCAAAAGCTCTACTCGGCATGATTAGTATCCATAGGAAATACGCGTCGCCGATACTCGAAAGATTCGGTGCCCGCTGTAAATTCACACCGACCTGTAGTGAATACGCCGAGGAGGCAATCCGCCGCTATGGCGCGCTTGAAGGCTCGAAACTCGCGGTCAAAAGACTCGCCAGATGCACTCCTTGGAGCGACGAATCCGGGGACGATCCGGTCCCTGACCGCAAAAAAAAGGGCGACCGAAGCCGCCCTAATTAAACTCCATTTTCACGAGTTCTATTTCATATAAACGACTCGCGCCGTTCTCACTTCGTCGCCGAAACTCGCCCTGACCAGATATATACCGGTAGAAACGGTCTCGTCGGGTTGCCACCGGAACACACTGGAGGCTTTTGTGCTCAACGGCTCCGCCGATTCGCTCCTATCGATAGGGATTTCCGCGACTCTTCGCCCGGCGATGTCGTAAACCTCGATTACTGGATTCCGGATCAAGCCCGGAATGACAGATAGGGAAATCGTTATCGCTGAATTGAATGGATTCGGATACGCCATGAACGACAAGCGTTCAGGCAATTCGCCACCGATAGCGAGAGGTCCTGCGGGCAGATTGAAGACATCCGCACCATCGCTTGCACTAAACGTAAAATCGGCGCCAAAACCGTGATAGCCGGGGATAACCGTAGAATACTGTATTCCCTCCGTCCAGCCTTTCGGCCCGACAACTTCCGCTTTCTGCAAATCATATACGGCACGAGTCGATACTATTTCAACGCGAACATATTCCGGTGGGTTTTCATCGGCGTCGCTGTATGTGACAGTAACGGTCGTTTGGCCGGGGCCATCATTATAGATAGAACTCGGTGCAGTTAGTAGCGGGGGCGTATTCGGCGCGGACGGCGATGAAAACCACGGCTGAAGTGCCGAGCCGTTATGGTTGTAATAGGCGTGGCCATGTCTGGTCTCATCGGAAAAGTAGAATACCGTCGTTGGATCCCACCAATAGCCTGTCCAGAATAGGTGCATTGTCACCGCCTGAACATTCCAGTAGCGGGAGTTGTTCGGGTAGGTTCCATAATCGGTGTCGCCGGTGATCGAAGATATCGGGCAAGAAACAAACATTGTCTCCGCAACAAAAGCGTAGTTTATATCCCTATCT
>Ga0272441_10002887_pt1 | contig 34055 bp, 27 predicted proteins | sample SSMProp6N_FD_193582 | JGI IMG/M metagenome (GOLD analysis project Ga0272441, IMG submission 193582) | Marine sediment archaeal communities from Little Sippewissett salt marsh, Falmouth, MA, United States - SSM-Prop-6N | ecosystem: Environmental > Aquatic > Marine > Wetlands > Sediment ... | reverse complement strand
CGCCTGCCCCAAAGCATTTTCAGAGAAAAGATGTAGTCGAAAACCAAAACAATCGAATATTTACCCTTGACGAAGGTCGTTCCATATCAGGGTGGGGCTTGCCCCACCATCTCTTCTTCGGTGGGGCAAGCCCCACCCTACACTCTGCATCGTTCCGTGTAGATTGCGAACCTCCCGGCGCGCCGGGATTGCCACCCGGTTCGGGCGGCGTGGCGGTCAGGCCGAGCCGCCGGGGCGCCGTGCTGAGAATCGCCGCCTCGCGCCGGCACCGCCCGGGCAGGTGATGCTCCTCGTCGAACACCAGCAGCCCGAAGCCGGCGCCGATCCGCGCCATGTGAATGTAGGCGCTGTCGTATGTCGTGACCGTGACGGGCTTGAGATTCATCAACCCGTCGCCGACGATGCCCGCGTCGTAGCCCAGCGCCGAGAGGATGCGCCGATGCCACTGGTACATCAGATCGCGAACCGGCGCGACCACCAGCGTGGCGATCTTCGTCCTCGCCATGATCGCCAGAGCCACCTCCGTTTTGCCCGTTCCCGTGGGCATGATGATCTGGCCGCGACCGCCGGCCTGTTCCCAGGCCGCCGCCGCCTCCGTCTGGTACGAACGCAGTTTCGGCAGCGACACCTCAGGCCAGCAGACCGCCTCCGGTTTCATAACCGCATCCCGGAAACGCGTCCCCCACCGCCGGCTCAGAGCCCGCGAGACACTCGCGTAATGAATCGCCTCGCACCGCCACGCTCCGACCCGGCCGTCCCAACGCCACGCACCGCCGGCCCCGACCTCGGGCACCTCCGCACGAGCCACGCCCGTCAGCACCAACGTACCCCGGTCGAAAGACAAAACCACCGATTTGTCCGATTCTGTCACGTTCATCACCCGAGAAGTCTAACACCTGCGAGCGCCGTCGGCCAGATGCCGGGTCCTGCGGCGCATGAAAGAAGGCCATAAGGGGTCAGTCTTATGGCCTGTAGGCTTGTAACCGAAATGTGTGTTGCATTGTATCGTCAAGTGGTTTTGACGAGAGTTGGGTGGCCCCGAGGCGGCGGGCGGATGAGAGTAGCACTGTACCACGTTCTCTGAACGAACTCCTGCTCGGCTCTTCGTCCATGAAGTGGTTGGTTGGATTCAGGAGACTGCTCCTGAGATTGCGGAAAGCGACACATCCCGAGGAACAGCCACAGTATTTCGGCGACAAACATCCGTGTTTTCATGCGTAATCCTCAAAGTTCCACTCGCACTATCGGCGGGGCCCGGCGTTTTCCCTTAACGAATTTCGGGTGCGACGAAACGCCGCCTCGAGCGGCCCGCGAAGGGGGCATCGCCGCGCCTCGGATATCAGTATGACAACGCCGGATTTTCTGCGGACCACCATGGCGCGAGCCGATACCGAACCCGGCCGACGCCGTTTTCAGTGTCGGTAGGCCGGTTGGTAGGCGGGAAATATTTTTTTTCTCAGAGAGGTCGGGGGCGGGAGGAACTGCTCTGGTCTCCGGCCTACCGTCTGCATATCTCGTAGGATGGGGTCGTGACGGTGATTCCGTTCATTCTGGTGCTTCTGCTGAACGGTAGGGCGGGTTCTCAACCCACGCGTCACAACGGCGCGGACACAAACGCGTGGGTCAATCCCGGCGCGCCGGGACTACACTTGGGAAAGGCTCGAAGGGTAGAGTGAGGCTCGCGCCGCCGAAACCGTACGATTCGAACAGACAAGATGGTGGGGCAAGCCCCACCCTACGGTCTCCGGCCTACAGCCTTACTTCTCTCTTTCCAACAATGCCCTGGCCAGTTGGCGGAGGTTGTCGGCCTTTTGGTCGAAGATGTGCAGTGCGTCGATGGCGTCGTGGGCGAGGGCGCGTTCCAGCTCTTTGGACTTTTCGATTCCGACGACGGCGGGGTAGGTGCATTTGGCGGCTTGCTCGTCCTTGCCGGCCGTTTTGCCCAACTGCTCGCTGGAGGCGCAGACGTCGAGGATATCGTCGGCGATCTGGAAGCCCAGGCCGATCTTGAGGCCGTAGCGCGCCAGTGCATCGGACTGCTCGGCGTTGGCGCCGCCGCACAGACCGCCTATCACGGTAGCGGCGCGGAACATTTTGGCCGTCTTGTTGGTGTGGATGTACTCCAGCGCCTCGACGGTGCCGACGGTGTTCTCGGCCTTGAGGTCGGCGACCTGGCCGGCGAGCATACCGGCCGGTCCCGCCGCCCGGGCCAGCTCGGCAATCAGTTTCACCGCCCGGGTCGCATCGGCGATGCTGCACGCCAGGATCTCGAAGGCCAGCGTCAGCAGCGCATCGCCGGTCAGGATGGCGGTGGCTTCGTCGAAGGCGACGTGGCAGGTCGGCCGGCCCCGGCGCAAATCGTCGTCGTCCATGGCCGGCAGGTCGTCGTGGACCAGCGAATAGGCGTGGACCATTTCAATCGCGGCCGCGGCGGTCAGGGCCTCGGCGTTGTCCCGCCCGGCGATCAGCTCGCAGCACCACAGCAGCAGGACCGCGCGGATTCGCTTGCCCGGCGCTGAGAGCGTGTAAGCCAGGGTCTTTTTCAGGTCTGCCTGGGCCTGCGTCTGCTCGGCCAGAAGGCGCTCGATAGTTTCGTTGACGATTTGCACCTTGTCGCTGAGCAGGGCGTTCAAGGCGAGGTTGGCCGGTGGCGTTGCTGACATACGACTCCGAAGCGAAAGATAGAATCCAGTTTTGCGAAAGCACGCGAATGCCGTATTATAGCGACTCCTTTGTGTTTTGCAGGAAATTATGAGTCCGAAAATGATATTGATTTTGGGTGTGACCGCTTCGGGGAAGGGGCGGGTGGCGTTCGAGCTGGCCCGGGCCCTGGATGGCGAGATCGTCAGCGTGGATTCGATGAAGGTCTATCGGCGGATGGACATCGGCACCGCCAAGCCGCCGGCAGAGGCCCGCCAGCTCGCGCGGTACCACCTGATCGACGTCGTCGAGCCCAGCGAATCGTTCAGCGTGGGGCTCTATTTAGAGAAGGCCCTGCCGGCGATCGAGGACATTGGCCGGCGCGGGCGGACCGCAATCGCCGTCGGGGGAACCGCCCTGTACATCAAGGCGTTGCTCTACGGACTCTTCGAGGGCCCGGGCAGCGACGAGCGGGTCCGGGCCGAGCTGCGCAGCAGGGCCGAGGCCGAGGGTCTGGCCCGGCTGCACGCCGAGCTGACCCGGCTCGATCCGGAGGCGGCCGACCGGATCAATCGGAACGATGCCCGGCGCATCATCCGGGCCCTGGAGGTCCACCAGCTCACGGGCCGGCCCATATCAAGCTTTCAGCAGCAGTTCGAGGCCGAGCGGCCGCTTCATAACTGGATGCTTATCGGACTGCGACGCGACAAAGCCCTGGAGAGCCGCCGCATCAATGCCCGGGTCAGGAAGATGGTCGAGGCGGGCCTGGTCGATGAGGTCGAGTCGCTGCTGGCCGAGGACGAGCCCCTGAGCAAGCAGGCGGCATCGGCAATCGGCTATGCCGAGATCATCGAGCATCTCGAGGGGCGGATGGACCGTGAAACGGCCGTCGAGCGGATCAAGATCAACACGCGGCGCCTCGCCAAGGGCCAGCGGACGTGGTTCAAGACGTTTCGCGGGGTGCACTGGATCGATATCGAGCCGGACGAGCCCGATAAGAACGTGTTGGATCGCGTGCAAAAGCTGATTTCTGAAGAAGGCGGGCCGAATCCGGCCGGCTGAGATTATACCATTTGCAGCTCCCGCTCGGCGCGGAGCGTGGTGGCGGCTTCGCCGAGCACCAACTGCTTGATCAGGCTCAGCGGAACGGTGCTGACGCCCATGTTGAAAATCTGCTGCTCGACCGCCGAGGCCACGGCCCGAGCGGTCTGACGTGGCAGGCCCGATTTGGCGGTCAGATCGTGGACGATCCGCGCCTTGTCCCAGCGGGTCCGCGGCGGCAGGGGATTGGCCTGGAAGAGTCGTTCCATGTCGGGATAGTCGTGCACGTTTATCGCCAGGACTTCGGTGCGAGTGCGTTTGAGCCGTCTCTCGTAGGCGTGCTCGCTCAGCGCCGCGGCCGCTTCCTCATGACCGGTGGAGGCCAGCACCGCCTTGACCATCGAGAAGATCTCGTTCGAGGTGACCTTGCGCTTGCCGCTCTGGTTGTAGAGGTAGAACGTTACGACCTCGGCCAGTTCTTCGGCCAGAGCCATGTCGGCCTGGCCGGTGGCCGAGAGGGCGTTGTTGACCGCACCGATGACCTTGGTGTGCAGGTAGGCTTCACCGGTGCCGTCGGCTTTGGTGACACGAAGCTGCCTCTTCATCTTTCGTTGTGCCTCCGTGCAAACGTTGGCTGCTGCCCGGGCGGCTCACGACCGCGCCGGTTATCGGTCAAAGAGCTTGAGCTGTTCGCTCGGCTCGATGTCCTGGATCGCCCGGCTGACTTCTTCGATCAGCTCCCCGGCATCCTTGAATTCCCGATACACGCTGGCGAAACGGATGTAGGCGACCTTGTCGACATTACGCAGGTGCTTCATCACACACTCGCCGATGAAGGCCGATGTCACCTCCTTGTCGAATCGGCGAAACATGTCCTCTTCGGTCCTGTCGGCAATCTGCTGAATCTGCTCGGCCGAGATCGGTCTCTTGTAGCAGGCCTTCTGCAAGCCGCTGAGGATCTTGTCCCGGTCGTACGGGACGCGCGACCTGTCCTTCTTCACCACGTGCAGCTTAAAGCTCTCGCCGGTCTTCTCATAGGTGGTGAAGCGCCTCTTGCAGACCAGGCATTGACGGCGCCGACGAATGACGCGACCGGCGTCACTCGACCGCGAATCGACGACCTTGTCCTTATTCTCCTTGCAAAACGGACATCTCACAAGGCTACCGAACCTCCCTTGTCCACGGACCGCCGAATACACCCATCAGCCGGACTGCCCATTCTTCTACATCCGGCAACTACATATGGCCGTCTGCCCAATTGTAGGAACAAGATGTAGGGTGTCAAAGAAAATATGTGGCGCGCTGCACCAACTTTTTTTCGCCGGTGGCGCAAGACCTGCAATCCAATTCGTTCAAGGGCGATAACACGGGGCGGTCGGCACTGGCAGGGGGGCGCGCAAAAAGGCCTCCGCGCGGGCACGCGGAGGCCTACTCGGAAAGAAACTCACATAGCCCCCCCATAAGGTCAATCGTGTTGTTTCCGTCCTTTTTCCGAGCCTGAACTTTCCCATCCGCAGCGTCCCGCCCACCGTTGGGCGAGGTCGCTTTCCTGTTCGGTACTTAAAGTCTACGATAGAAATGCGGCCAGGCAAATTCACGGCTCCAACTTCGGCGTTTTTCTTCGCGGCGGCGCAGATGCAGCCCAAACAGCAGCGAAGCCGCCTCAATTATCGGGCAACCGGCCCGCGCGGCGCGCCTTGGTGCTCGGTCGCTTGTCATATGATGATTGTCATCCTGAGCCAAAGCGAATCCCGGCGCGCCGGGATCGCCATCGCATGTCCGTTCCCACGCGATACTGACTTCTCCTTTTCAGCCCGGATGCTTCACTTCGTTCAGCATGACAAGCCTCTCGTCACCCGCGCCAGAGTACTACACCTCCTCGACGGTGGCCTTGTCGCGCAACTGGTCGAGGTAGTCGCCCAGGGCCTGTTCCTTCTTCTGCTCCTTGACCTGCTCGGCCACTTCCTTCTCGACCTCGTTGAGCTCGGCGATGGCCGGCGGTTTGCGGTCGTAGACCTTGGCGACGTGGAAGCCGAAGCGCGTGCGGAAGACGTCGCTGACCTGCCCCTCGTTGAGATTGAACACGACGTCCTCGAACTCCTCGACCATCTGCCCGCGCATGACGTAGCCGAGGTCGCCGCCACTGTCGCCGCAGTCGGTGTACCGGTCGACCACCGCCTCGAAGGCCGCGCCGTTCTTGATCTCGTCGTGGGCCTGCGTGATCACCTGCATCGCCGTGGCCTCGTCGGTCTGCCAGTTGACGTACTTGACGATGTGCGCCACGCGAACCTGCTCGTCCGATCTGAAGCGGTCCTTGTTCTCCTCGTAGAACTGCCGAATCTCGTCCTCGGAAGCGTCGGGCACTTTGGCGTGGACGTCGTTGATCTGACGCTCGACCTTCATCTGGAGCTCGATCATCTCCTTGACCTTCTCGTCGTCGGCGGCGTCGAATTCCTTGTAGAGCTCCTCGGGCTTTTCGTATTGCTCTTTGAGCTTGGCCAGGGTCGCCTCGACGTCGGCGGCGGGAATCTCGGGGCCGTTGGCCTTGGCCTCCTGACGCAGCAGCACGCGCTCGATCACGTTCTCTTTCGACCAGTCGAGCAACTGGCCCTCGCGCTCTTTCGGGTCCCGGTCGACAAAGGCTTGATCGTGGCTGGGGCGCAGCCGCTCGATTTCCTGTTGAATCTCCTGGTCTTCGATTCTCTCACCGTTTACGGTAATCGCCATTCTCTGCTCCTGTTCTCGTTTCGTTGTCGTTGCAGCGCCTTAGCCTCTGGCCTTGGCAAACCAGTCGGGGTCCTGCGCCAGCTTGTCGCGTGCTTCCTGTGTCATCATCTCGAAGGCCGGGTGCGTACTCTCCCAGGCCCGCTCGGCAAACGGGGTCTTGCGCATCTTTTCGATCTCCACGGCGGCGTCGCGCAGGTAACTGCCGTAGATGTGCAGCGAGTCGCTGATGTCCACATACCGTCCCACCCGCACGGGCACGCCGCGTTTCTCGGCGATCTGCGCCGCCATGGTTCGTTGCAGATCCGTCAGGGCATAGACGTTCATGAACCATGCCTTGTAGAGGTCGCGGCTGCGCCAGTGGGTGTTCATGTTCAGCGTGAGCTCGCCGGCCTCGTCGGTCACGAGCCGGCACCAGATCCGCTGGAGGCAGGGCGGGTCGTCGGTCTGTGGATCGGCCGTGGGCATCCAGGTAATCGCCTGGGCCCGCCGGCTGTGTCCGGCCCGCGCGAGGTAGTCGACGATGTACTGAATCTGGTTGAACGCGCCGAAGGGTTTGGCCGCGTTCGGGTCGCGCATATCGTCCACGGGACAATACGCGAACAGCCTCTCGTGATACGTATACGTCCATTTGCCCGCGGCCGGATCGATCCAGTGGTCGTGGATGCCGCCCACCACTTCCTGCCGGTAGGCCTCCAGTTCCTCCGGGCCGCCCGGGAAGTTCTTGTGGATTCGCGGCTCGCGGAAAGGATCGGCCACGCTGATCATCGCCGTCGCGTCCTTGCTGGGCGGGTCGTCGGGCTTGTCATACTGGGTCTTGACGTCGAAGCCCCGGTCCCAGACCGCCAGCACCGCCTTCTCCCAGGCCTCGGGCAGGCACTCGGCCTCAATGGAAATGACGGGAATATTCCCCACTTGCGTCGTTACGGACATTGGCGATCATCCTCCTTGTCTTGGCTGCGTCCTATTTACAGGAGTTTTGCAAAATGGAGATTAGGCTTACTTGAGGGAGGAAAAATCTTCTTGTCGATTTTTCCTCCCGGGAACGTAAGTGCTTTGGGAGTTGGTATTTAACTCCCGTCTTCAAGGAAATCACACCAACGATTTCCTTGAAGAATATAAGCCTAATCTCCATTTTGCAAAAGTTCAATCATTTGTAGAAGCTGCTCACGTCCTTTTCCTGGTCGGTGATGGTGTACATCGTGTGATAGCGCTGCGGCAGGTCGGCGAGCATTCGCTTGGCCTGGAAGGCGTATTCGCTCTTGGGCCAGCGCTGAATGATCTCCCGACAGTCCTTGACCATGCGGGCCGGCGTCATCATGGGCAGCCGGGATTGCTTGAATTCCATCTTCGCGTGCTCGAAGAGCTTCTGCGCCTGGAGGTCCTGCTCGAAAGGCAGCTTCTCGAAAGTCGGCTGCTGCTGCGGCGCCGGCTGTGCAGTCTGGGGCTGTGTCGCAGTCTCGGTGGGCTGGGCGGGTTGCGGCTCGGGTTGAGCCGACTGAGTATCCTCGGTCTGGGACTGGACGCTGTACTTGTCGTCGTCCTCCTGCCACTGGTCGTAGACGGTCTTGGGCTTGTCGGAAGAACTCTCGGCCCGCGGCGCCGACGGGCCGGCCGGCTCGCCCGACTTGAACTTGTCCACCACGACGATTACGATAAAAACCGCAACCACCGCGGCGGCTATTTTCAACCAGATCGAATTCATTATGTTGCTCCTTGCTATTGCCGGAATCAGTACCCCGTCGTTACAGCGACCGCGAAAGAAGGCGCCCCGGCCGGTTTCGAGCCTGGCGCTGCCTGCCGGCCGCCTCCCCATCCGGCCCCGGTCAGCCGTACCGGCGGCTGCCCCCCTCGCGAAGCCGCCATCGTACCACGTCCGTCCAGCCCGCGAAAGAGAATTTGCCCGCTCGTATTGCCCTTGAAGGAGTGAAACGCTCCCATCACACGCGCAATCTACGTGATGATGGCTCACAAGGACTGTTCGTTGAAAGGACACAGGTCTGGCCGGTATAACAGGGACCGGTTCCTGGATGATGTTCATGTGGAAAGGAGAGGTAGTCGCATGCTCGCGTATCGCGTATGGCAAAGCGCCAGGACCGGGCCGAAGGGCCGAAAGCGTTCCGTTGGCCTGGTGTCGGTCTTGTTCGTCGTAGCGTTGGCGGCAAGCCTGGGTTCGGCCTCGGAAACAGGTATCCCCGCCTACCCGGATCTCAAGGCAGACATCGAGACGGCTCACGACTCTCGCTCGGCATTGCTCCGGCATTCTACGGGTCGGGCCCTTCTGTCGGTGCAGGAGACCAAGACGCCCCGGCAGGGCGCCGAGAGACTCCCGAAGAGGTTCCTGGAAGACCTGGCTGTAGATCCGACGGGGCTGACGCCGTTGTCGGCGACGGGACAATGGAGCGTTACCTGGTACAGGAAGGGCCCTAAGAATCGGTACGATGTGTATGTCGGGCCTCTCGCCAACAGCGCTACCGATAGCCTGTCCTTCTTTTTGCCCGTGAATATGCGCATCACCTCAGACCCGGACGTGGCGCCCTGCACGGTTCACTACGACGTTCTGGCAAATCGGGTTTACATCCGCCCCGGTTCCTTGCCCCTGCACCACTCGTTCGGCCTGTTCCGATGTTTTGACATCAGCCGGCTGTACGAATTCGACGGGCGGGCTCTGCCGGACCTGCTGGCCTCCTTTGCCAAGGCCGGGGTCGTGCCGGAGCTGTCTGAAGAGCGGGTCGAAGGCATACGCTGCATCAAGGTAGAGTTCAATACCCCGAGGACACCGGGCCCTCGCGCAAGACGTCGGAAGAGGACCGAGTTGTGGGTGGCGCCGGAGATGTCGTTTTCGTTGATCCGGGCACGCTTTTGGGACAACGGCCCGACGCAGTTCAAGGACTTTGCGCTGACAGAGAGCTATGACGCCGTCTACGAAGAGTCAGAGAGATTCGATGGCGTATGGCTGCTGAAGCATCTTCGGACAGTGGACAATCGCCATTCGACGCCGGGAGGCATCCACAACCGCGATCACGACACGAGCAAACGCCTGGAGGTGACGATCGAGAAGACGGAGCTGGATGTCGCGATCCCGGATGAGACCTTCACCCTCAAGGGATTGGGTGTGCCGCCCGGCACGAAGATCTACAACGCCTCCCCGGCCGCCCACCCACTAACGTACTACCACAGATTCCCCTGGTAACCCCCGCCGTATCGGCCGATTCGTCGAAGAATACGCTCGCAGCCTTTTCAAGGGAAACCTTGTGCTTCCTCAGATTCTGCTGCGCCTTCTTCTGATCCCACGAAAAGGTCAACTTGGCCATAATGCTAATATGCTGCTATGAGCATTATGCGTCAGCGAGCCTTTTGTCTGGTTGGGGAAGGTGTCGCCATCAAGTTGGCTCAGGCGGCCGTCTCTTGCCTGGCGGTTGGTTTGAGGCAAGGGGGTGGATCGTGGGGGTGCGGTGGATTATGATGGAGCGTGGGGGCAGAGGTTGCGAAAGGGTTGAAGGAGTGGTTTGGATGGTCGACAGGCGACAGGTAGCGTTGGTTGGGTGGGTTGTTTTGGTTTTGGCGGGGTGTTGTTTTGCGGAGGGGGAGTTTTTTCCTACGGCGGGGCGGCGGGCGGCTTTTTTGCGGGCGTTGGAGAGGCGAGACCGCGGTTATGATCCGGCCGAGCGGATGCTTCGCGCGAGCTTTTCTTCACCCGGCTATCATACGACGCTGACGAGCGGGACGGTGCACCGGACGCGCGAATCGCTGGAATACGCCGTAGCGCTGCTGGATTCGGGCGAGGCCGACCGTCTGGAGCGGGCCTGCGCGATTCTGGAGCGCGTCATCGGGCTGCAGGACCAGGACCCGAGCAGCCGGACCTATGGCATCTGGCCGTGGTTCCTCGAAGAGCCGCTCGAAAAGATGTCGCCACCCGACTGGAACTGGGCCGACTTCTGCGGCACGCAACTGCTCCAGGTCGCCATCGACCACATGGACCGCCTGCCGACGGAGCTGCGCCAGCAGGTGCGCGAGTCGATCCTGCACGCGGCCGCCTCGATCAGGAAGCGCAACGTCGGCCCGGGCTACACCAACATCGCCCTGATGGGCACGTACGTCACGCTGGTGGCGGGTGAGCGGTTCGACGTCCGCGAGCTGTTCGATTACGGCCGGCAGCGACTGCGGCGCTTCGTCGACTACACGCAGGACAAAGGCTCGTTCAGCGAGTACAACAGCCCCACGTACACGCTCGTAGCCATCGAGGAAATCTCGCGGATGCGCGGCCACGTCCGCGACGCCGAATTGCGCCGCCTGCTCGACGAGCTCAACACCTTCGCGTGGGAGCACATGGCCCGGCGGTTCCACGCACCGACGAAGCAATGGGCCGGGCCGCACAGCCGCTGCTATTCCACGCTCCTGCGCAGCAGCGCCCTGGCCGCCATCCAGCGGGCCACGGACGACGAGAAGATCCGGTTCGTCCCCGAGGAGCAGGCGTGGGAGTCGCTCGATGCCCACCGCGTCACGCTCGAATGCCCGCGCGAGATGTATCCGTACTTCAAGAAGCTCGACGAGACGCGCGAGGAGGTCGAGGCGTTCGTCCGCAACCCGGCGGGGCGGCACAGCATCGTCGGCACGACGTACCTGCACCGCGACTTCACGCTGGGCACGATCAATATCGGCGATCTGTGGAACCAGCGCCGGCCGCTGCTGGCGTACTGGAACGCCGCCGGTGGGCCCGCCGCCCTGCGGCTGCGCTGCCTGCACGACGGGTACGACTACTCCTCGGCGAGCATCTTCTGCCTCCAGGAAGGCGCCGACGTCCTCGGGGCGGTGCTCTTCGCCACCGACCGGGGCGATACGCATATCTCGCTCGACCGCATCCGCAACGCCACCATCCGGGCCCGCGACCTGCGCGTGCGCCTGCAATTCGAAGGGGCCCTCGACGATCTGGAGCTGCCCGAGAAGCTGGGGCTGGGTGAGCCGATGCGCTTCGTCTCCGGGAAGATCGCGGGCGTGTTCTGCGTCCACGAGGCCGAGTTCGACGATCTGACCGTCTCATTCGAGACCGGCCGTGACGACGAGGCCGCCTGGATCGACCTCGTCCTCTATCCCGGCCCGGGACGCGAGTTCGATTTCAACACGATCGACGAAGCCGCCATCGTCTTCACGCTCTCGCTGGGCAAGCAGACCGCCTACACCACCGTCAGAAAACCCAACGTCAAGAAGGCAATCGCCTTCGCCCCCACCGGCGTCACCCAGCGAACCACAACCCGACAGAAATGGACCTGGCAAAGAAACAACAACACCAACCTCATCCTCACGATTCCCACCACCCCGCTGCCCACCAAACAACAATCCGCCGCAACCGCCGCCCAAATAAACACAAAAACTCCCTGGGACGCCACCAATCTTTAGACGGCGAATCACAGAGGACGAAGCACGAATCGAGGTTTTTTGGGAAAAGTGTTGCAATTGTTTGGGCGATGGGTATACTTGTGTTGATTATGAACGGCTGGAAATCAATTTGTTCTCTCCGCAGCGGCCTCCTCGGCCTTGGCAGCCTGTTGCTGCGCCGCTAAGGCGCAGATAACGGAGCTACCACAACTCGTTTTCTTTCCACCACTTACGCAAATCCGTAGCATTACGGCCGTGGTTGCGGCATAATGGCCCGCACTTGGTCATTTTTTCGGAGAAGCAACAATGTCAGGAGAAAAGGTACTCATTTTCGACACGACGTTACGCGACGGCGAGCAGTCGCCGGGTGCGTCACTCTCGATCCCGCAGAAGCTCGAGATCGGCCAGCAGCTCGCCGCCCTCGGGGTGGACATCATCGAGGCGGGCTTCCCGGTCTCCTCGCCGGCGCAGTTCGAGGCGACCCGGCTGGTGGCCGAGCAGGTGCAAGGTCCTACCATAGCAGGACTTGCGCGGGCTCACGAGAAGGACATCGAGGCGGCGGGCCAGGCCATCGCCCCGGCGGCGAAGAAGCGGATCCACACGTTCATCGCGACCTCGCCGATCCACATGAAGCACAAGCTCAAAAAGGAGCCGGACGAGGTGGTCCGGATGGCGGTCGCGGCGGTTAAGGCGGCGCGGCAGTTCACCGACGACATCGAATTCTCCCCCGAGGACGCCTGCCGCAGCGAGATCCCGTTCCTCATCGAGATCCTGGCGGCGGTGATCGAGGCGGGCGCCACGACGCTAAATATCCCGGACACCGTGGGTTACGTGCTTCCGTACGAGTACGGCCGGCTCATCGCCACGCTCAAATCCGACGTGCCCGGCATCGACAAGTGCATCATCAGCACGCACTGTCACAACGACCTGGGCATGGCGGTGGCCAACTCGCTGGCGGGCGTGCGAAACGGCGCCCGGCAGGTTGAGTGCACGGTCAACGGGCTCGGCGAGCGGGCGGGCAACGCGGCCCTGGAAGAGATCGTGATGGCGATCCACACGCGGGCCGACTTCTTCGCCCCGACCGGCGCCGACGGCCTGTCCACCAACATCCAAACGCAAGAGATCTACCGCACGAGCCAGCTCGTCTCGCAACTGACCGGTTTCGTGATCCAGCCCAACAAGGCCATCGTCGGCGCCAACGCCTTCGCACACGAGTCGGGCATCCACGTCGACGGCATCCTCAAGGAGCGGAGCACCTACGAGATCATGACGCCGCAGACGATCGGCCTGGGCGGCTCGCGCATGGTGCTCGGGCGTCACACGGGCCGGCACGGCTTCGCCGACCGCTGCCGACAGATGGGCTATAAGCTTTCCGAGAGCGAGCTGGAACAGGCGTATGCCCGCTTCGTGGAGATCGCCGACAAGAAGAAGGAAGTGTTCGACGAGGACGTCGCGGCCATCATCAACGACGAGGTCCGCGTCGTCGAGCACGTCTACCGCCTGGACTATCTTCTGGTCGCTTCCGGCACGGGTACGCTGCCGACGGCGACGGTGCGGATGCACGTCAAGGATGAGACGAAACAGGCGGCGGCCTACGGCGACGGCCCGGTCGACGCGGCCTATGAGGCCATCCGTGCGGCCACGGGCCTCTCGCCCAAGCTCCAGAACTATTCGATCCGCGCCGTCACCGGCGGCAAGGAGGCGCTCGGCGAGGCGACGGTTCGCATCACCGACGACGGGCGCACCTACATCGGCCGGGGCGTCTCGACCGACATTATCGAGGCCAGTGCCAAGGCCTACGTCGACGCCCTCAACCGCATGGTCACCGCCCAGGGCGGACCGCCGGAGATGAAAGCCGCACTCTAAAGAATCAAAAACTAAGAAGTAAAAAGCAAAACGACAGAGCAAAATGAAAAAAGAGCCGCGCGGTGCGACGACCAAACCCGACGGCGATGGTAGAGGACACAGCGATGGGAATGACGATAACGGAAAAGATATTGGCGCGGGCGTCGGGGCAGGATCGTGTGGTGCCGGGGCAGTTGGTGGATGCGAACATCGACGTGGTGATGTGTCACGACGTGACGACGCCGCCGGCGATTTCGATGCTGATGGAAAAGGGAATCGACCAGGTTTTCGATGCGGAGAAGATCGTGGTAACGCCCGACCATTTCCAGCCGGCCAAGGACGTCAAGAGCGCCGAGCTGCACAAGCGGCTTGACGACTGGGCGAAGCGTCATAAGATCAAATATTACTATAAGCTGGGCCGGGCCGGGGTCTGTCACGCGCTGCTGCCCGAGCAGGGGCACATCCGCCCGGGCGAGGTGATCGTCGGCGGCGACTCGCACACGTGCACCTACGGCGCGCTGGCGGCGTTTAGCACGGGGATCGGCTCGACCGACCTGGCCGCCTCGATCGCCACGGGCAAGCTCTGGTTCAAGGTGCCCGCCTCGATCAAGTTCGTCTTGAACGGCTCGCTGGGGCCCGGGGTCTACAGCAAGGACGTCGTGCTGGCGGTGATCGCGCGGATCGGCACGGACGGGGCGCTCTACCAGGCGATGGAATTCGTGGGCCCGGCGCTGGCGGAGATGTCGATGGAAGCGCGCATGACGATTACGAACATGGCCATTGAGGCCGGGGCCAAGAACGGCGTCATCGGATTCGACGACGTCACGAAGGCCTATCTGGACGAGCATCTGAACGACAAAAAGGACTATACCGTCTTTGCGTCGGATGAGGATGCCGAGTACGTCGCTACCGAACCGTTCGACTGCTCGGTAATTGAACCGATGGTGGCCCTGCCGCATCTACCCAGCGGCGGGGTTGCCATCGGTAACTGTGCCGGCATGGCCATGGACCAGGCGTATATCGGCAGTTGCACGAACGGGCGCATCGAGGACCTCCGCATCGCCGCGCAGATCCTGGAAGGCAAGCAGGTCGCGATCCGCACGCTGATCGTGCCGGCGACGCCGACGATCTGGAAGCAGGCGAAGGACGAAGGGCTTTTCGACACCTTCTACAACGCCGGCTGCGTCATCGCCGCGCCGACCTGCGGAGCCTGCCTGGGCGGCTTCATGGGCGTCCTGGCCGCAGGCGAGAAGTGCGTCAGCACCACCAATCGCAACTTCGTCGGCCGCATGGGAAGCCCCAAGAGCGAAGTCTATCTCGCCAGCCCCGCCACCGCCGCAGCCAGTGCGGTGGAAGGGAAGCTGGCAGATCCGAGAAAATATGCATAGTAAATCCTAAATTCTAAGCACTAAATCCTAAACAAATTCAAATGACCAAACGCGAAGGCTCAAAACGGTACGACCTGGAAGATCGGACGCTGGAGTTCGCCAGGAAGGTCAGATGAAGCGTTGAGCAAGAAGGATTTCCTCATGCGAATCAAGATATGTCGCAAAGAGGCAAAGGAATCGCGGTACTGGCTCAGGCTCGTCGATACTCACGGCGACGCCCGGTGTGAGCACCTGAGAGAGGTGTTGCTTCAAGAAGCGACGGAACTGACACATATTTTCGGGGCCATAGTGACGAAGAGTCAATGATGTTTGGAGCATTCGGCAATTTGAATTTCGAAATTGTTTAGGATTTAGAGATTAGGAATTAGGATTTGCAAGAGAGGTTCCTCCGATGGCCCGGTCGCTGATGAAAATGATGAGGAAACACAGGCGATTCATTCTGATCGTGATCGTGGTGATCTTCATCTTGCTGGTGATTCTCGGCTTCGCGATGGGTCCGGACAAGACGTGGAGCCCGCCCGAGCGTCAAAGGCAGTCGGACACAAGATAGGATTTCAGAATCATCTGGTGATACAGGCTGGGCTTTAGATATTTTTAGGGTGGGGCTTGCCCCACCGGAACCGCCGGATAACGAACCAATGGTGGGGCAAGCCCCACCCTACTTGCTTTTTGATTTGTCGTTTTGATTTTTGCTTTTTGATATTTGATTTCGAGTAATATTGGGTTTCGTGACAAGTGAGGTTACCATGGCAAAGGCACATGTATACAAACGGGATCATATCAATACCGATGAGATCATTCCGGCTCGGTATTTGAATACGGATGATGAGCAGGAGCTGGCCAAGCACTGCATGGAGGACCTTGACGCCGGTTTCATGGGCAAGGTTGCGGCCGGCGATGTGATCGTGGGGGGCGAGGACTTCGGCTGCGGGTCGTCGCGCGAGCACGCGGTCTGGGCGATTCGCGGGGCGAAGGTGCAGACGGTGATCGCCAAGAGTTTCGCGCGGATCTTCTACCGCAACGCGATCGACTGCGGATTCTACCTGATCGAGTCGGCCGAGGCGGTGGAGAAGATCGGCGACGGCGACGAGATCGAGATCGACTACGACGCCGGCACGATCAAGGACACGACCAGCGGCGTCGAGATCGGCTTTCAACCCCTGCCCGATTTCGCCCTGGAGATCATCAAAGACGGCGGCTTACTCAGCCACATAAAGAAAACGGGTATCGACTAACGAGGGGAGATGGGCGATGCGGACGCGTTCTGGGATACTCTTTGCCCTTGTCCTGGCCCTCATGGCGGTAACGCCGGCACCGAGCGGACAGGACCAGACATCTTCAGAGGACGAGTTGTCCTCGCCGAGAGCAGAAGGCACAATTGGAGTAGATGCCGCCACGCGAAGAGCGGCAGGAGGCGATCAGGCAACGATGCGCGTGGTTGAATTGCTTAGTTATATCGCAGTGATTGCCGCCTCCCTTGCCGCGATTGTTGGCGTGATCGCTTGGAGACACGAGTTCAAAGGCAAGCGTGATATCGAACTGGCTGAGGATGTTCTGTGCTTGTTTTATCGCGCCGAACGCGCGATCGAGGCTATTCGGTGCCCCGGATCCTATGCATCTGAGGGACAAACGCGTACGCCAGAGGAAAGTGAGCGATCGGAGCAGAAACAGGCCAGAGACCAAGCACACGTGGTGGTCAAAAGGATTCAGGATCATGGAGAAATCCTTGATCAGTTGTATACGCTCCGTTTCCGATTCATGGCGAGATTCGGGCGGGACAGAGCAAAACCCTTTGACGAAATGAGAGACGTCGTTATCAAGATACGAGTCTCGGCGATGTGTCTGGCTGTGCTCTGGGCCGACCGACTACGGCGAGGCAACGACACCAAAGACGGTACTGAGAAACAGATCGAGAAACACGAGGCAGTGATATGGTCCTCAGGCGTAAAGGATCCGATGGAGTCTGGTGTGAAGAGGATTGTAGAAGAGATCGAGGCGATATGCAGACCCATTATCGACGGACAAGGTTCATGGTTTTCTCAGCTTTGGACAAGAGTGTTAGCAAGAAAGGCGGTGTCAGAATCGTGCAAGCAGATTTTTTAGACAGGCGGGCGTTTCTCAAAGCCGCGGGCGCGGCGGCCGTGCTGGGACTGGGTGGCAGCGTCAAGGCCGCAGGCCTTGGCGATGGAGGCAAACGGCGGGCACCGTCGAAAAGGCCGAACTTTGTGTTCTTTCTGATCGACGACATGGGCTGGGCGGATCTGGGCTGCTACGGCAGCACGTTTTACGAGACGCCGAACGTCGACCGCTTAGCGGCGCAGGGGATGCGTTTCACGAACGCCTACGCCGCCTGTCCGGTGTGCTCGCCGACGCGGGCCAGCATCATGACGGGCAAGTACCCGGCCCGGCTCGGCATCACGCAGTGGATCGGCGGGCCTCAGACGCCCACGGCCTACCGCGAGTACATGCCGCTGGAGGAAGTGACGATTGCCGAGGCATTGAAGGAGGCCGGCTACGCGACCGGCTTCGTCGGCAAGTGGCACCTGTCCACGCGGGACGAAACGAGGCGAACGTACTACCCCGACCGCCAGGGCTTCGACGTCAATATCGGCGGCGACTGGTCCGGCGCGCCGCCCACGTACTTCTACCCCTACGAGAGACGCAACCGCAAGCTGGAAACGATGCCGGAAGGCGGAAAGAAAGGCGAATACCTCACCGACCGCCTCACGGACGAAGCGGTGAAGTTTCTCCAAGCCCAAAAAGACAAGCCGTTCCTGCTGTATCTCTCGCACTACGCGGTGCACACACCGCTGGAATCGAAGAAGGAACTGGCGGATAAGTACAAGGCCAAGGCCGAGGATCTGCCCGAGCCGGCGGGCCCCCACGCCAAGGGCGTCTACGGGCGTTACAAGACGCGGATGGTGCAGGACCACGCGGTCTACGCGGGGATGGTGCAGAGCGTCGACGAGAGCGTCGGGCGCGTCCTGGACAAGCTCGAAGAACTCGGGTTGGACGACAACACCGTCGTGATCTTCATGTCCGACAACGGTGGGCTCTCCACCGTCGGGCGCGAGGGCCCGACGTGCAATCTGCCCCTGCGGGCGGGCAAGGGCTGGCTCTACGAAGGCGGCATCCGCGAGCCGATGCTGATCAAGTGGCCCGGCGTGGCCAAGAGCGGCAGCGTATGTCACGAGCCGGTGACGAGCACGGACTTCTACCCGACGATGTTGGAGATGGCGGGCCTGCCGCGCAGGCCGGGGCAGCACGCCGACGGCCTCAGTCTCGTGCCCCTGTTGAAACGGACGGGCACGCTGCGGCGCGACGCGATCTACTGGCACTACCCGCATTACCACGGCAGCGGCAACCGGCCCAGCGGCGCGCTGCGAGCGGGAGACTACAAGCTGATCGAATGGTACGAGGACGGACACGTCGAGCTGTACAACCTCAAGAACGACATCGGCGAGCAAAACGACCTGGCGAACCGCATGCCCCTGAAAGCGGCGGAACTGCGCCGCATGCTGCACGCCTGGCGCGACGAGATGAACGCCCGCATGCCCGAAGGCGAGCCGCGCGACGATTATCCCACCTGGGTCGCTTCCAGAAAGCACGCTGCAAGATGAGAGGGGACGCGACATGAAAACCGCACCGATCAAGACTGGCTCCCAGACTCGGCAGAGCTGTCATCCTGAGCCGCAGGCGAAGGATCTGGCCAGCGGACGAGGAGTCTGTCAAGCTCGCGGCCCAGATCCTTCACTTCGCTTCGCTTCGTTCAGGATGACACATGCAGGCGAAACGGTCAGAATCCGTATGAGGAAATGGCTGGGTTTGTTGACGACGCTCGCGGTGTTTGCGGCTGCGGCCGACGGCGCGGGAGCGAAAGTCACGGTCTACCCGACCCCGCAGGGAGCGGCGCGGGCGAAGGACTTCCAGGTCAGGGTCGATGGCCGGGAAGTGTTCGTGCACGATTCAAAGGTGGCGGCGTTTTCGCAGTTTTCCTTTTCCGGGAAGGTGCATGTGGCCGTGACGGTGCAACGAGCGTTCGACCGGGTAGACATCCGGCCGAAGAACGAAGCGATCGAATATGCCGTCGAGAATCAGACGATCCACTTCGATGTAGAGCGACCCTGCAAGTTGAGCATCGAACTGGACGGCGACATCAAGCGGCCGCTGTTTCTCTTCGCCGATCCGCCCGAGAAACGCGTCCGCAAGCCGGGTGATAAGAACGTGCGCTACTTCGAGGCGGGCAAGATCCACGAGGCCGGCGAGATCGTCCTCGCCAGCGACGAGACGCTCTACATCGCCGGCGGCGCCATCGTGCGCGGCCGCATCCGCGCGCAGAACGCCCATAACGTTCGCATCCTCGGGCGCGGAATCCTGGACGCCACGGGACGCGACTTCAAGACGAACATGGTCAGGCTCTCCGGCTGCACCGACGTCGAGATGAGCGGCGTGACCCTGCTCAACAGCTACGGCTGGACTCTGGTGCCGATGAAGTCGAAGAACGTCAAGATCGACAACGTCAAGATCATTGGCTGGCGGGACAATGACGACGGAATCGACGTGGTGGGCTGCGAGAACCTCGCGGTGACGAACTGCTTCGTCCGCACGAAGGACGACTGCATCGCGATCAAGGCCTCGCCCGGCTATTTCGAGGAGGGCGAGAGCGGGCTGCAGGACGTCGCCGGTGTGGCGGTGATCAATACGGTTCTCTGGAACGCCGAGTGGGGCAACGCCGTGGAGATCGGGTTCGAGCTGCAAACGAACTCCATCAGGGACATCCTCTTCAAGAATTGCGACGTCATCCACGTGCAGAGCGGCGGGGTCTTCACGATCCACAACGGCGATTGGGCCACCGTGGAGAACATCCTCTACGAAGACATCCGCGTCGAGGACCCGAGGGACAAGCTCGTGGAGTTTCGCATCGGCCTGTCGATCTACAGCGGCGACTGCCCCCGCGAGTACCACCGGCAGAACCCAAACCGCAAGCGCAGCCCGCTGGGGCAGTGGATGCCCGTGAGCGGAGACGACGTGGGCAAATACGCCGGACGCCGCGGCCGGATCAGAAACGTTCACTTCAAGAACGTCCAAGTGACGGCCGGGAAGATGCCGAGATCGTACCTGATCGGCTACGACGACAGCGAGCACAGCGTGCGAAACGTCATTTTCGAGAACGTGCGCATCAACGGCCGGCACATCGCCAGGCCGCAGGACGGAAACTTCACCATCGAGAACGCCACGGGGATCCGCTTCGTACCGTGAGTGGCCCGTAAGGAGAAAAGAGGAGTAACATATGAATCGACGTGATTTCTTAAAGGCCCTGGGCGCGGCGGCATTGCTGCCGGCGTGCGGACCGACGCAACGACTTTTCGCAGGGAACCGCAAAAAAACGAACTTCGTATTCTTTCTCGTGGACGATTTGGGCTGGACGGACCTGGGCTGTTACGGCAGCACGTTCTACGAAACGCCGAATGTGGATCGGCTGGCGGCCGGCGGCATGCGCTTCACCAACGCGTACGCGGCCTGCCCGGTCTGCTCGCCGACGCGGGCCAGTATCATGACGGGCAAATACCCGGCGCGGCTGCGAACGACCGATTACTTCGGCGCTCCGCAGCCCGACAGGGTGGGACCTCAATGGAGAAAGAACAGGGCGCTGCTGCCGGCCCGTTACCGCGACCGGCTGCCGCTGGAAGAAGTGACGCTGGCCGAGGCGCTCAAGCAGCACGGGTACGCGACGTTCTTCGCGGGCAAGTGGCACTTAGGCGGGGAAGGATTCTATCCGGAGGACCAGGGCTTCGACGTCAACAAAGGCGGGATCGAGCGCGGCGGCCCGTACGGGGGCAAGAAATACTTCTCCCCGTATGGCAATCCCAAGCTCCCGGACGGTCCGGCCGGCGAGCATCTGCCCGACCGGCTGGCGACCGAGACCTGCCGGTTCATCGAAGCGAACAAGGACCAGCCCTTCCTGGCGTATCTGGCGTTCTATTCGGTTCACACGCCGTTGATGGCGCGAGCGGACCTGCGGGCCAAGTACGAGAAGAAGGCCGAGAGCGCAGAAAACGAAGGGCCGGCCTGGGGCAAGGAGGGCGCGCGCAAGGTGCGGCTCGTCCAAGACCACGCGGTCTATGGCGGCATGGTCGAAGCGATGGACCAGGCGGTCGGCAAGGTCCTCGACGCGTTGGAGAGTCTGGACCTGGCGGAGAATACCGTGGTCTTTTTCATGTCGGACAACGGCGGCCTTTCCACCTCGGAAGGCCACCCAACCTGCAACCTGCCCCTGCGAGCCGGCAAAGGCTGGCTCTACGAAGGCGGCATTCGCGAACCGATGATGGTTCGCTGGCCGGGTCAGGTCGAAGGCGACGGCGTCTGCCACGAGCCGGTGATCAGCACGGATTTCTACCCGACGATCCTGGAGATGGCGGGCCTGCCCGCGAAACCAAAGCAGAATCTGGACGGGCGCAGCATGGTCGGCCTGCTCCGAAAACGCGACCGGCAGAAGGACCGCGCGATCTACTGGCATTACCCCCACTACGGCAATCAGGGCGGCTCCCCGGGCGGCGCGATCCGCCTCGGCGACTACAAACTTATAGAATTCTATGAGGACAACCGCATCGAACTGTATAATCTCCGGGACGATATCGGCGAGCAGCACGACCTGGCCGCCGGGATGCCCGAGATGGCGGGCAAGCTGCGGCGGATGCTGCACGAATGGAGAAAAGAAGTCGACGCGGCGATGCCCACGCCGAATCCGAACCATAAGGAATAGATTGTAGACGACAGTCGTTTGACGTTTTAGAAAAGGAGAATCGAAGGTGTACAAGATTGCAGTGATTCCCGGCGACGGAACGGGGCCGGAAGTAACGGCCGAAGCGGTCAAGGTGTTGAAGACCGCCGCCGACAAGTTTGATTTCAAGGTCGAGCTGACCGAGTTCGATTTCGGCGGCGAGCGATACAAGCGTACGGGCGAAACGCTGCCCGACAGTGCCGTCGAGGAGTTGCGCCAGTTCGACACGATTCTGTTGGGCGCGATCGGGCACCCGGACGTGGCGCCGGGCATCCTGGAGAAAGGCATTTTGCTCAAGGCCCGCTTCGAGCTGGACCAGTACATCAACCTGCGACCGGTCAAGCTTTATCCGGGCGTCGAGACGCCGCTGAAGAACAAAGGCCCGGCCGAGATCGACTACGTCGTGGTCCGCGAGAACACCGGCGACGCCTATACCGGCACCGGCGGCGTTACCATGAAGGGCACGCCCAACGAAGTGGCGGTCCAGTCGGCGGTCTACAATCGCTTCCAGGTGGATCGTTGTCTCAAGTACGCCTTCGAGTATGCCAAGAAACACGGCAAGAAGGCTCGCGGCAAGGGCGATGAGAACACGCTGGCCCTCTGCGGAAAGACCAACGTCCTGACCTTTCTCTACGATCTTTGGGAGCGCGCCTTCCACGAGATGGGCCAAGCCGAGTATCCCGACATCCGCCGCGACTACTACCACGTCGACGCCACCTGCATGTGGATGGTCAAGAATCCCGAGTGGTTCGACGTGATCGTCACGGGCAACATGTTCGGCGACATCATCACCGACCTCGGCGCCATCACGCAGGGCGGGATGGGCATCGCTGCCGGCGGCAACATCAATCCCGAAGGCGTCAGCATGTTCGAACCCATCGGCGGCAGCGCCCCGAAGTACACCGGCCAGGGCGTCATCAACCCGCTGGCGGCCATCTGCTCGGGCCAGATGCTCCTCGATACGCTCGGCGAAACCAAGGCCGCCGAAGCCATCGAGCAGGCCGTGATGCACGTCACCGGCGAAAAGCTCAAATCCCTCGCCGCCGGACGCATGGGCTACTCCACCAGCGAAGTCGGCGACCTCGTCGCCGAATTAGTGGCAGGCTGAGTCATGTCGAATGAACGCTGCATGCTGAAAGACAGAAATGACGCTGCCGAGGCGATTCGACGTTTGGGCGAGGAGGACCTGCGTTTTCTCAATCGTCTGATCGTCGAACGCCTCAAGCTGATCGCCCAGGCGCGAAGCACGGCGCTCATGTCGCAATTCAACATTGGCGACCGAGTTGAATTCCAGACACCGAGCAGTGAATGGAAGAGTGGCATCGTTCAAAAGCTCAACAAGAAGACGGCCACCATCATGACCGATGACGGGCAACGCTGGAACGTCTCGCCGGGATTTTTGGTCCCGGCGGGACATATGCCCGAACGCAGAGCCCGTGGCTCATAGACACCGACAGGATCGGTTGTGCCGGGCCAGACCCCGCCACAATTCGGCGCGAGCCACGCCGCGGCAGGGCAAGCCGGGCGGAAAGTCGAATGCCGACTGAAGGCGGACCGCAAGCATCCTGTTCTGGATAGGAGGAAGCAATGGAATCCGTCTCGCGCTGGCGGAGACATGCACTGTTTGTCGCGGTTGTCGCGCTGATTCTGCAACCATCTCTTGGAGCGGCGGACCTCTCGGTAACAAAGGGCATTACTCTGGAAACCTTGCTGGAGGAGATTGTGGACCGCGACGGTTTGGCGCGGTTTCCTCGTCTGCGGTACCGGTCGCTTCAAGCGTCCAGCTACAATCGGGCATCCGTACACCGGGACAAGCCGGGCTGGTTTGCCGACAGCGACGGGCTCGGTTTCATCCGGACCGAGACGGTCGATGGGAAGACCGAGTGGGTCGTCATGGAGCACGACGGGCCCGGCTGCATCACGCGCATCTGGACGCCGTTTTTCTACTACAATTTCAACGAACGCGTCGGGCCCAACGTCAGAATCTACCTGGACGGTGCGGCCGCACCAGTCATCGAAGAGAGCCTCATCAAGCTGGTGACGGCAAAGGGGTTCGCCAAGCCTCCTTTCGCCGCTTTCACCGCGCGGGCGGGCGATCTGTATCTGCCCCTGCCGTTTGCCAGGAGCTGCAAAATCGCGATGACGGGCAAGCCCTTCTATCACATCATCAACTACCGCGCTTATCCGGCGGGAACAGCGGTCGAGACGTTCACCATGGCCCGTTACGAAGCGGCGGACCTGGAGCGATTCGGCAAGATTCTCTACGAGAAGCCCGACGCGAAAGCGCGCGCATCTGTAACGCTCGCACCGGGTGAGACTCATGCCATGGCATTGCCCGCCGGTCCGGCCGCGGTGCGGAACGTCACGATCCGCCTCGCGGCCGACGAACTCAACGCTGCTTTGCGCTCGACCGTGCTGACGATGACCTGTGACGGCGAGCAGACCGTCTGGTGTCCGGTCGGCGATTTCTTCTGCAGCGCCGACTCGCCGCATCCGCTGCATACGTGGGAGCGCACCGTCACCGCCGACGGGACGATGACGTGCCGCTGGGTTATGCCCTACGAAACGTCCGCCCGGATCGAAGTCCTCAACCTGGGAAAGCAGCCTGTGGCGGTGGCCTTGAGCGCAGCGGCCGGACGCTGGGATTGGGACGCGCGGTCGATGCACTTTCACGCCAACTGGCGGCCCGACGAGATCGTGTCGGGCACGCCGTTTGCGGATTGGAACTTCATCGACATCCGCGGCCAAGGCGTGTACGTCGGGGATGCCTGGACCGTGCTGAACATTGAGGACGGCTGGTGGGGCGAGGGCGACGAGAAGATCTACGTGGACGACGCCTGGGATCAGGGCTTCCCCACGCATTTCGGCACGGGCACCGAAGACTATTACGGCTGGGCCGGCGGCGTGAATCCCACCCGGGCCGACGAGTTCGACGAGCCCTTCATCGCCAACGTGCGCGTGGGCGGACTGGGGCCGGCCGGCCTGACGCGCGGTTACAACATCTGCACCCGCACGCGCGGCCTGGACGCCATCCCGTTCGACCGCCGCCTGCGGTTCGATATCGAAGCCTCCTTCGGCGTGCAGATGCGAAAGCCGTGGGACCTGCTCGGATATTCGGCGGTGACGTTCTGGTATGCGCGGCCCGGCGCTACGTGCAACCGTCCGCCGCAACCGCAGGCCGCCGCCAAGCCCATCGTGTCCATCCCCCGGTTGCAGAAGGCCGCCGGCGAGATCGAGCGCAAGGCAAAGCATGCCGACCGGTAGATTTCATAGACTTTGGAGCACATAATGCCTCAGACGACTACCTCATTTGGAAAGGCCATTCTCGTCCTCATGTCGCTCGTCGCGGGATTCGGGGCCCGCGCCGAAGAACCGAATCTTCCCTTGCCCAACGCGCGGCAGCTTGCCTGGCAGGAAGCGGAATTGGGCGTGGTGTTCCACTACGACCTGCACGTCTTCGACGGCGTGAAATACGGACAGGGCGGCAATCGCATCACGCCGATGCCCGACTACAACATCTTCAATCCTGAGAGCCTCGACACGGATCAATGGATCCGTGCGGCCCGAGACGCCGGGGCGCGATTCGCCATCCTGACGGCGACCCACGAAACCGGCTTCGCCCTCTATCAGTCCGACGTCAATTCGTACTGCCTCAAGGCCGTCAGGTGGCGCGACGGCAAAGGCGACGTCGTGCGCGAGTTCGTCGACTCGTGCCGCAAGTACGGCCTCAAGCCGGGCATCTACGTGGGAATTCGCTGGAACTCGTTCTTCGGCGTACACGATTTCCAGGTCAACGGCGAAGGGAAGTTCCGCGACAACCGCCAAGCCTGGTACAGAAAGATGTGCGAGGGCATGGTCCGCGAGATCTGCACGCGCTACGGCGAGCTCTTCGAAATTTGGTTCGACGGCGGCGCCAGCCATCCCGACAAGGGCGCGCCAAACGTCCTGCCGATCGTCAAGAAGCACCAGCCCAACTGCCTCTTCTATCACAACGAGCAATTGGCCGAGGCCCGCTGGGGCGGCTCCGAATCGGGGACGGTCCCCTACCCGTGTTGGGCGACGTTCCCGAATTTTTACTCGCACGGCAGTGACAGCCCGGGCGAGCACCTCCGATTGCTTCGGACAGGCGACCCGGACGGGGCGTACTGGATGCCGGCGATGTCGGACGCGCCCCTGCGTGGGTACAACGGCCGGCACGAGTGGTTCTGGGAGCCGGGCGATGAGGCGTACGTCTATCCGCTGGAGAAGCTCGTGCAGATGTACTACCGGTCCGTGGGGCGCAACTCGACGCTGATTCTCGGCTTAACGCCCGACCCCAACGGCCTGATGCCGGCGCCCGACGTGACACGTCTCAGGGAATTCGGCGCTGAAATCCGCCGGCGCTTCGGCAAACCGATCGCCGCAGCCAATAACGTAGGATGGGCTTCAGCCCATGCTGAAAGAAACAAAGAGGCAGTGGGACCGCATGGGCTGAAGCCCATCCTACTCCTGGACCTCAAACGACCCACACGAATCAACCACGCCATCCTCATGGAAGACATCACCAAGGGCGAGAGAGTCAGGGCCTACGTGCTCGAAGGCCTCGCCGACGGAAGCTGGGTCAGGCTGGCCGGAGGCAGTTGCATCGGTCACAAGCATATTCAGCAGTTTGACGACGCCACGGTGACGAAAGTCCGGCTCAAGATCACAAAGGCCGTCGCCAAACCCCTCATTCGGAACCTGTCGGTCTTTTGCATCCGATGACCGCCGGCGTACAACGAACCAGGAGGCGCCACACGATGAAAACCGCTCTTTCAATTGTCACGGTATTGCTCATCTGTTTGCCCGCCGTTGGCGCCGACGACGCCGAGAGCTTCGCAAGCCATTGGGAATTCGTGGGCGTGGCTGTCTCGGAAGCGGGCTATCACGTTTGGGGGTCGTCGCCTATCCTCGACGCCGGTGGGAAGGTGCATCTCTTCGTCGCCCGCTGGCCTCGGCAATACCACGTCGATCCGGGGTGGCGCTCGCACAGCGAGATCGCCCATTACGTAGCGGACAGACCCGAAGGGCCGTTCCGGTTTTGCGAGGTGGCCCTGGCCGGAACGGGGCGAGAGACCTGGGACAAATTCGGCGCGCACAATCCGGCCATTCACAAGGTGGGGGACCGCTACGTCCTGCTCTACATCGCCAACGACGATCCGCGCCGACCCGCCCACCCGGCCAACCAGCGTATTGGCATGGCCCTCTCGACGAGTCTCCACGGCCCGTGGCGAAAGGCGGACACAAACGGGATGATCCTGGCGCCGCCGTCCGATCCGAAGTACTGGAACCATCGGGCAAGCAACGGCGTCAACAATCCGGCCTTCCTCGCGCACCCCGACGGCGGGTTCTTCCTCTACTTCAAGAGCCAGGGCGGCAAAATGGGGCTGGCCGTCGCGCAACATCTCGAAGGCCCCTACGTCCAGTTGCCCTTCCCGGTGACGCGAAACGACCGCGCCGTCGAAGACGGATACGCGTTCATCATGGACGGCAAATTCCGCCTTCTGACGACGGACAACCACGGGCTTCTCAAGGCCGGCGGCGGCATTCTCTGGACCTCCGACGACGGAATCCACTTCGACCACGCCGAGCCCGGATTCGATCTGATCGAAACCTACGTCGGCAAGGACAAGCTCACGAATGCCGTGCGACACTACGGCGGCAAAATCAAGTTCGAGCGTCCCCAGGTCCTGCTCATCGACGGCAAACCCAAATACCTGTACGCTCCCTCAGGCTACCACATCTTCGGCGGTGACAGCACGGTAAGCTACGTCCTCCGCTTCAACGAATAGAGGCTTCACGCCGAATCCAGGATTGTGACGGTTCCGCGGTCGGCGTCGAGGCGGAGCGTCTGGCCGGTCTTGATGATCTTTGAGGCGGATCCGACGTTGACAACCGCGGGGATGCCGTACTCGCGGGCGATGATCGCGCCGTGCGAGAGGATGCCTCCCATGTCCATGACGACGCCGGCGGCCGGCACGAAGTAGGGCGTCCACGCCGGGTCGGTGAAGGGCGCGACCAGGATCTCGCCCGCCTCGACGTGCGCTTCGTCGTTGCTGCGCAGGATCACGCGGGCCCGTCCCGTCACGACGCCCGGGCTGACCGGAATCCCTTCGAGAACGCGCGTCGTCTCGTCGATGTGAGGCGCCGCAGCCTCGTCCGGATCGAATCGGCCGATCACCACCGGCGGCGGCGTGACCGAGCAATTCCTCTCGTACTCGACCCGACGGGCCGCGATGCGCTGCTTTACATCGAAGTTGCCCGTGTCTTTGGCGACCGACTCGATTTCGGTCAGTTTCAAGAAGAAGATGTCGTCAGCATTATTCAGGATGCCTTGACGGCTGAGCCGTTCGCCCAGCGTCAGCAGAAACTCGCGCCCGGCGGCGAGCAGGCGGACCACTTCGTCCTTCCAGTTCTCACGATCGATGAGAATCTGACAGGTGCCCCGAAGCGACCAGGTGAAGAGGAAGCGTTTGACCGGATTCCTCAGTCGCTTTCGGCACTGCTCGGCCAGTACGTCGCGCTGCGCTATCAGCCGACGGCGGTGCTCCACCGGATCCACCCGAGGGATCGAACGCAAGTAGTTGCGTACGAGGCCAAGCACGTAGTCGGGCGTTTCCGACCAGCGCGGGTTGAAGAACTCGAGCTCGCCCCGGCAATGGTGTCCGTGTTCGGCCATAAAACGATCCCAGGCCGCGACGAACTCCCGCCCGTGTTCCGTAAGAACGAGCCGCTGACGGACCTCATCCCACGAACCGGGGCCCCGCAGTGCCTCGCGCGTTACCTCATCGGCGTGCGCCCTTTGAGCCAGGGCCCACATCGCCAGACCCGCTTCGGTATCGGCCATGCCGCCCTGGGCTGCAAAGAGACGATACATGAGGCCATCGTCCGTCTCGCCGAGCCACTTGTGAATGGCCCGCCCGAGAACGAGCGGAGCCACGGATCCAGAGACCAGGTAGAGCAAGTCCACGTCGGGAACCATGTCCCACAGGCTCGAAAGGTGCATGTTGGCGAGCTCGGCGTTGCTCAGCGGGTCTGTGTCGAGAGCGCGGAGGGCGTCGCTGCGCGTCCGCACCCGCGTCCGCGCCTTCGCGCCGCGCCGGGGCGAATGCCGCACAACGTCAAACAGGATTCGCGGCCATGACAGGATATACCTGGGCCAACGGAAGCCAAGATCGGGAAGATCCTCATCCGGGATGTCAAGCTTGCCCTGCGCGTACATTCGGCCCTGCTCGCCGCCCATGATCGTCCCTCCTTGCGGCATCGTTTGCGCCCCGAGATCGCCGAACGGCCGGCCGGCGGCCAGCGCCGTATTGACGTTGAAGTATACCCGTCCGGCCACCAGGCCCGCGACGGGGTCGTCGCGCGGGTCGGCGCCGAGCAGCCGGAAGACGGAACGAAACAACGGGTAGAAAAACAGTTCGACCATCGACGACGTCGCCGGCGTCGCGACATCGGGCATCACCTCTCCCGTATTGCAGTTGGTCCAGACCTGCCGATCCTCCCACGATTTCTGCGGTGGTATCACGGTGATCGGTCGCGCCTGGAGGAACCAGATCGTCCCGTCGCGCAGAGCCCACTCGATATCCTGGGGATCGCCGAGCTTCCTCTCGATCCTCCTGACACGACGGGCCAGTCGCTTGGCCACCTTGAGCTCGAGGGATGGCGCCGAGGCAACGGCAGGATCGTCTACGCTGGCTCTGCGTACGCCGTCCGGGGCATCCCAGTGAATCAACGCCAGATTCCTCTTGTGCAGGACCATCCGATCGGGCCGGATCCTGCCCGAGACGAGCGCATCAGCCAAGCCACGACACGACTCGATCACGATCCGGCTGCGACTGCCCGTCACCGGATCGAGCGAGAACGTCACACCCGCAACCTCGGCGTCGATCTGCCGCTGCACGATGACCGCCATCTCGACCCGTGCGTGATCGATCCCGTTGCGGCGGCGGTACTCGAAAGCGCGCTCGGTCCACAGCGACGCCCAGCACTTCTTGATTGCCTCCAGGCAGCCCTCCAGCGAAGTCAGATTCAAAAACGTCTCGTATTGGCCCGCAAACGAGTGCCCGGGCAGGTCCTCAGCCGTCGCCGAGGACCGCACACTCACCGCAGCAGCCCCCAGCTTTTCGTAGGCGGTCGCGACCTGTTCGGCAACACCGCCCGTCAGAGGTGAGTCAACAATCCGCACACGAATGCTCTCCAGGACGTCCTTCCTGGTGTCCGGCTGCGTTGCGAGCTCAGCAAGAACCGATGTGATCAGAGAGTTGAGGCCATTGACTTCCAGGTGCTCTCTGAAGGCAAGCGTGGTCAGGAAGAAGCACGGCGGGACCCTCATTCGAAGGCGTCGTAGCGTGCATAGACTTGCGGCCTTCGGACCGATCAGAGACGGGCCCAAGCCCTTCAACAGGCTGTCCGGCCAAGCAATCCGTTTCGCATTCGCATCAGTATCCATTCGTGGTGACCTGATACGGGATTCGATATGTAGCCACAACCGGCAGATGATCGGAAAGGTCGGTCTGGGGTACCCAATGCTCCAGCAGTTGCCAATCCCTGGGCACGAAGATGTAGTCAATGATCGCATGGGGATCGTGGGAGGAGATCGTGAAGGGGCCATCGACCTTGGCGGAGAATCTTCCGGTATCGACGATCCGCCGGATTTCCGGGTCGTTCGGCTCGGCATTGAAGTCGCCGGCTAGAATCGCAGGTCGATCTCCGGCAAAATCAAGGAGCTGCTCCACCTGAGGTTCGAGGTGATGATCACCGCTGGTCAGATGCACGGAGGCCAGCAGGACGTCCTGTCCACCGATATGGGCCTTGCACCACAACGTGCTCTGGTCGTCACAGCCAATCTCGTAGAACGCTTTGGTTCCCGCCATCTTCTGATTCGTCAATGGTTCCACGGGCCAGCGCGACAGAATGGCATTGCCTTCAACCATGCGATAGAACGGCAGGCCATCGTTTAGGCATTGCCCGAACGCCCATATATGCATCCCCGTTTTCTCGGCCAGGACCGGCACCTGATTGAACGAGCCCGGTCCCGAATCGATCGCGACCTCCTGCAGAAAGACGATATCGGGCTGTTGTTGGCGAATCAACTCGCCGATCTTCTCAATGCGCTCGGCCACGCGTTCGGGCTTCTCGAAGCACCAGCCGCCCCGATAGGCCCCACCCATCCAGATGTTGTACGTCATGACCTTCAGGATAACGCTGTTCGCGTCGGATGCAAGCGGCGTCGACGAATGGGAGGTTCGGCCGTGCAGCGGCCTTTCTCCCGGCCCCATGAATCTGGCGTTGACGAATAACAAGGCAAGCAACACAACCGGTATCGCGACCGGGATGGCACATGTCAGCAGGAACGTGCGAGTAGCCCTCCGTTGCTGTTGGCGCGGCCAGGACCTGCGCTGCCAGAGCCAGCAGGCCGGAAGCAAGGCGATAATCAGCAAAAAGGGCCACATTGGAAACCGCACAAACCGCGTCCACAGTATACGGCCAGTTCTGCGGGATGGATCGCCTCGAACATACTGAAATCCCAGAAGCTGCCATGGCGGCCTTCCGTATTTGCGTGCGCGCTGTTCCATGGCCTCCACGAACTCCAGCGGAGACTTGCTTGAAGACCAACGCCACTCTGTGTAGTCGAAGCAACTGACGTCCTCCTGCGGGAACGTAAGGGCTCTTTCGTAGAATCGACCACGAGCGGAACTCCATTGGAACCACCGATTCTCAAGGCTGATTGAGATGTGATCTGCACGCCAGTACGATCTCAAGACAAGGAGGGCCATCAGGACCCACAGGAGCAAAGACACCGCCGCTGTAATGGTTAGCACGACACAGCTTATCCGTCTCAGTCGTCTGGCTTTCATTGCACTCAACGTTAACGCCCTCACAACAGCGAGTCTCGGTCAACTGGGGAAATGTACCTGCCGGCCCCGTGATCCGGGGCCGGCAGGTACGTTCTCTTGCAGCGGAGCAGGTTCCACGCAGGGTGGAGCGGGCCCATTATTCGCCCTTGATTTGAGCGATGTATTCACGAGCCTCCTTGAGTGGGAACTGGTCCGGGGCGCGCTTTCCCTCGGCATCCGCCAGACATTCTTCAAATGCCCTCAAAGCCTCCTGCGGTTGGCCGTTATCCATGTACGCAGCGCCAAGATAAAACTGGATGACGCCGGCCCAGCCTTCCGGATATTCCCTGATGGCCTGCTGGAAAGCCTCGATCGCCTTGTCATGTTGTCCGAGATGGCTGTAGCATATGCCGATCATCATCTGCGACTCTTCGACCACGCTGGTATGCGGGAACCTGGCACGTACCTCGCGGTACAGCCCCATGGCTTCGACATACTTCTTTTCACCGTGGAAAAGGTGCTCAGCCTGATTGAACAAGGCCCGGCTCTCCTGCTCCTGCTCCTGGTTTACAACGGTCATATCGGCGGGGACTTCAAAGAGTGCAGCGGCCAACTCCTGGTTGTAGACAAGCGTCTGCGCGTCGATGATCGGCTCTCCCTCATGATCGAGGTTGTCCCAGAGTTTCGCATGCTCGATCAGCTTGCTCTCGGGATTCACGACGAGCAGGAAGAATGTGTTCGAGGGAGGGAACGTGCAAGTGGCAATGATCCGCTTGTCCCCGGTATCGGGGTCTTTGCCGATTTCCTGCTTCCAGTCTTCGGCATACTGCTGGATCATCTTCGGCATCTCATTGATCAGCCATGGCGCTAACTCGGCCGCCTTGTACCAGTATTTCAAGTCGGTAATCGCCGGGCCGTGCCGGACGTGGGCCACTCTGGTGTCAGCCCGGCATTCGTACACCACGTCGCCTTGGGCAATCATGATGTGATTCTTCACCTCACTGCGCATCTTTAGAGGCGAATCCTCCGTCGGAAACTGCACCCAGAAGCGAAAGGATGCCGGCCCGGGGTCCGCACCGAAACGCCAGACGACAGTTCCTTCCACCTGCAACGTCCTCATTTGCTCAATGGCGGCGATTGTCTGCTCCATCGACCATGCTATACTCGTTCCCCTATTCAGATAGACCGCAGCCAGAGCCACCAGTAAAACCGCCGCTGCGGTGCCAAGCTTCACTTCTCGATTTCTCATGATATTTCTCCCTAATCTGGCGACCCACGTGATCGATGGGTCGTGGTTCGCACTTTCATCGATGCGGCCGCTCAGCAATCCGACCACATGGGTGTGTTCCTGTTGCCACATCTCGAAATCCGGTCTGGGCGAATCGCCCGGCGTCGTTCGGCGGATCGCCTGCTCCAGATCTCGTTCGCTGTAGTTACGTTCCATATTCATTGCTCCCGACGGAAGCCCTCTTTCTCCAGGTGAATCCGTATCCGCTTTCGGGCGCGGGCGAGCCGCCCCTTGATCGTGTCGCCGGATATACCCAGCACGGATTCGATCTCCCGATAGCTCATGCCGGTGTAATAGTGCAGGACAATGATCTCACGATACATCGCCGGCAAACCGTCTACGGCCTCCTTGACGATCCGGTCGAATCCGTCGTTACTCCGGCCGGCGAGATCCCCGTTGGCCGCGGTCCTCTGTAAGACGGCCCGGCGCTGCCTCTCGCGGAGCATGTCCTGCGCCGCGTTACGGCAGATCGTCGTCAGCCAGGGTCCGAACCTCTCGACATTCCGCAGACGCGAGAGCTTCTCACACGCCCTGGCGAAAGCCTGTTGGGCTGCGTCCTCCGCCAATCCGCGGTCCAGCAGGAGCGAGTACGCAACCCACACCATGGCGGCATAGTAGCGCTCGTAGAGTCTGGCGAGAGCGTCCACGTCCCCACGACAGGCAGCCCTGACGGTGGCTTCTTCATTGTCTTCTGAAGTTCTCAAACAGAATCACCCACTGCGAGTCCACTGATCAGCGTTCAACAAATAGACGTATGACACCTCCCGAAAGTGCGCGGGAAAAACCCCGGCCATCGCGTCAATAGTATGCCAAAAGAGAAACCCTGCAGTCGATGCGTGCGAAGGTCATCGGCGTCCAGATGTTCTTTGAACGCCGAAGTTGTCAGGAAGAAACACCGGGGAACCTTTGCACCAAGCCCGTGGAGTCTGCACAGACTCGCCGCTTTCGGGCCAACGAGAGTACCGTCCGAGGGTTTCAACCACGTTGTCGGCCAGACAATGAGCTTCACATGTACCCCGGGTGCGCATCGCTCTATGCGATATCACGGCGTGGGGCGATCACGGGCCATACGAGTAAAGGAAGAAGGCCTTGCCGATGATCTAATCGTGTCGGAC